>CAJIBG010000183.1_pt1 | contig 13297 bp, 10 predicted proteins | sample 9199281 | NCBI WGS metagenome assembly CAJIBG01 (sample SAMEA7708292, study PRJEB35096) | sediment metagenome | biome: marine neritic benthic zone biome [ENVO:01000025]; feature: sediment [ENVO:00002007]; material: shallow marine sediment [ENVO:03000034] sea grass bed [ENVO_01000059] ... | reverse complement strand
CGGCGCGACGATGCAATATCGCAAGCTGCAAAGGAGCCAGCCCGCGTTGGATGACGACCTACATTTAGGATTTCTCTTAGGAATCCTCGCCATCCTGTTGTTTTTATCAGCTTTTTTCTCGGGTACTGAGACGGCTCTGATGAGCATGAATCGGTACCGTCTGCGCCATCGCGCGCGTAATGGCCACCGCGGCGCGCAGCTCGCCGAACACCTGCTGACCAAGCCTGACCGGCTCATTGGCCTGATCCTGCTCGGCAACAACCTGATCAATATCTTCGCGGCCCAGCTGGTGGGTTACATCGCGCTGCAACTGGGCGGCGCATGGTGGGTCGCGGCCAGCGGCGTGCTGTTTACCTTCGTGGTGCTGATCTTTGCCGAAGTCACCCCGAAGACCCTGGCGGCCCTGCATCCGGAGCGCGTGGCGCTGCCCGCCGCATACATCTACTACCCGCTGCAGAAGGTCGTGTGGCCGCTGGTGTGGCTGATCAACCTGATCGCCAACGGCTTGCTGCGCCTGTGCGGGGTGCGGGCCGAAGATGCCGACGGCGATCACCTGACCATCGAGGAGCTGCGCACGCTGGTGACTGAATCGGGCTCGCTGTTGCCACGGCGTCGCCACCAGATGCTGTTGCGTATCCTGGAATTGCAGGACGTGTCGGTGGACGACGTCATGGTGCCGCACAACGAAATCGTCGGCATCGACCTGGACGACGGCCTGACCGCTGCGGTGGACAGGATCCGCAACAGCGGCTACACGCGTCTGCCCGTGTTCCGGGACAACGTTGACGGCGTGGTGGGCGTGCTGCACCTGCGCGCGCTCGTACAGGCCCACGCGCTGGAAGAACTCACGCTGCCCCGGCTGGTGGAACTGCTGGAAGAACCCTATTTCATCCCCGAGGGAACGGCGCTGAATCGCCAGCTGGTGCAGTTTCAGCGGCATCGCCGGCGCATCGCATTCGTCGTCGACGAGTACGGCGACATCCAGGGCATCGTCACGCTGGAAGACATACTCGAGGAGATCGTCGGCGAGTTCACGACGGAACCGGAGCTCGACACCGAAGACGTCATTCGCGAAGACGCCGGCGCGTTTGTTGTCGACGGCAGCGCCAACGTCCGCGTGCTGAATCGCATGATGAACTGGCACTTGCCCACGGACGGGCCCAAGACACTGAACGGCCTGATTCTCGAACAGCTGGAAGCCATTCCGCAGGACGGCACCGGCCTGATGCTCGACGACTACCCGGTGGAAATTCTGCAGACTGGCGAGAACGTCGTGAAACAGGTGCGCATCTGCCCGCCCGGCACGCCGCCCCCGGCCAGGCAAGCAGGCGACGGCTACAAGGCAGCGGCGGGCTAGATTCCGCGGCCGGCGATCTCGGCGCGGAGGCCGCTGAACGGCTCAGCCGGCCGGCTCGGCCGCCAGCTCGCGAATGATCTGCAACGCGTCCGCCAGGGTCGCGACACCGTGACAACTCAGCCCCTCGATCGGCGCGCGCGGCAGGTTGGCGCGCGGTGCAATAGCTGCCGTGAAACCCAGCTTGGCAGCCTCCTGCAAACGCTCTTCGCCCCAGGCCACCGGCCGAATTTCGCCGGCCAGGCCGACTTCCCCAAACACCAGCACGCTGGCCGGGACCGGCGTCACGTGCAGGCTGGACACCGTGGCGAGCAGTGCGGCCAGGTCAGCCGCCGTTTCGGCAATCTTGACGCCGCCGACCACGTTCAGAAACACGTCCTGATCGTAGGTCGCCACATCGCCATGCCGGTGCAGTGCCGCGAGCAGCAACGCCATGCGGTTCTGATCGAGGCCGACGGCCAGCCGCCGGGGTGAACCAGCGCCGGAACGGTCTGTCAGGGCCTGAATTTCCACCAGCAGCGGCCGACTGCCCTGGTGGACCGCGGTGATAACGCTGCCGGCGACGGGCTCCGGATAGCGGGACAGGAAAATCGCGCTCGGGTTCTTCACCTCGCGCATGCCCTGCTCTGTCATCACGAACACGCCCAGCTCGTTGGCGGCCCCAAAGCGGTTCTTGACCGCGCGCAGGATGCGGTAACGGCTGCCCGCCTCGTTCTCGAAGTACAGCACCGCGTCAACCATGTGCTCGAGGACCCGCGGCCCGGCAATGCTGCCCGCCTTGGTGACGTGCCCGACCAGGATGACGGCAATGCCGTGGGCCTTGGCCAGGCGCACGAGCTGCGCAGTGCATTCCCGGAGCTGGTTGACCGAACCCGGCGCCGACGGCAGCGTGTCGCTGTAGACGGTTTGCACCGAATCGACAACCACACAGGCGGGGCCTTCTTCCCGGGCCAGGGCCACGATGTCTTCCACCCGGGTCTCGGCCAGCACGGTGAGCCCTGCGGGGTCCACATCCAGCCGCCGCGCGCGCAATGCGATCTGGGCCAGTGACTCTTCACCGCTGACATACAGCGTCTGGCGGTCGCCGGCGGCGGCCGCTGCCTGCAGGAGCAGGGTCGATTTGCCGATCCCGGGATCACCCCCGATCAGCACCACCGCCCCGGGCACCAGGCCGCCACCCAGCACGCGGTCGAGCTCCACGAGGCCGGTGGTTTGCCGCTCGAGCGCCGTCTCGTCGACCTCCGCCAGGCGCCGCCCCCGCGCCTCTCCGGCGTAGCCCCCGGGCTCTGCCGACCGGGCCCGCTCCAGCGTATTCCACGCCTCACAGGCAGCGCATTGGCCCTGCCACTTCGGGCTGGTGGCACCGCATTCCGAGCAACGATAAGTCGTTCTGACCCTGGCCATGATAAAAGTGTGATCCTGCTCTCATGCGACCCTATCGCCACGGGCCAAATCCGGCCACTTGGCGACAAAACGACAACCAGTTCTCAACCCGGCGAACGGGCGTTATATAAGATCCCGGGATGTTTTCCCATGCTGCTATAAATCCATCCCGTATCGGGCTCGCAGGGCCACTGGCCCTGCTGTTTCTGCTGGTGGCCCTGGTCTGGGGCGCCGGCGACCGGATGCTGCGCCTGGAGTTCGCTATTTACGACCTCCTGCAGCGCCAGTGGTCGGCCACGCCCAGCGACCGGGTACTGCTGGTCGATACCGGGCCACGGACGGCAGGCGCCGCCCTGTGGACCGATCCGCGCCTGCCCGGCGTGATCGAGAAGCTGAATGCGGCCGGCGCCGCGGTCATCGTGCCCACCCAGGCACCCGCGCCAGACAACACGATGCCGGACATGCAGCAGCTGACCGCGTTGCTCGAACTCGAACAGCAAGCCAACCAGTCGGGCCGTGACATGGCATCACTGAGCGAACGACTGGCCGGTTTCCGTACCCAGTTCGAAGCCCGCCGCGCTATTGAGGCAGCCCTGGCGAAAACCGGTCGGGGTGTCGTGGCCTTTACGCCGTCGAATCCGCGCGAGTCCCAGGGACTGGAGCCCTGCGCCCGGCACTCGGTCGCCGTGTCTGACGCCGGGATCCTCGAGGCCATGCAGCCGGTGCGCGAGTTGGTGGCGCTGCCTCCGGCAGTCTGCGACGCGGCCGCGAGCGCCGGCTATGCAGGCTTCCGGGCTGATCCTGACGGTACCGTGCGGCAAAGCGCCCTGCTGGTGCGCTCCGAAGACCGGGCCCTGCCGACCCTGGCCCTGGCGGCACTGGCTGAAGCCGCTGGCGTGTCAGCCCAGCTGCGCGTCGACTCGCAGGACGGCCTGCTGCTCGGCGATCACGAGATTCTCACCGGCGCAAATCACACGATACTGACCCGGTTTTACGCGGCAGAGTCGGACACAAGAGGATTTTTGCTGACTACGCCTGATGCAATTCTCAGCGAGACTGCAGATGCGTCACTCATCAGCGGGCGGGTGGTGCTGCTCGGCGCGCTGGCCACGGATACGACCTACCGCACCCCCGTTGATCCGGCCATGTCCGGCATGCTGCTGGCCGCCACCAACATGTCGAACCTGCTGCAGAGCAATTACCTGATCCGACCGGGCTGGCTCAAGTGGTCGGAACTGTTGCTGGTAATCGCCCTGGCCGCCGTGTTCCTGCTGCTGGCGCCGGGCATGAGCCTGAACGCCGCGGCGCTGGCCGCCCTGTTCATTGCGACGATTCTGCTCACTACCGAGGCCTACCTGTTGCTGGCCCACGGAGTCTGGGTACAACTCGGCCTGGCCACAGTGTTCTCGGCGCTGGGTATCACCACCATTGTCTGCATGCGTTACGTGCGGAATACGGCACCGCTGCCGGACGCGCAGCCGCAGCCGGTCGGACCCAAACTCGGGGCCGGGGATGAACTCGACCTGGCCTTCTCCGTGCTGCGCCAGCAACCGCCGAACGACGACACGAAGGAGCGCCTGTACCGCATCGCGGTGACCCATGGCCGGCGCCGCGAGTTCGCGAAAGCCGAACGGGTGCTGCGCTATCTGGCGTCCATCGATCCGTCTTACCGCGGGGTGACGGACAAGCTGAAGAAACTGTCCGGAGCTGCCAAGCAGCAGCGCGAAGAAGACGGCGACGGCATTGAAGACCAGGCCAAGCGTGTTGCGCGGCCCGCGAACGAGGAAGGCAAGCAAAAGCTGGGCCGCTATGAAGTGATCAAGGTCCTGGGTCGCGGTGCGATGGCCACTGTTTACCTCGGGCAGGATCCGAAAATTAACCGCAAGGTCGCGATCAAGACAATTGCATTGGCAGAGGAATTCAGCGAAGAAGATCTGCAGGCAGCAAAGGAACAGTTCCTGCGCGAAGCGGAATCCGCCGGCCGACTCAACCACCAGAACATCATCGCGATCTACGATGTCGACGAAGATGACGATGTCGCCTACCTGGCCATGGAATACTTCGAAGGTGAGTCTCTGGGCGCCTATGCAACCACTGGCAACCTGCTGCCGCCGCACTGGGTACTGGAACTGGGCGCACGTGCCGCGGAAGCGCTGCACTATGCGCACAGCCAGAACGTCGTGCACCGGGACATCAAACCCGCGAACATCATGTACAACGCCGCTACCGACGCGCTGAAGCTGACCGACTTCGGCATCGCGCGACTGACCGACACCAGCCGCACCAAGACGGGTATCATTCTCGGCACGCCGTCTTACATGTCGCCGGAACAGCTGGCCGGCAGCCCGGTGACCGGCCAGTCTGACCTGTATTCCCTGGGCATTACCCTGTTCCACCTGCTGGTGGGCTCGCCCCCGTTCCGCGCCGACTCCATACCCAAGCTCATGGACAAGATTGTGAATGACCGGCATGCACCACTGTCGACGATCCGTGACGATCTCCCAACCTGCGTAGACGAGGTTTTCGACAAGGTGCTTGCCAAAGATCCCGAAGATCGCTACGCGAATGGTCGCGCAATGGCGTTGGCCCTGCGGGATTGTTGTAGTAATTTTGACGATTGAGTCCGCGGCCGGCTGCTTGCATGAACCTGGAAAGTAAGTTCGCCTGCGTGCAGATGACCGACGTTGGCAAGGTCCGAGATCACAACGAGGACGCCATCGGGGCCAGCCTGCCGACCGGTCTGCTGGTGCTGGCCGACGGCATGGGCGGCTACAACGCCGGCGAAGTGGCCAGCGGTATTGCCGTGAAAACCGTGCTGGAACTCGTCACCGAGGCCTGCCAGCGAGAGGACCGCAATGACCCCGAGGGCGAAACGGGCCTGATGCGTCAAAGTATTGTCCTTCGCGACGCCATCTGCCGCGCCAACAAGGTGATCCACCAGACCGCCAAGAGTCAGCCCCAGTGCGAGGGCATGGGCACCACCATCGTGGCCTGCCTGTTCTACGATGACCGGGTATCCATTGCCCACGTGGGTGATTCCCGGCTGTACCGCGTGCGGGACGGCCATTTCGAGCAGATCACGATGGACCATTCCCTGCTCCAGGAGCTGGTCGACCGGGGCTTCTACTCGCCAGAGGAGGCCGCCAGGTCGACGAACCGCAACTACGTCACGCGCGCCCTGGGCGTGGAACCGGGTGTCGAGGTCTCGATCTGCGAGGTGGACGCGGCCCCGGACGATGTCTACCTGCTGTGTTCCGACGGCCTGTCCGACATGGTAGAGGATGAAGACATTCACTTAACCATCAGCACGTTTGGTGCTAATCTTGACGTCGCGGGTAAGCAGCTGATTCAGCTGAGTAATGATCACGGCGGCAAGGACAACATTTCCATCATCCTGGCACACGTGCTGGATTCCTTCCCGGCCAGGACCGGATTGCTGGCGCGACTGAAACGTATCTTCCAATAGTGTGGTGAACCATGGCTAGACTGATCTTGAGTGTCGATGGCGCCCAGCTCGCCGAGTACAACATGTCGAAAGAGCGGTACACGATCGGCCGCTTGGCAGACAACGACGTGCGCATCGACAACGCGACGGTGAGCGGCCACCACTCGCTGATCATCAATATCCTCAACGATTCTTTTCTCGAGGACCTGAACAGCACGAACGGCACCTACGTCAACGGCAAGCTGATCAAGAAACACGCGCTGCAGCACGGCGACCTGATTACCATCGGCCGCCACCAGCTGCGCTTCGTGGACAGCGCCGCAGAAGACGACGACCAGGATGACGAATTCGCCCGGACCATGGTCATCGACAACGCGGAGATGGCCGCGCAGCACGCGCCACCGCCGGGCATGGAGGCACCGCCCCCGCCGTCGCGGGCCAGCCAGGAATTCATTGAGACGGCGGCCGGCGCCAAGCCGCTGCCGATTGCCAAGGTGCAGGTACTGAACGGTTCCTTCGCCGGTCGTGAGCTCGACCTCGGCAAAGCGGTGACCACGCTGGGCCGGCCCGGTGCGCAGGTGGTTGCAATTACGCGCCGCGCGGATGGCTATCACGTCGTCCAGGTGGAAAACGAAGCCGGCCGTGATCCGGCGAAAGTGAACGGTGATCCGATGGGCCAGCAGGCCCGCGAGCTTCAGGATAACGACGTGATCGAGATCATCGGCATCAAGATGGGCTTTTTCGCCGACTGACGCCGGCTAGAACGCGCTGTCTTCCGGCGCGAAATTCTCAAACCGGGTGTACTTGCCGAGGAAAGTCAGCGGGAATTCTCCCGTTGGCCCGTTGCGCTGTTTGGCAATCGTGATGTCGGCAATCCCCGCGCGCGGTGTGTTCTTGTCGTACACCTCTTCGCGATAGATAAATACGATGACATCGGCATCCTGCTCGATGGCGCCCGATTCCCGCAGGTCCGACATGACCGGCTTCTTGTCGGTGCGCTGTTCAACGCTGCGGTTGAGCTGCGACAGCGCAATAATCGGCACGCTGAGTTCCCTGGCCAGCGCCTTCAGCGAGCGCGAGATGGCGGAAATTTCCGTCGCGCGGTTTTCCGTGGTGCCCGACACCTGCATCAGCTGCAGGTAATCAACCACGATCAGGCTCAGCCCGTGTTCGCGCTGCAAACGGCGGGCCCGGGCCCGGACCTCGGTTGGCGTCATCGCGGGCGTATCGTCAATAAAGATCGGCGCCTGGGACATCTGCTGGATCGCGCCGTTGATCCGTTTCCAGTCTTCGTCGCCAAAGCGCCCGGTGCGCAGGTGCGACTGGTCAACGCGCCCGAGCGACGAAATCAGCCGGAAGGCCAGCTGGTCCACTGACATTTCCATGCTGAAAATCGCGGTGGGCTTGCTCAGGCCCAGGGAGACATTCTCGGCCACGTTCATAGCCAGCGTCGTCTTACCCATGGAAGGCCGGCCTGCGACGATAACCAGGTCGCCGGGCTGCAGGCCTGCCGTGAGATCGTCGAGCTTCTGGAACCCGGTCGCTACGCCCGTGAGCATGCCGCCGGACTGGTGCAACGCGTCCAGCCGGTCGACAGTTTCATTGAGCACCTCGCGCAGGCGCACGAACCCCGAGCCGCGGCGCTTGCCGCGCTCTGCGATCTCGAACACCTGGCGCTCGGCCGAATCCACCAGCTCGCTGATGGGGCGCCCTTCCGTGTGGTAAGCGCTCGATGCAATTTCATTGCCGGTGCGAATCAGGTCCCGCAGCAGTGCGCGTTCGCGAATAATGCCGGCGTAGTCGACTACGTTGGCAGCGCTCGGCGTATCTTTGACCAGGGTGCCGAGATAGGCCAGCCCGCCGGCATCGTCCAGTTCACTGCGGCTCTCCAGGTATTCGGAGATGGTGACCGCGTCACAGGGCTCGCTGCGTTCTGCCAGGTCCCGAATGGCAGTGAAGATCAGCCGGTGATCCGGACGATAGAAATCTTCTTCACCAACGCGGTCGGCGACCCGCTCCCAGGTCGAGTTGTCGAGCATCAGGCCGCCCAGCAGGGCCTGCTCGGCCTGCACCGAGCTGGGCGGCAGATTCAGGCGATCTGTGTCGTTGCGCAGCTCCGTGGGTGTCGCACTGGCCATTGGCAGCCGTTCAGCTCACGGCGTCTTCGTCAGCTGCGGATGCATCCGCATCGACAGCGGCATCAGCATCGGCATCCGGCGCGGGCATGGCTTCGCTGGCATCTGGAGCGGCGCCGATAACCGTGCCGTCTTCACCCACGACCATGACCGGAATCGTGACGTTGACATCTGTATGCAGGTGAAATTCCACCTGGTGCTCGCCGAGCACGCGAATCGGGCCGTGAGGCATGCGCACTTCGCTGCGTTGCACCGGGACGCCGGCCTGGGTGCACGCCTCGGCGATGTCGATGGTGCCAAGGGAACCGAACAACTTGCCCTCGGTACCGGCGCGAGTCGTGATGGTGATCCGCAAGGCCTGCAACTCCGCGCCGCGGGCTTCAGCGGCACGCAATTCCTCCGCCTGCTTGGCTTCGAGTTCGGCCCGGCGGGCTTCGAACACGGCGATGTTGTCTGCCGTCGCGACCGTGGCCTTGCCTTTAGGCAACAGGTAGTTACGGCCATAACCCGAACGCACCTTGACGCGATCACCAATGTTGCCGAGGTTTTCGACTTTTTCCAGCAGAATGACTTCCATGAAACGCAACTCCAGCGGCCGCAACCCGGCCGATCATTAAACCATATTACCGTTGGCCCGACGGAGCGGAAACCAGTTGTCGACAAACCCGATTGCCGCAACCGCCAACCACATCGTCGTGGCAATTCCCGGTCCCGCAAGAATCGGCAGCATCGTCATGTAAACGATGAGCAACAGCGGCCATGGCCACTGTTTCAATTTGGCGTACCAGTGCACGACAGACAGCCCTTGCACGACAAAGCCCGTCGCCAGCACCAGCAACAAATCGTTCGCCAGCTGCCCGGCGCCCGCAATGCTGGCCACCCCGGCGACCGCCGCCGCGCCACCAATCACATTGCCGAGCCGCAAATTGCGGAACATCGGGCCGAGGCCCGGGCCGCCAGCCGCAGCGGCCCACCAGCTGCCCAGCACCAGGGCCAGCATCACGCTGATGACCGCCAGCGTCGCCGCCAGGCCCGTCATCAGCGGTGCCCACATGGTCAGCGAGTCCGCGCCGCCCAGGTTATACCCGGCCGTCTCGAGTTCGGCCGCCATTGCCTGCAGCGCGCGAGACCAGTAAGCCGTCGTATCGCCGACCGTCACCGAAAACACGGTCACCAGTACTGCGGCGAGAACCAGCAGCGCCTGCAGCGGCAAGGTCAACGTGCCGAACTGCCCGGTCAAGCCACCCAGCCCGATGGCCAGGGGCCAGACGGTCCCCACTGACAATGCAATCAATTGCCAGGGCTCGCCGACGGCCAGCGCAAAACCCAGCAGCAGGCCCCCGGCCAGCAGGCAATCGGTCATCGCGACACGCCAGCCGCGGGCGATGGTCACCAGCATCACGACCGCGGTGCTGACGACTCCGAACACGCCGAGGGGGAAAAAGCCCGCGATAAAAGCGATTCGCGGCACCCGCCTGGCAGCGAGCCAGGCACCAAAGCGGGTCACGGCCATCGGCAGCGCCTATGCAGTCATGCGCGGGTCAGCCCGCTGTCAGTGCTTGTCGGTGTAGGGCAGCAACGCGAGATAGCGGGCCCGCTTCACCGCGGTCGCCAGCTGCCGCTGGTACTGGGTCTTGGTCCCCGTGATGCGGCTTGGCACGATCTTGCCGGTCTCGGTCACGTAATTCCGCAGGGTCTCGAGATCCTTGTAGTCGATCTCCTTGATGCCCTCTGCGGTGAAGCGACAGTACTTGCGCCGCCGAAAATATCTGCTCATATGTCTGGATCTCCGCTACTTGTTCCCGGCCGTCAGCCGGCAGCCTGCTGGGCATCGTCCGCAGCGTCGTCCGCCGCTTCTTCTGCGGCCTCGTCTGTGACGGCCTCGTCGCCGGCGGCGATTGGGCCGCCTGCGGCTTCGGTTTCAGGTTCAGGTTCAGGTTCAGGTTCAGGTTCAGCATCGGTGGCGGCAACCGGCGCTGCGGCCGGGGTATCGTCAGAGGCCGATTCGCTGTCGCGATCGTCCTGGCCTTCGTCCTCCGGTTTCGCCAGCTGGGACGCCTCGGTGATCGCTTCGTCGCGACGAATCACCAGGTGCCGCAGGATCGCGTCGCTGAAGCGGAAGGCGCCGAGGATATCGTCGAGGGCCTCGTCGGTGCACTCGATGTTCATCAGCACGTAATGGGCCTTGTGAACCTTCGCGATGGTATGGGCGAGCTGCCGGCGGCCCCAGTCTTCGAGTCGGTGTACCGTACCGTCACGGCCGGTGACCATGCCGGTGTACCGCTCGATCATGGACGGAACTTGTTCGCTCTGGTCCGGATGGACCAGAAACACGATTTCGTAGTGACGCATTGTGGCTCCCTTCGGGTAACAGCCACCCGCAACGCGGTGTGGCAAGGAGGACTGCGGACTGGCCGCAGGGCCGGCAATGCTAACCGACCCCTGAAACGGGTACAAGCCGTCAGGACCGCTGGCGCAGCGCCTCGTACAGGCAGACCCCGGCTGCCACCGCCACGTTCAGGCTTTCGACACTGCCCCGCATCGGGATTCTGACCAGCAGGTCGCAGCGTTCGCGGGTCAGCCGGCGCAGGCCCTCGCCCTCGGCGCCCATCACCATGGCCAGCGGCCCCCGCAGATCGGCCATGTGCAGTTCTGCCGGCGCAGCGTCGTCGGCGCCAATAATAAAAGTGCCCGAGTCGCGCAAAAAGGCCATGAAGCGGGCCAGGTTGGCCACCGCCGCCACGGGCTGAATTTCTGCCGCGCCGGCCGCCACCTTGCTGACCACAGGGGTCAGGCCCACATTGCGATTCCGGCCCACGACCACGAGGTCAACGCCGGCCGCGTTCGCGGTGCGCAGGCAGGCGCCGAAATTGCGCGGATCCTGCACGCCGTCGAGCAGCAGCAACAGCGGGTTGGAAAGGCCACAGACCAGGTCTTTCGCCGCGGCTTCCGTCAACGGCTCCTGCGCCTGGACCCGCGCGGCGAGGCCCTGGTGCATGCCGCCCTTGCACAGCCGGTCGAGCGTTGCACGGTCTACCGCCTGCAGCGGCGCTGCCAGCGCGTCGAGTTCCGGCACCCGGGCCCGCCGCTTGTCGCCGAGCCCCGCGTCGGCATAAACCTCCAGCACGCGCTCCGGGCAGCGGCGCAGCACGCTGCGCACCGCCTGCACGCCATAGATCAACCGGTCAGCCACGCCGCCGTCTGCCGCCGGGGCCGCGACGCGGGCGCCGACGGGGACGCTCGTCGACGTCTTCCGCCAGCGCGAGGTCGACCTTGGCCTCATCGGTATCCACCCGGGCCACGCGCACCTGCACGGCGTCGCCGAGCCCGTAACCGCGGCCGGTGTTCTCCCCGGTCAGCCGCAGCCCGCCGTCGGTGAGCTGAAAATAGTCACTGCCCAGCGCGGTTACGTGGACGAGGCCGTCCACGTACAAACCGTCGAGCGTGACAAACAACCCGAAATGGGTCACACCAGTGACGGTGCCCGGCAGCACGTCGCCAATGTGCTGCTGCAGGTACGCGGCCTTCAGCTGTGATTCCACCTGGCGCGCCGCATCGTCGGCGCGGCGCTCCTGCTCTGAGCAACGCTGGCCGGCCTGCTCCATGGCCGGCAGGTCGTAGCGAAAGTTGCCCGGTTTGCCGCGGTCAAGAATGTGCCCGATGCCGCGATGGACCAGCAGGTCGGGGTAGCGCCGGATCGGCGACGTGAAATGGGCATAGCAGCCCAGCGCCAGGCCAAAGTGGCCCAGGTTTGCAGGCTGGTAAACGGCCTGGCTGAGACTGCGCAGTACCGCCACTGTCAGCTGGTCGGCATCGGGCCGCGCGGCAATCTGCTGCAATGCCCGGTTCAGGTGGCGCGGCTCCTTGCGCGCCTGGTCGGGCACCGCAATACCCAGTTGCTGCAGCATCACGCGCAGCTCCTCGAACTTCTGCTCGCCCGGACCATCGTGCACCCGGTAAAGCGTCGCCAGGCGGTGGCGCCGGAGAAACTTCGCCGCCTCGACATTGGCCGCAATCATGCAGACTTCGATGAGCCGGTGGGCGTCATTGCGCGGCCGCGGCAGGATTCGCTCCACCTGCCCCTTGGTGTTGAGTTCGATCTTCACTTCCGGCAGATCCAGGTCGAGAGCGCCACGGCGCCGGCGCGCCGCGGACAGCGCACGGAAAATATCGTAGAGGTGCGCGATGGTTGCACCCAGGCTTTGCAGGCTCGCCGGCCCGTTACCGGTGCGCTGAAATTCGTCGACCTGGTTGTAGGTGAGCCGCGCGGCGGAGCGCATGACCGCGCGGTAAAAGCGTGAGCGCGAAACCTTGCCCTGCGGTCCAATGCGCATGTCACATACCATGCACAGGCGGTCAACCTTCGGATTCAGCGAGCACAGGCCGTTGCTCAAAGCCTCCGGGAGCATGGGCACGACACGATCGGGGAAATAGACCGACGTGCCTCGCTGGCGGGCCTCTTTATCAAGCGCATCGTCGGGCTCGACGTAGTGCGACACGTCGGCAATCGCGACCACGAGCCGCCAGCCGTCACCGACGGGCTCCGCGTGCACCGCATCGTCGAAGTCGCGCGCGTCGGCGCCGTCGATCGTGACCAGCGGCAAGTCCCGCAGGTCTTCGCGCCCGGCCTTGTCGCCCTGGCGCACGCGCGGACCCCATTGATCAGCGGCTGCTGTCACCGGTGCCGGAAAGGCGTGCGGCAAACTGAACTGTTCGATGGCCACGGAGGTGGCCATGCCGGGGTCGCCCGCGTCGCCGAGTACCGCCAGCACCCGGCCCTGCGCTTCGGTGTGCGCCCCCGGGTACTCGGTAATCTCGAGCTTCACCAGCTGCCCGTCACGCGCACCACCGCGGTGGTGGTCAGGCACCATGAACTGGTGCGGCGAACGGCCGGACTCCAGCACGTAACTGATGCCATGGCGCCGCTCGTAGCGGCCAACGACGGTGCTCTTGCCCCGCTCGAGTATTTCGACCACGGTG
>CAJIBG010000149.1_pt1 | contig 13403 bp, 13 predicted proteins | sample 9199281 | NCBI WGS metagenome assembly CAJIBG01 (sample SAMEA7708292, study PRJEB35096) | sediment metagenome | biome: marine neritic benthic zone biome [ENVO:01000025]; feature: sediment [ENVO:00002007]; material: shallow marine sediment [ENVO:03000034] sea grass bed [ENVO_01000059] ... | reverse complement strand
TTGATGGTGCGCAGCCGCGCTGTGACCTCGCCCGCCACCTCGGCTTCGGCGGCATCGGCCAGGGCCCGGAATTCCTGCTGTTGATCGCGGTCGGGCGCCTCGCCAATTCCCACGTGCAGCAAGAGGGCAAGTTCCCCGCGTTGCGGCCGGTCAAACATTACCGGCCCCTGAACTAGCCTGCCGCTGGCGCTGTCCCTGCGCGCGGCGAAATGACAGGCATGGCAAGCCGCTATCCGTCGCCGTGCTCTTCCGCGCCCGGGACTCTGACGTTCTTCGACGGCACGACTGTTGAAATGGCGTGCTTGTAAACCATCTGGTTCACGCTGTTTTTCAGCACCACAACAAATTGATCGAAGGAATCGATGGTGCCCTGAAGCTTGATCCCGTTGACCAGGTAAATGGACACCGGAATCTTCTCCTTGCGCAGAATATTCAGGAAGGGATCCTGCAAGACTGTACCCTTGGACATTGTCGACTCCCGAGGCGTTATTGTTATTTCAGTATTGTTCTTGTTCGTTGGAAACCGGTGCGACGGACACGCCGCCACCCCCCGTTGCACACCGGTTACAGTGGCGATTCTAGCCGCTCGATCCAGATATTGCATCCAGCGCCCCGGCCCGCGAGAGCTGCCCCACGACTGCATCGGCCGTAGCCGCGGGTGTGTCGTCGAGCCGCTGGAACCCGGTTTCGGAGCGCAGCCAGGTCAGCTGGCGCTTGGCGTAGCGCCGGGTCGCAGTGATGGCCCTCGCCCGCGCCTCTGCCAGCGTGCAGGTGCCTTCCAGGTGTTCCCACAACTGTCGATAACCGACCGCGCGCATGGCCGGCAGGCCGGCGCGCATGCCCGGCAGCGCTTGCAGTCCGCGCACCTCTTCCACCAGCCCCTGCTCCAGCATCCGGTCAAAGCGCTCGGCAATGCGCGCATACAAGGCCTCGCGACTCATGTTTAGCAGTGCCAGACACTGGAACCGAATCTCCGGCGCGGGCGCATTTTCACGTTGCAGTTGGCTGATCGGCCGGCCGGTGATGGCGTGCACCTCCAGCGCCCGCTGAATGCGTTGCCGGTCGGTGGGCGCAATTCTTGCCGCAGCGTCCGGGTCAACTGCCGCGAGCTCGGCATGCAATGCGGGCCAACCTTCCACGTCGCCGCGCGCATCCAGCGCCGCACGCAGTTCCGGATCAGCCCCCGGCAGCACGGCAAGTCCTCGCAACAGCGACCGGAAGTACAGCAACGTACCGCCTACCAGTAACGGCAAGCGGCCCGCGGCATGAATGCGTTCTATCAGCGCCAGCGCGTCGCGCCGGAACTCGCCGGCCGAATAACTTGCCTGCGGCTCGCGGATGTCGACCAGGTGATGGGGCACGGCCGCGAGCACCCGCCGCGATGGCTTCGCCGTGCCGATATCCAGGCCCCTGTAGACCATGGCCGAGTCGACGCTGATGATTTCCACTGGCACCTGCTCGGCGATCGCGAGCGCCAGCGAGGTCTTGCCGGCAGCGGTCGGTCCCGCAATACACAATGCGGTGGGCCAATTCACGGGCGCTAACGGCCCCGGGCAAACAGCCGATCCAGTTCTGCCAGGCTCAGCACGGTCCACGTCGGGCGACCGTGATTACACTGGTCGCTGCGCTCGGTCGCCTCCATATCGCGCAACAACGCATTCATTTCTGCGGCAGTCAGCCGGCGATTGGCGCGCACCGATCCGTGGCACGCCATGGACGCCAGCACGTCATCCATTTGCCGGCGCACCCTTGCGGCATCGCCGTCACCGGCCTGCAGATCGGCCAGCACATCGCGCACCAGCGATTCGGGATCGCCGGCCGCCAGCAGCACCGGCACGGCGCGAATGGTCAGTGTCTCGAGCCCAACCCGATCAACCTCCAGGCCCAGTTCCGCCAACAGCGAGGCGTGCGCCTCCGCCAGGTCTGCCTCGGCTGCAGAGACTTCGAAAGCATGGGGCACGAGCAACGGCTGCGACTGGATGCCTGCCGCCGACCAGGCCTGCTTGAGACGCTCATAGGTGATCCGCTCGTGGGCGGCATGGGCATCGACGATCACCAGCCCGTCGCGATTCTGCGCCAGGATGAAGGCCCCGTGCAGGTGCGCCAGCGCATGTCCCAGCGGCAAGTCTGTGGCTGCTTCAGCCCCCGCTGCGTCAGCCGGCATGGCGGCCAGGGCGGCGTAATGGGCGGCGGCGTCGCGCACCGCGGCTGACGACAACTGCAAGCCTCGCTGGCCTGCGCCAGGCAGACCGGCTGCCGCCGGTGGGGATTCCGTCATGGCCACGCCGGGCCGGGTCTCGGCCAGCGCCGCCTCGAGGGTGCGGCGCACGAAGTCGTGCACCCGGCGGCCGTCGCGAAACCGGACTTCCTGCTTGGACGGATGCACGTTCACATCCACGTCGGCCGGATCCGTTTCGAGGTACAGCACGCAGGCCGGATGGCGACCGTGATACAGCACATCTGCAAATGCCGCGCGAATCGCGTGACTCAGGCTGCGGTCACGAATGACGCGGCCGTTCAGCACCACGTGCTGCAGGTCGGGTTGACTGCGGGAATAGGTGGGCCGCGCAATCCAGCCCCGCAGGCTCATGCCGTCCGCGTCGCGTTCCACGTACAGCGCGCTGTCGACGAAGGCTTTGCCGCACAGCTTCGCCAGCCGCGCTTCCTGTTCGTCGCGACTGCTCGCCGCCGGCAAGTCGAACACGGGCCGGCCATTGTGAATCAACCGCACGGCGGTGCTGAAACGGCTCAGCGCGAGGCGTTCCACGACCCGCTGCGCGTGCATGAATTCGGTCCGCTCGGTCTTCAGAAACCGCCGCCGCGCCGGCGTGCGGGCAAACAGGTCGCGCACTTCCACCGTGGTGCCACCGGGATGCGGTGCCGGGCGCAGCTCGCCCTGCTCGCCGTAGCCGGACTCCAGCGCAAAAGCGGTCTCTGCGTCGGTGTGCCGCGACACCAGCCGCAGATTGGCCACCGATGCGATGCTGGGCAAAGCTTCGCCGCGAAAGCCCAGCGATGCGACGCAGTTCAGGTCGTTGAGGCTCGCGATCTTGCTGGTGGCGTGCCGGGCCAGCGCCAGCGGCACCTCGTCGCGCGGGATGCCCACGCCATCATCGCGCACGCGGCAAAGGCGCACACCCGCCTGCTCCAGCTCCACTTCCACGCGGCGCGCGCCGGCATCGAGGCTGTTTTCCAGCAGCTCCTTGAGCATCGCGGCCGGGCGCTCGACCACTTCGCCGGCGGCGATCTGGTTGATGAGTTGATCGGGGAGCTGGCGAATGGCCATGCGGGGATTCTTTCAGAACCCCCGGCAAATTTGAATCGCTATCAGATGTCCCGTGGCAGCGGGATGCGCAGGACCTGGCCAACGCGGATGCGGTCATTGCGCAGGCTGTTGGCGCTGCGGATGCGCTTGATGCTGACGTTGTAGCGATCGGCGATCTCGCTCAGCGTGTCGCCGCGGCGAATCACGTGCTGACGCTCGCGGGGCCGGGCATTCTGCGCCAGCTGCGCAACCCGCGTGCCGGCCGGCGGGTTCTGGTAGAAATAGTCCCGCATGCCGTCGAGCATCGCCGCCACCAGCTGGTCCTGGTAGGCGGACCGGCGCAGGTTCGACTCGTCGTCAGGGTTCGAGATAAACGCCGTCTCGATCAGCAATGACGGCACATCCGGCGACTTCAGCACCAGGAACGGCGCCCGCTGCACGTGCCGTTTGCGCACCCGCGCGAACTTGCCGAGTTCCTGCAGGATTGCCTCGCCTACGTCCATGCTCGAACTGACCGCAGCGTTCTGGGACAAATCCAGCAGCACCCCGGCGAGCAGCGGGTCCTTGTCTTCCAGGTGCACGTTGCCGATCGTGACCGCAGCATTCTCCCGCGCGGCGAGGCGCCGCGAGGCCTCGTCCGTGGCCCCCTTCTCCGACAGCGTGTAGACGGTGGCGCCGCGCACGCGCCGGTCACGGAACGCATCGGCGTGAATTGACAGGAACAGATCCGATTGCTGGCCGCGCGCCAGTTCCATGCGCGCCCGCAACGGCACAAAGCGGTCGCTGTTGCGGGTCAGCACGGCCCGCATCCCGGGCTCGGCATTCACCGCCCCGGCCAGGCGCTGACTGATACTGAGCGTGACGTCCTTTTCCCGGGTACCGCGGCGGCCGCGCGCACCGGGATCTTTGCCGCCATGCCCGGGGTCTATCGCAATCACCAGGTCGCGGCCGACGGCAGGCGGGGGCGGTGCGGTTTTCACCGCCTGGCTGCTGCGGCTGGCCTCCGCCCCGAGGTCGATGACCAGGCGATTACCGTGCGTGGCGTTGGCGGCCAGGTCGAAACTGCGCACCGGCACGATGCGCGCCATATCCAGCACCAGGCGCAGGGAACCGTCTTCGCGATTCGCGCCTCGCAGGCGGCGCACGGTGCCGGCACCGTCCGGCAACGGCAACGCGGAAGCCGCAAAGCGGCCCGGCTTGATGTCGATGACCACCCGGTTGGGATTGCTGAGCGTGAACAGCTTGTGGCTGGCCGGGCCGCTGAGATCGAGCGCCACGCGGGTGGTGCCGTCACGCTCGGCGATGCGCACGTCCTGCACGCGCACGGCCTGGCCCAGTGCCAGTCCGCACCAGAGCATCGCCAGCAGTAGCCCGCTCAGCCGCAGCATTTCCCCAACTCCACTCACGCTTGACGGTCCCCGGTCAGGAACCGTGCAGGTGTTTTGTTATGTAAATTATATGGATAGCAACGCTTTCTACAAGAGTATCCAGTTCACGATTCAGCCAGTCTCCGCAGGGCGGCCGCCCCGGCGGCGCTGCAGGCCTCCAGCCGCGCATCGCGCCCGGTGCCGGCGACGGCCAGCTGGACCCGCAGATCCGCGCCGGGCAGGAATCCGCGGCCCCGCTCCGGCCATTCGACCAGCAGCCAGCCGCCGCCGGCCGGCAGCTCGGCCAGGCCCAGGTACTCGGCTTCAGCCGGATTCTGCAGCCGGTACAGGTCCACGTGGTGGGCGGGGCCGGCCGGGAGCTCATAGGGCTCAACCAGTGTGTAGGTGGGGCTCGGCACGCGCCCCGGGTGACCCAGAGCCTGCAGCAGCGCCCGGACCAGCGTGGTCTTGCCCGCGCCGAGTTCGCCCTGCAACCAGATGGTAAAGCCGGCAGCCGGCGGCGGGCCGGCGGCGGCAGCCAGCCGGCGCCCGAGGTCTGCCGTCGCTGCCGCGTCGGGTAGCGTGAGGGTCAGGGATTCAGGCACGCCCGCAGTTCGCTCAGCACGTCGCCCGCCAGCAGGCCGCGCTCACCGGCACCGGCCGCGCGATCACCCGCGGTCGCATGCGCCCACGCTGCCGCGGCCGTCGCCGGCAGCGGGCAATCAGGCCGCTGCGCCAGCAACCCCGCCACAGTGCCGGTCAACACGTCGCCCATGCCGGCCGTGGCCATACCGGGATTGCCGCGTTCGACCAGGAACGGAATCTGCTGTTGCTGGCCCACCAGCGTGCCGCGGCCCTTCAACACGGTGATGCCGCCGTAACGTCCGGTCAGTTCTGCCAGTGCGTCGAGACGATTGGACTGCACAGCGGCCGCGCTGCCGCCAAGCAGCCTGGCCGCTTCACCGGGGTGGGGTGTCAGGACCCAGTCGTCGCGCCGCTGCGGCTGGGCCGCCAGCAGGTTCAGCGCGTCCGCATCGACAATCAGCGGCCGCCCGGCCGCCAGCACCCGCGCGAACAGCTGCTGCGCCCATGCGTCCTGCCCCAGGCCCGGCCCGACCGCAATGTGCGTGGCGCGCTCGAGCATGGGCTCCAGGTCGTCGACGCCGCCCACCGCTCTGCACATCAGTTCCGGCCTGCCTGCCACCACGGCGCCGGCCGTTTCCGCGCGCGTCGCCACGCTGACCAGCCCGGCCCCCGCCCGCAGCGCCGCCTCGCCGGCCAGCCGAACCGCCCCGCTCATCCCGTGATTGCCGCCGACGATCAGCACGTGACCAAACAGCCCTTTATGCGCGTTTGCCCGGCGCCGCGGCAGTAACTCCGCCAGCTGAACTCGATCGAACAGGCGCAGTGCCGGCTCGATGCCGGTCATCACGTCCGCGGGCACGTCGAGATCGGCGAACAACACTTCACCACAGAGTTCCGGCCCCGCGCCAAGGTACAAACCCTGCTTCCGGCCGACGAAAGTCACGGTGAGCGAAGCCTGGACCGCCACCCCCATGATTTCGCCGGTGGTGCCGTTCAGACCGCTGGGGATGTCGACCGCCAGCACGGGCGCCGCCGCCGCATTAACGGCTTCGACCGCATCCCGATAGCTGCCGCCAACCAGCCGGTCGAGGCCGGTGCCGAGCAGCGCGTCGACCAGCAGGTCCGCGGTGCCCAGTTCCGCGTCTGCGAGGGCGGACGTCGTGCCACCGGCATCGCGAAAGTCTGTCCAGGCCCGGGCCGCATCGCCGCCGAGCCCACCCGGGTCGCTGACGGCAATGACCCGCACCTCGACACCCGCAGCCCGGGCCAGGCGCGCGATGACGTAACCGTCGCCCGCATTATTGCCCGCGCCGCAGACCACCACCCACCGGGCCGCGGCCGGGTACCTGTCGCGCACCGCAGCGAAGGCGGCCTGCCCGGCCCGGCACATCAGGGTGTAGCCTGGGATGCCGCGATCTTCGATCGCGCGCCGGTCGAGTTCGCGCACGACCTCAGGGACAAAAACGCTGTTGGCGACCGTAAGCATGGCAAAAATTATACTTGCCCGACGCAGTGCGCTCCCGAACGCGCAGCGGAGACACTATTGACCACGCATTCACCGTCGACGCTGGCAACCATGGCCGGCCAGATCAAAGCCTGGGGCCAGGCGCTGGGCTTTCAGCAGGTAGGGATTGCACCGGCAGACGTCGGCAAGGCCGAAGCCGAATTACAGGACTGGCTGGCAGCCGGTTATCACGGCGACATGGACTACATGGCCCGGCACGGTCAGCGCCGGTCGCGGCCGGGTGAACTGATCCCGGGCACGGTGCGGGTGATCGTTGCGCGCATGGACTACCTGCCGCCGGAAGCGCGCGCGCCGGCAGATTTGCTGAACGACGCCCGGCAGGCCTACCTGGCCCGCTACAGCCTCGGCCGCGACTATCACAAGCTGCTGCGCCACCGGCTGCAACAGCTGGCGGACCGCATCACCGCAGCTTTCGGGGCCTTCGGGTATCGCGTTTTTGTCGACAGCGGGCCGGTCATGGAGAAACCCCTGGCCGCGCTGGCGGGCCTGGGCTGGCAGGGCAAACACACCAACCTGATCAATCGCGACGCGGGTTCCTGGTTCCTGCTCGGGACAATACTCACCGACCTGCCGTTGCCCGTGGACCGGCCTGCCCGGGATCACTGCGGCACTTGCACCGCTTGCATCGACGTGTGTCCAACCCGGGCCATCGTCGGGCCGTACCGGCTGGACGCCCGCCGCTGCATTTCTTACCTGACCATTGAACAGCGTGGTGCGATCCCCGTGGCGCTGCGTCCCGCCATCGGCAACCGGGTGTTCGGCTGCGACGACTGCCAGCTGTTTTGTCCGTGGAACAAATTCGCTCAGCCAACGCGCGAAGCCGACTTCATGCCCAGGCACGGTCTCGACTCGGCCGACCTGGTGAGCCTGTTCAACTGGGACGAGGCCACCTGGCGCGAACGGACACGCGGCAGCGCACTGCGCCGGCCCGGTTACACGGGCTGGCTGCGCAACCTGGCCGTGGCGCTGGGCAATGCACCGGCAGCGCCAGAGGTTCGTGATGCGCTGGCCCGACGCACAGCGCACGCGTCGGAACTGGTCAGGGAACACGTGCAGTGGGCACTCGCGCGCCAGAGTGGTGCGCAGAACTGACCCTCTCGAAGCGTCGCTGCGCTAACCGTCGACCAGCACGTTGTCGATCAGTCGCGCCTGCCCGCAATAAGCCGCGGCCAGGACCACCAGCGGTCCGGCAGCTGCATCAGGCAAACTGAGGTCGGTGGCCCGGCGCACAGAAAAATAGTCGGCGCGCATGCCGGCAGCCATCAGTTTCGCCGCCCCTTCTGCCTCCAGCGCGGCGAAGTCGCGACGCCCGCCCCGCAGCGCCGCGGCCGCGTCCTGCAACGCCGAGTGCAGGACAGGCGCCTGGGCCCGGCTGGCGGCGTCGAGGTAACGATTGCGGGAACTCATCGCCAGCCCGTCGGGTTCGCGCTGAATGGGCGCGGCCAGCACCCGCACCGGCAGGTGCAGGTCGGCCACCATGCGCCGCACGATCAGCAACTGCTGATAGTCCTTCTGGCCAAACACGGCGATATCCGGTTGCACGATATTGAACAGCCGGCATACCACTGTGGTCACGCCGTCAAAATGCCCGGGACGGGACGCACCGCAGAGCACGGCCGACAGGCCCGGCACCGCCACACGGGTCATGGCGTCGACGCCGAAGGGATAGATCGTGTCGGCAGACGGCAGGAACACCAGGTCAGTGCCCACCTGTTCGAGGGCCGCGTGGTCCTGTTCCGGCGTGCGCGGATAGGCTTCGAGATCTTCACCGGGCCCGAACTGCGACGGGTTCACGAATATCGACACGACCACCCGCGTGGCATGCTCGCGCGCCTGGCGCACCAGGCTCAGGTGACCTTCGTGCAGGTTGCCCATGGTGGGCACCAACGCAATCTGCGCACCCTCCCCTCGCCAGTCGCCGACCTGGCGACGCAGCGCCGCGATGTCGCGCAGGCTGATCAACTGCGGCACTGGCTGTGCTGCGCGGCTCACGAGAAACAGTGCTCAGGTGCCGGGTAGCTGCGGTCTTTCACCGCACTGACATAGGCTGCACAAGCGTCGACGGCGCTGGGTGCATCATTCATGAAATTCCTCACGAAGCGCGGCATGCGCCCCTGCGTAATACCCAGCACGTCATACAGCACCAATATCTGGCCGTCGACGTCGGGGCCGGCACCAATGCCGATCACCGGCACATCGAGCGCATCACGGATGGCTTTGCCGACTTCGTTGGGCACGCATTCCAGCAGCACGACGTCGGCGCCCGCCTGCTGCAGCAAACGCGCGTCGTCCAGCATTTGCCTGGCCTGATCGTTCTCGCGGCCCTGTACCTTGAAGCCGCCGATCTTGTGCACGGACTGCGGGCGCAGCCCCAGGTGCGCGCAGACGGGTATGTCATGCCCGGCGAGGTGCTCGACGATATTGACCTGGCTGGCGCCACCCTCCAGCTTCACCATCATTGCGCCGCCTTCCTGCATCAGGCGTACCGCGTTTTCCAGCGCCTGCTGCGCACTGCTGAAACTCATGAACGGCATGTCGGCCATCAAAAAGGCATGCCGCAGACTCCGTGCCACGGCCCGGCTGTGGTAGACGATGTCGTCGACGGTGACGGGCACGGTCGTGTCATGGCCCTGGATCACCATGCCGAGAGAATCACCGACCAGCACCACATCAGTCCCGGCTTCATCCACGATACGCGCGAAACTCGCGTCGTAGGCGGTCAGACACGCGATCGGCTCACCGGCGGCCTTCATCCGCATCAGGGTGGAGACATTGACCGGCGGCCTGGTCTGGCCGCGTTCTTCCAGTTGCTTGTACATGCTTGCCTCCCGCCAGGGGATCAGGCCAGGGCCGAGACCAGCGGATTGAAGAAATGCCGGCCGCTGCGAGTTCGCTGAATCTGCTCCAGCAACATCTGGTAGTGATCGTCATTATGGATCGGATCGATCATTGCAGCATTCACGATGAGCAGCGGTGCCTCGTCATAGTCGTGGAAAAACCGCGCGTAGGCCTCGGCAAGTCGCTCGAGGTAGCGCCGCCCGATTCGCTGTTCGTAGCGGATGCCCCGCTGCGCCACCCGGAACAGCAACGTGTCTACCGGCGCCTGCAGGTAGACCACCAGGTCGGGCACGGGCGCGTCGACTGCCATGGTTTCGTAAACCTTGTCATACAGCGACAGCTCGTCGCGGTCGAGAGTGATTTCGGCAAACAGCCGGTCTTTCTGCATCAGGAAATCGGCCACCCGCACGTCGCTGAACATGTCGGCCTGGCGCAGCTCGCCGATCTGGCCAATGCGCTGAAACAGGAAGAACAACTGCGTGGGCAGGGCCTGCCCGCGGGGGTCATGGTAGAAACGCTGCAGGAAAGGATTCGCGTCGGCGTCTTCCAGCAGCAATTCGCTGTCCAGACTATCGGCCAGGCGCTTGGCGAGACTGGTCTTGCCAACACCGATCGGGCCTTCAATAGCGATGTAACGGGAATCAGCCATGCAGCGTTCTGGTTCTTCTCTGCGGGCCAGCGACCACGGCCCGTTCAATCGAGCCTTACAACGCCCTCACGGTCTATGTCAGCTGCCAGCTGGTGCACCGGTCCCAGACCCGGGATTTCCAGTTCGGGGGCCACGGAGAGCAGCGGCAACAATACAAAATTTCGCTCGCCAATGCCCGGATGCGGCACCTTGAGTCCCGGGCGATTGATTCGCTCTTTGCCATATGTCAACAGATCAAGGTCGAGGCTGCGCGGTCCCCACTTGATGCCGCGCTGCCGGCCCGCGTCGGTTTCGATCGCCTGCAATTGCGCAAGCAGCGCGGCGGCATCCAGGCGCGTGGCGACTTCAGCGACCGCATTGATGTAGTCGGGCTGATCCTGCGGTCCCATCGGTGCGGTCCGGTACAAAGACGATTGCACGCGCAGCTGCGTGTCGGGCAGCTCACCAAGCGCAACGAAGGCACGTTGGACCTGATGCTCGGGATCATTGAGATTGCTGCCGATGCCGACCCAGGCCGATACGCTGCGCCGACCGCGCGTCATCGGCTTCAGGCAGCAGGCGTCGGGCCGCCGGGTTGCCGGCGCGGGCGCCGGCGGCGCCGACGGCGGGCGCGCGGTGCGGGCGCGGGGGCTGGTTCGCGGCTGCCTTGCTGGGCGTCAGTCCAGAACTCCGCGAGTTCCTGCGGCACCTCGCCGATCTCTGCGCGCAGCAGCATCAGGTCGTAGGCTGCGCGAAACCGCTTGTGTTGCAACAACCCGCGGACGCGGCGCGGTCGCTGGTCCTCGAAACGAGCCTGCAGCTGCAGCACTTCGCGCATCGGCAGGCTGAAGCGCTTCGGCAAAGCCACTCGCGCGACCTGCTGTGCGTTGATTTCGGCAGCCGCCTCGGCCAGGGCGCGGCCCGGCGGCAGGCCCTCATCGTCGCGCAATTCCGCGGCGCGTCGTTGCACCGGCCGCCACAGCAACACCGCGAACAAGAACATCGGTGTGACGGGCAGCTCTTCGGCGACGCGGCGATCAGTATTGGCGAGGGCCAGCTCGATGAGTTCGCGGAAATCCGCCTGCGACTCGTCTGCCAACACATCAGCGGTCACCGGGAACAGGTGTTCAAACAGACCGAACTTCACGAGCTTGTGATAGCTCTCGAGTGCATGGCCCGACTGGAACAGCTTCAGGAATTCGTCGAACAGCCTCGCCGGCGGCACGCTGTCGAGCAGGTCGGCCAGGCGCGGAACGGGGGCTGCCGCTTCGGGATGCAACTCCAGGCCGAGTTTGGCTGCCAGTCTCGCCGCACGCAGCATGCGCACCGGGTCTTCGCGATAGCGGGTCTCCGGATCGCCGATCAGTCTGAGCCAGCCGTGCTCGATGTCGTCGACACCGCCGGCAAAGTCCCAGATCGAAAAGTCGGCGATGTTGTAATACAACGCGTTAACCGTGAAGTCGCGGCGGATTGCGTCTTCTTCAATGCTGCCCCAGGCGTTGTCCTTCAGGATGCGTCCCGACTCGTGAATCACGTGCTCGCCATCCTGCTGATCACCGTTGCCGGTGCCGCGGAAGGTCGCGACTTCGATGATTTCGCGGCCAAAGCGCACATGGGCCAGCCGAAACCGGCGCCCGATCAGGCGGCTGTTGCCGAACAGCGCCCGCACTTCCTCCGGGCGGGCGTCGGTGGCGACGTCAAAGTCTTTTGGCTGCTGCCCCAGCAGCAGATCGCGCACGCCGCCGCCCACCAGGAAGGCCTGGTAGCCCGCGTCCTTGAGGCGATAGAGGACCTTTAGCGCTGGTTTGGAGATGTGCGCCCGCGAGATATTGTGCTCGGGCCGGGGAATGATCTGCAGCGGGAAAACGTCGTCAGATTTCCGTGTCTCTGTCAAAAAAATGCCTGCTTGTGAGGCTGATTACGCTCTCTATAATAGCAGCGCTGCTCGCACCGGGCAGCCGTACAGCTCTCACGCTCCCTTCGTCTAGCGGTTAGGACGCGGCCCTCTCAAGGCTGAAACACGAGTTCGATTCTCGTAGGGAGCGCCACCCACCCCGCCAACGCGTCGCGCATGACCGCATCTGCCACCGTTCCTGCCAGCCTGCTGCGCCGCCTCGCTGCCGGTGCCTACGACCTGTTGCTGCTCGCCGGCCTGCTGATGATTCTCGGCATCGCGGTGCTGATACTGCGCGGTGGCGAAGCCGTGCCCGTGGGCACGCCATGGTTCCAGGCCCTGGTGCTGCTGGTCTGCGCGGTCTTCTACGCCGGTTTCTGGTCGCGCGGCGGCCAGACGCTGGGCATGCGCAGCTGGCGGCTGCGGGTGGAGAAGACCGACGGCAGGCCCGTCGACGCGGCGACCGCCCTGCTGCGTTTTGCCGCCGCTGTGCTGAGCCTGGTACCGGCGGGTCTGGGCATGCTATGGATCCTGATCGACCGGGAACAGCGCGCGTGGCACGACCGGCTGACCGACACCCGGGTGGTCCTGCTGTCGAAAGCAGCAGCGCGCCGCTAGCGCGCCAGCGCCCGCCGCGGCCAGCCGTGCTGGTAGGCCACCATCAGCAGCCCGGCCGCACCGCATAGCAGGTGCACCCACCAAACGCCGACCCGCGTGCTGATTTCACCCTGCTCCACCCAGACCCTGGCGATGGATAGCAGGTTGACGTAAATCAGGTAGACGAGCACGCCGGCCACCAGCCCGGTGTAGCGGCCCTGTCGCGGCGCGCTGCGGCTCAGGGGCACGGCCAGCAGTGTCAGCATCAGCAGCGTAATGGGCGACGACAGGCGCCACTGCAACTCGGCCTGGTCGGCAAGCTCGGCAGAGCCCCAGAGCTCGGCCAGCGGCTTGGCCTCGGGGCCGCGCACCGGTGGCCCGAATGACGGCAGCTCGTAGGGAATGCCGTGCTCGGCAAACCGCATCACGTTGAAGCGCGGGCTGCCGGGCTTGCCTTCGTAACGGCGCCCGTCGGCAAACCGCAGCACGCGCCGGCCGTCAGCTTCGCGCTCACCTTCCCACGCGCGCCGGGCGACGATCAGCTGCACCTTGCCGTCTTCGCGCCGCTGCACGAAGACGTCGGCCAGGCTGCCATCGCCGTTTACCGCACCGGCATACAGCACCGCACCGGTGTCACCCAGCGATACGAAGCGGCCCGCCTCGAGCATGTCCAGACCCACGCTGGCCTGTGCGGCCGCAGCCAT
>CAJIBG010000035.1_pt1 | contig 13539 bp, 13 predicted proteins | sample 9199281 | NCBI WGS metagenome assembly CAJIBG01 (sample SAMEA7708292, study PRJEB35096) | sediment metagenome | biome: marine neritic benthic zone biome [ENVO:01000025]; feature: sediment [ENVO:00002007]; material: shallow marine sediment [ENVO:03000034] sea grass bed [ENVO_01000059] ... | reverse complement strand
GAGCTCTCCAGCGAGTGGCGCAGGTGGCCCGGCAACACCAGGAAGCACTCGATGAGTGAGGCCAGCACCACGCAAATCATGATCAGCGGAATCGCGAACAGTATCGTGCCGCCGACGCCGCCCAGGGTCATCAGCGGCACGAAGGCAGCGACGGTGGTCAGCGACGCTGCCGTGACCGGGCCGAGCATGCGGTAGGCGGCCTGTTCTGCTGCGTCCAGCGGCTTCGCACCGGCTTGATAGCGGGTCACCGCATCTTCACCAACGACGATCGCGTCGTCCACGACGATACCCAGGGCCATGACCATCGCGAACAGGCTGATCATGTTCAGGCTGCCGCCGAACAGGTACAGCGCCATCAGGCCGGCCATTACGGCCACCGGAATGCCGACGGCCACCCAGAAGGCCACGCGGCCGTTCAGGAAGACGAACAGTGCAATGACGACCAGTACGAGGCCGCCGACCGAGTTTTCCACCATCAGGTCAATGCGGTCCTGCACCAGGCGCCACGGTTCGTCGTAGACCAGCAGCTCGACGTTGGCAGGCAGGCTCGGCCGGGTTTTCTCCACCCAGCCCCAGAGCACGCCGGCGACGTCGATAGCGTCCTGGCTTTCGGCGCGCTGCACGGCCAGTTCGACCGCCGGGCTACCGTTGACATACAGCCCCGGCTGGTCGGTTCGGGCACGGCGCTCGACGTCGGCTATGTCCCGCACGGTGAGTAACCGGCCGTCGCCATCAGCGGCCACGGGCAGGTTTTCAAAATCCGCGACGCTGCGCGCCTGGTCGAGACTGCGCAATTGTCTGGCCGACTCGGCGCGGCCGACTGAACCGGCCGGTACGTCGCTGCTGGTCTGGCGCACGCGCTGGCCGATGTCCTGCAATGACAGCCGCAATTCATTCAGGCGCTCGCCCGACAGCTTGATCGCGATTTCCTGTTCCGGCAGCCCCGTTACGTCGATCTTCGCCAGCCCCAGCGTGCGCAGGTCGCGCTCAAAGCCGCGCACCAGCGGTCGCAGCACAGACAGTTCCGGGCCTGTGACGACGAGCTTCGCCACCGGCTCGTTGCGCGGCACCAGGGTGACCTGCGGAATCTCGGCATTGGCCGGCAGGTTACGCACCTGCGACACGCGCTCTTTGACCTGGTCGAGCACGCGACCCATGTCGACGTCTTCGCCATATTCAAGAGTCACCAGGCCCAGGCCTTCGCGCGACGTGGAACGAATCCCTTCCAGCAGGTCGAGCCCTCGCAGTTCGTCTTCAAGCGGCTGCGTGACGGCCAGTTGCACGTCTTCGGCCGACGCGCCCTGCCAGACGACCTGCACGTTCACGACGCTGAGTTCGAATCCCGGCAGCAACTGACGGGTTAGCTGCCCGAGGGCCCAGACGCCCGCCAGGATCATCACCGCCATTGCCAGGTTGGGCGCCACCGGGTGGCGGACGAACATGCTGATCAGGCCGGGACGCATGGCCTATTGCCCGGGGCGGCTCTTGCCGGCCGCGAGCATTGCGTCGCCGTCAGCCGCCGCGCCCTGGCGCAGCCGCACCAGCAAACCGTTGGTGGCCGAGGAAATCTTGGTGGTGATGATCCGGTCTTCCGGCGCCAGCTCGACGCTGCGAATCAGCACTTCGCTGCGACCGTCAGCATTGGTGCGTTCGCCGACGCGCTCGACGTCGACGGCAGCCATGCGGTCACCGGTAATCTTGTAAATGCGGTTGCGCCCATAGACCGCTTCGGCCGGCACAGCGATGGCCGCCTCCACAGCGGGCAGCGACAGCAGCACCGGCACAGTGGTGCCCAGCGGCGCGTCCTGGGGGGCCGCGGCGAATACCAGGTAAGCGTCGACGCTGCCGGAGCCTTCGCGCGTCTGGCCTGACAGCCGCGTCAACTCTGCGGCGTAGCGCCTGTCGGCAATCTGCGCTGCGCCCTCAATCTCCACACCATCGTCCAGCGCATCCCGCACGCGGCTGGCGAAGCGGGTCGGCACCTGGGTGCGCAGTTCCACGGTTTCCGGGTTGTGCAGACGCATGAGTTCGTCGCCAATCCTGACCCGGTCGCCCACCGATGCGTCGACCTCGGAAATCACCCCGGCGAAAGGCGCAACAATCCGGGTCCGGTCCAGCGTGAGTTGAGACTTGTCGCGCAGTGCCCTGGCTCGCTGCAGCTGCGCGGTGAGTTGCTGCTTGCGAATGTCGCTTTCTTCGATGATGAGCTGTCGCGAAGTGACAGCCAGCTCCTGGCGTTTCAGTTCCTCGGCGGTGTCGTCCACATTAGACAGCGACACCAGGTTGTCCTTATACAAGCTCTTCGCCCGCTCGGCATTGCTCACGGTCAGTTCGAGCAGTTCCCGCTCTTTAAAGAGGGATTCCTTGTTCCGCCGCAGTCGCTGCTCTTCAAGATTGATCTGCGCGCGGATCTCCTGCACGTCGGCATCCCGCTGCAGCAGTTCGAAGCGCGCGTCCCGATCGTCCAGGACCAGCAACTCGTCGCCCTGGGCAACGGTGTCACCGTCCTGCACCAGCACTTCGAGAATTTCGGCCTCCACCGCGGCGCTCAGCCGGGAGTCCTGCGGCGACTCGATGCGAGCGTAGAGTTCCAGCGTCGGGCGAATAGCCGCCGGCACGGCCGGGATGACGTCCACGCTCCACGCTTTTTCCGGTATGGCGATAGCCGGGCGCTGCGGTCGGCTGGTGACCAGCGCGAACGCCACCAGCACGGCACCGATCAGGACCGTGACGGGCCCCGGCCGAATGCGTGAGATTAAAGCCTTGATTTGTTTCATGATCCCTGGATCCCCACCCTGCAATTATTTTCGCTCCCGGTGGCAAATCGGATGAAGGCCGCAGGAACCGGGAGCAGAACTTTAAGGCATTGTTTTTACTATTTTTTTGTTTATTCTAATGGTCGATAGTGGGGCGAGGAAACGGTCTTGAAAGTACTCAGAGTGCTGAGCCTGATCGGCATCACGCTGCTGGGGCTGTATGTCGTCAGCGTCGCAGCGGCCATGTGGCTGTACCGCGATATTCCGGCCGAAAAGCTGGAAGCCAGGTACATGAGCCCGGCATCCCGCTTTCTGAACATCGACGGCGTGCGCATTCACTACCGGGACGAAGGCAGCGGCCCACCGGTGGTGCTGATTCATGCCAATTTCGCCAGCCTGATCGGCTGGGATCCCTGGGTAGAGGCGCTGCAAGACAGTTACCGCGTGATTCGTTTCGACATGACCAGCCACGGGCTCACCGGGCCGGATCCGTCCGGTGACTACACGCTGGCGCGCACCGTGGCACTCACCAAGCGTTTTATCGATGCGCTTGGCCTGGAAGAGCTCACGATTGGCGGGACCTCGCTGGGCGGCACGGTGTCCATTCACTACGCCGCGCGCAATCCTGAACGTGTAAAGGGGCTGATCCTGCTAAGCCCGGGCGCGCTTGAAGGACAGGAACGGCGCAGTCGCGGCGACGTGCCGAAACAGGCGCGAGTGCTGGAATACATCCTGCCGCGGGCCTTGCCGAAGTACATGTTGAGTTCGGCCTACGGCGACGAGGACAAGCTCACCGACGAAGTCATCGATCGCTGGCACGACATGTGGTTACGCGAAGGCCAGCGCGCCGCGCAACTGCAGCGCCTGTCGCAGTACAAGTCGGGCGATCTCCGCGGCGTCGCTGCGCAGGTGCAGGCGCCCACGCTGCTGCTGTGGGGCGAAGCCAACCCCCAGGCCAGGGTAGAACAGGCTTACGAGCTGGAAGAAATGCTCACGGGCGTGGAGTCCCTGGAGCTGATCATCTACCCGGGCGTCGGGCACATGGCCGTGCAGGAGGCGGGGGACGAAATTGCGGTCGACGTGCGGGCGTGGCTCGATAACGGCCCGGCAGCCGAAGCCTTGAGCGAAGCCGCACCGGAGAGCTAGAGCCATGCGCGTCATCCGGAAACTGTTGCTGTGGACCGGGTCTGTCGTGCTCCTGTGCGCGGTGAGCGGCTACGGTGTGTTCCGCTACATGAACCGCACGCCGCCGCAGCTCAAGGAACCCAACTACTACAGCTATTACAAGGCACAGGACACGGTCCCGGCGGGCCGGGTGGGCGTGTTCATCACGCACCTGCTGCTACCCGAAGAAATGGATCCCACGATCTGGTACACCCTTGCCCAAAAAGTGCTGCAGTACATCCCCTGGCCCATCAACAAGCTGGCTGCCGCCGACCGGGGCGTGGTGCTGCTGGACCCGGAGCGCTATTACGAATTCGAGGCGTTCCAGCCGACCCGGCTGGTGGACCCCACCGGCAGTGAAACGGATCTCGACGGCGTGCCCTACATCACGAAGTGGCGCATGGGGCAACTGACCTGGGTGCCGCCCAGCGAAAGCCTGCATCTCGATCACAGCTACTTCTTACTCGACACCCGCGGCAGCGGCATGCCGACAGTGTCGGCAAAGCTGGTCAATAAGGCGCGCCATTATTACTACATGCCCGGCAAGGCCTCGGTGCAGGGCACGGTGCCGCACGTGCACGGCATGCGAATCATCGTGACCGCGGCGATGGCTGAAATCCGCGCCCGCTACGGCGAGGTCCCCTACCGCTGGGTCACGGCAGAAGATTTCGGCCTGGCGCGTGAAGCCATGTACAGCCTGCTGGACGAGGGCGTCGACACCGTGGTCCTGTCGGCGCCCGCGCCGGTGTATTCCCACCACGAGGAATTCAATGGCGGCTTCAAACACGCGATGCATTACATCCACGAGTGGGAAGCAGCCAACGGCAAGAAGATCAAGGTGATCATGACACGCCAGCTCGGTGACTTTGCACCGACCAGCGAGCCGTGGGTCAACATGTTGAGCGACCGCCTGGACGCGCTGCCGGCGGGGGCCGATGTGAAGGTGGCAATGTCCATCCACGGCATGCCCTGGGACCGTGTGCCGCACGAAGCCTGGCTGGAATTGTCCCCGGACTATATCGCGAGAACCCAGGCAGCCTTGCAGGCAAAGCTTGAGAGCTATGCCTTCGGCCGCACGGAGGTAGTGCTGAGCCAGGACCATTTCGCCGATTCGCACAACGATCCCGACGGCAAGTACCTGTCAACCAATGACGCTTTCTGGGACGGGGTCAACGACGGCTATGACTACGTGATCAATGTACCCATCGAGTTCTTCGCCGAGAACACCGACACCTTGTACTACCACGCGATGGCGAACTTCGAAGGTTTCCCTGAATACGAACTGTACGACACCATTGACTATCCCGACTGGAGCGTGCCTTTCACCCGCGAGGTGGTCCATGATGGCACCCACTTGATCTACAACGGGGTCCCGGTAGGCCGTTACAACGAACCGCTGATCCGCGCCTACGTGCAGGCCATTGACGAGGTCCTGTCGCGGGGTTCGGAGCCACCCACGGTGGCTACCCAACAGGACTGACCGGGGCCAGCGGCCGCCGGTGCAGGAACGTGACCTGCGTCACGCGCTCACGCGTCGCACAGAGGACAATGGCACTCACAGGAGGAACCCGGCAATGAAATACCGATATCTGCCTGCGGTGCTCATGATCTCGCTGTCGGTTGCGCAAGCCGCAACCGCCGCGGAACCCGAAGAGCAGCGTTCCAAGATCAACGTGCAGCTCGGCGCAACGAACAGGGCCAACGAGTCAGAGCAATCCGGGCAAGCGCAGCAGCAGGGCTGGGGCGTGTCCCTGCGCGGCAATCAGCAGGAACAAAACCAGGAACGGGGCGTGGAACCCGGCATGTCGGAGCTGACGATGACGGTCTACGGTGGCGTCGGCGGCCGCCGCCGAGGTGGCGCCTTTGGCCCGGTCTACAACCGGCGCGGCGTGGCCACGGAACTCGATGTGACCACTGAGCTGGAAACCTGCGCCGACGGCAACACGCGGGTCAATGCGTTACGCATCGGCACCTGGCGTTACAAGATGGACGGCAGCTGCGACGACTTCCGCCGGGGCGGCCACATCAGCGTGAGCCTGGGCGACGGCAGCACGATGATCACCACGAAGGCGAACCAGAAGAAGTCCCAGGACGACAGCGCGCAAATCCGCTGCAACTCAGGCACCTGGACCTGCCGCACGGAGTAGCAGCCCAAATACGGAGCCGCATTGTTATGCTTGGCACATGCCCTGTGCCAGCGACATCCGTACCGCGTTAGTCGCGCTGCTCCTCGTTTGCGCGAGCTCCCTGGGCCGGGCCGAGACCGACGCACCACGTGACGCGGCCATTGTGCGCGGCGAGTACCTGGTTCGCGCCGGTGGTTGTATCAGCTGCCACACGGCGGAAGACAAGGGCGCGGTGCCGCTGGCCGGCGGCCACGAGCTGACAACGCCCTTCGGCACTTTCTATTCACCGAACATCACACCAGACCGGATCACCGGCATCGGCGCGTGGACGGACGAGGAGTTTCTCAGCGCGTTCTGGGAAGGAGTCGGGCCGGACGGCCGCTACTATTTCCCCGCCTTTCCTTTTACTGCCTACACCGGGATCACGCGGGAAGACCTGCTGGCCATGAAGGCCTACCTGTTCAGCCTGGAACCCGTGCGCAAGGAAAATGTTCCTCACGAGCTGCCGTGGTATGTCGATACGCGGCTCGCCGCTGCCGCCTGGCAGCTGCTGTTTTTCGACAGCGAGCGCTTTGAGTCGAATCCCGACCGCGATGGCACCTGGAACCGCGGCGCGTACCTCGTGCGGCATCTCGGCCACTGCGGCGAATGCCATTCGCCCCGCAACCGCTTTGGCGCCACCCTGGCCGACCAGGAAATGGCGGGTGGGCTCGGCGCCGACGGCAAGACCGTGCCCAATATCACGCCGCACGGCGCCGACGGCATCGGCCGCTGGTCGCCCGGCGACCTGGCACTGTTCCTGGAGCTGGGCATGATGCCCGACGGCGATTTCGCCGGTGGCAGCATGTCGGCCGTGATCGATGACAACACCGGTCAGCTGACACCGGAAGATCGGGCGGCCATCGGCACCTACCTCGAGTCGCTGCCCGCGCTGCCGGACCCCGGCCCGCGAGGCGAAGAGCCATGAGCCGGCAGGCGCTGCGCACGCCAGAGTCGCGTTTCGAACACTTGCCGGACTACCCGTTCGCACCCAACTACGTCGAACTGCCGGACACCGAGTTCGGTTCACTGCGCATGCACTATCTCGACGAAGGGCCGCGCGCCGGCCACCCGGTGTTGCTGCTCGCCACGCAGGGCTGCTGGTCCTACATCTACCGGCACATGATCCCCCCGCTGGTCGCAGCCGGTTTGCGGGTCATTGCCCCGGACTACATTGGCTTCGGCAAGTCCGACAAGCTGCCCGCGACGGACGACTACACCTTCCAGCGGCACATCGACTGGAACCTCGCGTTTCTCGACCGGCTCGAGTTGCGCAGCATTACCGGTTACCTGTTCGACTGGGGCGGGTTTTTCGGCCTGCGCATCGCCGCCGAACGGCCGGATATTTTTGCGCGCCTGGCCTTGAGCAACACCAGCCTGCCCCACGGCGAGTCGCCCGGCAAACAGTGGTTCCTGCAGTGGCGGGAAGAACAATTTTCGAAACCGCATTTCCCGCAGGGCGACATGGTGAACGAAGGCACGCGGCACGAGCTGTCGGCCGCAACCATTGCGGCATTCGACGCGCCGTACCCGGACGAAAGCTACAAGACCGGGCCGCGGCGATTTCCGATGATTCTGCCGATCTCCGCCGACGACCCGGCATCGCCGGCAAACGCGGCCGCCTGGGACCGGCTGGGCCGGTGGACCCGGCCGGTGCTGACCCTGTACAGCAAGGACTTCGAGGGTTCTGCAATGGGCCCGCAGCGAATTCTTGATCACATTCCCGGCTGCGCCGGCCAGGACCATGCGCTGCTGGAGGATGCCAACTTCTATATCGTGGAAGACCAGCCCGCAGAACTGGCGCGCAGACTGATCGACTTCGCCGCGGGCTGAGGGCCCGTCAGTCCAGCAACAGGTACTCGATGGTAGAGACCACGCGCACGGTCTTTTCCACCTGCTGTTGAGCCATCATCCCGGGCGCGTTGTCGCGTGCCAGGATCTGGAACACACCCTGGTTGGCGCGGCGAATGCCACCCAGCATGCTGCCTGAGTCGAGCGCGAACTGCTCCGCCGCGCCGCGGGCGTTCGCGGTGGCCTCCGCGATCATGTCCGGTTTCAACTCCACGAGGCCGGTAAACAGATACGCGGGGCTGTTGCCGGCTGGTCCGCGCTCGCTGGACAGCACCACGCCGGCATCGACCAGGTCACCGACCTGCTGGCTGGCCGCACGAATGCGCGGCACGTCGCGCGAGCGCACGCTGACGGTCTGCGCAACGATAAAGCGGTCGTTCACGGGCCCGGAGCGGTAGGCCTGCGCGTAGAGATCAGTGACCTGCAGATCCTGCAGCTCGATATCGCTTTCGGGAATGCCGGCGCCGGCGAGAAATTGCTGGACCGCCGCCTGCTGGGTCGCGACCGCGCCCTGCACCTGGCGCAGTTCGGCCCCGGTCGCGACGACCCGCAGCGGCCAGATGGCGAGGTCGGCGGTCACCGTGCGCTCCGACACACCTTTGACCGTCACGAAGCGGTCGAGCTGCCGGCCCTCGCTGAAGCCGGTACCGACGAGCCAGCCCGCCACCGCCAGGCCAATCGCCAGCACGGTCGCAGCCGCGAGTGATGTGTTGTTGCCGGGCTGCGCCATCGCTAATGCAGCTGCCTAGATCCCCAGCCGGCCCAGCGCATCGACAATTTCGCCCAGGATGCCGGCCAGCCGCGGGTGCTCTGCTTCCAGGCGCACCGCGGCCGTTTCCACGCGCTCGGCGGCCGTGTCACGAGACTCGGGGGCCGGCGCATCATGACCGACGAGTTCTTCGATATCGCCCGTGAGTTCGCGCAGCAGGTCGCGGCCTTCGGCGTCTACCTGGGGCGTACGCTCGAGCTCGTCGTGCAGGCTGCTCACAAGCTGGCGCAATCGTTCTTTGGGCATGCTCGTTCCTGGCGGTCAGTATCTGTGCGTCACTATATTAAGCCCGACCTCGCGGCGCGATGCATTTAAACGTGGTCGACCGGGATTGCGGTGGTGAACTTCAGCTGCTCCATCGAGAAGCTGGAGCTCACGTCGGAGAACTCCACCGCCTCGATCAGCCGCCGGTACACGGCGTCCCAGCCGTCAATACTGGGCACGACCACGCGCAACAGGTAGTCCACATCGCCGCTGAGCCGGTGCGCCTCGACAATCTCCGGAATGGTCGCCACGGCGCGGCGGAAACTCTCCAGCCAGTCGCGCGAGTGCCGGCTGGTGCGCACCGCGACAAACACCGTCACACCGACGTTCATCCGGTCGTGGTCGAGCAGCGCGACCCGCTGGCGAATGTAGCCCGCCTGTTCCAGCCGCTGCACCCGCCGCCAGCACGGCGTGGTGCTCAGACCCACCTGCTCACCGAGCTCCGCGGCCGTGTACATGGCATTCTCCTGCAACAATGACAGGATTTTCCGATCTTTGGCATCCATGGCCTGTATTTACCCTAATTAGATCAATAGAGGCAAATTTTTCTACTTTTGGCGCCATTCAGCGCAATAATCGCAATCATTGTTCAGCCCCGCTTTGCTAGTCTGGAGTGCAACTCACGGACGGACCCGGAGACATGGCCAGTACTTTCCACACGCCCGCTGCCAGGCCGCCGCTGCCAGGCTTCACTGCAGCGCAGCGACCTGCTCTTCGCGACCTGGCCGGCTGCATCGCAATCCTGGCTGAAGAGCTGCCGGAGACCGAACTGCCTGCGGCGGTGGCGAACGCGCTGCAGCCCTTCCTGGGCCGGGCAGACCTGCTCGACCCCCGCCACACGCAGGGCGATGCCGGGCAATATCGCCGGCACCTGCTCTACGCGGATCCGCTGCGCCGCTTCACCATCCTGTCGCTGGTCTGGCAGCCGGGACAGCAGACCCCGGTTCACGGCCACACGGCCTGGGGCGCGGTCGGGGTCCACCAGGGCTGGCTGGAAGCCCGGATGTACGCGCTGATCGATGCCGGCAGCGGGCTGCTGTCCTGCGCCGAGCAAAGTTGCGGTGAAGCCGGCCCCGGCGACACCTCGCACGTCCAGACAGGGCTGAGCGACATTCATCGCCTGGGCTGTCGCAGCGGGGACGGCGCGATATCCATTCACGTCTACGGCCGGGACCTGTCGCAGGATCCGGGCAGCATCAACATCACGCTGCCACACTGAGCTTTTACATAACCCCTCACGCACCCGCCGCGTGGCGGCGTTCACAGTCTCCCCCGTGCGCCCCTGCTACAGTGGTCAATCACGATTCACGCGGGCCTGCACATTGGCCGACCAACTGATTCCACTGCCCTGCGACCGCCTGGAAACCGGCATGTACGTCGCGGAACTCGACCGCTCCTGGCTGCACACGCCGTTCACCGGGCCGGGTATGCTGGTGACTTCCGTCGAGCAGATCGACGCGCTGGCGCGTTGTTGCCACTACGTGTACGTGGACCCGCAACGCAGCGAAAGTGCAGCGCTACCCGCCCTGGAGCGCAGCAGCACCTCGGTGCCCGCCCTGGCGAACGGCACTTTCACCGCGGCCCGGAACACGCTGGCCGAAGTCGTGCAGCAACTCGCAGCCGCCGTACAGGACGCGCGTCACTACGGGCGCATGGAAATCGCCCCACTGCAGCGCGCCGCCACCAGCCTGGTCGACGAGGTCCTGCACCACCAGGACGCCTGCCTGTGGTTGATCCGGTTGAACGGTGCCCGCGGCCTGCTGTATCGCCGCTCGCTCGGCACGGCGATTCACGCGGTGGTCTTCGGTGCCCAGCTCGGCCTCGACCACAACGAACTCAGCCACCTCGCCCTGGGCGGCCTGCTGCTGGATATCGGCAAGATCACGGTGCCGGTACCGATCCTGGCCAAACCGAGTGAACTCAACCCCGCCGAACGCTGGTTTGTTGACCGGCACGTGCAAAAGGGCTTTTCCATGGTGCGACTCAGCGACACCGTGGATGCACGCGTCACGGAAATGGTGCTCGGCCACCACGAACGCATCGACGGCAGCGGTTACCCGCGGCGGCTTCAGGGCACGGAAATCCCGCTGTTCGCGCGCGTCGCGGGCATTGTCGACACCTTCGACGCGATCACACTGAATCGCCGCTACGCGTCGGCGATGTCTGCCCACGATGCACTGCGCTACCTGAACCACGAGCGTGGCCAGCGCTTCGATGCCGCAATGGTTGACGAATTCGTGCACGCGCTCGGGGTGTATCCCACCGGTACCCGCGTGCAACTCGTGGACGGCACCAGCGGCATCGTGTGCGCGCAAAACCGCGAGTGGCCGTTGCGCCCGACGGTACTGCTGACCCACGACGCAAAGGGCAAGCGCCTGGAGCCACCCCGGCTGGTGCCGGCGGGCCTCGGCGGGCATATCGCCAGGGCTCTCGACCCGGCGCCGCCGGAACATGAAACCGCGGCCCTGGAACGCGCGATCGCCGAACACTGAGACCGCCTTTGCGGCCTTGCAGGCAATTGTGGGACATTGGCCCCTGATCGCGGTCACCCGAAACAGGCCTGATGCCCACTGTTGAGCCTTGCGGCCACGCTGCCTGAGCGATGCCGGCCCTCCAAACGCTGGCGGAGTTTTGCCACCGGCACCCGCGCCTGCTGGTGCTGACCGGGGCCGGCTGCAGCACGGCCTCGGGCATTCCGGCCTATCGTGACGATGCAGGCCGCTGGCAACACCCGCCGCCCGTGCAGTACGCCGACTTCATCGGCAGCGCCGGTGTACGCCAGCGATACTGGGCGCGCAGCACGGTGGGCTGGTCGCGCATTGCCGGGGCCCGTCCCAGCGCGGCCCATGCCGCGCTCGCCGCACTGGAATCCGACGGCCGCGTGGCCCACCTGGTCACCCAGAATGTCGACGGCCTGCACCAGGCGGCGGGCTCGCGGCGGGTCACCGATCTCCACGGGCGCCTCGACCAGGTCCGCTGCCTGGGCTGCGGCACAGCCCAGCACCGTGACCGCTTTCAGCGCACGCTAGACCGGGCGAACCCCCACTGGGCACCCGCCGCGCGACCGGCCCCGGACGGCGACGCGGAGCTGGCCGCCGCCGATTACGCCGGCTTCAGGGTCCCGCCGTGCGGTAACTGCGGTGGCCTGATGAAGCCAGATGTCGTGTTCTTCGGCGAAACAGTGCCGAAAGAGCGAGTAAATGCTGCGATGAAGGCGCTAGACGCCGCCGACGCATTGCTGGTGGTGGGCTCGTCCCTGATGGTCTACTCGGGGTTTCGTTTTGCCCGCGAAGCCCATCGGCAGGGCACCCCGATCGCCGCCGTGAACCTCGGCCAGACCCGGGCTGATGAACTGATCCGGGTGAAGTTCCCGCTTGACTGCAATGCAGCATTGCCTGCTCTACACCGCGTGCTGCGCGAGGCGCCCGTCGCGGAAGCGTGATACGCCGCAACGTCGCGGTGTGCCTGGATCTTTACCCTGTGTACCGAGGGTGCGCCTTTTTCTGGCGCCGGGGCACGGATGGTCGCGGGCATGGCCTACGTAGTGGTATTGCTGATCGCAGTAGCGGTCGCGTTTCCGGCAGGCTGGCTGGTCTGCCGGGCGTGGCTCAAAGCCCAGGGCCTGGCCGGCGGCAGCGAAGGCGTCCCGTCGACCAAGCACCACTCCATGCTCCAGGCCCAGCGCCGCCGTTACCGGGGCCAGGTACAGCGCGTCATTGAGCTGGTGCGCCGACACGAAACCGCGCGGGACCAGTTGCGCTCCAAGCTCGCCGAGCTGGCCGCGCGGCTCGACAGCAGCCAGCAGCAGAACGAACAGCTGCACGCGCAGCTGAGCAACGCTCGCGAAGAAACCGAACGCTACCGCTCGGCCGGTGACACCGACAACGAACGCGTCAAAAGCACTGAAAACGCGATGAGCCTGCTGAAGATCGAGCGGGATGAACTCAGTGCGCGGGTGCATCGGCTGGAAGAAGATTCACTGGCGCACAGCGAGACTGCGAGGACGACCGCGGCCGACGCCGGTCACCGCGCCGGGCGCGGCGAGCTGCGCGAGAAACTGGCAGCGGCAGAACACCGCCGGCACGAAGTGGAAACAAAACTCGCCGAGCGTGAAGTGCGCATCGAAGAGCTCGAGCAAAGCGTCACGTCGTGGAAACATCGCGTGATCCCGCTGACCCGGCAGGTGCAGAACTATCGCGAAGCGGTGCGCAAGTTGCAGAACGGCGAGCCCGAACCGCCGCCCGAAGACGAACTGCCGGCCGACCGGCTGCAGCAGATCAAGGGCATCGGCCCGGCCCTGGAGCGGCGGCTGAATGCACAAGGCATTCAGCGCTTTGCACAGATTGCGGAACTGGCCCCGGTCGAACTCGCCGACCTGGCCGACAAGCTTGCCATCTCACCAACGCTGCCAGAGCGCGACAAGTGGATTGAGCAGGCCAGCAGCCTGGCGAAATTGGCGGGCGCCGAGGCGGCCACTGCCTGAAGCGGATCTCAGTCCTTCACGCGAACTGCGCGGTCCGCCAGCGCATCGGCCAGGTAGCGCACGTTGCCTTTGTCCAACCGCCGTTCG
>CAJIBG010000220.1_pt1 | contig 13658 bp, 17 predicted proteins | sample 9199281 | NCBI WGS metagenome assembly CAJIBG01 (sample SAMEA7708292, study PRJEB35096) | sediment metagenome | biome: marine neritic benthic zone biome [ENVO:01000025]; feature: sediment [ENVO:00002007]; material: shallow marine sediment [ENVO:03000034] sea grass bed [ENVO_01000059] ... | reverse complement strand
GCCACCACGCCGCGACACGCACCATCTTCCATGATCAGGTCGATGGCGAAGTACTCAATGAAGAACGAGGCTTCATGCTTCAGCGACTGCTGGTAGAGGGTGTGCAGCATGGCGTGACCGGTGCGGTCGGCGGCTGCGCAGGTACGCTGCGCAGTGCCTTCGCCAAAGTTGGTGGTCATGCCGCCGAAGGGCCGCTGATAAATGCGGCCGTCTTCCGTCCGCGAGAACGGCAGACCGTAGTGTTCCAGCTCGATGATGGCGTCCGGTGCTTCCTTGCACATGTACTCGATCGCGTCCTGGTCCCCGAGCCAGTCGGAGCCCTTGACCGTGTCGTACATGTGCCAGCGCCAGTCGTCCTCACCCATGTTGCCCAGTGCCGCACTGATACCACCCTGGGCTGCGACCGTATGACTGCGGGTGGGGAATACCTTTGTAATGCAGGCCGTGTTAAGTCCCGCCTCGGCCAGGCCGAAGGTGGCGCGCAAGCCGGCACCGCCGGCACCGACCACCACCACGTCGTAGGTGTGATCCGCGAACTGGTAGTCGCTCATGTCGGTGCTCCGATGGACACCGTGACGATGGCGTAAATCCCGCCAACTGCCATGATCACATGCATGAACTGCATCACCACCAGTGTTGCCACCTTGGTGGCACCGTGCACGTAGTCCTCGATCACGACCTGCAGGCCCAGGCTCGAGTGGTAGACCAGCGTCAGCACGAACAGGATCAGCAGGATTGCGTTGACCGGCTCAGCCACCCACGCGGCCACCATCTGGTAGTTGCCGTGTTGCAAACCGAGCAACGCGAACACGAACCACAGGCCTAACGGGACCAGCGCCACAGCCGTCAACCGCTGGGCCCACCAGTGGCCAGCGCCAGTCTTGGCCGAACCCATGCCGAGAACCCTGCCCAGGGGAGTTTGCAGACTCATCGTTAACAACCTCGATTCAGATCAGCGCGGCGGCCCAGAAACCCACCGTCAGCACCAGCGAGCTGATCACGACGGCCCAGCCGCTGCGCTGCGCCGTGGCCTTCTCAAAGCCGCGGCCGGCATCCCAGAACAGGTGCCTGATGCCGTTGCCCAGGTGATAGAAAAAGCAGAAGGTCCAGCCAAACAACAGTAATGCGCCGATGGGTCCTGCGAGCCAGGTGGCAACCCGCGCGTAAGCGCCATAACCGGCGGCGATAGAAATCAGCCAGCCGGCGAGCACCAGCGCACCGAAAGACAGGGCCACGCCGGTGGCCCGGTGCAGGATGGACAGCGTGTTGGCGATTTGCCAGCGATAAACGTCGAGGTGTGGAGACAGCGGTCGTTCGGCCCGAGCCATGCCAGGTGCTCCCTTAGTCGTTGCAGCAGCGGCGTGTTGTTATCCAGTCACGCGCAATCCGGCAAGCAGCTACCTGCCGCAGTCGCGCAACTCGATGGAATGTCGTCAGCAGGAGCTGGCATCAAAAATCGATGCACCGGCCTCCGCGCTCCCAGTCACCATAGCGAGTCGGTTCGGGGCCTTTGGGCCCGCCGACTTCACGGGGCCGTTCCGCCTTGGGCCGCAGCCCAGTCGCCTCTTGCGCGGCTGCTTCAGCCGGCTCGGCTGGCGCCGGTGACGGCTTGCGGGTGGACTCGGAGCGCTCTGCTGACATCCAAACAATTGTGCCAGAATGACCCTATCGTTTCACCCGCGACCCCGGCCACAAACACCCGCCATGGTTCCGTTTCGCCTCGACGGCCTCGGCGTCATCCGCATCAGCGGTGACGACCGCACCGACTTCCTGCAGGGCCAGCTCACGCAGGATCTGCACGAACTCGCCGTCGACCGGACGCAGCTCTGGGGCTGGAATAACCCGAAGGGCCGCCTGCTCGCCGTCGGCCAGGCCCTGGACACCGGGACCGCAACGCTGCTGGTCCTGCCGCGCGAATTGCTCGACAGCACGGTGCAACGGCTGCAGATGTTCGTGCTCCGCGCGAAGGTAGAGATCGAAGCGACCGGCTGCCAGGTCGCGGGCCTGCTGACGGGCCGGGAGGCCTTGACCGTGCAGGGTCTCGACCTCGGTACGGCAGCCGATGCCAGCGCCACGGACGGCGAACGGTGCATCGCGCGGGCCATTGGCGACCCGGCACGGGCAGTGCTCGTGGCCCCCGCCGACGCGCTGGCAACTGACGACAGCGTGCGGGCCATCACTGCCTGGGAACTGGCCGACGTGCGCGCCGGCCTGCCGATTATTCACCCGGCCACGGCAGAAGCCTTCGTACCGCAAATGGTGAACCTCGACCTGCTCGGCGGCATCAGCTTTACCAAGGGCTGCTACGTCGGCCAGGAAGTCGTGGCCCGCACCCAGAATCTCGGCCGCATCAAGCGGCGGATGTTTCGCTATGCGTCCCCCGCGCCGGCTGAGCCCGGCAACGATCTCGTGGACGCAGACGGGGCGACGACGGGCAAGGTGGTGCGCTGCGCGCCGGCCGAAGAAGGCTATGAACTGCTGGCCGTCGTGCAACTTGCGGCGCTTACCGGCCCGCTGTTCGTCGGCGACGCCACACTGGCGCCGCTGGCCCTGCCCTATACCGTGCCGGAAACGGCCTGATCAGCTGCCCGGCACATCCCGCAGGTGCGGGAACAGCAACACATCGCGAATCGACGCGGAATCTGTCAGGAACATCACCAGCCGGTCGATGCCCACGCCCAGACCGGCCGTGGGCGGCATCCCGTATTCGAGCGCAGTCACATAGTCCGCGTCGTAGAACATCGCTTCGTCGTCGCCAGCCGCTTTCTGCCCCGCCTGGGCGCGGAAGCGCTCGGCCTGGTCTTCGGGGTCGTTGAGTTCCGAGAAGCCGTTCGCAATCTCCCGGCCGCACAGGAAGAACTCGAAACGATCGGTCTGCCACCGGTCGCCGTCGGTACATCGCGCCAGCGGCGACACCTCGGCTGGAAAACCGGTAATAAAGGTTGGATCCAGCAGCCTGTCTTCCACCGTCTTTTCGAAAATTTCTATTAACAACTTGCCGGAACCATATGATTTATCTACTGGAATCTCCATACGCTCGCAGACTCCGGCCAGGTAGTCACGATCACGCAGGCGCCCCGCATCCAGGTCCGGGTTGTACTCGGCCACCGCGTTTTCGACGCTGAGCCTGCGGAAGGGCTTGCCCAGGTCGTAGTCACGCCCCTGGTAGTTCACCACCGTGCTGCCGTCGCCCAGCTCAGCGGCCAGGCTGCCTGCCAGGTTCTCCAGCAGATTCATCAACTCATGGTAGTCCGCGTAGGCCATGACAATTCGAGCATCGTGAACTCGGGGTTATGCTGGGTAGAGACCCCTTCATTGCGGAAGCTGCGGTTGATTTCGTAGACCCGCTCGAAACCGCCGACTACCAGCCGCTTGAGATACAGCTCCGGGGCGATACGCAGGAACAGCTCCCGGTCCAGCGCGTTGTGGTGGGTCACGAAGGGCCGGGCCAGCGCGCCGCCAGGAATCGGCTGCATCATTGGGGTCTCGACTTCCATGAAGTCCATCGAGTCAAGGCGATTGCGCAGGTGCTGCACCACCCGGGTGCGCACAGCGAAAACGCGGCGCGACTCCGGGTTCATGATCAGGTCTACGTAGCGCTGCCGGTAGCGCAGTTCCTGGTCCGTCAGGCCATGGAATTTCTCCGGCAACGGTTGCAGCGACTTGGTCAGCAGCGCGAGCTCGCTGGCCAGCACCGTGAGTTCGCCCGTATTCGTGCGAAACAGCGTCCCCCGCACCCAAGCGATATCACCAAGATCCCAGGCCTTGAAGTCCTTGTAGATGTCTGCGCCGAGCAGATCCCGTTGCAACCGGATCTGGATCTGCCCGCTGCGGTCCTGCAGCTTCGCAAAACTGGCCTTGCCCATCACCCGCTTGGCCATGAGGCGCCCGGCGACGCACACCTCGACGGCCTCGGCTTCGAGGGTCGCGTTGTCCTGCTCGGCGTAGCGGCTGTGCAGATCGCCGGCTAGAGCAGTGCGCCGGCGATCGTTCGGAAAGCTGAAGCCCGCGTCCCGCAGTGCTGCCAGCTTGCGCCGGCGTTCGGCGATCAGGCGATGTTCGTCACCGGGTGGTGATTCTTGACTCATGTATCTACCTTAGACGCCCTGCTTCAGGCTCGCCTCGATGAACTTGTTCAGGTCGCCATTCAGGATCGAGTCCGGGTTGCCTGACTCGACCCCGGTGCGCAAGTCCTTCACCCGGCTCTGGTCCAGCACGTAGGAACGGATCTGACTGCCCCAGCCGATGTCAGACTTGGTGTCCTCTGTGGCCTGGGCCTCGGCCCGCCGATTTTGCTCTTCCAGTTCATAAAGTTTAGCTCGTAACTGCTTCATTGCAGTAGCTTTATTCTTGTGCTGAGACCGGTCACTCTGACATTGCACCACGATGCCCGACGGGTTGTGGGTGATACGCACGGCGGACTCGGTGCGGTTCACGTGCTGCCCGCCGGCACCGCTGGCCCGGTACACGTCGATGCGCAGATCCGACGGGTCGATCTCGACGTCGATATCGTCGTCGATTTCCGGCGACACGAACACGGCGGCAAACGACGTGTGCCGCCGATTGCCGCTGTCGAAAGGCGATTTGCGCACCAGCCGGTGCACCCCGGTTTCCGTGCGCAGCCAGCCGTAAGCGTGATCGCCGACCACGTGCACAGTGGCGCTCTTGATGCCGGCTACCTCGCCCGCCGAGGCCTCGATCAATTCTGCCTTGAAGCCATTGGCCTCGGCCCACTTCAGGTACATCCTGAGCAGCATTTCCGCCCAGTCCTGCGCCTCGGTGCCACCGGAGCCAGCCTGGATGTCCACGAACGCATTAGAGGCATCGGCACTGCGGTCGAACATGCGCCGAAACTCGAGCCGCTCGACTACCCCGGCGAAACGGCTGACGTCCCCTGCAATCTCCGCCGCGGTGGCCTCGTCGTCTTCGGCGTCCGCCAGATCCAGCAGTTCGGCGGCGTCCGTGAGCCCCTGGTCCAGCCGGATCAGTTCGCCGACCACGCCTTCGAGGCGCGCACGTTCCTTGCCCAGGGACTCGGCCTGCGCGGGATCGTTCCAGACATCGGGATTTTCCAGCGCCCGATTGACCTCTTCCAGGCGCCGCTGGCCACCTTCGAAGTCAAAGATACCCCCTCAGGGCCTGGCTGCGTTCCTGCAGATCCCTGATAGTTGTTCTGAGCGGATTGAGTTCCATCTGCCTTTCCTGGCGGCGGCGCGAAAGCGCGTAATGCTAGTCAGTTCCGGCGCCGCAGGGAAGTAGTCAGCTGCCCTGTTCGCGCTGCTTCAGGCCTTCCATATGCAGGATCAGGTTGTCGGCGGTGCGCTTCAGCAGCTCCAGTTCATCGACGGACAGGTCCTCCAGGTGCTCCAGGTTGTACTCGATGGTGTCGATGATCTGCCTGGCCGGTCGCTGCACCGGGCGCATGAAATAGCCGGTGATACTCGCCACGATGATTCCGAAGAACAGCACTGACCCAAGCAGGATCCACGCCGCGCCGATCGCCTGGGCCGCGCCGGACACTGGCGTGTCGGCGATACCGGCCGTCGACAGCGCGGCCACGCCCCAGTACAGCGCCTGGCCGAAAGTCTGAATACGGGCCCCGTCCACGCCCTGCTCCGCAATGAAGATCGCCGCCGCGAACGCCAGCCACAGCAGGCCGAGCAGCAGGATGAAACGCAGGAAATAGGTTTCTTCGATAATGGACCGCAGGTATCCGCCCAGCCTGGGCGCGTGAGCGACCCTCAGCCGCACCGGTCGGCGCTGGGCCCGGCGTTTTCCCGGCATTTTCTTGCGCCGTGTCGCCATCACTCACCTCCGTTGGGCCTGGTAACCCGCTAGACTGCGGCCGTCGTCCCTCGGCCGGAGCCAATCATGCCTACCGATGCCCAGCGTATCCAGACGGATCCCGACTACTACGAGCCGTTCCGGATCGCCCAGGCCTACCGGGTCGGGGACCTGGTCGTCACCTCGGGACAGGCCGCTATCGACAAGGCCGGCAGCATCGTCGGGATCGGCGATTTCGACGCCCAGGCAGCCCAGACCTTCGCCAATCTGCAGGAACTCCTCCAGGCGGCCGGCTCAGACCTGTCGAAACTCGTCAAGGTCACCATCTACCTGCGCGATATGGGCAATTTCCCGAAGATCCTGGAACTCCGCGAACGCCACTTCACGCCACCCTACCCGGCCGACACGATCGTCGAAGTGGCATCGCTGGCGCTGCCGGAACTGGAGATCGAAATCGAGGCTATCGCGCTGGCCGACGGCGAGGTCCGGGCCTAGCGCGGCCGCAAAGGCATGGAATTGCCGACTGCCTCACAGATCATTGCCGCCGACCCACCTAGTTTCATTATTATTGAAGCTGTGGATCGGCGCGCCGTGCGCCAACGAGGGGTCCGAACATGATCCGGTTGTTGTGTAGAAATACGATTGTCGCCATGGTCTGTGTGATGCTGTCGGGTCTCACTTACCCAATCAGTGCCAGTGCGGACTTCATCGCCACTGCCGACTACCTGGCTGACGAGGACCGGCAGGTTCGCGTTGACCGCGTCCAGGCTGCGCTGCTGCAGGAACGGATCAGCGCGCAGCTCACTGGGCTCGGCGTCGACCCGGCACAGGCCTCGCAACGGGTGGCCGCGCTGAGCGATGCGGAACTCGTGCGACTGGACGAAGGTTTCCAGGAGCTGCCGGCCGGTGCCGGCGCCCTGGAAGCGGTGCTGATCGTGTTCCTGCTGTTGCTGATCCTGGACCTGACGGGCGTCACCAACGTGTTCCCCACCATCGGCCCGGGGAAGACTTAGACCCCGGCCTTGCCGGGATCACCGGCCGGCGACACCCGGCGCACATTGCCTCGCAATCGCGTCGGCGCTGCTGGCCAGCGCCGAGCTGATGGCCGGGGCAACATTCTCGACCGCAAGTGCTCGGTCGAGCACCGCTTGCGCTTCGGTACAGCGCGCCTGGCTCAACAGCAACTGGGAAAGGTTGTTCATCGCCGCCACATCATCGGGCGAGCGCTCCAACGCCAACCGGTAGCTGCGCTCGGCGGCTGGCCAGTCACCGGCGTTGTAATAAGCGTTGCCCAGCGCAAACCACGCCCCGGCACTCTGCGGCCAGCGCTCCGCGCCCGCACTGTAGGCGGCCAGCGCAGCCTCAGCCTGGCCGGCCGCTTCAAGGGCGGCAACCGCACGCAGGTAATCGGAACGCGACGGCGCGGCAGGCAGCTCCCCCGGACGCAGAACCACCATGGCCCATTGTTCGCTCGCCTGCCAGCTGCGCAGGAATTTGTTCACCGACATGTCGCGTCGCTCGGTGGTGCCGGAGCGCAGGAGCAACTCACCGCGATTCGAGTGATAGCCCACGACCACCGCGTAGTGCCAGACCGGGGCAAAGCTCAGCCCGAGGTTCAGCAAGACCAGCACCGGTCGGCCAGCCGCCAGTTCCGCCAGCAGCGCGGAGAGTTCAGGGTCGAGCACATAGGGCAAACGTCCGGCGCGGCGCGCGGCTGCGAGCAGTTCCACCTGCAGGCTGCCTTGCCGACCGGGAATGTAGACCTGTGGCGTCAGCTGGTCCGGCCCGATGGCGACACCGGAGTTCGTCAACACCGTTGCCAGCGCGGCCGGACCGCACTGGAAGTCTGCCTGCGGATAGAACGGGGTCTCCCGGAGTTCAACGGATTCCGGCAATCCCTGGCGCGAGCTCGCGTCGCTCAGCAAGCGACCGCCGCCACAGCCGAGCAGCAGCGACAAGCTCATTGCCAACGCGAGAATTCGCAAGCCGTGGTTGCCTAGTGGCCGTAACGCCGGGCAGCGGGGGCTTTATTCGGGTCTTTATGCCAGATCTGTCGCGGCCCGAAGCCATCTTTTCTGAGCCACTGCTCTGTGTACACCACGCGTTCCGGATCGATCTGCAACAACTGCATCTGCGGCGGCTCGTCCAGTGATTTGCCGAGCTGTGCGGCCGACGACTGCCAACGGTAAATCGTCAGAGCATGATCATGTTCCGGGGTGCCCGGGTCGAGCAGTTCCGCGTTACCGAATAGTTGCGCGCCGCGCACACTGGCCCAACCAGAGTTTTCCGCATAAACGGAGAAACACACCCGCGGGTCCCCTTGCATCGCCTGCAACTTCGGGCTTCCGGGCTGCGGCAGGATGTACACCGTCTTGCCTTCTGCGTAGTACTCCACCGGGCTGCCTATCGGGCCGTTGTTACCGACGGTCGACAGCACGCCCATCCAGTGGGTAGCGAGCAGGTGTTCGATGCGCTCGGACATGTCTTCGCGGGGCAGCTGCCGCGTCGGCCATGGTGTTTCATGCAGCCATGCATGTGCTGTCATTGGCCAGTTTCCTCGTGCTGTTGAAGGTCCTGAGTTGCCGCCGCCTGAACGTACTCGACAATGAGCTGGGGCTGGTCCAGCCCCCGGTAGCGGTTCACGTCCAGCCGATAGACGAAGCGCAGTGAGTCGCCGACCGGCAGCTCGGGCTGGTTGAAGGCAATTGCATCGATCGGTTGCCCGCCCGCCGGGTGCCGCACCGTCATCTTCAGGTGCCGGTCCTTCAGCACCCTGGACTCGATGACCTGCAACTCGCTGTCGAACTGCGGTTCCGGAAAGGCCTGCCCCCACGGCCCGGCTGCGGCGAGCTGGCGGGCCAGGTCGAGACCGAGATCGGCCGGCTGCAGGTCGCCGTCGCTCCAGACTACGTCAGGCTGTTCGAGTAGCTCGCGGTGGGCAGCCAGTTCTTCGCGCAGCGCGTCGCGGAACCGGTCCAGATCGTCTGCGCGCAGGCTCAGACCCGCCGCCATCGCATGGCCACCGAATCGCAGTACAAGTCCCGGGTGGCGAGCCGCGACCGCGTCGATCGTGTCACGAATATGGACTCCCGGCACCGATCGTGCCGAACCTTTCAACACACCCGGCTCGCCCGACTCGGCGAAGGCAACCACAGGTCGCCGCGCCTGATCCTTGATCCGGTTCGCGACCAGGCCCACCACGCCTTCGTGCCAGGCGGGATCGAACAGGCAATACGCGTCAGCATGTTCGCGCGCAACCGCATCTTTTGCCGCTTCGAAGTGCGCCCGTGCCTCGCCTTCCATGCGCACCTGCAGCTCGCGTCTTTCCCGATTCAGCGCGTCGAGCTGCTCTGCCAGCGGCAGAGCAGCCTGTAAAGACGGCGCCAGCAGGCAGTTGATCCCGATAGACATGTCGTCGAGACGACCGGCCGCGTTCAATCGCGGTGCAATGCCAAAACCGAGATCGCCGCTGCTCGCCTGACTGATGTCCCTGCCGGCCGCGCGAAACAGGGCCTGGATGCCGGGCCTGGCATGGCCGGCACGCATGCGCCGCAGGCCCTCGGCGACCAGGATGCGGTTGTTGTAATCCAGCGGCACCAGATCGGCGACCGTACCCAGCGCGACGACGTCCAGGCCGTCGAGTACCTGGCGCTGTGCCTGCCTGGCATCGACCAGCCCCGCCTCGCCGAGTTCCCGGGCCAGCGCGGCCATCACGTAGAACACCACGCCGACGCCCGCCAGCGCCTTGCCGGGAAAATCTTCTTCCGGCAGGTTCGGGTTCACCATCACCGCGGCGGCCGGCCGTTCACGGCCCGGCAGGTGGTGATCGGTCACGATCACCTGCATGCCAAGCTCATTCGCGCGCGCCACGCCATCGATACTGGAAACCCCGTTATCGACGGTCATCAGCAGTGCCGGCCCCAGCTTCGCCGCCTGTTCCGCAATCGCCGGTGACAGGCCGTAACCGAAGCGAAACCGGTCGGGGACCAGGTAGTGCACGTCGTCGAAACCCAGCGCACGCAAGGTACTCACAGCCAGCGTGGTGGCGGTCGCGCCGTCGGCGTCAAAATCGCCGATCACGATGATGCGCTCGCCTTTTGCCCGTGCAACTGCCAGCCGCTCGGCCGCAGCCGCGGCAGCACGGAAACTGCCGACCGGCAGCAGGGTTGCCAGTCGCGGCTCCAGCTCGGCCGGGCCCACCTGCCGGGCCGCGTATATACGGCGGAGCACCGGGTGCAGCCCCGCCGGCAGCTGCTCGAGTTCCGCGCTGATGATTGCGCGGCGGTGAATCTTGCGGCTCATCGGCTGAGCAGCAGCATCGCGGCTGCGTGGCCACCGGCCATCAGGCTAGACTGCGTCAAGGAGACCCCCGTACATGCAACTCGATCGCGAACCATCCGCCGGCGTCGTTATTCGATCTTTCCGACCAGGCATCCTGCGCCTGGCTGACCGGGAGATCACGTCGTCAGTGATCCTGACAGCCACCGACGTTATTACGTCCTGGTCGCCGCCAGCGGTCGGCGCGATGAGCATAGACGATTTCGCGCTGGCGCTGGAGCAGGCACCGGAACTGTTGTTGCTTGGCACGGGCACTCGGCAGCAGTTCCCTGCGCCACGGGTCGGCATGCAGATCATGCAAGCGGGTATTGGCTTCGAGGTCATGGATACGCGTGCTGCCTGCCGCACCTTCAATGTGCTGGCCGCCGAGGGACGGCGCGTAATGGCCGCCCTGCTGCTGGACTGAGCGCCACGTTCGCGCGCAGCTGCAAGCCCGGCACACGCTGTCTCGCCACAGTAGTGATCTGGATTGGCCATTGGAATTGCAATCGCCAGGATTTCAGCGTCGCGGCAAGTAGGCCAGCGGGTTGACCGGCTTCCCGTCGCGCCGGATTTCGAAATGCAACAGTGGCTTGCGCCCCGGTCCCTCGCCCATGCGGGCGATCTGCTGCCCACCATTGACCCGGTCGCCCTCGGTCACCAGTAGCGCCTCGTTGTGCCCGTAAGCGCTCAGGTACGTGGCGTTGTGCTTGATGATGATCAGCTGCCCATAGGTCTTGAGCCCGCTGCCGGCATAGACGACCTGGCCACCCGATGCCGCGCGCACGGCCTGCCCGCGCCGCCCGCCGATCTGCATGCCGCTCTGGGTCCGCGGCGACGCGCCGAAAGCTTTAATGACTGCACCGTCAACGGGCCAGCGCCAGTCGCCCACTGGCACGTGACGCGACGGGGGCGAAGATTTCGGCTGGGACTTCGGCGACGAACGACTGGTGGCTGCCACCGCGCCGTCGCCCCGGCTCAGTCGCAGGCGCTGGCCGGCGTAGATCAGGCTACCGTCGCCCAGGCCGTTCCATGCAGCGAGCTGGCGCTGATCCAGCCCGTAGCGAAAGGCAATGGAATACAGTGTCTCGCCGTCGCGCACCGTGTGGTAGTCCGGCTCCCAGCGCAGTGCGCCGGCGCAGCCACTGAGACCGGCAGCCAGCAGGCCGCTCAGTGCCGCAACAAGAAATAGCCGACGACCAGCAGGACCACGAGCGCCCATCCAATCACGTCCACGTAGCGTTTCAGTTGCTCTTCCACTCGCGGGCCGCCCCACGCGACCAGCCCGGCGACGAGGAAGAAACGCCCGCCCCGACCCACCAGTGACGCCGCTGCGAACAGCGGCAGGTTCATGGCCAGTGCCCCGGCAGAGATGGTGAACACCTTGTAGGGAATCGGCGAAAAACCGGCGGCCAGCACGGCCCAGAAGCCCCACTTCAGGAACCACTCGCTCGCAAGCTCGAATTCGTCCACGTAACCAAAACGGTCCAGCACGGGCATGATCGCGTCGATGGCCCAGACACCGATCGCAAACCCCGCCAGACCGCCGATGACGGAGGTCAGCGTGGTCAGGCCCGCAAGCCAGGCGGCGCGCTGTGGCTGCGCCAGCACCATCGGCGCCAGCATCACGTCGGGCGGAATCGGAAAAAACGATGACTCGGCGAAACTCAGCGCCCCCAGGTAAGCGGGCGCATGGCGGTGTTTCGACCAGCTCATCACCCGGTCATAAAGATGGGAAAACAGCCGCATCAGCCGCGGCCCTCGACCAGCGGCACAAAGCTGACGTCGCAAAGATGTTCGCGCTCGAAGCCCTCTGCAGTGCGCGTGATGCGCAGCAGAGACTGCTGGCCGCCGGGGCCCACCGGCATCACCAGCCGGCCGTCAACGGCCAGCTGTTGTAACAGTGTTTCAGGTACCTCCACCGGTGCTGCAGCCACCAGGATACCGTCGAAGGGCGCCTGCCCAGGCCAGCCTTCCATCCCGTCGCCGTGGCGGTAACGCACATGGCCTATTCCCAGACTGCCAACGCGCCGCTTCGCGAGCTTCATTAGCGCGCCGACCCGCTCGATAGTAAACAGCTGCCGGCAGAACGGCGCCAGCACCGCAGTCTGGTAGCCGCAGCCGGTGCCGATCTCCAACACCTTGCCCAGCTGGCGCACACCGTTGCCGGTCTCAACCAGCGCCTGCGTCATCAGGGCCACGACAAAGGGCTGGGAAATCGTCTGGCCATGCCCGATGGGCAGCGCACTGTCTTCGTAAGCCCGCGAGGCCAGCGCCTCATCGACGAACAGGTGCCGGGGCACATTGCGGATACGCTCGAGTACCGCCGGCTCCCGAATACCCTGGCTGGCAAGGCGCTGCACCAGGCGGTCGCGGGTGCGCGCCGATGTCATCCCGATACCCTGCGGGTCGCGGCTGTCAGTTACCACGTGTTCGTGCTCGCGCGCTCAGACCGAGTCCGGCAACCAGTCGGCCAGGCGCTCAACGGCCTCGTGGCGGGTCAGGTCGATTTGCAGCGGTGTCACGGACACGTAGCCATGTTCCACCGCGTGGAAATCGGTGCCGGGGCCGGCGTCCTGGCCCGGCCCTGCGGCCCCGACCCAGAATATGGTCTGCCCTTTAGGATCCTCCGCGGTGACCACCGGTTCTGCCTTGTGCCGATAGCCCAGGCGCGTGGAGCGAAATCCGCGCAACTCGCCGACCGGTACATCGGGAACGTTGATGTTGAGAATCGTGTCCGCCGGCAGCGGCTCATCGATCAGGCGCGTGAGCAGGGTGCGCACGGCCTGGCCAGCCGTGTCGAAATGTCGGGGTTCGACGCCTACCAGCGACACGGCAATCGCCGGCAAACCCAGAAAGCGCCCCTCTACTGCGGCCGCCACAGTCCCTGAATACAACACATCGTCGCCGAGATTCGACCCGTGGTTGATACCGGCAATCACCATGTCCGGCTCTTCTTTCAGGAAACCGGTGATGGCCAGGTGCACGCAATCCGTCGGCGTGCCGTTCACGAAGTACATGCCGTCCCTGCTCTGGCCGGCCCGCAGCGGCGTGGTCAGGGTCAGGGAATGGCTCGCACCGCTCTGGTTGCGGTCCGGGGCCACGATGACGAGTTCGGCCAGGCCCGCGAGCGACAGGGCCAGCACCGCCAGGCCCTCGGCCTGGTAGCCGTCGTCGTTACTCAGCAGTATTCTCAAGCGTGTTGCACCCGCTACCGATCACGCCGGCGGAATGGAAGACCGCGCGACGAGGGCCATGAGCAAGGAAAGGCGCAAAGATAGCAAGTCGAGTGAAGCCACGCTATTCCGCGAGGCCATGCGGGACGTGCAGCCGCTATCCCGGGTGCAGCGGCCCGTGGACAGGCCGCTGCCCGAGGCCCGCGCCTCGTCACGGCGCCGGGACGAAGCAAGAGTATTGCAGGAGTCCCTGGAGCCGCCGCCGGATGGCGCCGACCTCGAGACCGGCGAGGAGCTGGCTTTCCGGCGGCCCGGGCTGCCGATTCGCGAGTTCCGCAAGCTCAAGCGCGGCCAGTTTGCGGTGCGCGAGGAACTGGACCT
>CAJIBG010000526.1_pt1 | contig 13977 bp, 13 predicted proteins | sample 9199281 | NCBI WGS metagenome assembly CAJIBG01 (sample SAMEA7708292, study PRJEB35096) | sediment metagenome | biome: marine neritic benthic zone biome [ENVO:01000025]; feature: sediment [ENVO:00002007]; material: shallow marine sediment [ENVO:03000034] sea grass bed [ENVO_01000059] ... | reverse complement strand
CGCTCGATGATGTGCTGGCCCTGGTCGGTATGCGTAACCTCGGGGTGAAACTGCAAACCATAGAAATGCCGCGCCCGGTCCGCCATGCCGGCCAGTGGTGCGTTGTCCGTGCTGGCGATGGGGGCAAAGCCCGGTGGTAACTCGTCGACGCGGTCACCATGACTCATCCACACGTGCAACACCGGCGCGCCGTCGGCCGCATGCGTATCGACGAGCCCGTCGAGCAGCTCGCTGGCCGGTGCCGGACGCACCATCGCATATCCGAATTCGCGGTGCTGCGACGCTGCCACCCGGCCACCCAGCTGGGCCGCCATGGTCTGCATGCCATAACAGATTCCGAGCACGGGCACGCCCAGCTCGAAGACGACACCTGGCGCCCGCGGCGGTTCCTCCAGCACCACGCTTTCCGGCCCCCCGGACAGCACGATGCCGGCCGGAGCCAGGTCACGAATCCGCTGCTCGGCGGTGTCCCACGGCAGGATTTCACTGTACACGCCCGCTTCGCGCACGCGTCGCGCGATCAGCTGGGTGTACTGGGAACCGAAATCGAGAATCAGTATGCGGTCGGCGCCCAGCGCATCCGGAGCGACGGTCTCAGCGGGCCGGGCACTCATCGGGCTCAGACCTTGGTACGGTAGTTTGGCGGCTCTTTGGTGATCGTCACGTCATGCACGTGACTCTCCCGCATGCCGGCCCCGGTAATGCGCACGAAACCCGGCTTCGTGCGCATCTCGTCGATGTTCGCGCAACCGGTGTAGCCCATGGCCCCGCGCACCCCGCCGATGAGCTGGTGAACGATAGCCGTCAGGCTGCCCTTGTACGGCACCCGGCCCTCGATACCTTCGGGCACCAGTTTCTCGAGCTGCTCCGTTGAGTCCTGGAAGTAGCGGTCGGACGAGCCGTGGGCCTGCGCCATCGCGCCGACCGACCCCATGCCGCGATAGCTCTTGTAAGACCGGCCCTGGTACAACTCCACCTCGCCGGGCGACTCTTCGGTGCCGGCGAACAGGCTGCCTATCATCACGCTGTGGGCCCCGGCCACCAATGCCTTGGCAATGTCACCGGAGTAGCGAATGCCACCGTCGGCGATCAGCGGGATGTCGTCCTTCGCGAGCTCGGCCGCCACGTTGGCCACCGCGGTGATCTGGGGGACGCCGACCCCTGCCACGACCCGCGTGGTGCAGATGGAACCCGGCCCGACGCCCACTTTCACGCCGTCGGCGCCGGCGTCCGCAAGGGCCCGCGCCGCGTCGGCACTTACAATATTGCCGCCGACGACGGCCAGGTCAGGATGCGCCGTCTTGATGGCTGTCACACGGTCCAGCACACCGCGGGAATGACCGTGCGCGGTGTCTACCACCAGCATGTCCACGCCGGCGGTCACGAGGACCTCGACCCGTTCTTCAGTGTCGCCGCCGGTGCCCACCGCGGCAGCTACCCGCAGCGCCCCGCGGCTGTCCTTGCAGGCCAGCGGAAAGTCCGATGCCTTTTGAAAGTCTTTCGCGGTGATCAGACCCTTCAGTTCGAACTTGTCATTTACCACCAGAACTTTTTCGATGCGGTGCCGGTGCAGGAGTGTCAGCACTTCATCTTCACTCGCGCCTTCCTGCACGGTGACGAGTTTGTCTTTCGGCGTCATCACCGTGGCCACCGGCGCATCGAGCTGGGTCTCGAAGCGCAGGTCACGGTTGGTCACGATGCCGACGGTCTCGCCGTGATCCACCACCGGCACCCCGGAAATGTCGTTGGCGCGCGTCAGGTCCAGCACTTCCCGAATTGTCATCTCAGGGTTCACGGTGATCGGGCGGCTGACAATGCCGCTCTCGAACTTTTTCACCATGGTCACCTGCCGGGCCTGATCGGCAGGACTCATGTTCTTGTGGATGACGCCCATGCCGCCTTCCTGGGCAAGCACAATGGCCAGGCGACCTTCGGTCACCGTGTCCATCGCCGCCGACAACAGCGGAATATTGAGCGTAATATCGCGGGCGACGCGGGTGCGCAATTCGACCTCGCGCGGCAGCACCTCGGAGTAGTCGGGCTGCAGCAGAACGTCGTCGAAGGTCAGGGCTTCATGAATGATCCGCATCAGGCCTCCGGGCGCGGGCTTGAGTAAAACGCGCAATGTTACGCCCCGAGCCGATACGCGTAAACTACGCCCAGCATGCAGCCGCGCCCCGACCAGACAATTCTCACCGTCTCGGACCTGAACCGGGAAGCCCGGGAACTGCTGGAATCGGGCCTGCCGGGGCTGTGGGTGGAAGGCGAAATCTCGGGTTTCGTCCACCACGGCTCTGGCCACATGTACTTCAGCCTGAAAGATGACCAGGCGCAGGTGCGCTGCGCGATGTTCCGCGGCGCAAACCGGCACCTGAGCTTCCGGCCCGAGAACGGCCTGCAGGTCATGCTGCAGGGCAAGGTCACGATCTACGAACCCCGCGGCAGCTACCAGGTCGTCGTCGACCAGATGGAGCCTGCCGGCGAAGGCCTGCTGCGGCGGCGCCTGGAGGCCCTGAAAGCGAAGCTGCAGGCAGAAGGCCTGTTCGCCGCCGAACACAAGCAGACGCTGCCCACCTTGCCCCGCCGCGTGGGGGTGATCACCTCACCCACCGGTGCGGCAATTCGCGACATCCTGAAGGTGCTGCGGCGCCGTTTCCCGGCGGTGCCGGTGGTGATTTACCCGGCCCAGGTCCAGGGCGAGCGGGCGAAAGGCGAGATCGTCGCTGCGCTCGCCGCGGCGGCGCGCCGCGACGAGTGCGATGTGCTGATCTGCGGGCGCGGCGGCGGGTCTCTGGAAGATCTGTGGAGCTTCAACGAAGAGCAGGTGGTGAGAGCAATTTTTGACTGCCCTCTGCCGGTGATCACCGCCGTCGGCCACGAGTCGGACGTGACCCTGGCGGATCTTGTCGCCGATCTGCGCGCCCCGACGCCGTCTGCGGCAGCCGAAATGGCGGTGCCCGATGCACAGGCCTGGCAACGCCAGGTGCAAGCCACCACTCGCCGCGCGGTGGCGGCCGTCCGGCGCGAACTGCGCAACCGTGGCCAGGCCCACGCCAGCCTTGCCGGCCGGCTGCGCCGCCGCAACCCGGGCTACCTGTTGCGACAGCACGCCCAACGAATCGACGAACTGGGCACGCGCCTGCGCCGCGCGGCCCTGCAACGAGTCAACCATGAACGCTCGCGACTCCTCCAGGCCCGCGCCCGACTGGTCGGCGCATCCCCCGCCGCCCGCTGCCGAGAAACCCGCCACCGCCTGGACGGCCGGCGCATCAGGATGGTTGCGGCGATGCGGGTGCAACTCGGCAATGCCCGTGCCCAACTGGGTGCCCTGGCCGCCGGCCTGCAGGTCGCGAGCCCGCTGGCAACTTTAGAACGCGGCTACGCGATCGTCACCGACCAAACCGGTGCTGCCGTCACGAATGCCGACCAACTGATAACTGGTCAGACCGTAGACACACGCCTCGCGCGTGGTCACTTCACTGCCAAGGTAATCAAGACTTTCGACGACGACGCCTGATTTTCTGAGTGGTCTTGGACAGTCAAGCGCCACGAGTTCGCGTGCGCGCCGGCAACAGATTGCGACAGCGGCACGTCAACCAAGCACCCACCATCGCCCCTACCCAACGCGCGGCGTGCTGCGCAACCACCCACTTGGCGACAACGACGAGTGCCACGTCCAGATGTCTTGAAATAGAAGCCGCGCCGCTAGCAACCGTTCGACAAGAGCAGGCGCGCAGGCGATTTTTTCCTGAGCGACTTTTTTGGAGCGAAGGAAAAGATTCGCCGGAAGCGACTGCGGAAACGGAGGGGAAATCGATGAGGAATCGCGGCTAAAGCCGCTCCTACCACCGCTCCTACGGCCGCCCTTTTAACAGCCCTACAACGCCGAACAGATATTACTGATCGCCTGCCAGTCGCCGTTAAAAAAGCTGCACAACACCGGTCGAAATGCATCCATGTCGACCAGGAACGAATCGTGCCCCATCAGCGACGACAACTCGACCAGGTTCACCCGCCGCCCCGATTTCTCAAAAGCCTTCGCCAGTTCGCGCTGCTGGTCGATGGGGAACAGGAAATCTGTCTGGACGCCGATCACGAGCACGCGTTCTGCCTGGACCGACTTCAGTGCTGCAGCGATGGACCCGCCGTGGTCGGCAAGGTCGAAAAGATCCGATGCCCGCGACAGGTACAGGTAGCAGTTGGCGTCGAATTGCCCGGTGAACTTCTGCGCGTGGTGCTCCAGGTACGACTCCACGGAGAAATCCGGGCCAAACATATCGCCCGTCTGATGCTCCTGGGCGGTGCGTTCACGGCCGAAGCGCTGTTTCCATTCCTGTGCGGAGCGGTAGGTGATCATGCCGAGCTTCCGGGCCAGGCGCATGCCGGTCAGCGGCGGCGCATCGGGCGCGTACTCGCCATCCTGCCAGGCCGGATCCTTGCGAATCATTTCGCGCTGGAGCGACCGCAACGCAGTGGCGAAGGCTTGCGAGCGCGCACCGCACGAAACCAGCACGAGGCTGCGCGCAACCTCCGGGTACATCACGGCAAAGGCCAAACTGGTCATGCCGCCCATGGACGGGCCGACGAGACTGTACAGCGACGTAATTCCGAGATGATCGAGCAGCGCCTTGCCACCGGCAGCCACGTCTTCGAGAGTGAGCACTGGGAAATTCAGGCGGTAGGGTTCACCGGTCGCGGGATCGATGGAAGCCGGCCCCGTGGAACCGTAACAACTGCCCAGGGAATTCACGCAAATGATGAAGTAACGGCGGGTATCCAGCGCGCGGGACGGGCCGATCATTTCCTCCCACCACCCGGGCGCCGGATCCAGGCGCGACGACGCCGCGTGGGCAGAGGGCGACATGCCGGTAAACACCAGCACCGCGTTGTCGCGGTTGGCATTGAGTTCGCCCCAGGTTTCGTAGGCGATCGTGGGCGATTCGAGAATGCCGCCGTGGCGCATCTCAAACGGGCCCGACAGGGTCAGGTGTTGCCGTGCTTCGCTCATGGTGGGCTCCGCGATGTTGGCGGAGGTCAATTATCACCCGACAACGGGGCGCAGGGGGACGAAATGGTTATATCAATATTCGCGGCCACGTTGCCGTCAGCGGCGGCGGCGCACCCGCTCGCGGCGCCTTTGCTGGCGCGGCGTGAGGCGATTGCGCCGCCCTGCAAAAGGATTTTCCGATGTGCGCAGTTCAAGGCGCAGCGGCGTGCCGCGCAGCTTGAAGGCCTTCCGGAAGCAGTTCACGAGGTAGCGGCGGTAGGCGCCCGGCAGGCGCTGCGTCTGATTGCCGTGGACCACCACGACCGGCGGCCGCTTGCCGCCCTGGTGAGCGTAGCTCAGCTTGGCACGGGTGCGGCGCACGACCGGCGGCGGGTGCGCCTGCACGGCAGCCTGCAGCACATCGTTCAGCCGCGGGGTGGGCAGGTCGCGGACGGCTGCGTCGGCGGCTTTCGCGGCGCTGCGCAGTAAATTGTGAATATGGCTGCCATGCTTCGCACTGATGAAATGTTCGTCAACGAAATCGAGGAACGGCAGCCGGCGGTCGAGCTCGCGCCGAACCTCCGAGCGCTGTGACTCCGACAGCCCGTCCCACTTGTTCACACCCAGCGCAAGGGCCCGGCCGCGCTCGAGGATGAGCCCGATCAGCGACACGTCCTGCTCGGTCACACCTTCCCGCGCGTCGAGCAATACGATCACTGCGTCGGATTCCTCCACCGCCTGCAGTGACTTGACCACGCTGAACTTCTCGATGGTTTCGGTGACCCTGGCCTTGCGGCGAATGCCCGCCGTGTCTACCAGCACGTAGTCGCGATTGTCGACCTGGAACGGTATTGCGATGCTGTCGCGCGTGGTGCCGGCCACATCCTGGGTCACCAGCCGGTCTTCGCCCAGGTAGCGATTGATGAGCGTTGACTTGCCAACGTTCGGGCGCCCGACCACGGCGATCCGCATGCCTTCGTGCACCGGCGCTGCGACAGCCTCCCTGGCCGGCAGCAATGCCGTCACGCGCTCCACCAGGGCTGCGATTCGCTGACCCGAAACGGCCGCGATGGCGACCGGATCGCCCAGGCCCAGGGCGTGGAACTCGGCCGCAGCCACCTCGGGCGACTGCCCCTCGGTCTTGTTCACGGCCACGACGACCGGCTTGCCGGCGCGGCGCAACTGCCTGGCTATTGCATCGTCGCCGGCGGTCAGGCCGGCGGGCCCTTCAACGATCAGCACCACCACCTGGGCTTCTGCCACGGCCAGTTCGACCTGCCGCGCCATGCTGACGTCCAGCTCGGCCCGTTCACCGGTGAGGCCACCCGTGTCGATGATCAGCGCGCCGGTATCGTCCAGCTGTGCAAAACCGTACAGGCGATCGCGCGTGAGCCCCGGGTAGTCGGCGACAAGGGCATCGCGCGTCCGGGTCAACTGGTTGAACAGCGTGGACTTCCCGACGTTCGGACGGCCCACCAGCGCGACCACGGGCAACATGGCCAGGACTCCTACTTGCTTCCGGACTCCCGGAAAGCGTACAGCTTGCCGCCGTCGTTCAACACCAGGAGCAGATCGTTCACGACGACAGGCGTCGCGACGATGCCATTGGAACCGGCGCGGGAACGTGCCCGCAACTCCCCCGTGGCGGCGTCAAACCAGTGCAGATAGCCCTCGAAATCGCCCACGACCACGGCATCGCCAAACGCTGCCGGTCCGGTCAGGCCGCGATTCAGCAGGGTGCCGTCTCGCCACAGTTCCTGGCCGGTCGCGCGGGCCAGCGCGTGCAATTCACCGCGGGAATTGGCCACGTAGAGCTGGGTAAGATCGACGGCGGGGGCGTCGTAGCTGGAAATTTCCTGCGCCCAGACCACCTGCCCCGTTTCCAGGTCCATGGCCGCCACCGTGCCCTGGTAACCGGTGACGTAAATATTCTCGCCGGTAACGCGCACGGCCGCATTCAGGTCGGCAAGGCGCTCAACCTCGGTACGCCCGCTCGGTGGGTTGATCAACGCTTCCCAGATCAACGAACCGTCAGCGAGCGCATAAGCGGCAACCTTGCCGTTATCGAAACCGCACACCACCGTGTCGCCGGCAATGATCGGCGCGCCGGTACCACGCACGGACAGGCGCGGCACTGACTGCTGTGCGAACCAGATTTCATTGCCCGTGAGCGCGTCGAGCGCGATCAGTTTGCCATCAACCGTCCTGACCAGCACCAGGTCGCGTGCCCGGGCCACCGCGGGTGCCGCCAGCACCTCGCTAGACACCGACACCTGCCAGAGCTTGCCGCCGTCGTCAGCATTCAGCGCAATGACCTCGCCGTCATTGGTGCCCACCACGACCAGCTGACCGCTGACCGCCGGGCCCGCCGACAGCTCGAGCTTGGTCTTTTTCGTCCACAGGCGCTTGCCCCGTTCGGCCTCGAAGGCCATGACCCGGCCGTCGTGACCGGCGGCGAATACGCGCGCCCCGTCGCTGGCCGGCACCAGGGCCAGGCGCAGGTACTCGGTCTTGTCGCCGACGCCGGTGCTCCACGCCTTTTTGACTTTCAGGGTCGACTTGAATTTCACCAGTTCCGCGGGCGGATTGGATTCTTCTTCGTCGCCGAAGATCCCGCAGCTGCTGAGTACGACGATTGCCACCACCAGGCAGCACGGGCGAAGTAGAACGCGCATGATCAATTGGGCTCGAAGCTTATTCGGCCGCGACCGCGTCGCCGGCCTCGCTGCTATCCGCGGCTGCTGGCTGCGGCGCCGGGGCGGCGCCGAGGCTGTCGAGCTTGACCTGCACAAGGGCACGATTCAGTGTTTCCGACTGCACCGTGCCGAGCGCCGCCTCGTACTCGCGCCGGGCGTCTTCAAGCTGGCCCTTGGCGAAATAGGCGTCACCGCGCACCTCGTGATAACGCCCGGCGAAGGCCGAATTCTCGTCAATGCCGTCGAGTGCGGCGATGGCCTCGTCGTACTTCTGCTGCTGCACGCGCACCCGCGCCAGTCGCAGACTGCCGATTCGTCGCATGCCTTCATCATCCGTATCGGCGATCAGGCGCTGCAGGTAACCCGCTGCTTCTTCGGCTTCGTTGCGATCCATGTGCAACTTGGCCATGGCCAGGCGGCCCTGGTCGACGTAGGGCGATCCCGAAAACTCGCCGACGAGCTGCGCTTCCAGCTCTGCAGCCCGCACGGGCCGTGAGTCGAGCACTGCGGCCACCAGCTCCTCGTAAACCAGTGACGCTTCGCTGTTGCGACCGGACTGGTAATCACGCCATTCGTTTAACCCGAACAGGCCACCGAGACCGAGCACAAGGCCAACCAGGATGACCCAGCCATTCTCGCGCAGCCAGTTCCTAACGACCTCCGCCTGTTGTTGATCTGTCAGCAATTCATCCACGATTCCGTTCCGTCCTTCCTTCTTGCTCAATCACGCGCTGTCATCAGCGGATCGAGGGCCGCGGTCAAGTCTGTCCACGGCACAGTGCGTTGTTCACCCGCTTCACGCAGTGGCTTAAGGCCAATGGTGCCTGCCGCCAGCTCGGCCTCACCGAGCACCAGCGCAAACCGCGCGCCGCTCTTGTCGGCGCGTTTCAGTTGAACCTTGAAACTGCCCCCGCCCAGGTTGATCTCGACCTTGATCTGCGGCCGTTCTTCCCGCAGCTGCTCTGCCAGCCGGAAGGCGGGAGCGAGGGTACCCTGTCCGGCGGCCACGAGATAGAGGTCGGGCGTCTGCCGGGCATCAGCACCACCGCACACGCGGTACAGCTCCAGCAGGCGCTCCAGGCCCAGGGCCCAGCCAATCGCAGGCGTTGACCGCCCGCCCAGCTGCTCCACCAGTCCATCGTAACGGCCGCCCGCACACACGGTGCCCTGCGCACCCAGCCTGTCGGTGACCCATTCGAAGACAGTGCGGCAGTAATAGTCCAGGCCCCGGACCAGGCGCGGATTCAGCCGGTAGCCGACACCCGCATCATCAAGAATCTCCCGGAGCTGCGCGAAATGTTCCGTGGATTCCGGGTCAAGGAAATCCGTTAGCACCGGCGCACCGGCGACCACCGGCTTCATGTCCGGGTTCTTGCTGTCGAGAATCCGCATCGGGTTGCGGTGCAGGCGCTTGCGGCTGTCTTCATCCAGCGCCGATTCATGGGCCGTGAAGTATTCCACCAGCACTTCCCGATAACGCTGCCGGGATTCAGCGGTGCCGAGGGAATTCAGCTCCAGTGTCACCGCATCGATACCCAGCTGCCGCCACAGGCGAGCCGTCATCAGGATCATTTCGGCATCGACATCGGGGCCTTCGAAACCCAGGGCTTCCACGTCGAACTGGTGAAACTGGCGATAGCGGCCTTTCTGCGGCCGCTCGTAGCGAAACATTGGCCCGGTGACCCAGACTTTCTGTCGCTGGTTGTGCAGCAAACCGTTACTGATGCCGGCGCGCACGATGCCGGCAGTGGCCTCCGGGCGCAATGTGAGGCTCGCGCCGTTACGGTCTTCGAAGGTATACATTTCCTTCTCGACGATGTCGGTAACTTCGCCGATCGACCGCTTGAACAGCTCGGTGCGCTCGACGACCGGTATGCGCAGTTCGTGGTAGCCATAGGCCTCGGCAATATCGCGCAACGCGGTTTCCAGCAGCTGCCAGGTGCTGCTATCGGCGGGCAGCACATCGGCCATGCCGCGAATCGGCTGAAAGGCCTCGCTCACGGGTTGCTCGCTGCCGACGGGTCGATAATAAACCGTGCCACCTTGCCGTTAATATTGCGCGCCGGCACTGCGTATAGCTGCTTGTTCAGGTAAACGTCCACACCCGGCGCGTTACCAAGCAGAACCTGGATAGGCGGTTCACCAGTCAATTGCCGGCGCATACCCTCACGTTGCAGTCCGAAGAGGATGCGCCGGTCCGGGTCGGATATTTCCACCCAGGACTCCTCGCGGAAGTAGAACTCGAGTTCTATCCCCGAGGCCACCGCGGGCGCTGCACTTTCCGGCTCGGCTGCTGGCTCCGGCTCGGTGGCCGCGCGCGCTGGTGCGGCCACCGCTGCTGCAACCGGTTCGCTGGCGACCGGTTCGGCGCCGGGTACGTCCGGCACAGCATCGCTGCCGGCTCCGGTTGCGGGCCCTGGTGCCGGGATGGCCGCGGGCGCCTCGGCAACCGGCTCCGGCAACTCGGCGGGCTCGGGTGGCGGCAACAGCCTGGCTGCGGCGGGTGGTCTGGCCGGCGGCGCCGCCTCACTGACGGGCTCGGCAGGCTCATCCCACATGACGTAGACGGCCAATGCAACGACGAGCAGCAAGCCGACAGCGCCCATGGCCCAGGGGCCGGGAGTGATCGTGACACGACGCTCCGGCGCGCGGCGGGTCAGCACCGGCTCCTGTTGGTCTTCCGGCTGCACTGCCCGGTAAGCGTCCAGCACGGGGGCCTCGTCCATGCGCAGCGTCCGCGCATAGGCCTTGAGGTGCCCGCGCACGAATACCGGGACCCCGATGTCGGTAAACCGCTCGGCTTCCAGGGCCTCGATTATGTGCTGATCGAGGTGCAGATCATCGGCGACCTGCTCCAGGGACAGGCCGCGCTCTTTGCGACGGTTGCGCAGCAGCTCACCAGGCCCGGTGCGCGGGGCCTCCGGGGCCGCAGATTCCCCGCTGGCAGCTTCAACCGGCATTGCGTTCCTTCTCGAGCAGCAATCGCGTTTCTCTCGATGCCGGGAAGTCTTTTTTCAACCGCTCGGCATAGTCGGCGGCAGCAGCAAGGTCGCCGTTTGACTCTTCGATCTGCACGCCGAGCCACAGGATTTCCGGAGTTGCCCGCCCCACGGCCATGTAGCGTTCCAGGAACGCGCGCGCCTGCAGGTCGTTCTTCTGCTGATGGGCTACATCGGCCATCTGCAGCAAGGCCTCGCGATAGCGGGGATCGGTGCGCAGCGCGAGGCGCAGGTAGGCCTCGGCGCGCGTCAGATCGACGGGCTTCACGCACACGCCTGCATTGGTATAGATGACCGCGCGGTTCACAAACTTCTTGGACAGCGGAATATCGGTGGCGCGATCGAAATATTTCAGGGCATCATCGCGCCGGCCATCGACACGGCACAGGAATGCTGCATAGGCGTTCATCGCGTCGGGGTCGTCACCGGCAACCTGCACACCCCGCTTGTAACTCGCCTCGGCCTCCACCGGGTCGTCCAGCCGCTCGTACACCAGCCCAAGAGCCATGTGGGCTTCGACCAGGTCGGGGTTCTGTTCTACTGCGCGCTCGAGCTTTTCCTGGGCCGCCTGCAGATTGCCCTGCCGCAGATAACCGACACCGAGTTGCATATTGCTCTGTGCGGCGGCTTCCGGATTCGCCTCCGGAGTCTGGCGCCCCGACACCGTCGTCACGCATGCGCTGATGCCCAGGGCCGCGACCAGGATCACCAATGCCCGTAATGTCATCACAGTCTGTCCCCCAGCGCCTTGCTGCCCAACGGCGCGCTGACCCGGTTGTTGACGCGTCCGGCCAGCTGGCCGCAGGCTGCAGCAATGTCATCACCGCGGGTCCTGCGGGTAATGGTCATGATGCCGGCGCGCATCAGTATGTCGCGAAACGCGTCTACCTGCACCGTTGCCGAACGGCGGTAATCGCTGCCGGGAAACGGGTTGAAAGGAATCAGGTTCACCTTGGCCGGCCGATTGCGCAACAGCCGCGCGAGTCCACGCGCGTGCGCCAGGTCGTCATTCACACCTTTCAGCATGACATATTCGAAAGTCACGTCTTTTGTATTGGTTTTTTGCACGTATTCCCAGCAGGCCGGCAGCAGCTCGGCGATCGGGTGGCGACGATTGATGGGCACCAGCTCATTGCGCAGTTCGTCGTCCGGCGCATGCAGCGACACGGCCAGTGCGACCCGGGCTGATTCCGCCAGCTTGCGGATCTGCGGCACGAGGCCTGAAGTGCTGACTGTGACGCGCCGCCGCGACAGGCCGAAGGCCAGATCGTCGGTCAGCACGTCAACGGCCTCCAGCAGCGGCCGCAGATTGGCTAACGGCTCGCCCATGCCCATAAACACGACGTTGGTGACCGTTTGTGCGTGGCCCTCTGCGGCCAGCTCGCGGGCTGCCAGGACCACCTGGCCGACGATCTCGCCGGCGTCCAGATTGCGGTTGAAGCCCTGGTGGCCGGTGGCACAGAAACTGCAGTTCATCGCGCAACCGACCTGGGACGACACGCACAGGGTGCCGCGGCTTTCCTCCGGAATGAATACCGTCTCGATGGCCTGGCCATGACCGGCGGCAAGCTGCCACTTGATGACGCCGTCTGCGGCGCGCTCACAGGCCAGTACCTCGGGCAGCCGGAAGTCTGCAGCTGCCATGAGCCGCTCGCGCAGCGCCAGGCTCAGATCGGTCATGGCCTGCGGGTCCAGCACGCTGCGCGTGTAGAGCCACCGCATCACCTGCCGGGCACGAAACGGTTTCTCGCCCATCGCCACGAACAGGCGCTCGAGTTCCGTGCGGGACTTACCGACCAGGTTGACTGCGGCGTCGCTCATGCAGGGTTAGCGGGTGCGGGGACAGATTTGATCATCTGCAAAAAAGAATGCGATTTCCGTGCGCGCGGTATCCGGCCCGTCTGAGCCGTGCACGACGTTCTCCTCGATGCTGGCGGCAAAGTCGGCACGAACGGTGCCGGGAGCAGCTTCCGACGGATTGGTCGCACCCATGATCTCGCGGTTTTTGTCGATAGCGCCCTCACCCTCGAGCACCTGCACGATCACCGGCCCGGACATCATGTAGCTCACCAGGTCGTTATAGAACGGCCGCTCCTTGTGCACCGCGTAGAAGCCTTCCGCCTGCTCGCGCGAGAGATGCATCATGCGTGCTGCAACAATCTGCAGACCCGCCTGCTCGAAGCGGCGATAAACCTCGCCGATCAGATTCTTCTGCACTCCGTCGGGCTTGATAATGGAAAGCGTGCGTTCCGTAGCCATGAAGACTCCCTTGTATTGTTAATTAGTCAGATGTTGAAACTTTCGCCGCAGCCGCATTCGCCTGCTGCGTTCGGATTGCGAAACTGAAACGCCTCGTTCAGGCCTTCCTGAACGTAGTCGATTTCAGTGCCGTCGATGTACTGCAAACTGTCCGGATCGACCACGACCTTGATGCCGGCCGAATCGAACACCGTGTCGTCCGCCGCGATCTGGTCGGCCACGTTCACCACGTAGGCCAGCCCAGAGCAGCCTGTGCGTTTCACGCCCAGCCGCAGGCCGACAGCCTTGTCGCTGCGTCCCAGGTACTGCTCGACGTGATGGGCAGCACGCTCTGTCAATGTAATCATTGGTCGCTCCTTGACCCGCTCGATGCGGCTAACCCCCTATTGTCCCAAGCCCGCCAGCAGCTTCGCAAGGCGTCCTCGATGCGCAGCAGCCGGCCGCGCTTTTCTGGCGGCAAATCCAGCTCCAGGGCCAGGCCTGAGGGCGCGAAATCGCGCAGCGCCCGGACGTCCTGGCCCACCAGCCGCTCGGCCGTGAGGCTGCAGGCCGCGATGGTGTGGGGGCAGCCAAGGGCGCGGAATCTCGCGGCGGCAATACGATCCTCTGCCACCCGCAGCTCGAAAGCCACGTCGATACCCTCTGCGACGCTGCCCGCCCGGCCCTGGACCACCGCACCAGGCCCGGGAGCCAGCGGACCGGCATGGGGGGGCGCGTCGAAACGCGCGAGTACCGCCTCGGGATAGTCCATGTCAGGCCGGACACAACTCGCGCAGGCGGGCCACGGTGGCCGCGAACGCGGCGACGGTGGCGTCTACCTCCGCGGCGGTGGTCAGTCGCCCGAGGCTGAAGCGCAGCGAGGCCTGGGCCAGGTGATCCGGCCGGCCCAGCGTCCGCAGCACCGGCGACGGTTCGCCGCTCTCCGCCGCGCAGGCCGACCCGCTGGACAGCGCAATGTGGCGTAAACCACAACGCAGGCTCTCGCCCTCGACACCGTCGACACTGACATTCACGATGTGACAGCTGCGCTGGGTCG
>CAJIBG010000517.1_pt1 | contig 14321 bp, 14 predicted proteins | sample 9199281 | NCBI WGS metagenome assembly CAJIBG01 (sample SAMEA7708292, study PRJEB35096) | sediment metagenome | biome: marine neritic benthic zone biome [ENVO:01000025]; feature: sediment [ENVO:00002007]; material: shallow marine sediment [ENVO:03000034] sea grass bed [ENVO_01000059] ... | reverse complement strand
TGGTTCTGCGCAACCCGGGCAATATCCTAGCCCAACAATGGCGCTCTGTCTTGCGGGCAACGGTGGCTGACAACTCCGCCGCGGAGGCCGGGCGGGGCAGGTCTCGCCAGCCGTTGGGCCGCGTGCGAGACTCAGTTAATGAGCGAAGTCTTACGCCGTTATCCGGTCGCAGGTTTCTACATACTTGCGTACGCGTTCACCTGGTCTTTGGGCTTACCGCTGCTGTTATCGGCGCGTGGCCTGATTGCCGCCGATGTGCCGCATTGGCTGGAGCCCGTGGCCGCCTTCGGTCCGTTCGTCGCCGCAATGCTGGTCGCCCGCGCACACACCGGGCGTGACGGCCCGCGCGCCATACTGAAAAGCCTTGGCCACTGGCGCGTCGGCCCCGCCTGGCTGTCCGTTGCCCTGCTGAGTCCGGTGGCGCTGCTGTTATTGGCCCTGGTGGTGGCTGGGTTTCTCGGCGATGGCGAGGCATTGGCGACGCCGGCGGCGGCCGAGTTGACCACCCTGGCGGGCCTGGTCGACCTGATCGTTGTGGGCGGCGTCCTGCAGGCCTGGGGAGAGGAGCCGGGCTGGCGGGGCTTCGCGCTGCCGCGTCTGCGAGAGCGATTCGGGCCGCTGCCGGCTACCCTGGCATTGTGGCCCGTGTGGCTGTGCTGGCATCTGCCGTTTTTCCTCAGTCGACCGGAATTTGGCTGGGTGCAGTGGGTGGCCTTTTCGGTCGGGATTCTGTCTGCAGCTGTCTGGCTGACCCTGATCTGGGAGCAGACACGCAGCGTCCTGATGTGCGTCGGCTGGCACGCGGTGGTGAATATATGTCGCGGCCTGGCCCTGGCGGCGTCGATGGGGGCCTTCCTTGCAATCAGCAATCTCGTGCTGGTCGGGGCGTTGGCTATCGCCGTCGCCTGGGTCTGGCAGAGCCGCAAGCAGCAACCCGGGAATTAGCCGTCACCACAGTTTTTTACATAATAAAATTTATCAATTTCAGTCATATAAGGCTGTTATATGATGTGGTCTCGACTAGACGGCGTAAATCCGTCAGGCACCAATAAGAATCACCAGGGGTGCGCATGGCTAATACTTCCGAGCGCTGGCGCGATATCAAGACAAGCGAGCTGGTACTTGGCCAGCTGACCGGCCGCCAGGGACCGGCGCCAGGGTTACTGTACGAACGCCGGGCAGCCGAGCGCCGCGACCCGAGCATGCGTTCGCTGGCCTACGGCGGTGTGCGGCCCCGACGTCGTTCCGGGCGCCGAAACGGCGATGCGCAACGCGTATTCCTGGACTGGCACGAGCCGCGTGTGCTCTACCTGGCCCTGGCCGTGTTGTTAATGAGCTGCACGGATGCGTTGCTGACGCTCAATATCCTGGAGGCCGGCGGCAGGGAGCTGAACGGCCTGATGGACTGGTTGATCAGGCAGGACACAGGCTTCTTCGTGGCCACCAAGATCGCGATCACGGGCATAGGGGTCATTCTGCTGGTCCTGGCGGTGAACCGGCACTTCCTCGGGCGCGTGCCGGTGATCCACCTGCTGCGCGTCTTCTGCTTCGGCTACGCGGTGCTGCTGGCCTGGGAGTTCTATCTGCTGGCCATGCTGTTTCCCGGGCTTGCTGCCGGGGGGTCGACGGCGTGGGCCTCGGTGCTGTGGTGACTCGCTGACCACAGCGACAATTTTCGTGAAGTCTCGCGTTCAACGCTACCAGCGCTTGAGCTAAACTACTGCGCTTCGTGGGTGTCCAACCCGTCCTGATTGAGCGCGGAACGCCGTCCCCAGACAAACCGGCCTGTCAATGAGCCAGTCACTGCAGCAAAGGTATGCAACGTCGCCCCTGTTCGGCGCGAACGCGCCTTACGTCGAGGACCTGTACGAAGCCTTCCTCGAAGACCCGGAGTCGGTCCCGGACAACTGGCGCCGGTTCTTCGCCGCGGTTCGGCCCGGTGACGGCGAGGCGACCTCCCACCGCACCCTGCAGGCGGCGCTGGCGGCGGGCCGGGTGCCGGTCGCGGCCGCGATGCCGACTGCACCGCGAGTCGCTGCCGCCAACGAGAAGCAGGCAGCGGTATCCAGGCTGATCCAGGTCTACAGCCTGCGCGGGCACCAGATCGCAGATCTTGATCCCCTCGGCATGCTGGACCGGCGAGTGCCGGTCGTCCTGCGTCCCGATTACCTGGGCCTGGGCGACGCGGACATGGATACCGAGTTCTTTACCGGCGGCCTGGCGGGCACCGGTCACGGCCGGCTGCCGCTCCGCGAAATCATTGCCATACTGCGCAGGGTCTACTGCGGGAAGATCGGCGCCGATTTCGCGCATCTGTCGCGCGGCCGCGAGCGCCTGTGGATTCGCGAGCACCTCGAACGCGGCATGCTCACCGACGTGTTCGGGGCCGATGACCGGCACGTGATCCTCGACCAGCTCACCGCGGCCGAGGGCATCGAGCGCTATCTCCATACGAAGTACGTGGGGCAGAAGCGTTTTTCCCTGGAAGGCGGCGACAGCCTGATTCCGATGCTGCACGACCTGATTCAGCGGGCCGGTACGAGCGGGGTTCAGGAGGTCATCATCGGTATGGCCCACCGTGGCCGGATCAACGTGCTGGTAAATATTCTCGGCAAGGCGCCGCAGGAGCTGTTCACCGAGTTCGAGGGCGCCCAGGACCTGAGCACGCTGACCGGTTCCGGCGACGTTAAATATCATCTCGGCTTTTCATCGGACATTCGCACCGGCGGCGACAAGGTGCACGTGGCGCTGGCCTTTAACCCGTCACACCTGGAAATCGTCAACCCGGTCGTCGAGGGCTCGGTCCGGGCCCGCCAGGACCGTCGCGGCGACAGCAGCGGCAGCGAGATCTTGCCGGTGCTGATTCACGGCGATGCCGCCTTCGCCGGCCAGGGCGTAGTGCCGGAGACGTTCCAGCTTTCCCAGGCCCGCGGTTTTTCCACCGGCGGCACGGTGCACATCGTGGTGAACAACCAGGTCGGCTTTACGACCAGCGATCCTCGCGATGCACGTTCCACACCGTACTGCACGGATGTGGCGAAGATGATCGAAGCGCCGGTATTCCATGTGAATGGCGACGATCCGGAAGCTTGCGTATTCGTGACCCGGCTGGCCCTGGAGTACCGCCAGACCTTCGGCAAGGATGTGGTCATCGACCTGTTCTGTTACCGGCGCCACGGCCACAACGAGGCCGACGAGCCGGCCGCCACCCAGCCACGCATGTACCAGGTGATCAAGAAGCACGCCACTGCGCGGCAGATCTACAGCCGCAAGCTGCTGGAGGCGGGGGTGGTCGACGCGACCGAGCCGGATCAGCTCGTCGAGGAATATCGCGAGCGCCTCGACAAGGGCCATCCGTTGCCGGAAGCGGTGCTCGGCAACATCGGCAACGAATTCACGGTCGACTGGCTGCCGTATCAGCGTGCCGATCCCGACGAAGATCCGGCGACACGCATCAGCCAGGAAGAGTGTGAAGTGCTGGGCAGGGCCATTACGCACATCCCGCGCGGCTTCACGCTGCACCCGCGGGTGGCCCGCGTAATTACCGATCGCGAGCGCATGGCCGCCGGCGAGTTGCCAATGGACTGGGGCTTCGCGGAAATGATGGCCTACGGTAGCCTGTTGCAGCAGGGTTTCAAGATTCGTCTCACCGGCCAGGACAGCCGCCGGGGCACCTTTTTCCATCGCCACGCCGCACTCTACGACCAGGCCAGCGGGCGCTCCTACCTGCCGCTGGATGACATCGACAATCGCCGGGACTCGTTCATCGTTACCGATTCGCTGCTGTCCGAGGAAGCGGTGATGGGTTTCGAGTACGGCTACTCGACGACGGACCCGGAGACCCTGGTGATCTGGGAGGGGCAGTTCGGCGATTTCGCCAACGGCGCGCAAGTGGTTATCGACCAGTTCATCACTTCGGGCGAAGCCAAGTGGGGCCGGCTTTGTGCGCTCACCCTGTTTCTCCCCCACGGCTACGAAGGCCAGGGACCCGAGCATTCTTCCGCGCGCCTGGAGCGCTTCTTGCAGCTGTGCGCGGAAATGAATGTGCAGGTCTGCGTGCCTTCTAATCCTGCGCAAATGTTTCACATGCTGCGCCGGCAGATGATCCGCCGGCTGCGCAAGCCGCTGATCGTAATGACGCCGAAGAGCCTGTTGCGCCATCGCCTGGCGAGTTCACCGCTGGAAGAGGTCATTAACGGCCGCTTTCACCGCGTCATCGGCGAGACGGAAGATATCGATCCGGCGGCCGTGCGGCGGGTCGTCTTCTGCAGCGGCAAGGTCTACTACGATTTGCTGGAGGCGCGGCGCGCGGCCGAAATCAGCGACGTGGCCATCGTCCGCATCGAGCAGCTGTATCCGTTCCCGGTGCAGGAATACCATGATGCTCTGGCAGACTACCCGCAGGCCACCGAGGTGGTCTGGTGCCAGGAAGAACCTCAGAACCAGGGTGCCTGGTACCAGATTCAGCATCGCCTTAAGCAGCCTCTGCGCGGTGATCAGGAACTGTTTTACGCCGGCCGGCCGCATGCGGCGGCGCCGGCCGCAGGAATTTTCCAGCTGCACGTTAAGCGCCAGCAGGCGCTGGTCGAAGCGGCGCTGCGGATCAAGGATCAAGCTTAAGGACATCTACGCATGAGCATCGAAGTCAAGGTTCCGCAGCTCCCGGAGTCCGTTGCGGACGCGACTCTCGTCAACTGGCACAAAAGCCCGGGCGACTCGGTCGCCCGCGACGAGAACCTCGTGGATCTCGAGACCGACAAGGTCGTGCTCGAGGTACCCGCGCCAGCAGCTGGCGTCCTGACCGATATCAAGATTGCAAGTGGCACTACAGTGACGAGCGGCGAGTTGCTGGCGACCCTGGAACCGGCGGCAGCGGGTGCCGCAGCCGCTGCCCCGGCTGCCAGCGCGGCGCCGGAACCGCGCGTGGCCGCCGCGGCAGCGCCGGCCGCAGTCGCTGCACCCGCCGAAAGTACGGAGAATGCCGGCAAGCTAAGTCCGGCGGTGCGGCGGCTACTCGAAGAGCACGACCTCGACGCCGCGCAAATCCAGGGCAGCGGCCGGGGTGGCCGGATTCTGAAATCAGACGTGCAGGCCTTTGTCGATCAGCGCTTGCAACCGGCCGGCGATACCGAAGACATGCCGGTTGCCATGGCGCCCGAGCCGGCCGTGGGTGGGGCGCGTCGTGACCATCGCGTGGCCATGAGCCGACTGCGGGCGCGCATTGCCGAGCGCATGGTCGAAGCGCAGCAGACGGCGGCCATGTTGACCACGTTCAACGAGGTGGACCTGACGGAAGTCATCGCACTGCGCAGCCGATACAGGGACCGCTTCGAGAAGGAGCACGGCGTGAAGCTCGGTTTCATGTCTTTCTTCGTGCGGGCGAGCCTGGAGGCCTTGCGGCGTTTTCCCGTCGTGAACGCGTCAATCGAAGGCAGTGACATCGTGTACCACGAGTACTACGACATTGGCATTGCGGTCTCCAGTGACCGGGGTCTGCTGGTACCAGTCATTCGCGATGTCGATGCGATGGGCTTTGCCGACATCGAAAAGGCTATTGGCGAGTACGGCAAGAAGGCGCGCGACGGCGCGATTTCCATGGATGAACTCACTGGCGGTACGTTTACGATTACCAACGGCGGTGTCTTTGGCTCTATGCTGTCGACGCCCATTCTGAATCCGCCTCAAAGCGCCATTCTCGGCATGCACAAGATCCAGGAACGCCCCATGATCGTGAACGGCGAAGTGCTGGCACGGCCGGTCATGTACCTGGCGCTGAGTTACGACCATCGCATCATCGATGGTCGGGAAGCCGTGCAGTTCCTGGTGGCGATCAAAGACGCGCTGGAAGATCCCGGCCGCTTGTTGCTGCAGATCTGAGATTTGGCGAGCTGATAGCCCGGTGCCGCAGAATGCACCGGCGCGGAGATATTCATGAACAGAAAATTCGACGTGGTGGTCATCGGCGCCGGGCCTGCCGGCTATGTGGCCGCCATCCGCGCCGCCCAGCAGGGCCTCAATACCGCCTGCATCGACGCGTGGAAAAACCGCGACGGCAGTCCGGCCTTCGGCGGCACGTGCCTGAATGCCGGCTGTATTCCGTCGAAGGCATTGCTCGAGAGTTCGGAGCTGTACTACCGCGCGAAGGAAGAATTCCATAACCACGGCATAGGGGTCGGCGCGTTGTCACTGGACCTCGACACGATGCAGGCGCGCAAGCGGCGCATCACCGCGCAACTGTCCGGCGGTATTGACGCGCTGTTCAAGGCCAACAAGGTCACGGGCCTGTACGGGCACGGTCGGCTGCTGCCAGACAACAAGGTCCGCTACAGGCCGCATGACGGCGACGAGGATTTGCTGGAAGCCGAGCACGTCATCCTGGCCACAGGTTCCAGCCCGATCGAGCTGCCGATGGTTGCCTACGACGGTGAGCGGATCGTCGATTCCTGGGGGGCGCTGGACTTCGACGCGGTGCCGGAACGCCTCGGTGTCATCGGCGCCGGGGTGATCGGCCTGGAACTGGGCAGCGTCTGGGGCAGGCTCGGTGCCGACGTCACAATTCTCGAGGCGATGGACGATTTCCTGTTCATGGCCGACGCCCAGATTGCCCGCGAGGGCCTGCGGCAGTTCAAGAAGCAGGGCCTGGATATCCGGCTCGGCGCGAAAGTCACCGGCAGTGAAGTCACGGCTGACGGCGTCCGCCTGACCTACGACGACGAGCAGGGTGGTCACGAGATTACCGTCGACAAAGTCATTGTCGCAGTGGGCCGGCGCCCGTACACAGCAGATTTGCTCGACCCGCTGGCCGGGGTAGACGTGGATGAGCGGGGCCTGATTGCGGTAGACGACGACTGCCGGACCACGGCACTCAACGTGTGGGCCGTCGGCGACTGCGTGCGCGGCCCGATGCTGGCGCACAAGGGTTCTGAAGAGGGCGTGATGGTGGCCGACCTGATCGCCGGTGAGGCCGCCGAGATGAACTACGACGTGATCCCGTCCATCATCTACACCGCGCCGGAAATTGCCTGGGTCGGTAAGAACGAACAGGAACTGCGGGCCGAAGGCGTCAACTTCAAGTCCGGTAGCTTCAGCTTTGCGGCCAGCGGCAGAGCCAAGGCCATGGACCACGATGCCGGGTTGGTAAAGATGCTGGCCGACGCCGATACTGATCAGATCCTGGGCGTGCACATCGTGGGCCCCCTGGCCGGTGAACTGATCGGCGAGGCGGTCGTCGCGATGGAATTCCAGGCCAGCACCGAAGACCTGCAGCGCACGATCCACGGCCATCCCACGCTGACAGAAGCGGTGCACGAGGCCGCGCTGTCAGTGGACGGCCGGGCGATTCACGCAATCAACCGTTAAACCCGGGGCCCGGCCTCGGGTATCATTCCGCCTGTTGTTGTTGCGGAGCGCGGGGATGAGAGCGATTCTGGTCCTTGCCGGCCTGCTGCTGGGTGGTGCCGGTGCATTGGCCGATGAACTGAACCTGAGCCTGAATACGGATTCCGTACGCACCGAGTACGCGCGGCCATTCGCCAGCCGCCCGCTGCAGTGGGACCTGGGCTGGCTGCACCACACGGATAACGGCGATGTGTTGCACGGCAGCCTGCACGTGGTGGGCAAGCTGAAAGAGGGTACGGCGCCGGTCAGCGGCGGCGTGGGCCTGCGTTTCGCCTACACCAATGGCGATGACTCCAACCAGACCGGTTATGGCCTGGCCCTCGGCGGCTTCGCGAAGTATGTATTTCCCAATTACGACCGCTTGTCGTTGCGGGGCCATGCCTACTACGCGCCAGGCGTGCTGTCCGGCAACGACATGGATGAATACCAGGACTATGCGGTGCAGCTCGCGTACAACGTGCTGCGTGAGGCCGACGCCTACGTGGGGCTGCGCTATGTGAGTGCCGACTACGAGGAAGCCTCGTCGGCCAACTACAGCACCTGGTTTCACGTCGGCATGGCCTTTCGTTTCTAGGTTCGGCAGGAAAGACACTCATGGCAGGCCACAGCAAGTGGGCAAATATTCAGCATCGCAAGGGCGCCCAGGATAAAAAGCGCGGCAAGCTGTTCACCAAACTGATTCGCGAAATTACCGTGGCCGCCAAGATGGGCGATCCGGATCCCGCGTCGAACCCGCGGCTGCGCCTGGCCGTGGACAAAGCCAAGGCCCAGAGCATGCCCAAGGACAATATCGAGCGCGCGATCAAGCGTGGCTCGGGCCAGCTCGAGGGTGCGGAGTTTGAAGAAGTCACCTATGAAGGCTACGGTCCGGGCGGCGTCGCGGTGATGGTCCAGTGCCTGACCGACAACCGCAACCGGACTGTGGCAGAAGTCCGCCACGCCTTCACGAAATTCGGCGGCAACCTCGGCGCGGACGGTTCCGTGGCCTACCTGTTCAACCAGGTGGGGCTGGTAAGTTTCCCGGCCGGCAGCGATGAAGACCAGGTCATGGAAGCGGCGCTCGAGGCCGGTGCCGAAGACGTGGTGACGAACGACGACGGCTCGATAGACGTACTCTGTGCGCCCGCAGACTTTCCGACGGTGCGCGATGCCCTGGCCGCCGGTGGTACGGACCCGGAACTTGCCGAAGTCACCATGCGCGCGTCGGTGTCTGCAGAACTCGATGCGGACGGCGCGTCGAGCATGATCAAGCTGCTGGAGATGCTGGAAGACCTGGACGACGTGCAGAACGTGTATTCCAATGCCGACATCGCCGAAGAAATACTTGCCCGCCTGTGACATGAACCAGTGAGCGTTACCGTCCGCATTCTCGGCATCGATCCCGGGTCACGCATTACCGGTTATGGGGTGCTCGACAGTGATGGCATTCGCAGCCGCTATATCACCAGCGGTTGCATCCATACCCGGGGCGATGAGCTGCATTCACGCCTGGCGTGCATCTTTGATGGGCTGCGCGGCATCGTCCGCGAATGCCGGCCCACCCACGTGGCCGTCGAACGGGTATTCATGAGTCGGAACGCAGACAGCGCGCTGAAGCTCGGCCAGGCGCGCGGCGCAGCAATCTGCGCGACGCTCGAATCAGGCGTCGAGCTGCACGAATATGCGGCCCGGGCGGTCAAACAGTCGGTGGTCGGTCGCGGCAGCGCCGACAAGGTGCAGGTGCAACACATGGTGCGGGCCATTCTGGGCCTCGATCGACTGCCGGCGGCAGACGAAGCCGACGCATTGGCGGTCGCCCTGTGCCACTCGCATCAATGGCCCCTGGCACAACGCAAGCAGGCCGCACTGCTTGCGGAGGCGAGACGATGATCGGTTTTCTGCGCGGCCGCCTGACGCGCAAGGAACCGCCGTCACTGCTGGTGGACGTGAACGGTGTCGGTTACGAGGTCGAGGCGCCGATGTCGACCATTTTTCACCTGCCCGGGCTGGGTGAGGAAGTGCAGCTGCAGACTCACCTGGTGGTGCGAGAAGACCAGCAGACGCTGTACGGTTTTGCGACGGAATCGGAACGGCGCCTGTTCCGGGCCCTGCTCAAGGTCAGCGGTGTGGGTGCGAAGATGGCGCTGACCATTCTGTCGGGTATCAGCGTGGAAGATTTCGCCACCTGCGTGCAGAGTGAAGACAAGGCCGCGTTGACCCGCTTGCCGGGCGTCGGGCGCAAGACCGCCGAGCGGCTGATCGTGGAGATGCGGGACCGGCTGGAGAGCGGGCTGGGCGCAACGTTGCCGGGTTCGGCAGCGACTGGCGCGCCGGGTGATGCGCCCCGGGCCGAGGCTTTCAACGCGCTGATTTCGCTTGGCTACAAGCCGCCGGAAGCCAGGCGTATGCTCGATACCGTTGCCGCCGACGTGCTGACGACAGAGGACATCCTGCGCCAGGTGCTGCGCGCGGCGGCCACCTGAGCCACTTGCAGTGAATGACATGAACGACGCCGACCGTCTCGTCAGTCTCCAGGCCCAGCCGGAAGAACTGGCCGCAGAAAAGGCCATTCGGCCGCAACGGCTGGCAGAGTACGTTGGCCAGGCCCCCGTAAAGCGGCAGATGGAGATTTTCATCACCGCAGCCGCGCAGCGTGGCGAGGCTCTCGATCACCTGCTGATCTTCGGCCCGCCGGGCCTTGGCAAGACCACGCTGGCAAATATCGTTGCGAATGAGCTTGGCGTTAACCTGCGTCACACCGCCGGGCCGGTGCTGGAGCGCCCCGGCGACCTGGCGGCGATGCTGACCAATCTCGAGCCCCGCGACGTGCTGTTCGTCGACGAGATCCACCGGCTGAGCCCGGTGGTCGAAGAGGTTCTCTATCCTGCGCTCGAGGACTACCAGCTGGATATCGTGATCGGGGAAGGGCCGAACGCACGCTCCATCAAGCTGGACCTGCCACCGTTCACTCTCGTGGGCGCCACGACCCGCGCGGGGCTGCTGACCTCGCCGCTGCGCGACCGTTTCGGCATCGTGCAGCGACTGGAGTTCTACACGCCCGACGAACTCAAGGCGATCGTGATCCGTGCGGCCGGCATCCTGGGCGTGCCCATCGACAATCCGGGCGCCGAGCAGATCGCCGGCCGGGCCAGGGGCACGCCGCGCATCGCCAACCGGCTGCTGCGCCGGGTGCGCGACTACGCCCAGGTCGAGGCGGACGGCCGGATTGATGGTGACGTGGCGGCAGCGGCGATGGATATGCTCGACGTGGACCCGCACGGCTTCGATGTGATGGACCGACGCCTGCTGCTCACCATTATCGAGCGTTTCGACGGCGGGCCCGTGGGCATCGATTCCCTGGCCGCCGCCATCAGCGAGGAGCGGGGCACGCTGGAAGACGTGCTGGAGCCGTTCCTGATTCAGCAGGGTTTTCTGCAGCGCACCGCGCGCGGCCGCGTCGCCACGCGGCTGGCCTACCAGCACTTTGGCCTGCCGTTCCCCACCGCAGCGGCCCCGACCACGGGCTCCCTGTTTAACGGCGACTGATCCGGCCCTCGCACGTCTGGCCCGCCTTCCGGGCCTCCATTACACTCGGCGCGTTGTTGTTGCGGTCTCGGCCGCCGGTGCCGCGTGGGCGGCGCTTTAATCGCCTATGCAGAACTGGCATGAATGGCCTGTGCGCGTTTACTACGAAGACACCGACGCCGAAGGCGTCGTCTACTTCGCGAACTACCTGAAGTTCATGGAACGCGGGCGCACGGAATGGCTGCGCTCGCGCGGCGTTGAGCAGGACCAGCTGCGGGCGGAGCGTGGGCTTTGCTTCGTGGTGACAGAGACCGATTTGCGCTTTCGGCGCCCGGCCCGCTTCAACGAGGAGCTGCTCGTCTGCACGCAGCTGACGGATTTCGGCCGCGCGCGCTTTGGCCTGCAACAAGACATTCATCGGGCAGCCGACCGTGTGCTGCTGGTAGGCAGCCGCTGTGTGGCTGCGTGTGTTGATTTCGCAACTTTCAGGCCGCGGCGGATGCCGGCGGCCCTGCGTGAAACGCTGGCAGGGGAAAGCCATACATGAACGACAAAATGTCTCTGGTCGCGCTGGTCTGGGCGGCCAGCCCGGTTGTGCAGCTGGTCTTGCTGCTGCTACTGGTGGCCTCGGTGGCTTCGTGGGCCATCATCGTGCGCAAGCGCGTGGTCCTGCGCGGTGCTGTCGCCAGCTCTGACCGTTTCGAATCAGACTTCTGGTCCGGTGGCGACCTCACGGAAATCTATCACCAGATTACCCGCGGCGGGGGCTCTCCCGCGGCCATGGCGGGGGTCTTCGAGGCCGGTTTCCGGGCGTTCCGCCGCCTGACCCAGCAGGGCGGCGTGTCGCCGGGGCAGGTCGTCGAAGGCGCCCAGCGGGCCATGCGCGTCGCCCAGACCCGCGAAATGGATCGCCTGGAGCAGAATCTCGCGACCCTCGCGACGATCGGTTCGACGAGTCCCTACGTGGGCCTGTTCGGCACCGTCTGGGGGATCATGAATTCATTTACCGCGTTGGGGAACGTGCAGTCGGCCACGCTGGCCATGGTGGCACCCGGCATCGCCGAAGCCCTGGTTGCGACGGCCATGGGGCTGTTTGCCGCAATCCCGGCCGTGATCGCCTACAACCGCTATGCCGACAAGGTCACGCGGCTGGAGGTGCGCTACGACACCTTCGCTGAGGAGTTTGCAACGATACTCGAACGCCATGCCCGCAATCGGGTAACCGGCACCGCCGCCGGGGGCCTGAGCTGATGGCCCGCCCGGCCAAGCGTCGCCTGATGGGCGAGATCAACGTGGTGCCCTACATCGACGTGATGCTGGTGCTGTTGATTATCTTCATGGTCACCGCGCCGCTGTTGACCCAGGGCATCGAGGTGGAGTTGCCGAAGGCGGCTGCCGAGGCCCTGGATCCGGAACTCATGCGCGATAACGAGCCCCTGATCCTGTCCGTGGACGCGGCCGGGCGCTTCTACATCAACGTCGGCGACGACGAGGAAACGCCGCAGGCGCCAGCGGTAATCTTTGATCTCGCGGCCGCGGTAATTCGCCAGCAGCCCGGCACGCCAGTGCTCGTGAAGGCCGACCAGGGCGTGTCCTATGGCCGCGTCGTCACGGCCATGGTGATCCTGCAGCAGGCCGGGGCGGCAAAAGTCGGGTTCCTGACGGATCCGGCCGATCTCGACCGCGCGCTGGCTGATGCGGGGCTGGACGAACAGGCTTAGCTTTGGCCAGCCTCGATTCACAGCCGTCTGCCTGGCGCCCGGTGGCATGGTCTGTCGCGGGCCACGGGTTGCTGCTGGTGCTGATGGCGCTGAACCTGCCGTTCTGGAGCCAGACGGCCAACCAGCCGGTGCGGCTGGCGATCGACGCGGTGGTGGTGCCGGACATCGATGTTGCGCAGGAACGCGAGCGAGCCGCCGACCAGCGTCGCCGTGAAGAAGCCGAGCGCCGGCGGGCCGACGAGGCGCGCCGAGTCGAGGCACAGCGACAGGCTGAACTTGCCCGGCAGCGCGAGGCTGAAAAGCAGCGCCAGGCCGACGAGGCCAGGCGCCGGGACGCAGAACGCATCGCGGTGCAAAAGCGCCGCGCGGAAGAGCAACGCCAGCGCGAGGTGGAGCAGAAGCGCAAAGCGGAGGCGGCGCGGCAGGCAGAACAGCAGCGGCAGGCCAAACTGGCCGCTGAGCGTGAGGCCACGGCCCGGCGCGAAGCCGAGACCCGGCGCCAACAGGAGCGCGAAGCGCAGCTCGCTGCCGCGCTGGCGGCGGAGCAGGAGCGGGAGAGCGCGATCAGCGGTGGGCTGCTGGACCAGTGGATCGAGGTGATTCGGCAACGCGTGCAGCGCAACTGGATCCGCCCCGGCAGTGCGCGGGCCGGCCTGGAATGCGAAGTTCGGGTGATGCAGATACCGGGTGGCGAGGTGGTGAATGTGCGGGTTGGACAGTGCAACGGCGATGCGGCGGTGGTGCGTTCTATCGAGAGAGCGGTCTACAAGGCGTCCCCATTGCCGCCACCACCCGACCCGGCATTGTTCGAGAGAAACATTACATTAATATTCAAACCAACTGATTAATAAAGACTTATATGAGCATTGGCCGACGAATAATTGGACACCTGTTGAGCGCAGCCCTGCCCGCGCTGTGGCTGAGCACTGCCGCTGCGGAGTTGCGCATCGAGATTCGCGAGGGGGTCGACAAGGCCGTCCCGGTGGCCGTGGTGCCCTTTGGCTGGGGCGGCCAGGGCCCGGTGCCGGCCGACGTCGCTGCGGTGGTCGCGGCGGACCTCGCGCGCTCTGGCCGGTTCGCCCCGTTACCGCGGGATGACATGCTGGCGAAACCAGTGGACGGGCGCGACGTGGACTTTGACGACTGGCGAATCCTGGGCACGGAAATCGTCATCGTCGGGCGCCTGCTACCGCAGGGTGCGGAAGAGTTCACCATCCAGTTCCAGGTTTTCGACGTACTGCGCGGCGAGCAGGTACTGGGCTATCGCCAGCCGGCGCGGCTCAGGCAGCTGCGCGCGGCCAGCCACCGCGTGGCCGATCTGATCTACGAGGAGCTGACCGGGATTCGCGGTGTATTCGGCACGCAGGTGGCCTACGTCACGGTCACCGGCCCGGCCGATGCCCGCAACTATCAGCTGGTTGTCGCCGATGCGGACGGGGAGAACGACCGGGTCGTGGCTGATAGCAAGTCGCCCCTGATGTCACCGGCCTGGTCGCCGGACAGCCGCAAGCTGGCCTACGTATCTTTCGAGAACGAGCGCTCGGAGATTTACGTGCAGACGCTGCGTTCCGGCGCGCGGGAACGGGTGTCCTCGCGGGCGGGCGTCAACGGCGCACCGGCCTGGTCGCCCGACGGGCGCCAGCTCGCGCTGACCCTGTCCAGGGACGACGGCAACCTGGACATCTACACCCTCGACCT
>CAJIBG010000427.1_pt1 | contig 14489 bp, 16 predicted proteins | sample 9199281 | NCBI WGS metagenome assembly CAJIBG01 (sample SAMEA7708292, study PRJEB35096) | sediment metagenome | biome: marine neritic benthic zone biome [ENVO:01000025]; feature: sediment [ENVO:00002007]; material: shallow marine sediment [ENVO:03000034] sea grass bed [ENVO_01000059] ... | reverse complement strand
GGCACGGCCGAATTCCTGTCCAGCCTGAGCGGTGACCAGAAACAGGACGCCCGGCTGATCGGCCAGTTCGGCGTCGGCTTCTACTCGGCCTTCATCGTCGCCCACCAGGTCGAGGTTTACACGCGCCGTGCCGGCCTGCCGCCCGAACAGGGTGTGCACTGGGTGTCGGACGGCGAGGGCGAATTCACGGTGGCCGACATCGAGTGGCCCGCGCGCGGCACGACGGTGGTGCTGCACCTGCGCGACGACGCGAAGGAGTTCGCGGAAGACCTGCGCCTGCGCACCCTGATACGCAAGTACTCTGACCACATCGCCTTCCCGGTGCTGATGCCGCCGGCCGCCACGGCCGACGGCGACGACAGCCCCGCCGAAGAAACGGTGAACACCGCCCGCGCGCTGTGGACCCGCCCGCGCAACGACGTCGATGACGACGAGTACCGTGAGTTCTACAAGCACATCGCGCACGACTTCGAAGACCCGCTGATCTGGAGTCACAACAAGGTCGAGGGGAAGCGCGAGTACACGAGCCTGTTGTACTTACCGGCGCGCCCGCCCTTCGATATGTGGAATCGCGACGCACCGCGCGGTGTCAAACTGTACGTGCAGCGGGTCTTCATCATGGACGACGCGGACCAGTTCCTGCCGTTATACCTGCGCTTCATCCGCGGCGTCGTCGATTCCGGTGACCTGTCGCTGAACGTGTCCCGCGAACTGTTGCAGCAGGACGCGAATGTCGACGCCATGCGCAGCGCGCTGACCAAGCGCGCGCTGGATATGCTGGCGAAGCTCGCGAGCAATGAGCCCGAGAAGTACCAGCAGTTCTGGGATGGCTTCGGCCGCGTGTTGAAGGAAGGTCCTGCGGAAGATCCCGACAACCGGGACAAGCTTGCCGGCCTGCTGCGCTTCGCTACCACAGCCAGTGATACGGACGCGGCTGACCAGTCGCTGGCGGACTATATTGCGCGCAAGCAGGCAGACCAGGACCAGATCTACTACATCACGGCAGACAGTTTTGCCGCGGCGAAATCGAGCCCGCACCTGGAGGTCTTCCGGAAGAAAGGTATCGAGGTGTTGTTGCTCAGCGATCCTATCGACGAGTGGCTGATGGGGCACCTGGGCGAGTACGAAGGTTTGACGCTGCGCGATGTGCGCCGCGGCAAGCTCGGGTTCGACGGCGAGACGGCGGCGGCCGACAGCGACGTTGCCGAGCCGCAGGATCACCAGGCACTGCTGGAACGCGTGCAGACTCAGTTGGGCGAGCGCGTTGCGGAAGTCCGCGCGACGGACCGGTTGACCGAATCGGCCGCCTGCCTGGCGCTGGGCGAGTACGACATGGGTGAGCAGATGCGCAAGATCATGGCTGCAACCGGCCAGAGTCTCCCCGAGAGCAAGCCGGTACTGGAGATCAATCCCGAGCACGCGCTGGTGGCGCGGCTGGCCGCCGCCGATGAGCAGCACTTCGGCGACCTGGCAGAAGTGTTGTTCGACCAGGCACAGCTGGCCGACGGGCGCCAGCTGGACGACCCGGCGGCTTTCGTGCAGCGGCTCAACCGGCTGTTACTCGAGCTGGGCGCCTGACGCCGGCTGGACGGCAGGCTCAATCGAGCTTGTGCACGAGCCGGTAAACCAGCACCAGGATACCGAAACCGATATACAGCCCGGCCAGCGCGATCAGCATCAGCAGGGCCAGCTGGGGCGTCACCGTCCGGGATGCCGCCAGGTAAATCACCAGGCCGGCCAGGCCGAAAAACGACACGGCAATCGCGGCAGCGATTTTCGGCAGGGGGCTGCTGGCCATCGTGCTTGCAGGGCTCCGGGTTGCAGACTGATTGACCGGGGACGGGCGGCCGTGAAAGACCGTCAGGCGCCCGCCCGGACCGCGGGATTCAGGCTGTAGGTGCCCGTCAGTGAAGCTTCGCCGAGCACGTGCCCGGCAATAGCGGCGAGTACGTCAGCGCTCGTGAACAGGCCCTCGACCGGGCAGCGGGCCAGGTCGGTGGCATAAACCGTGAAGCGGTAGTGGTGCAGGCGTTCGTCGTTCCACGGCGGGCAAGGGCCGTCGTAGCCCAGGTAATTGCCCCGCATGTCCGGATCGCCGGCCATGAAGCCCGTGTAGTCGTTCAGCCCCTGGCGGGAGCCGGCCGGCCCCGGCGTCTCGGGCTTGCCGCCGGCAAACACGCCGGTCGAGCACTCGCCCTCGTCCAGTCCGTGCAGCGTTGCCGGAATGTCCACCATGACCCAGTGGGTGAAATCCACCCGTGGCAGGTCGGCCGCAATGGTGCGGCCTTCCTGGTTAACGTCATCTGCCGACGACGGCACGTCCGGGTCGATGCAGGTGATCACGATAGAGCGGGTACCGGGTGGCAGTGCCGACCAGGACAGCTGGGGGTTGTGGTTCGAACCGAAGCTCATGTGGGTGACGGACTCGGGCACCCCGAAGGCGCAGCGTTCCGGTACCGGGTCACCATCGGCAAAACTGGTAGACGTCAATTGCATGTTCTTGTCCTGTGAGCGCGCGGTTCGAAGCTTGAGAATGCCTCGTCCAAGCTACCCTTCGCAAACCTTGCGGGCACACGGCACGGTGGGGAACGGTGCGAGACCCGCCCGCACACTGCGGCACGTGCGTCGCATACCGGCGTAAATGTTAACCTCCGCGTTCCCCGCGCCCGAGACCCCGGACCCGATGAGCAGAGCCGCACCCCGCAGAGACGCGCTGACCCTGGAGGGCCCGGCCGGGCGGCTGGAGACCTTGCTGGAAGAGCCGAAGCTGGTTTCCGGGTCGGCGGTCGCGGTGTTCTGCCACCCGCATCCGCAATACCAGGGCACCATGCTGAACAAGGTTGTGCAGACGCTGTGCCGCGCAGCCAACGGCCTGGGCGCACCGGCGGTGCGCTTCAACTTTCGCGGCGTGGGCGCCAGCGACGGCGTTTACTCGAAGGGGCACGGCGAAACCGAAGATACGCTGGCGGTGATTGACTGGGCACGCCGGCGCTATCCAGGCGCCGAACTGTGGCTGGGCGGATTCTCCTTCGGCTCCATGGTTGCGTGCCGGGCAGCATTGACGGCGAGCCCGGCGCGGCTGGTCAGCGTTGCGCCGCCGGCACCCGGCATTGCGCAATTCCTGGCGGGCGAGCAACCGGACTGTCCGTGGCTGATCGTGCAGGGCGACGCCGACGAGGTCTGCGACTGTGACGCGGTGGTCGACTGGGTGAACTCGATGACCCCGGGGCCCGAGCTGGTCGTCCTGGAAGGCGTCGATCACTTTTTCCACGGCCGGCTTACGGTGCTGCGCGCAACGGTGGAAGCCTTTCTGGACGGTGCGCCGACATGATGGGCAAGCTGCGCTCCCTGCTGGCGGAGCTCGTGGCCGAGCCGGAGCAACAGCAGGACGATACGGCGCTCGATCTGGCGGTTGCGGTGTTGCTGGTGGAGATGGCCCGCGCGGATCATCATCTTGACGATGCGGAAGAAAGCGAAATTCGCGCCCAGCTCGAAGCGGTCTTTGGCCTGCCGCCCGATGCCGCTGCCACCCTCATCATGCGGGCCCACGACCTGGTCGAAGACTCGGTGTCGCTCCACGAATTCACCCGCGTCGTGCACGAGGGTATGGACTACGCCGAAAAGCAGCGGGTCATTGCCATGCTCTGGCAGGTGGCGCTGACCGACCGCAATCTCGACAAGTACGAGGACTACCTGGTCAGCAAGCTGGGGGAACTGTTGTACGTGTCGCGCGGCGACGTGATCCGGCTGAAAAACCGGGTCATGGAAGGTTTGGCCGCACGCGACGGCTAACGGGATTTACTCGGCGTAGAACTGCCGCGTGAAGCGCATCGAAAAGCGGCTGGTCTCGTTCATCGGCGTCACGTCGATATTGAACACCAGGGTCTCACGGTTGGCCACTGCGACGTCGCCGATGTAGTAAACGGCCCCGCCTTCCTTCACTTCCCGGACCTGCAGGTTCTTCAGCTGGCCGGTCAGGTTCGTCGCCGATGCACTCACGCTGCCGGGCACCGACTGGCCAATGGTGCCGGCTTCCTTGCGGATGATGCTGACGTTCAGCATGGCCCGGTTCGGGCTGCGCACGATGCCGTACTGTTTGGCGACATCGGCAGTCAGCTGGTCGGTGGTGAGCGCGTTGAAGTGCACCACGTAGTCGCCGAAGTCTTTCGAAGAAGCGTCCGATGGCACTGCGGCCGGTCCGCTGTCGAAGGTGTCGATGTCCTGGCCACCCCCGCCGCACGCAGCTACGACCAGCGGTACTAGCATCAACATCACCGAGTGTCGATTGCGAAACATGGTTTTTCTCCGAACCCCGGCAGGGACCAAGACTATAAACCAGCCGTCGCCCGGCTGACCATTTTCCTTACTGTTGCCGCAGGTCCGCGGTGGATTGGTTCTGGCTCACAGCAGCTGCATCTGCAGGAAGTTGCTGCAGATCATGCCCCGCATCAGCGGCGCGCCCGACAGCAGCCTGAGGAAAACCTGGATGGCGAGGATCGCGAACAACGGTGACAGGTCGACACCCGCGATGGTTGGTATCAGTTTCCGGAACGGGCGCAGCACCGGGTCGACCACCTGGTTGAGCAGCACGAACATCGGGTTGTACTGGCCGGCCGCCACCCAGCTGATGATCACCTGCGCGATGATCAGGAAGAAATAGACATTGAGTGTCAGCCGCGCCAGCCGGATCAGGCTCAGCCCGAGCAGCTGGACGATATTTGGCCCGGTCGTGCAGGCGATATTCAGCAGGATGCCCGTCAGCAGGCCTTGCAACGCCAGTGCGATCAGCACCGTGGCCGTGTCCACGGGTCCCACGGGCGGCACGACGCGGCGCACGGGCAATACCAGCGGGTCGGTAATCTTGACCACGAACTGGCTGATCGGATTGCGGAAGTCAGCACGCACAGCCTGCAACAGCAGCCGCAGGACGAAAGTCAGGATGTAGAGATCCAGCAGAGTCTGGAAAATGAATATCAGGATGTCCTGCATGGATACTTCCTTTTACTTGCCGCTGCCCAGTTCGATCGACCGTCGCCGCGCGGCCTCCAGTGCCGTGGCGAACAACCGGCGCACGTCCCCGCTCTCGAGACTTTCCAGCGCCGCCTGCGTGGTACCGCCGGGTGAGGTCACCATTTGCCGCAGTTCCGCTGGCGGTGTGCCGGTCTCGCGCGCGGTCATGCCGGCACCGAAAGCCGTCTGCACGGCCAGCAGCCGGGCGATGTCCGGCGCGATGCCCATGTCCCGCGCGGTGTCTTCCAGGATTTCCATCAACAGGTAGAAATAGGCGGGGCCGCTGCCGGACACGGCGGTAACGGCGTCCATCTGGCCTTCATCGTCGACCCACGCCGTGGCACCGCCGGCGCCGGCGAGGTAGCCGGCCTGCTCGCGCTGCGCGTCGCTGACTGACGGCGTCGCGCACAGCACCGACATACCGGCGCCCACCAGCGCCGGCTGGTTCGGCATCACGCGCACGCAGGGTGTACCGGCCCCCAGCCAGTTCTCGAGTGTCGGCAGGGTGACGCCCGCGGCGACAGATACCACCAGTTGCCCGGCGCGCGGCGCGACGGCCCTGGCGACAGCGGCCAGCACCTGCGGCTTGACTGCCAGCACGATCACCTCGGCCGCGGCGGTGACGGCGACATTGTCGGCGCTCACACCCAGCTCGGGGCTCAGTTCACGCAGGCGTTCGTGCTGCGCCGGATCAGGATCGGCAACGCGCAGCGCGGCCGGTGCGTGGCCGGCGCGCAATAGCCCGGCCAGCAGCGCGCGCGCCATGTTGCCGCCGCCGATGAAACCAATTGTCGACTTGCTGTGATCCATCAGGTCTCACGTGGCCCGAACAGGTCGGTACCGATTCGCACCATTGTCGTTCCTTCCTGCACGGCTGCTTCCAGGTCGCCGGACATGCCCATGGACAAAGTATCCAGTTCCAGGCCGTCTGCGCACAGCGCGGCCAGCAATTCCCGCCCTGCGGCGAACTCGGCGCGCAGCTCCGAGTCGCTGTGGCCGGCCAGCGGCATCACCATCAGGCCCCGCAGCTTGAGCCCGGGCAGGCCGGCGATGTGCCTGGCGAGTTCCGGCACGGCCGCTGCGGGTACCCCGCCGCGGCCGGCGTCGCCCCAGGGGGCGACCTGGATCAGGACCTGCAGGGCCGGCATACCGGCAGGCCGCTGGCGGGACAGCCGGTCGGCCAGGCGCCGGCTGTCAATCGTGTGCACCCAGTCGAAGTGCTCGGCCACGCTGCGGCTCTTGTTCGACTGCACGTGGCCGACGAAATGCCAAACCGGTTCCTTGCCGTAGGCCGGCATCTTCTGCAAGGCTTCCTGCAGGTAGTTTTCGCCGAGATCCCTGATGCCCGCAGCAATGGCTGCGGCGATGCGATCGGCGGGCTGGCGCTTGCTCACGGCCAGAATCCGGACAGCGGCCGGATTTCGGCCCGCGGCCCGCGCGGCGGTCTCGATCCGGCCCCTGAGACGGGCTAATTGTTCCGTGATTCGCGTCACGACCGACTTTGAGCCCGTGGCTATACTATGTCTCGTACTACGCCCGGTTATGGTAAGGGCAAAACAGGCCATAGCCGCTAACTTCTTGATCTGGGGACCGATATGTCCGTCGATATCGCTCAGTTGTTGGCCTTCTCCGTGAAGAACAACGCATCCGATCTGCACTTGTCTGCAGGCGTCCCGCCCATGATTCGGGTAGACGGGGACGTGAAGCGAATCAACATGCCTGCACTTTCGCACAAGGAAGTGCACAGCATGATATACGACATCATGAACGACAAGCAGCGGAAGGACTTTGAAGAGTTCTTCGAGACTGACTTTTCGTTCGAGATTCCGAAGCTCGCGCGCTTCCGCGTAAATGCCTTCAACCAGGCCCGCGGCGCGGGCGCGGTGTTCCGGACAATTCCGTCGGAGATCCTGAGCCTGGAAGACCTGGGCGCGCCGCAGATCTTCAAGGATATCTCGATGTACCCGCGCGGCATCGTGCTGGTGACCGGGCCGACAGGCTCCGGCAAGTCGACCACGCTGGCTGCGATGGTGGACTACATCAACGACAACAAGCCCGACCACATCCTGACTATCGAAGACCCCATCGAATTTGTGCACGAGAGCAAGAAGTCGCTGATCAACCAACGCGAGGTGCACCGTGACACGATGGGCTTCGCCGAGGCATTGCGCTCGGCGCTGCGTGAAGACCCGGATGTGATCCTGGTGGGTGAGATGCGCGACCTGGAGACTATCCGGCTGGCGCTGACCGCCGCCGAGACCGGGCACCTGGTGTTCGGCACGCTGCACACGAGCTCCGCGGCCAAGACCATCGACCGTGTGGTCGACGTGTTCCCGGCTGCTGAGAAAGAAATGGTGCGGTCCATGCTGTCGGAGTCGCTGCGCTCGGTCATCTCGCAGACGCTGATGAAGCGCATCGGCGGCGGGCGCATCGCGGCCCACGAGATCATGATCGGGACACCGGCGATCCGCAACCTGATTCGCGAAGGCAAGATTGCGCAGATGTATTCGGCGATTCAGACCGGCCAGTCAGCGGGCATGCAGACGCTGGACCAGAACCTGTCGGACCTGATGAGGAAGGGCGTCATCACCAAGGAAGAGGCGCGTTTCAAGGCCGCGAACAAGGAGAATTTCTAGCCGCGTGCCAGGAATGGTTTGCGAGGAGTAAGTGATGGAGCGTGAACAAGCAACACGGATGATGCAGACCCTGCTGAAGAAGCTGGTCGGGATGAATGGTTCCGATCTCTTCATCACGGCAGGGTTCCCGCCGGCCATCAAGGTAGACGGTGAAATTCACCGGGCCGGTGAGCAGGCGCTGACGCCGGAGCAGAGTGCCGTGATCGTGCGTTCCATCATGAACGACAAGCAGGCACGGGAATTCGACGCGACCAAGGAGTGCAACTTCGCCATCAGCCCGCAGGGCATTGGTCGCTTTCGGGTGAGCGTATTCATCCAGCAGGGCGCAGTGGGCGCGGTGCTGCGGACGATCATCACCGACATTCCGACCTTCGAACAGCTGGAGCTGCCCGACATACTGCAGGACGTGGCAATGACCAAGCGCGGCCTGGTGATCATGGTCGGCGCCACCGGTTCGGGTAAGAGTACGACGCTGGCGGCCATGGTGGGCTACCGCAACGAAAACTCACGGGGCCATATCGTGACCATCGAAGATCCGGTGGAGTACGTGCACCCGCACCGCAAGTGCATCATCACCCAGCGTGAAGTGGGGGTGGATACTGACAACTGGCACAACGCGCTGAAAAACACTCTGCGCCAGGCCCCCGACGTGATCCTGATCGGTGAGATCCGGGATCGCGAGACCATGGAATACGGCATTCAGTTTGCCGAAACCGGTCACCTGTGCCTGGCCACGCTGCATGCAAACAGCGCCAACCAGGCGCTGGACCGGATCATCAACTTTTTCCCGGAAGACAAGCGCGACCAGCTGTTGATGGACATGTCGCTGAACATCCAGGCGCTGGTCTCCCAGCGGTTGTTGCCACGCAGTGGCGGCAAGGGCCGGGTCGCGGCCATGGAGATCATGCTGCGTTCGCCGCTGATCGCCGACCTGATCCTCAAGGGCGAGGTGCCGCAGATCAAGGAAATCATGGCCAAGTCGACGCGGCTGGGCATGAAGACTTTCGACCAGGACCTGTTCGACCTCTACGAGGCCGGCAAGATCGACTACGAGGAAGCGATGCGTAACGCTGACTCGAAGAACGAGTTGCGCCTGCGCGTGAAGCTGGAAAGCAAGCGCGGCGGCGAGGCGGCCGAGGCAGGAGGCCTCGAGCTGGCGGACGAAGAAGAGGAAGGCATGGTCCGGCTGTAAAGCTGTTTCAGCCGAGGGAAGGAGCCCGACGCAATGAACGTCCAACCACTATTCAGCCTGATGGTCGAGAAAAGTGCCTCGGACCTTTTCCTGACCTGCTATGCACCCGTGAAGATCAAGATCGACGGCAAGATCATGCCCGTCAACAAGCTCGAGCTCACGCCGAAAATGGTTCGGCAGGCGGCCATGGAGCTGATGACCGAAGACCAGATGGAAGAGTTCAGCCGCGAACTCGAGGTGGACTTTGCGATCTCGAAGCCGGGGCTGGGTCGCTTCCGCGTCAACGTGTTTCACCAGCGTGGCAATGTGGCTATGGTGATGCGTTTCATCAGCCACGAAATTCCCGCGCTCGACGACCTCAATATGCCGGCCATCCTGAAAGAGCTGGTGATGTTCCGCCGTGGCCTGGTACTGATGGTTGGTGCGAGCGGCAACGGCAAGTCAACGACGCTGGCGGCGATGATCGATCATCGCAATGCGAAGACCTCGTCGCACATACTGACGATCGAAGATCCCATCGAGTTTCTGCACACGAACAAGCGTTCGATCATCAATCAGCGCGAGATCGGGTCGGACACCAAGTCTTATAACCGCGCCCTGCGAAGCGCGGTGCGCGAGGCGCCGGACGTCATCTTGATCGGCGAGATTCGCGACCGCGAGACGATGCAGGCGGCCATCGACCTCGCCGGCACCGGGCACCTGGTCATCGCCACGCTGCACTCGAACAACTCCGCCGAGGCCCTGGACCGGATCATCAATATTTTCCCGGAAGACCAGCACTCGCAGGTGTACATGGACCTGTGCCATTACTTGCGAGCCATCGTGTCGCAGCGCCTGGTGCGCGGCATCGACGGCAATCGCACGGCTGCGGTAGAGGTCATGCTGAACACGCCGCGCATTGCGGAGCTGATCCAGGGCGGCGACATCGGCCAGGTGAAGGAATCCTTCTACCAGACCACCGAGCAGGGCATGCAGACTTTCGACGCGTCGCTGCTCAGCCTGTATCGCGACGGCAAGGTGTCGATGGAAGAGGCGCTGGCCAACGCCGACTCACGGGCCAACCTCGAGGCCCAGATTCACTTCGCGTGAAGGTCTAGCCCGGCGTCGCGGGATACACCGCGTAGCCGTCGAAGACCGGACCGTCTACGCAGACCCGCCGCATCGCCGGTCCGTCGTCGGTGTGTATTTCAACGGCACAACCTGCACAGCCGCCCACCGCGCAGGCCATGTACTCTTCCAGGCATAGTTGCGACGGCAAGCCGAAGTCGCGGGCCAGCTGCTGGGTCGCGCGCAGCATCGGCTCCGGTCCGCAGCTGTAAATTGCGCATTGGTCCAGCGCTGCGGCGTCGAGGGTCGCGAGCCACTCCCGTGCCAGCTCAGTGACGAACCCGGCGTAGCAACCCGGCAGGGCGCCGTTGCTGGCGAGCCGCCCCGGCACCCCCCATTCGTCCAGGAGTGCGAGGTTGTGCGTCGCGCCAGCCGGGACGGGCAGGTCGAGTTCACTGGCCTGGGTCATGAACGGAAACGGCAGTTCGGAGCCGAAGAAAGCCACCGGTGAGCTGTCTGACCCCGCCAGGCTTTCGGCCAGGAACAACAGCGGCGGAATCCCCACGCCGCCGCCGATCAGCACGCAACGGGTGCGAGCTGGATCGGGTTCAAAACCCTGCCCGATGGGCCCGAGCAGGTTCAGGCGGTCACCTTCGCGCACCCGGGTCAGGGCTGTCAGGCCGGGCCCAACGGGTTTGTAGAGCACTTCCAGCCAGCCGGCCTGCGAATCGGCCCGCTGAATCGACAGCGGGCGGCGCATCGGGATATCTGCGTCACAGCGCAGGTGCACGAATTGTCCCGGCGCGGCCCGGACCGCTGATTGAGGTGCGGCGATACGCAGCACGTGCTGATCGCCGGGGAAGCTCAGGTGGCTGATGACGTCCCCTTCTTCGACAAAAATGGTGCCGCGGTGTTCGCGGGTCAACGGTCGCGCCTCGCTTCCATCACCATGGCGAGTATCGCCATGCGGATGGCAAGCCCGTTCGTGACCTGTTGCACGATGACCGACTGGGGCCCGTCGGCCACGTCGCCGGCAATTTCCACGTCGCGATTCATCGGGCCCGGGTGCATCACGATGGCGTCCGGTTTGGCCCGTCGGAGACGCTCAGCCGTGAGACCGAAGCTGGCGTGGTATTCGTGCGTCGTCATCAGCTGTGCCTTCTCGGTCATGCGTTCGCGCTGAATGCGCAGTGCCATCACGACATCGGCGCCGGCCAGCGCGCTGTCGAGGTCGGAGGTGATCGTCGTGCCAGGGTAGTAGGCCGCATCCGGCGCCATGCCTTCCGGCGCTACCAGGCGGATGTCACGCGTGCCCATGATGCGCAGGCCGTCCACGGCCGAACGGGCAACCCGGCTGCGGGCGATGTCGCCGACGATGGTGACCGCAAGGCGATCGAAGCGGCCCTTGTGCTGGTGCATGGTCATCAGGTCCAGCAGGCCCTGCGTCGGATGCGACACGGCGGCTTCACCCGCATTGAGTACGCTGACGTGCGGGTCTACCGATGCCGCGATCAGTTCGGGGATGCCCGCCGACGCATCGCGCACCACGAATACGTCGACCTGCATGGCCTGCAGCGTGTAGATCGTATCGAGCACGCTTTCGCCTTTCTTGCGCGAGGACATGTTCACGTCCAGGTTCAGGACGTCGGCCCCCAGTCGTTTGGCGGCCAGTTCGAAAGATGCCCGGGTCCGGGTGCTGGGTTCGAAGAACAGGTTGGCGACGGTCCGCCCGCGCAACACCGGGTCGCGGGCCGGCGGTTCGCCCGGTGGCCGCAGGTATGACTCGGCTCGCTCCAGGAGCTCTTCGATCAGGTCGCGACTCAGGTCAGTCAGAGTCAGCAGGTGGCGCAGCCGGCCCGACGGGGTCAGCTGCGTGCAGTGCGCCGGTTCAGTCGCCATTGCTGTTCGTTTCGGCACCTGGCTCTTCCCGCAACCAGCTCTCGGCAATCAGCACGGCAGCGACGCGATCGACGTCGGTCTTGCGTACCTTTCGGCGCCGTACCCCTTGCTGACGCTGCTCGCGCAGAATCGTCTCCGCTTCTGCCGAAGTCAGACGTTCGTCGACGGTTTGCACCGCCAGACTGTAACGCCGGGCCAGCAGCTCCACGAAGGCCCGGACCTCGGTCGTCATGTCTGATTCGCTGCCGTCGGCATTATAGGGCAAGCCACTGACCAGGATGTCCGGGCCCCATTCGCCAACGAGCTTGTCGAGCGCGGGCCAGTCGGGTTCCCCGTCGCGGGCCTGGATGACCGTCAGGGCGCTGGCCGCGCCGCTCAGGCGGTTGGCGACTGCCACGCCGATGCGGCGGCGCCCGAAATCGAAAACAAGGGCAGTGTTCAGGCGTGTCCGGCTTCGCTGCTGAGGGTGGCAATGTCGATACCCAGCAATCCCGCTGCCTGGCGCCAGCGGTCTTCGAAGGGCGTCTCGAAGATGATGCCCGGATCGGCCGGCACGCTGAGCCAGGCATTGGCTGACATTTCTTCTTCCAGTTGTCCGGCACCCCAGCCTGCGTAACCCAGTGCGAGCAGGGCCTGTTCGGGACCATCGCCGGCGGCGATGGCGCCGAGTATGTCCTGGGACGTGGTGACGAAAATGTTGTCGGCCACCGCGACGGTGGAATCCCAGCCCTCGGGCGACTGATGAATGACAAAACCGCGCTGCAGTTCTACCGGGCCACCGCGAATGATTGGCGTGCTGGCCACGGCCGGATCCGAAGGCTCCAGTGAGAGCTGTTCCAGGACTTCGCCGATGTCCATGTCCAGCGGCTGGTTGACGATGATGCCCAGCGCACCCTGGTCACTGTGCTCGCAGATGTAGGTCACCGTGCGTTCGAAGTTAGGGTCGAGCATTGACGGCATTGCGATCAGCAGATGTCCGGTCAGGTTGTCGATGCTCTCCATGTTCACAGTATCAGCGCCGGGCGCCTGACACACAAGCGCCCCAGCGCGTCACGGCCGGTTCTGGGCGGTCATCCGGCCGATACCGCCGTCGGGCCCGAAACGCCATTCATACGCAAAGCGAAGCACGTCGTATTCGGAGCGAAGAAATTCGGGGAAGGGTTCGAAAGGTGCCGCGATCCGCAGAATTTCCATCGCCGCGTCGTCCAGGGCGGCCTGGCCGGACGATTGCAGAATCACCGCTTCGCTGAGCCGGCCGTCGGCATCGATGGCAACTTCCAGAGTGGGTGCCGCATCGCCCGGTCGCATCTGCGCCTGGCGCGGGAAATTCAGCGTGCCGACGCGTTCCACCTTGCGTTTCCAGTTGCTCAGGTACGCAGCGATGCGCGATTCACGCGTACTGGCGCTGATCACCAGCTCCCGGGGGTCGGGATTGCTGATGCGGGTTTCAGTGGCTGCTTCGTCGATCACTTCGACCGGCGTTGCGACGCCGGGCAATGCGGTGCGCTGCACGGTTGCCTGCACGGCAGGCTGGCCCTGGTCATCCGGGCGCGGTGCGGCGCTGCCCGGGGCGGTTGTCAGTACCAGCGCATCGGGTGCCTGTCGGCCGGGCAGAGTTGGCTGGGGTTCGCCCGCCTGGTCGGGTCCCGGCGGCGACGGCTCCAGCGACCCGGCGGCCGCCGTGGACAAGGTCGCCGCGTCTTCGACATTGCCGGCGCCGTCGAGACTGCGCTGCGCAAGTGCCTGCGCATCTGCCGGTGGTAGCGGCTGGGCCGCGGTGTCCAGGACCAGGACGACATCCAGGGAGGTCACGGGCCGGAACCCGCTGTCGGCGCTGCCGAAGGTCACGCCAAGTATCACGATGCCGTGAATCAGCGCGGCCAGGAACAGGGTGGAGGAGAAGCGGTCTCGCGCGGCGGCAGTCGTCCAGACGCCCGGTGCCTTGCCCGGGTGCGCTTCGGTCTGCCTTCCTGTTGCCATGAGCGAGCCCCTGCCCGGGCGATCGAAGCCTTGCGGCATCAACACTCATTATACGCCCGTAGCCCGCGCCAGGCGGCACTGGGTCACATTTTGCAGGCCTTCAGACCTGCTCTGCCAGGCGCCGCTCCAGCGCGTCCATCAGGCTCGCGGCAAGGTCTTCGTCGCCGAGTCTGGCAATTTCGCGAATTCCGGTGGGGCTGGTGACATTGATCTCGGTCAGGTAGTCGCCAATCACGTCCAGGCCGGCAAATATCACGCCTCGCTCGCGCAGGACCGGCGCGACCTCGTCGCAGATCCACCGGTCGCGCGCCGACAGCTCCCGCACCTCGGGCTGCGCGCCCATTACCAGGTTGCCGCGATTGTCGTCCGGCGGTGGAATGCGGGCCAGCGATACGCCGGCCGGCTCGCCGTCGACGAGCAGGATGCGCTTGTCGCCGGCGGTAATCTCCGGGATATAGCGTTGCGCGATGGCGAACGCGTTGCCCTCTTCGGTGAGCGTTTCGAAGATGACGTTGGCATTGTTATCGCCCCGGCGCACCACAAAGATCGACCGGCCGCCCATGCCGTGCAGGGGTTTGACCACTATTGTGCCGTGGTCTTTCAGAAAGCTGCGCATCTGGCCGATAGACCGGGTGATCACGGTGTCGGGACAGCACTGCGGAAACCACGCCGTAAACGCCTTTTCGTTGATGTCGCGCAACGCGGCGGGTTCGTTGACCACCAGC
>CAJIBG010000079.1_pt1 | contig 15483 bp, 15 predicted proteins | sample 9199281 | NCBI WGS metagenome assembly CAJIBG01 (sample SAMEA7708292, study PRJEB35096) | sediment metagenome | biome: marine neritic benthic zone biome [ENVO:01000025]; feature: sediment [ENVO:00002007]; material: shallow marine sediment [ENVO:03000034] sea grass bed [ENVO_01000059] ... | reverse complement strand
GCTTCGACCACCATCAGAATCTCTTTACTCATCATGACAATGCTCCCCCGGGTCGCTTGCCCGGAGCCTGCGCTTTCACATCGGGCACCAGCCGTGCCACGTCAATCTCGTCCATCGGTACCGTGACCGTGTCGCCGTCGACCCGGATCGACACGCTGGATCCTTCTCGTGCCAGCAGCGTGCCACGCAGGCGCCGCCGCTGATCAATCATCCTTCTCAATCGCACTTTCACCTCGCACCCCGCGAAACGATCAAAGTGCGCCGGCTTGACCAGTTTCCGGTCGAGCCCCGGCGACGACACCTCGAGCTGGTAATCCCCCGGGATCGGGTCTTCGACATCCAGCATGGCCGCCACCTGCCGGCTGACCTGCTCGCAGTCGTCCAGCGTGATGCCGTCGTCTTTGTCGATAAACAGACGCAGCAAACCGCTGCCGTGCCCCAGCCGGCATTCGAGTTCGGCCAGTTCGTAGCCCATGCCTTCAACGGTGGGCTCAACCAGCCGGCGAATCCTGTCTTGCGTATCTGTCACGCAGCCTTCTGCCCCTGCGGGGCACAAAAAATGGGCCAATGGCCCACTCATCAATGGCCCGGCTCATGAAGCGCCTGCCGGCGCGGCCAGGGCCCGAAAAAGAAATAGCCCCATGCGGGGCTATTCCTACCATTCGGTGGTAGCGGGGGCAGGATTCGAACCTGCGACCTTCGGGTTATGAGCCCGACGAGCTGCCAGACTGCTCCACCCCGCATCCGCGAGCCGGGAATTCTAGCGTATCCCCCGGCGGGGTAGCAACAGGCCCAAATCAGCCCAGCGCGCGGGCACAGAGCTCGATCAGCCCCTCCGGAAACAGGCCCAGCGCCAGTACCAGCAAGCCGTTGAAGCTGAGCGTGATACGCAGTGCAGCACCCTGGCGCAACGGCGCCTCCGCCGTGGGCCCGTCGAAATACATCAGCTTCACCACCCGCAGGTAGTAAAACGCGCCGACCACCGAGAACAGGACGCCGGCAATGGCCAGCCACAGCTGCCCGGCGTCGAGCAATGCGGCCAGGACCCACCACTTGGCGTAGAAGCCTGCCAGCGGCGGCACGCCGATCATGCTCACCATCAGCAACAGCATCACCAGTGCGAACCACGGGCTGCGCTGGCTCAGGCCACGCAGGTCTTCGAGTTCGTCAGCATCGTTCCCCTGGCGCCCGAGCAGGACCACGATGCCGAATGCCCCGGCCGCCATGATGACGTAAACGATGGTGTAGAACAGCGCGGCTTCGATGCCATCGCGGCTGCCGGCAGCGAAGCCGAGCAGGATAAAGCCCACGTGAGCAATGGTGGAATACGCCAGCATCCGGCGCAGGTTGGTCTGCACGATGGCGACAATATTGCCGATACCGAGGGACAGCACGGCCAGCACGGCGAGCATGGGCTCCCAGGTGACACCCGCCTCGCCCAGACCCTCGACCAGCACCCGCAGCACCAGGGCAAAGGCCCCGACCTTCGGCACGGTGCCGACCAGCAGGGTGACGCTGACCGGCGCGCCCTCGTACACGTCCGGTACCCACATGTGAAAAGGCACGGCACCAAATTTGAAAGCAATGCCGACGACGACGAAGGCCACGGCGACCAGCGTCACGGCATCTTCGGCACCGCCATTGCGCAGCGCCTCGCTCACCTCGGCAAGCTGCACCGAACCGGTGACGCCGTACAGCAACGAGATGCCGTAAAGCAGGCAACCGGACGCAATGGCTCCCAGGACGAAGTACTTCATCGCTGCTTCGGCGGCCACCGGTGAATCGCGGTTGAAAGCCACCATCGCGTACAGCGCCAGCGCCTGCATTTCGAGGCCCAGGTACAGGGTCAACAGGCTGGCGCCGGAGATCATCACCAGGATACCCAGCGCCGCGAACAGGCCCAGCACGTAGTACTCGCCCTTGTTGTAGACGCTGTCTGCCAGGTACGAACGGCTGTAGACAAACACCGTCGCCATGACTGCCAGCGAGAACAGCTTCAGCACGCTGGCCAGCGGGTCAGCGACAAAGCTGCCACCCAGCGCGAGCGTGACGCCACTCAGCCCAATGTCACTGACGGCCAGCGCCGTGGCCGCCAGCGTGGCCAGGGCCAGCACGTAGGTGACGTCGCGCAGGCGCGCAGGCAGGTACAGGTCCACCAGCAGCACCAGGCAAATGCCCAGGCCGAGCACGATCTCGGGCAATGCGGGCGCAAATTCGGCTGGTATCGTCAGCATAGTCAAAGCTTCGACTGGGTCACCTGCATGACCAGTTTGTCTACCGACGCCGCCATGACGTCTACCAGGGGCGCCGGCCACAGGCCGATGACGAGGACGCCGCCGGCCATCAGGGCGAGAATCATGAACTCGCGCGCGCTGAGGTCACGCAGGCCGCTAACGCCGTCGTTGGCTACCGCGCCGAAGACCACGCGCTTGATCATCCACAGCGTGTAAGCCGCGCCCAGCACCAGGGTCGTGCCGGCCAGCAGCGCGTACCAGAAGTTGGCCCGAAAACTCGCCAGGATGACCAGGAATTCGCCGACAAAGCCCGACGTGCCGGGTAGCCCGGCGTTGGCCAGTGCAAACAGGACGAAGAAACTGGCGAACACGGGCATGGTGTTCACGACACCGCCATAGGCGTCGATATCGCGCGTGTGCAGGCGGTCGTACAGCACGCCGACGCACAGGAACAGCGCGCCGGATATAAAACCGTGCGACACCATCTGCACCATGCCGCCCGTAATGCCCATGCCGATACCGGCCGTGTCACCCGTGCGTGACAGGATGGCCCACGCGATGAAAAAGCCCAGCGTCACGAATCCCATGTGGGCGATGGACGAATACGCGATCAGCTTCTTCATATCCTGCTGGGCCAGGGCCACGAAGCCGATGTACACCACCGCCATCAGCGACAGCGCAATCATCAGCAGGGCCAGGGTCTGGCTGGCGTCCGGTGTAATCGGCAGGCTGAAGCGCACGAAACCGTAGCCACCCATCTTCAAAAGCACCGCCGCGAGGATGACGGACCCACCGGTGGGCGCTTCCACGTGGGCGTCGGGTAGCCAGGTGTGCACGGGCCACATGGGCACCTTCACGGCAAAGGCAAACAGGAAGGCCAGGAAGATCGGTATCTGCTCGGCCATGCTGAGCGGCACCGAGTGGAAGCCGAGGATGTTGTAGCTGCCGGTCTGCAAGTACAGGTAAATCAGCGCCAGCAGCATGAACACCGAGCCGAGGAACGTATACAGGAAGAATTTCACCGTCGCGTACACGCGGCGCTCGCCACCCCAGACCCCGATGATGAGGAACATCGGCACCAGCATGGCTTCCCAGAAGACATAGAACAGCAGGCCGTCCAGGGCGGCAAACACGCCGATCATCAGGCCTTCCAGGATCAGGAAGGCGGCAAAATACTGCACCGGGCGCAGCTTCACGACTTCCCAGCCGGCGATGACCACGATGGGGGTCAGGAAGGTGGTCAGCAGGATCAGCGGCATGGACAACCCGTCGATGCCCAGGAAGTACTCCACCCGGAACGCCGGGATCCACGGGATCCGCTCCACGAACTGCATGTCGGCGGTGCTGCTGTCGAATCCCGCGTAGAGCGGCAGGCTGAGCACGAAAGTGAGCACGGCCAGCGCCAGCGCAAACCAGCGATAGCCACCCAGCCGGTCGCCGATGACCAGCATGAGTGCACCGCCCACGATGGGCAGCCAGATCAGCACACTGAGTAAGCCGAACTCGGGCACGCTCAGGTTCCTCCCGGCCGAATCAGCAGCCAGCCGGCCAGCAGCGCCAGGCCGATGACCATGGCGAATGCGTAGTGATACAGGTACCCGGTCTGCAGGCGCCGGATCAGTGCCGCACCCCAGCCGACAACGCGCGCGCTGCCGTTCACCAGGCCGCCGTCGATCAGCGTGACATCACCGATGCGCCAGAACGCATCGCCAGTGGCACGACCCGCGGCCGGAATGACGCGCTCGGCGAGCCAGTCAGCGTAGTACTTGTTCTCGAGCAGGCGATGCAGGGCACCGAATTTCTCCCGGAGCTGATCAGGCAGGTCGGGCCGGCGCAGGTACAGGAACCAGGCCAGGACAGCACCGCCCAGCGCCAGGTACAGCACCAAACCCTGGAAACCGTGCACGAAGAAGGAGAACGGCCCGTGCCATTCCTCACCCAGGCGCGCCAGAACGTCGTGCTCGGGGAGGACAAAGAGGCTGTCGCCGAAGAAACTGCCAAAGACCATCGGCCCGGTGGCAAACCAGCCCACGATGGCCGACGGGATGGCCAACAGCACCAGCGGCAACCACACCACCCACGGTGGCTCACGGAGATGGCTGCGGGCCTCGGCGTCCATTCGCTCCTGGCCGTGAAAGACCAGGAAAAACATCCTGAACGTGTACAGCGACGTGATGAACACGCCGGCCACGATGCAGAACTCGGCAAAACTGGCCCCGGCGATGCGTGACAGGTCTTCGGCCTCGATCAGCGCATCTTTCGAGAAGAAGCCGGCAAAGCCCGGGAACCCGATCAGTGCGAGGCAACCGACCAACGAGGTCCAGTAGGTAATGGGCAGATACTTGCGCAGCCCGCCCATGCGGCGCATGTCCTGCTCGTGGTGCAAGGCGATGATCACCGACCCTGCGGCCAGGAACAGCAAGGCTTTGAAAAAGGCGTGTGTCGTCAGGTGGAACATGCCGGCCGCGTAAGCCGACGCACCCTGCGCCACCATCATGTAACCGAGCTGCGACAGCGTGGAATAGGCAACCACGCGCTTGATGTCGAACTGCACCAGCGCGATGAGCCCGGTGAACAGCGCGGTGATCGCGCCGATCACCAGCACGAAGCTGAGCGCGGCCTCCGCATACTCGAAGACCGGCGACATGCGCGCCACCATAAACACCCCGGCAGTCACCATGGTGGCAGCGTGTATCAGCGCAGAAATCGGTGTCGGACCTTCCATCGAATCCGGCAACCACACGTGCAGCGGCACCTGCGCCGATTTACCCATCGCCCCGATGAACAGCAGGATGCAGGCCATACTCAAAGCCGGCCATTGCCAGTTGCCCACGTCGATGCTGGCTTCCTGCAGCCCCGGCGCCGCGGCGAATATCTCCCGGTAGTCCAGGCTGCCGGTCAGGTAAAGCAGCGCGGCAATGCCCAGCAAAAAGCCGAAATCGCCGATCCGGTTCACGAGGAACGCCTTGAGGTTCGCGAAAATCGCGCTGGGCCGCGTGTACCAGAAGCCGATCAGCAGGTACGACACGACACCGACTGCCTCCCAGCCGAAGAACAGCTGCAGCAGGTTGTTCGACATCACCAGCATCAGCATCGAGAACGTGAACAGCGAGATGTAGCTGAAAAAGCGCTGGTAACCGGAATCGTCGTGCATGTAACCGATGGAATACACGTGCACCATTAGCGACACGAAGGTCACGACCACCATCATCAACGCGCTGAGCCGGTCGACGAGGAAACCGACCTCCATACGCACACCGTCGGTGGCCAGCCATGTGTAGACACTCACATTGTCTGCCGGCGCGCCGCCGACAAACTGCCCCCATAGCACGTACGCAGACAGCGCGCAGGACACCGCCACGCCCAGTATCGTCACCGAATGCGCGCCCGCGCGACCAATCCGCCGGCCGAACAGGCCCGCGATCAGCGCAGCGGCAAGGGGGGCCAGCACAATTGTCAGGTAGATGGATTCCATGCCTAGCCCTTCAGCACGTCCAGTTCCTGCACGTTGATGCTGCGCCGGGCGCGGAACAGCACCACCAGGATCGCGAGTCCGATAGCTGCCTCAGCCGCTGCAACCGTCAGAATAAAGAACACGAATACCTGGCCGGTGGGATCGTCGAGATACCGGGAAAACGCAATGAAATTGAAATTCACCGCCAGCAGCAGCAGCTCCACGCACATCAACAAGAGAATGACATTCTTGCGATTCAGGAAAATGCCAGCGATGGCGATCACGAACAGCAACGCCGACAGGGTCAGGTAGTGCTCCAGGGTAATCATGTATCGCGTTCCGCATTCATCTTCACGAGCCGGACCCGGTCTTCCCTGCGCACGGCAACCTGCTGGCCGATGTCCTGCACCTTGAGCCCCGGCCGGCGACGCATGGTCAGCACAATGGCCGCGACGATGGCCAGCAGCAGCAGGAAAGCGGCCAGCTCGAACGCATACAGGTGCTCGGTGTAGAGCACCGTACCGAGCATCTCCGTGTTGCTGTAGTCCGCCGGGCGCGGCGTAGTCGTGGCCCCCATCGGCAGACCCTCTGGCCGCCACCACACGATCGCCAGCAGCTCGGCCGCCAGCACCGCCGCAACAATGGCACCCAGCCACGCATAGCGCGTGAAACCTTCGCGCAGCTGGGCAACGTTCACGTCGAGCATCATGACCACGAACAGGAACAGCACCATCACCGCGCCCACGTAGACCAGCACCAGCACCACGGCCAGGAATTCCGCCTCGAGCAGCAGCCACAGCACCGAGCTGGTGACAAAGCTCAGCACCAGGAACAACACCGCGTGCACGGGATTCCGCGCGGTGATCACGCCGAGCGCCGATGCAATGAGCACCGCCGAAAGCGCGTAGAAAAATACTGTCCCCGCCATACCCGTGAAGCCTTTGCGCGGCCCGTGACCGCGTCGTCCCTACCTGTATTCCGCGTCCGCGGACCTATCCGCTGCGATTGTCTCTTCGTATTTGTCGCCAACCGCCAGCAGCTTGTCTTTCGTCATGATGTTTTCGCCCCGTTGTTCCATGTGGTACTCGAAGATTCGCGTCTCCACGATGGCATCTACCGGGCAGGCTTCTTCGCAGAAGCCGCAATATATGCACTTGAATAAATCGATATCGTAGCGAGTGGTTCGCCGCGTGCCGTCCTGCGCGACATCCGACTCGATGGTGATCGCCGCGGCCGGGCAGACTGCCTGGCAAAGTTTGCAGGCGATGCAGCGTTCCTCGCCGTTCGGGTAACGGCGCAGCGCATGCAGCCCCCGGAAGCGCGGTGATTGCGGCGTCTTCTCTTCCGGGTACTGAATCGTCACTTTCCGCACGAAGAGGTTGCGCAGTGTGACGCGCAGCCCGCCCAGCAACTCCCACAGGGAAAAGGTCTTGAGAATGCTCGCCAGGGAACTCATCAGGCGCTGCTCCACGGGCCGATCTGCATCACGACCATCGCCCCTTCCACGAAGATCCACACGATCGTGATCGGGATAAACACTTTCCAGCCCAGGCGCATGATCTGGTCGTAGCGGTACCGGGGGAAGGTCGCCCGAAACCAGAGGAAACAGAACAGGAACAGGGCCACTTTCACCGCCAGCCAGTGCACGCCCGGCGCGGCGAGCACCCCCAGGCCGGTGCCGGCAAACGGCGACTCCCAGCCGCCGAGAAACATCACGGCGGTCAAGGCGGAGATCAGGATCATGTTCGCGTACTCGGCGAGGAAGAAGATCGCGAAAGCGACCCCGGAATATTCCACGTGAAAGCCGGCGACGATTTCCGATTCGCCTTCCGCGACGTCGAAGGGCGCCCGGTTGGTTTCGGCAACTCCGGCGATGAAATACACGATAAAAAGCGGAAACAGCGGGAACAGGAACCAGTGGCCGATGCCGCCGGCCTGCGCCTCGACAATAGCGCCCAGGTTCAGGCTGCGACTGGCCATCAGCACCCCGACAAGTGCGAAGCCCATCGCAATCTCGTAGGCCACGATCTGCGCCGCGGAGCGCATCGCGCCCAGCAGCGCGTACTTCGAGTTGGTGGCCCAGCCGGCAATGATGACCCCGTAAACGCCAAGGGAGGTCAGCGCCAGCACGAACAACAGGCCGGCGTCGACGTCGGCAATGGCAAAGCCGGGGAACAGCGGCACCACGGCCCATGCTGCCAGCGCCGGCACGATAGACAGCAGCGGCGCGATCAGGAACAGGAACCGGTTGGACCGCGACGGCAGCACCACCTGCTTCAACAGGAGCTTCAGTACGTCGGCGAAGGGCTGCAACAGGCCGTAGGGACCGACGCGATTCGGGCCGATGCGATTCTGGATCGCGCCGATGATCTTCCGCTCGGCGAGGGTCAGGTATGCGACGCAAAGAATGATCACCACCACCAGCGGCAGTATGTAAGCGGTGCTCGTCAGCACGCCCTGCGACAGCGGCGACAGTCCCTGCCAGATCGATTCCAGCCAGTTCATCACGCGGCCTCATCTCCCGCCGCGGCAGGCTCTCCGCCACCCGACAAACCGTCGCGAGTCTGTTGCAGGGAAGCGGCGCGGCGCACCAGCGCGTCGACCTGGTAAATTGGCACGTGCAGATTCGGGTCGCCGTGTATTGCCGGCGGCGGCCCCGGCTCCGCCGTTGTCGGCAGTGAATTGTCAGGCCGGCAGTTGCCGGCAGACATACGCGCCGCGTCGAGCACCTCCGCCGCGCTGCTGTAGTTGCAGTCGGGCATTTCCAGCAGGTTCCCAAGCACGCGCAGCACTTTCCACGCCGGCCGGCTGTCCGCAAGCGCCGCGGCAGCGGCGGCGAAGCTTTGCCAGTCACCTGCTGCATTCACGAAAGTACCGGCCGTTTCGGCAAAGGTGCCGACCGGCAATACGACGTCAGCGTGGGCCGCCACGCTGCCCGCGACAAACGGCGTTATCGCGATGACCCGCCCGGAACTCTGGAGTCCGGCAGGTGCGTTTAAGGTGGCGCAATCCTGCTCCGGCTCGACACCGAACAGCACCAGCGTGGCCGGCGGAGTATTCAGCAGGTCGCCGGCATTTAGGCCCGCTGCCGGCGCCTGCAGACCGCCAGGGCCGCGATGCGGTAACACGCCAGCCAGGCTCAGTCCCGCCGCGTTGGCGCCTTCCGGAATGTAGCCAAGGCTTGCACCCGTGCGCGCGGCCAGGTCTGCGGCCAGCTGACGCAGTTCTGCAAACCGCGGGTGGCGCATGGCGATTTGGCCGAGCAGCACCGCCGCGTGCTCACCCTGCTGCAAAGCGGTGACTACCTCGTCAGCGGGCGCCAGCCCGCTGAGACCCGCCAGCAGATCGTCAGTAACCACCTGCCCGGCAACCGGGAACAGGTAGTCGTATCGGGCGGGATTCAGAAGGTGCACCTGCCCGCCGCGCCCGGCGGCCTTGCGCACGCGATGCGCCAGCAGCGGCACCTCGTGGCGCAGGTGACTGCCGACGATCAGCATCGCGTCGAGGCTTTCGACATCGGCGACTGGCATGCCGAGCCATGGAAACAACGGGTCGGCATCCTGCAGCCGGAAATCCCGGCGCCGCAGCCGATGATCGATGCTGCCGGAACCGAGATGCCGAATCAGCCGGGCCAGCAGGTAGCCCTCTTCGACCGTGGCGTTCGGCGACACCAGCGCACCGGTGTCGGCACCGCCCTCCCGAAGCGCATCGCGCGCCGCAGCCAGTGCCTCGTCCCAGCTGCAGGGCTGGAGTGCACCGTCGCGTCGGACCATCGGCGTGGTGACGCGATCAGCGGCGTAAATGCCTTCGTAGCTGAACCGGTCGCGATCGGCGGCCCAGGTCTCGTTGAGCGCTTCGTTCCGTTTCGGCACCACCCGCTTCACGAGCCCGTCGAGCACGTGCAAGTGCAGGTTGGCCCCAACGCAGTCGTGCGGTCCGACCGCATCGTGCTGGGTCATTTCCCACGCGCGCGCCGAAAAACGGTAAGGCTTGTTGTTCAGCGCGCCGACCGGGCAGAGATCGATGATGTTGCCGGACAGCTCGTGATCGACGCTGTGCTGGATATAGGTGCTGATCTCCATTTTCTCGCCGCGGCCGATGGCGCCCAGTTCCTGGATACCGGCCACTTCCTGGCCAAAGCGCACGCAGCGCGTGCAATGAATGCAGCGCGTCATGTCGGTGGAAACCAGCGGGCCGAGATCGTGATCGGGTACCGCCCGCTTGCCTTCTGTGTACCGGGACACGCCGCGGCCGAAACCCATCGCCAGGTCCTGCAATTCGCACTCGCCACCCTGGTCGCAGATAGGACAATCCAGCGGGTGATTGATCAGCAGAAACTCCATCGTGGCTTTTTGCGCATCGATGGCCCGGTCCGACCTCGTCGCAACCTTCATGCCGGGAGTCACAGGGGTCGCACACGCCGGCAGGGGTTTGGGTACGTTCTCGACTTCGACGAGGCACATGCGGCAGTTCGCCGCGATCGACAGGTTCTCGTGATAGCAAAAGCGCGGTATGTAAATGCCCGCCGCGTCCGTGACTTCGATGAGCATCTGCCCCGGCCGCGCTTTCAGCGTCTGGCCGTTGACTTCAATTTCAATCTGCTCGTCAGTCATTACCCTGCCCGCTGTCAGGCCGCCGCGGCCTGCGCCTGCACGATGGACTGCCCACCGTGCTCGATCATGTACTCGAACTCGTGCTGGAAATGTTTCAGGAAACTCTGCACAGGCCAGGCAGCCGCATCGCCGAAGGCACAAATGGTGTGCCCTTCGATCTTGTTCGCCACATCCAGCAACAGGTCCAGGTCTTTGGCCTCGGCCTCCCCGTTCTGCATGCGTGTCAGCATGCGGTACAGCCAGCCCGTGCCTTCGCGGCACGGCGTGCATTGGCCGCAGGACTCCTGGTAGTAGAAGCGCGAGATTCGCCGCAGCGCGCTGACCATGCAGGTGGTCTCATCCATGATGATCATCGCGCCGGTACCCAGCGCTGAACCCGCATCACGCAGCGAATCGTAGTCCATGTTCAGAGCTTCGATTGCCGCGGCCGGCATGACCGGCACCGAGCAGCCACCCGGAATGACTGCCTTCAGCCGGTGGCCGTCGCGGATACCGCCGCACAGCTCCATCAGCTCGCGAAACGGCACCCCCAGGGGCAATTCGAAATTGCCTGGCCGGTTGACGTGACCCGACACGGAGAAAATCAGCGTACCGCCTGAGTTCTCCGGGCCGAGACCGGCAAACCACTCGGGCCCGCGGCGCAGGATGGCGGGCACAGACGCGAAGCTCTGCGTGTTATTGATGGTGGTTGGCTTACCGTAGAGCCCGAAGCCGGCCGGGAACGGCGGCTTGAAACGCGGCCGGCCCGGCTTGCCTTCAAGAGATTCCAGCAACCCCGTTTCCTCACCGCAGATGTAAGCGCCGGCGCCCACAAAAGTGTGCAGGTCGAAGTCGATGCCGGAGCCCTGGATGTTCCGGCCCAGCAAACCTGCGGCATAGGCTTCCTGCAGGGCGGCCTCGAAGCGCGGCACCGGTTCGTACATGAACTCGCCGCGAATGTAGTTGTAGCCGACGGTGGCACCCATCACGAAGCCGCCGATGGCCATACCCTCGATCACTGCGTGGGGGTTGTAGCGCAGAATGTCCCGGTCGTGGCAGGTCCCCGGTTCGCTCTCATCGGAATTACAGACGACATATTTCTGCACGTCGCGATCGCGCGGCATGAAGCTCCACTTCACCCCGGTGGGAAAACCGGCTCCGCCGCGCCCGCGCAGGCCCGACGCTTTGACGGCCTCGAGCACTTCCGCAGCCTGCAATTCGCCCTTCAGGATCTTTTCCCACGACTCATAACCGCCGGTGGCCCTGTAGGTGGCAAGGCTCGACGGATCGTCTCGGTCCAGCGTGGCGAAACAGACGAGGTTTTGCTCAGTTTCGCTCATCACTCCAGCCCGTCGAGAATCTCGTCGACCTTTTCCGGTGTCAGGTTCTCGTAGTACTTGTGATCGACCATCATCATTGGCGCGCCGGTGCAAGCCGCCAGGCATTCGTATTCGGCTTTGAGGAACACGCGCCCGTCCGGCGTGCTCTGGCCGGGCTCGATACCCAGCTTTTGTTGCACGTGCTCGAGAATTTCGTCGCCACCGCAAAGCATGCAGGAGATATTCGTGCACACCGACACGCTGTGGCGCCCGACAGGCTGCGTCTCGAACATCGAATAAAAGGCGCCCACTTCAAACACCTGGATCGCCGGCAGGTCGAGGTAAGCGGCCACGGCCTCCATCAACTCGGGCGTCAGGTAATCGTGCTCGTGCTGCACGGCGTGCAACGCCGCGATCACCGCCGAGCGCTGGCGCCCTTCAGGAAACTTCTGTGTCCAGCTATCGATCTCGGCGCACACATGCGCCGACAGCCCGGCAGTTGCAGCGGCGTCGGCCATCAGCGGTCGATCTCCCCGAACACAATGTCCTGCGTGCCAATCACGGCCACCACGTCGGCCAGCATGTGACCTTCAACCATCTCCTGCATGGCTGACAGGTGTGCGAAACCGGGCGCGCGCACTTTCACGCGATACGGCTTGTTGGCGCCGTCTGACACGATATACACACCGAATTCACCCTTCGGGTGTTCGACGGCTGCATAAGCCTCGCCCGGGGGTACCGTGTAGCCCTCTGTAAACAGCTTGAAGTGGTGAATCAGGGCTTCCATGTCGTCTTTCATGTCTTCCCGGGTGGGCGGCACAAATTTCGGATCGTCCACCATCACCGGGCCCGGGTGGGCCCGCAGCCACTCGATGCATTCGCGAATGATCCGGTTGGACTGGCGCATCTCTTCCATCCGCACCAGGTAGCGGTCATAGCAGTCACCGCTCACACCCACGGGGATATCGAAATCGAGGTCGGCATACACTTCGTAGGGCTGCTTCTTGCGCAGGTCCCACTCGACACCCGAGCCCCGCAGCATGGGCCCGGTAAAGCCCAGCTGCATCGCGCGTTCAGGGGACACGACGCCAATATTCACGGTGCGCTGCTTCCAGATCCGGTTGTCGGTCAGCAGCGTCTCGTACTCGTCCACACAGGCGGGGAAACGGTCGGTGAAGTCTTCGATGAAGTCGAGCATGGAACCGGAACGGGCTTCATTGAGCTTCGCGATCTCTTTTTCAGTGCGCAGCGGCGAGGCCTCGTAACGCGGCATCTGTGCCGGCAGGTCGCGGTACACGCCCCCGGGCCGGTAGTAGGTGGCGTGCATGCGCGTGCCTGAAACCGCCTCGTAGCAATCCATCAGGTCTTCGCGTTCCCGGAAACAGAACAGGAACATGCTCATCGCGCCGATATCGAGACCGTGAGCCCCCAGCCACATCAGGTGATTCAGGATCCGGGTGATCTCATCGAACAACACGCGGATGTATTGCGCGCGCAGCGGCGGCCGCATGCCCAGCAGTTTCTCAATGGCCAGCACATAGCCGTGCTCATTGCACATCATGGACACGTAGTCGAGCCGGTCCATGTAGCCGATGCTCTGGTTGAACGGCTTGCTCTCGGCCAGCTTCTCGGTTGCCCGGTGCAGCAGGCCGATGTGTGGATCGGCGTGCTGAATGACCTCGCCGTCCATCTCCAGCACCAGGCGCAAGACGCCGTGCGCGGCAGGGTGCTGCGGGCCGAAATTCAACGTGAAGTTCTGGATCTCACTCATCGCTTGACTCCGGACGCAGATCCCGTTCATAGCGATTGTCGTCGCGGATAACCCGCGGCACGAGGGTGCGGGGCTCAATGCTCACCGGCTGGTAGACCACCCGCCCCTGCTCGGGGTCATAACGCATCTCGAGGTTACCGCTCAGCGGAAAGTCCTTGCGGAACGGGTGCCCGATGAAGCCGTAATCGGTGAGGATGCGCCGCAGATCCGGGTGGCCGTCGAACAATACGCCGAACAGGTCGAAAGCCTCGCGCTCATACCAGTTGGCAGAACTCCAGACATCGATAACCGAGGGCACCACGGGCGGGTTTGCTTCGCCGGTATAGACCTTCAACCGGATGCGTTGATTCAGTGACACCGACAGCAGGTGATAGGCCACTGCAAAGCGTCGCGGGTGCATGGACTCACCCACGTCCGGAATTATGACGTCGGCGATCGCAGCGCGGCTGAAGCCACTACGCGTCGCGCTGTCAGTCTTCCACTGCGCCTGCCCATAAGTGAGGTAATCCACACCGCACAGGTCAATCAGCATTTCGAAGCGAAATGCGTCGTCGTCGCGCAGCGCGGTACCCACCTCGACCAGGTCATCGGGCGCGACTTCATAAGTCAGCTCCCCGCAGCTGGACGGCACCTGCCGCAAGCGCTCGCCAAAGCGCGCAGCAAGTTTCTCCGCAAGGGCGGCGTAACGCGTCGTCACTGGTAAGTCACCGCGCGATCGTCTGGGTACGGTGGATCTTTTTCTGCAACTGGATCACACCGTAGAGCAGCGCCTCAGCCGTGGGCGGACAACCGGGTACGTAGACGTCGACCGGCACGATGCGGTCGCAACCACGCACCACGGAGTAGGAATAGTGATAGTAGCCGCCACCGTTCGCGCAGGAACCCATTGAGATCACCCACTTCGGGTCGGGCATCTGGTCGTAGACCTTGCGCAGCGGCGGCGCCATCTTGTTGGTCAAAGTCCCTGCCACGATCATCACGTCAGACTGGCGGGGACTGGGCCGGAAAATCACCCCGAAACGGTCCAGGTCGTAGCGCGCCGCTCCGGCCTGCATCATTTCTACCGCGCAACAGGCCAGGCCGAAAGTCATCGGCCACAGCGACCCAGTGCGGGCCCAGTTAACGAGTTTGTCGACGCTCGTGACGACAAAGCCCTTTTGCTGAAAGGTTTCCGGATCGCCCAGCGGCCACGCTCCGGCGATGTCGTCACGAGCCGTCAGGTCAGCGCTCAATCCCATTCAAGCGCTCCTTTCTTCCACTCGTATACAAAACCGACCACCAGCACGACGAGGAAGATGCCCATGGCCACCAGACCTGCCATGCCAATGGAATCCAGGGCCACCGCCCACGGAAACAGGAAGGCAATCTCGAGGTCAAAAATAATGAACAGGATCGCTACCAGGTAGTAGCGAACGTCAAACTTCATGCGGCTGTCTTCAAAAGGCTCAAAACCGCACTCGTAGGGCGACAGCTTCTCGGCATCAGTGCCACTGCGGCCAAAAACCAGCCCGATAGCCAGCATCACGAGCCCGATACCCAGGGCAATCCCCAGGAACACGAGCACTGGCAAATACGCCTGCAGCACAACCCGTCCCCTTTAAAGCGGGCGTAATTCTAGCAACGCCCATAGCGCAGAAGAAATGCAATTTCAGAGAACTGCGGTAATTACTGAGCCCCACGTGCCGATGGCCGGACTCGAACCTTGCACCCACCGGGGTGTGGACCAGCCGCGCCACAAAGACCCCGCCAAGGCCCCTGGCGGGCGTCCAGCCCGCTGCACCAATCAAAAGGGCCCTCTTTGGGGGCCCTTTTGATTGGTGCCGATGGCCGGACTCGAACCTTCCACCCGCTGCCGCATGGCCCGGCTGCAACAGCGACTCCCCGCCAACACCTGCCGGGCTTTCGCCCGGCTGCACCAATCAAAAGGGCCCCTCTTCGGGGCCCTTTTGGTTGGTGCCGATGGCCGGACTCGAACCGGCACGGCTTGCGCCACTGCCCCCTCAAGACAGCGTGTCTACCAATTCCACCACATCGGCAAGAGTGCGAGAGCCTGACCTCAGGGCGCCGGCACTGCCGGCTCGGGCTCCGGTTCCGGTAAATCCGGCAGGGCGGG
>CAJIBG010000504.1_pt1 | contig 16705 bp, 15 predicted proteins | sample 9199281 | NCBI WGS metagenome assembly CAJIBG01 (sample SAMEA7708292, study PRJEB35096) | sediment metagenome | biome: marine neritic benthic zone biome [ENVO:01000025]; feature: sediment [ENVO:00002007]; material: shallow marine sediment [ENVO:03000034] sea grass bed [ENVO_01000059] ... | reverse complement strand
CTGAATTACTGAGTCCTGCATCCCATCTGCTAAACGCCGCACGCCTTCGGGCGTGCGGCTTTTTTTCGCTCAGCGGGCCAGCAGTTCGATCTCGGTCTGCTCCATGTGATAGCCGATGACCGCCTGGCCGGTGGTGTCCAGCAGCGGCGTGCTGCGTGTCAGGCAAGTGGTGGCCGGAGAATCATTGGCCTTCATGCAGATGTCAGCGGCGGAATCGATCCGTTGACCAACAATCGAGCCATCGGCAAGGCTGACGAGCAACAACGCTCCGTTATCAGGCGCGATGTCAGCCGCCTTATCAGACGCGATTCGCGGCGGCGTGGCGCAACCGGCAGCCAGGCAAAAAGCCACGCTCATGGCGAGGCACCGGCACCAGCGCAGCGCTGGAGTGGCGCGGGTTAAAAGCTGTGGCATCGGGCGCCTCCCGTGGGAACAATGCAACCAGCCTACGAGCCCCGGCGCACCCGCAACCGTGACAGTCTTCACGAAACCGGCCGGGCTGGCGGCGTTGCGGGGGCGGGATCCGGCCCTGGGTCACAGTTTGCGCGCCGGCAACGGCAAAGTCGCCACGCTGGGCAATGAATCGGCTATCGAGCCGGGTCCAGCGCATAGCCGATGAGCGCGAGAACCGCGAGGATCGCGCCCAGGAAGAGCAGCACCCCGGCGGCCCTGGGCGCAATGACGCCGACGAATCGCCCGACCGGGATGCCGATCAGCGGCAGCAGCACGTAGGCAAAGATATTGTCGGCCCGCCAGGCCAGCCACACGCCAAGGCCAAACCCGGCCACCGCGCCGACATAGCCGGTGAAATGACTGATCCGGCCCAGCAGCGTGGTCTGATCAATCAGGTCTTCCCAGGTTTGCTCATCGCCATCGCCGGGCTTTTTGCCTCTGGATGTATCGCCGCGTTGCTGTTCCCGTTCCCGTTGCGCCTTACCCTGGTCGTAGGCGTTTTGTACCAATACGTCCCAGTAAGCCAGGGGCGGCAGGCCGCGGTAGCCTCTCTGCCAGGCGTCGGTTTGGTCCCCTATTTTTGCCATGCCGGCCTCCTGTCACGTGACTGCCAAGTGCATGCATCAAATCGGGCTGGGAACATTATAGTCCCGCGGTCGCGGGCCGGCTGAGCGCCGCCGCAGGGCGCTCGGTGGTAGTCTATTAATAATGAGCTGGATAAAACCTATAACCAGTCGGCTCTCGTCATACCGCCACCGTGCCCTGGCCCTTCTGGCCGCCCATCTTGTTGGCTACCTGTTGCTTGGCAGCGCCATCGTCTTGCCCGGGATTCCCGACGATGAATGGGTGGCTCTCGACCAATGGGTGCGCACCGCCGTATTCGCTCTTGTGCGACCAGGCGATACGACACCGGTCACCTATATTGATATCGACAACGCCCTGTATCGGGACACCTGGGGCATGCCCACGGTGACACCCCGCGGTGAACTGGCAAAAATACTTGCCCCGTTAGCGACGTCGGGCGCGTCACTGCTGGTCGTCGACATCGACATCGCGTGGGGAGATCGCAACCCGGCACTGGCGACATTCCTGCGCGACTATGCCGGGCCTGCCCAGCTGGTCTTTGTGCGTCACATCGAGGACACCGATAACGGCCTCGAGGAGATCGCTACCCCGTATGATGAGGTGTTTGCTGCCAACAGCGCATGGCTGCAATGGGCGCACGCGTACTTCATCAGCGACGGCGATGGGGCACTGCGCGAATGGCTGCCCTGGCTGGCTTTATGCGGCGCAGACACAACCCGCGTCTTGCCGTCGGTGGCCACCATTGCCGCGGGGACAGCACGGCCGCCCAGCCTGGCGAGCGAGGAATGCCCGGCTGTCGTCGACCTGGACGCCTATCCCATCATCTATACCGAGGAATTCGGTTTCGCGTCCGCTGACAGCGATGACGCTGACATCGGGTTTCCCTCCGCCGACAGCGCGGCGCGCAAGGTGCCGGCCAGGTACCTGCTGGATGGCACCAACATCGACTTCGCCGCCTTGTTCAAAGGCCGGGTGGCGATTGTCGGCGGCAGTCATGCGGCGGGCCAGGATCTGCGACTGACTCCGTTAGGTGTGTTGCCCGGCGCCGTGGTGCAGGCGAATACGATTATGCACGCGAGACCGCAACTCGCGTCCGGTGACTCGCCCGAATTTTTGCAACGAATCATCGTCGCGACATTGTTCTTAATCTTGTGCCTGGTGTCATTTCCGATCGCCGCGCTGATTGTGGTGCTGATCGCGGCGATATCGGCCGGGGCTTTCTCTCACTACGCGATCTTCATGCAGCTGCAGCTGGCGGCGTTACTGTTCATTCAGTTTCGAGTGCTGGCGTGGCTTTGCGAGCCGTTCTGGAAAGATTTCCGGGAATTTGGCTGGCGTATACTGTTACCGGACTACTTGCGTAATGAGACAGAGGCGCAACGAGAGTAGCTAGCCATCATGATCCTCCGCACACCTGTCATCGCCTTATTGTTCCTGCTCCCTTCCTTTGCTGTGGCTGAAGATGCAGCCGCGGTCGTGGCCAAGTATTTGCCGCCAAAAGCTGAGCCCATCATTGTCCGCAGCAACGGCGAACAATCCACCGCGGGACTCGGCACACCGCTTTATGCCGGAGATACCGTCAAGGTCGCTGACGGCGGCAGCCTGGTCGTGGCTTATGCCGATGGCGAGCGGGATACGCTTGAGGGTCCGACAACTTTCTCGGTGCCTGAGAAAGCGCCCATGGGCATGGCCGCCAAAATTTATGACCGACTGCAGGTCATGCTGGGTCGGCAATACCGGCAGGGCGCCAACCTGGCGACCCGGAATCCCGGCGACTGCAAAAACGCTGCCCTGGCGCTCGACGCACCGGTGCTGCGCGACACGACCTACCTGAGCGTCGGTCACGAGAATGTGGCGCTGGCCTGGGTGGGCGGCTGCGCGCCCTATTCGCTCAGCCTGGATGGCGCGGAGGCTAACCGGGTTCGACAGGATGGCCTGAAACGGCCCCTGACCCGGTTCGATGGGCGCGGCCTGGCGGCGGGCGATTACACGCTGACCTTGCGTGATGCACAGGCGCAGGTGATTACGGTGACCGTCACCCTGGGCGAGTTGCCGGCCGGCCCGATGGATCACGTGGCTATCCAGACCGAGCTCGAGGCCGTGGCCTACGCCGCGTGGCTCGCGAACTACGATGGCGGCAGCTGGCGCCTGGAAAGTTTTCAGCAGCTCCGACCATGGATACGCGACGGTGGCGTAATGGCGGGCACTTTCGGCGATCTCGTCATGTGGGGCGACCCGAGTCTCGACCTGGATGCCACGAACTAGTCACAGGCCTGCAACGATCCGGGCAACTCTGGCAGTTGTCCTGGTCACCGTTGCATGGCCCGTAACGGCGACGGCACAAAACTGGATGGTCAAGGCGCAGCGGGAACTCACCTGCACGTCAAAGGCCATGGAGCAGGAACGGCAATCCCTGGGCGTGCGCTGGTTTCCGGAGGGCCGGGCCCGCACACAGGCGGAGATGCAGAATCTGCAACGCTATGTGACCGGGGCCGGGACCCGGGGCGAGGAACGCCTGTTTCGGTACCTGACCCTGCTGGCCGGTTTCGCCTACCAGGCTAACTACAGCAACGACCAGTTTCTGCGGTCGCGTTTTGACGGCCTGATACTCGGCCACGCGGCGCCGTCGCTTAACTACGCGGCGCCGAACCTGATGACGCAGATCTTTCTTTGCGCCCAGGCCCGGTTGATGAGTGCGATGATCGAAACCGGTCAGCCCGCCTACGTCAATCAGTTGGGCGCGACCCTCGCCGGGCATTACGCAAAGCTCCCCATTACGCGGGCAGTCAACGACTGGCCACTGATTACAGCGTTGCGCCATGTCGTCGTCTCGCCCGAAGGCCATGAGCGTGCGTTGAATGATCTGACGGCCGCGACACTCAATCGCGCCCTGGCGCTCGAGCAACGGGCGCCGATGCGCGCCAGCTTCTTGTTCGCCGAAGCTGCGGCCGGACGGTATCGCACGGGCGATGCCAGGGAGGCCTTCGCGATCGGGGCACGTTCCGTCATGGTGATGCCGGACCCCTACAAGGCCGCCGCGGCCTGGCGAGCCTACCCCGCCATGTTTGACGCGGCGGTCATCACAGGGCGATCAGAACCCCCGACCGCCACCCAGCTGACCGAGAGTTTCTTCACGAACTACGACTTCCCCGAAGATACGGGTGATTCGGAACTCGACTTTGCCGTCAACATGCGAATGGCTGAGGCAATGCGTGAAATGGACATGGACAACACCAATTTCTGGGTGCTGGCCTATAACCATCTGCGCAAACTGAATCACGGCGTGGTCTCGCATGAGTTTCTGCGCCGGGGACTGCAACGACTGGCAGACGCTACCGACAAGCCCGTCGATATGCTCTTAAGCGCCAAGACGATGGAAGCTCTACCTGCATCAGAATTGGTGAAGGCGAAAATGCTTTACGACCAGGTGCTGAGCGGGCGCCGGGAAACGGTGCAGATCGACACGGGTGAGCAACTGCTGCTGTCCTTCATGACCGAAAGCATTCTTTACTCGCTCAGTCGCATTCAGCCCCGCAATGCGCGTGAGCAGGCCGAGATCCTGGACCTGAGCTTTCGCGCGCTGCAACTGGACTCATTTACCCGCATCTCGGTGGCGGCAGCGTCCACCGGCATTCGCAATCTCAAGATGGACAAGGATCGGCGCTTTGCCCTGGAGCGCTTCTATACCTATACGGCGGATCACTCCGCCTGGCTCGATGTCACTGGCCTGCGAGTTGCCGTCGCTCCCGGCCAGAAGATCCCAAGCGCGAAGGAGATGTGGGTATCGTTCATGACGATCTCGGTCTTCCAGAACGAGACCGGGGCAGAGCTGGAGAAGTATTACGCAATATTGAAGCAGTTCTCTCCCGAAACCTTCGCGATGACCGTGCCGTATGCGATACCCATGCGAGATTTCCAGGCAAAACTGGCGGCGAATGATGCGGTATTCGCCTCTGTGGTCGGGACAACAGAGTCTTATGTCTGGGGAGTCAGGAACAACCAGGTGGCATTTACTCGCATCGATGCCAGCGCGGCCGATATCTCTGCTTCAGTCACCGCACTGCGTGCCAGTCTCGCCGCCTCTGGCAGTGGTAACCAGCTGACCGTGCCGCCTTTTGAAGCGGGTGTTGCCCACACCTTGTATGAACAGACCATTGGCAGCGTCCGCGACAGCCTGGTGGGTGCCGACAACCTTTACTGGTACGGCGATGGCGCCCTGGGCGCGCTGCCGCCGGCTATCCTGGTGACGGCCCAGCCCAAGGCGGGCCAGCTGTCTTCATTGTCAGACCTGAATGCGACGGCGTTCCTGGTCGACGACTATGCCCTGTCTTCCCTGCCCGATCTTTTTCTTGGCAAGACGGAGTTCCTGCGATCAGGCAGAAAGACGGCCGCATCCGCGAAGTTCGCCGGCTTCGGCGCCCCGCTCTTGTCAGAGGCAGAGCTTGAACAGGACAGCCTGTCGAGCTCGTTCGAACTCGCCGGCGGGGTGCCCGTTGGCGACCTGCGTTCCCTGGCCAAGCTGCCCGCCGCGAAGAATGAGCTGGACTCGCTGAGCGAAGTTTTCGACGAACCGGAGATCTGGCTGGGCGAAGAAGCCAGTGAAGCCAATTTGAGAGCCGCGCCACTGGATCAGTACAGGGTCATTGCGTTCGCCACACATGGGTTTACCCGGAGCGATATCCAGGGGCAGATCTATCCGTCACTGCTGATGGCGCCGCCAGAGAATCCGACTTCCATCGCAAATGACGGGCTGTTGACGACACTTGAAATCGGCCGCCTTGAGCTCAACGCGGACCTGGTGTTGCTGTCAGCCTGTAATACGGCCACGAGTGACGGCCGACCTGACGCTGAAGCCTTCAGTGGCCTGGCACAGGCCTTCCTGGTGGCCGGGGCGCAATCGCTGCTGGTCTCCCATTGGCCTGTGGCCTCGGGCGCGGCCAGCGAACTCTCGGTTGGCGCCGTGGCCAACTGGCAGGCCGGCGATTCCCTGGCCCGGAGCCTGCAAAGTTCGGTGACAACTCTACGTGCCAATGCTTCATCGGATATCGAGGCCCACCCGTTTTTCTGGGGGCCTTTCGTCATTGCGAGCGACGGTGAACCGAACCGGGCGCGTTGAGCAAGCCGGCGCCCGTTGAGCAAGTGCGCAGTGATTTCGCGCGATTAATCGGGGGCTGAACCCATGGCATTAATTCGGTGCGGTGAATGCGGCAGGGTAATCTCCAGCAAGGCGGTCAGCTGCCCGGGTTGTGGCGCACCCGTCGCGGCGCCGCCGCCCAGTCAGCGCAACCAGCGACCACGCTCGCTTAGTAGACGCATCAGAGGCCTGTTGCCCTGGATTGCGTTGGCCGCATTCGGGGTGTGGTACTACCTTTATGGCGACCTTGCCTCGCCTGAGGAGAAAGCCGCCGAGGAGTTCGGCCGGTTGTCGCCCCCCTTATCCAACGCCGCTGGCCTGGTCTCCAATTGTGCGGAGCGCATGGAGAGAAGGGACGAGCCCGGCAGCTATATGAGGCGCCAGGACCTGGCGGCGTGCGATGCCGGCGCACAGAATTTCCTGGCGCTTTTTGAGCAAAGCCCTGACGACCTGGTCATAAAACTCTGCGGCCCGGAGGGTTATTTTGGCTTTAAGCGACAGGGCGTTCCGGTTTTTGACGAGGCGTGCAGATCTCGAAACCGATAGAGCCGGCATTGGGCGGTCCAACGAAAATTGGGCATTAATTCGACGCCGAATACGTCACCGAGAAAAGGTGCCGGGTATATTTACTCACAAACTAATCCGGTACCTTTTCCGGGAGCGGTACAGCGAAGATTTCCTTGCCGTCATTCGCGCCGAGGGGCGGGAAAAATAATCGCGGCTGAAGCCGCTCCTACCGGGATAACAACCAGACCGGCGCCTGGTAGGAGCGGCTTCAGCCGCGATCGGCCGGGGCGGACCCGGGCTGCAAGTCATCCATGCAGCGCCCGCAGCACCGCCTCCGGCTCCTTCTGCATGACTCGCAACAGCGCATGGGCCGCGCCAACCGGCCGGCGTTGCCCCTGCTCCCACTTCTGCAGCGTCCTGACTGAGATCGACAGAAACGCCGCGAACTGTGACTGCGACATCCCAAAGCGATCGCGTACGGCCCTGACGTCCACGGGATCGATGCGCGTGCGACGCAATGACTCGGGCCGCTCGCGAAACTCCCGCAAGCCGTCGAGGATCTCTGCCCCTATGTCCCTTTCCTTCGCCATAGTCACCGCGGCCGTCTTCGGTCGCTTCACAAGCGCTTGACCAGTGCCCGCATCTTTCTCAACGCGGCGCGTGACAGGTCCACCATTTCGCTTTTGCGGTACATGGTGATGAGCAGGATGATGAACTCCAACGCACCAACTATACCCCAATGGGGCACACCTCCTCAAGGACCAGATCCTCGAGGATTGCCGGAACCCATTGCGTCAGCTAGCTGAAAAAGCCATGCGCTGCTTAGGTTTTGCCCACTGGCGACGACCGACCATCGGGACTAGGCCCAGCCAATCCGCCAACGTGTGGAATTCTTGAGCTCACGCCAGTCGAACTCGATCTTGCGGTGGCTATGCACCGCCTCCAGGATGCAGGTTTGCGCCACGCCCGCGTCGTCGCAAAGCACCTCTGTGACGAGCCAGTGTTTTTCGCGGTTCTGGGGTTCAGCGGCGGTCCACTTGCTCTGCAGCAGTTTCTTTGGATTGACGCGATTCATCAGGGAGAAAAGGTATCAGGTCTATTTACCCTTGGGTGACGGCCGGGTCAGAAAAATAGACCCGGCACCTTTTCCGTTCCGCGCGGTGGCGGCATGCGCCGGTGCGCCTGCGTTACTATGCGGCAACCCACCTCGCGATGACGGAGCGCCGACCATGACCTCCACCGCCACCCGCCGCTGGCCCTGGGTCTTGCCCATTCTCGTGTATGCCGCAGCGACGCTCGAGATGGTCATCATGGTCACGCCGTTTGCGGCCTACTTCTACAGTGTCTACACGCCACTGCTGCATGGCCTGGAGGCCAGCCCGCTGACGGCCTGGTTGCCGCAGTTCTTCCTGCCCCACCTGGCGCACACGAAGATCGCCGCCTTCCGCTACCTCGAATGGCTCGGCGCGGTGCTCGCGCTGGTCGGCCTGCTGGGCTTTGTCGCCTGCGCGATTCAGCTCTACTACGGCAAGTTCATCAAGAAGCGGCTCGTCACCGGCGGCTTGTACGGGCGCGTACGCCACCCGCAGTACCTGATGCTGATCATCGGTGGCGCCGGCTTCCTGCTGCTGTGGCCGCGGTTCTTCATCCTGGTCACCTTCCTGATGATGCTGGGGCTCTACTACATGCTGGCGCGGTTCGAGGAAGAAACCATTCGCAAGCGCTACGGCCCCGACACCGATAGCTACCTGGCCCGGGTGGCGATGTTCAACCCGTTCCGCAAGCCGCGTGACGGCCAGGCCTGGCGGCCGCTGCCGCGTGCCACAGCACTCGGCATCTGGGTGGGCGTGTTCGCGGTGAGCCTGCTGCTGGCCTTCGGCCTGCGCGCGCTGGCGGTCTCGCAGCTCTATGCCGTGACCCGCGCGGACTCGAACGTCACGGCACTGGCGTTTCGGCCGCAGGACGACGAGTCGATGCAGTCCATCATCAGCGCGGTGTTGGAATCCCCCGCCTTGACGACCCTGCGCGACGCCGACGCGGACCTTGCCCTGTTCATGCAGATCAACGACGGCCGCTCCCAGCTGGCCCACCTGCTGATCGACCTGGGGATGAAGGCCGAGCGCCGCCGCGCGCTGCAGCTGCCGGATGCGGGCTGGTTCGTCATCGTGTCCCGCGTGCTGCCGCGGGATCCAGATGCAACACGCGCGCCGGACCCTTTCTCCCTCGCGGCCACCACCGAGCCACTGTACCTGGTGAACGTGCCCAAGGCGGCCGGCCCGACCACCGTGGAGAAACTGGCACCCGAGCTGTTCTACCCGGGGTTTGCGCGGATCCTGTTCTAGGTCGAGCCGCACGCCGTTGGCGCGGGTGCAACGCCCCCGCCTGCCAACGCACCTGCCCGACGAGTCATTCGGCCGCTCCAGGCCGGGTGTTAGGGGGGGGGTAGAACCGACTGGTCGTTGCCCAAAGTTCGGACAGTTGAAGCGATGTTGCCCCTATTGAAGACACAACGGAGGCTATGTGAACCGGGGGACAGTGACCACAATAAAAAGGTGCCAGGTTTATTTTCCTTGGGGAAAAATAAATCCTGCACCCTTTTTTGCGCGACTACTGCAGCGGTTCCACGAGCTCGTCGGCGAACCGGCTCACTTCATCCCAGTCCGTGTACTCGAAATCCTGCGACGCATCGGTGGGCCCACCTTCCTTGGCCACGATGTGCAGCATGACCTGGCGCTTCAACCAGCTGTACTGCGTGTAGCGCAGCGCGCCGGCGAAGCTGCGGGTCACCGTCGGCGTCCAGTCGCAGCTGCTGCAGAATTCACCCATGACTTTTTCGACGCGGGCCTGCTCCTGCGGATCGTCGCTGGCCGCGCCGAGCGACACCGAGAAAAACGCTGTTCGCACGGCTCCGAGTGCGGCCCGATGGGCTTTGACGAACCGGCGCACTTCCCGCTGGTAGCGGCCCTCGTGCATTGATGCACCAATGGCAACCACGTCGAAGCCGCCAAGATCCTTATCGATCGCCTCGCCAGCGAGCGCCGTCTGTGCGGTATGCCCCAGCTGCTCCAAACGGGCACCGATGTGCTGCGCAATCTTTGCCGTTTGCCCCTCGGTCGTGCCGTAGGCGATTAGTACGCTAGCCATTAGCAATCACATTAGGGCTGCGGCGCGACAAAACAAAGAGGTCATTCGCCGCGAGGGGCGGCAACACTCGCGGCGGAGTACCTCTGCAAATTGGAGGGTATTCGGAGCGTTCAGGTCACTGTCCCCTTTGAGCCAAAATTCGCTGAAAGCGGCCTGCCCTGGTCAGCGAGTGACGTACTTGGACAGCTCTGGTTCGAATTCCTGGTAGAGACCGAAATTGTGGGCGACCGCGTCGTTGATATCTCTTTGCATCCAGGCGGTTCGCAGCGTTTCGCGAATCCATTGGTGCTCGGCCCAATTTCCACCCGCTGATTTCACGACTTCTATTTCTGTCGTCTGCAGGCCGGTGGCCTCTGACATGCCGCCCATCATGCTGCCCAGATCGCTGAAGGAAACTTCTTCGCCTCTCTCCGCTCTTTCCGAAAGCTCTTTGAGCCGTGCCGCCTTTTCTCGTTGCAACTCTTCCGTGCGCTGCATAACCCGAATGAATTCGCGAACCTGGTCTTTGTTCAAACGGCCGTTGGACGGCGGGTCATAGCTGTCTTCCTGCGCGGCTGCCATCAATTCGGCCTGGCGGGCCATGCCACCAAACATGCCCGAATCGGCTGACGAACCTGGCGTCGGTACCTCCGGCACGCCGCTGAAGGAAGGCCCACCCATTGACGGGTACAGAGCTCGGCCGATCGTAATCGAGAGAACGAACATGGCCGCGATCGTTGCCACGAGGGAAAGAATGTAGTGACCGACGCGTTTTTCATCCGGAACGGCCAGGTAGACGGGAATGACCTTCCACAGAAGCACCAGTGCATAAACAAACAGGCCCAGTGCCAGCAACCCGCCTATCCAGGGCAGCCACGTGACCGCCTGGCCCAGGTATCCGGGGATAAAGGCGAAGGTAATCGCGGCAAGGCCAAGCGGGAAACTGTTCTTGCCACCAAATGCGCCAGCGAGAGCACTGACAACGAACGCGACCACAGCGGTACCAATCGCCGAGGTAATAATGGTCAGGATCGTAGAGACGATCGTGGGGCGAAACCCCCCGAACATTGAGATGCCGCTGCCGAGAAGACCGAATACGTAGGCGGCCACCGCTGCAAGAATGATCAGTGGGCCAGTGAGCAGAAAAACTGTCTTTTGCCAGTCTTCCGCCTCCGGCAGGTAATTTCGCCAGGTCTGTTCCGGATCAAACATTCCGTCGATGATGAGGCGCAGCGTTCTTTTCAAGTCGACCATGGTTTGCCTCGCGCTATTGTCACTAGAGGTTCACGTCACCAAGCCTGTTAATGTTAACAGGAATAAGCCGTTACCCCGCCGGCAGACGATCTGCGCGTGATCGCGCCCCAGACGGACATCCGGGTCGAAGCGACGCTCCTACACGGGGCGAAACGTTTTTCGCGGTCAGCCTGTCTGCAGGCGGTGCCCTACCACGGCACGATCGTCCCGTCGTAGTTAAAGAACGTGCCGGTGTTCGCAACGGTGAAACGATCGATATTCCGGATCATGTCGGCGGCTGCCACCGGCGGCTCCTGGATGCTCTTGATCGCCTTGCGGAACTGTTCGGGAATGAAGTCCGTGGCGGTCGCGCCAGGGGTGACGAGGCCGACGATGACTTTGCGCCGCTGCAGCTGGGCCGCCAGGTTGACCATGCACATGTTCAGCGCGGCCTTGCTGGCGCGGTACCAGTAGAGCATCGGCGAGCCCACGCTGGCGATGGAGCCCTGGCTGCTCGACACGGCGACCATCTTCTTGTGATCGCTCGCCCGCACGTGCTTCCGGAAGGCCTCGCACATCTTCATGGGACCCTGCACGTTGACGGCCATCACCTGCTCGAAGGTCTCGAAATTCAGCCGGCCAAAGATCTGGTTCGATGAATTGCCGCCAATGCCGGCATTGTTCAGCAAGAGATCAATCGGCTGATCCACATAGCGCGCGGCCAGGGCATCGATCATGGCGTGATCCGTAACATCCAGCTGCTCAACGGTGATGTTCTTGTTATCGGCCGCCAGTGCGTTCAATACGTCGGCTTTCTCCGGCTTGCGCGCGGTGGCGATGATGCGCGCACCCCGCTCGGCATACTGCCGGGTGAATTCCAGGCCCAGCCCACGGTTGGCGCCGGTGACCAGGATCACCGCCCCCTCGCCGATGGGCTTCGCAGTCTTGTCTTCGGCGGTCAGCTTGATCGGGGCGCGCACGTGGGCGCCGGCCTGGGCCTGGCTGGCACCCAGGGCGGCCACGGCCAGCCCGGCGGCGCCGGCAATAAAGTCGCGGCGATCTGCCGCCGCCTCAGGTTGCTTGTCTTTGCGGTCTGTCATGGCGCTTCTCTGTTTATAAGGTGTGGCAAACGCGTCAGGTTTGAACGGCGGTTCGGGCACGGAACATCAGGCCCAGTATCATTCTAAGGAGCCTCAGGTATCCCGATGGATGCAAGCGCGATCTGCCCAAGGGCCGGACAGCCGCGGTGACGTTGGCGCTCGCCGGATAACGACGGCTATGCTTGTCCCAAATCCGCACCTGGAAACATCAATGGCAGACCAGAACCCCCTCGATCGCATCAACCGTCGCGACCTGTTTATGGGCGCAGGACTCTTCGCCCTGCTCGGCATGCAGGACGCCATGGCCGGCGGCCACACGGGCCCGCGCGTGCAGCTCAGTGAAGAAGAACAGGCGGCGCTGGAGAAAGCCAACGACAAGCTTGTGGCTGATTTTGTCCGCGACTACAACAAGAAGGATGCCAGCGTGCTGGACAAGTACGTGAGCGACGACATCATCTACCAGATCACCGAAGGCATGGCCGAGGTGGTCGGCCGCGAGGCCTTTTTCAAGCACAACGACAACATGTTCCAGGGCCTGGAAAAGGTCGACTGGATCAACAAGCGCCAGTTCGCCATTGGCCAAGTCGTGATCAACGAACGCATCGATGAGTTCTATCCCTTCCCCGGCAGCAAGGTCCCGCGCATGCGTTTTCACGTGGCGGGTTACTTCCTGATCGACGACGGCAAGATCAAGGTCTGGCGCGATTTCTCCTACCCGGGCGCCAAGCAGCTGATCAAGCCGGCACCGAAGGCTTAAGCAGAGCCACGGAAACGGCCCCTTTTCGGGCGTGGCGCCCTGCCGGGCTATTCAGCGATGCCGATGACGAACAGCACCGCGTAGTCCTGCTTGTTGCAGCCCGCCACGGGCGGCATCTCGGCGCCGGGCTTCACGCGGAAGGCAGAGTGCGGCGCATTGGCCGGCGAGCAGGAAGGCTGACCGGCTACCGGGGATTAGCGCGCGTGGCAGAACTTCCCGCCCCCTCGCTGTGCTGCAGCTCGGCGGCGATGCCGGCTCGGGCTCGGCGGGCCTAGGCGTATCTCGCAATTGTCCCGCGCCGGGCCCGCGCTTATTTTCACCCTTAAGGAGGGAGTGTGAGGCATCGATACCAGCTGCTGTTTGTCGCTTTGGCGCTGTTGCTGCCGCTCATTGCAGTCGCCGGGAAACGCGACGACGCAAAGCAGTGCGTAGAGGCGTTCGAACGCGAAGACTATGTGAAGGCCTTGGAATTCTGCACGGCGGCCGCCAGGGCGAATGACGCCGAAGCGCAGAACACCCTGGGCCTGATCTACAGCGCCGGCTTAGGGGTACCCGAAGACAAACGCCTCGCGCTGCAATGGTATCGCCGCGCCGCCAGGGGTGGCTGGCCGGCGGCAATCTATAACGTCGCCGGCGTCTACTTCAACGGCGAAGGCGTACCGAAGAACGAGCAACTCGCCGCCCGTTGGATGCGTCGAGCCGCTGAGGCGGGGGTGCTTGAGGCGCAAAACAACCTCGGCGTCATGCTGCGTGACGGGATCGGCACTCGGCGCGACCCTGAAGAGGCGGTGACATGGTTCCGCCGCGCTGCCAGGTTCGGCAACGCTGACGGGCAGCTGAATCTCGGCGCCGCCTATGCTCAAGGCAATGGCCTGGAACAGGACTGGAAAAAGGCCATCAAGTGGTTCCGGCGCGCGGCCGAGCAGGGCAATGCCCTAGCGCAGTACAACTTGGGTCGCGTCTATGCCGAGGGCAATGGTGTGCCGCAGGATGACGCGCAGGCGCTGCAATGGTATCGGCGCGCGGCCGAGCAGGGGCTGGCCGAGGCCGGCCTGCAGCTGGGTTGGGCCTATGAGGAAGGCCTCCGGGTCCCGCAAGACCATACCGAGGCACTGCGCTGGTATACGCACGCTGCGGATCTCGGCGACGCGAAGGCACGCTACATGGTCGCGCGCGCTCACCTCGAGGGCATCGGCACAGCCGTAGATGAAGCCGAAGCTGCGCGTTGCATGCGCGAAGCGGCCGAGGCCGGCTTGACGGAGGCGCAGTACGACCTCGGTGTGTTGTGCAGCGAGGGCCGTGGCACACCGCAGGACATGGAAGAAGCTGCCAAATGGTTTCGCGAGGCGGCTGAGCAGGGTGAAGCCGAAGCGCAGTATGCACTGGGCGTGTCCTATGCTGAAGGTCGCGGGGTCGAAGTAGATGGCGAGCAGGCGGTGCATTGGCTGGAGCAGGCCGTCGCGCAAGGCCACGCCGGCGCACTCATATACCTGGGGCTGATGTATGCCGACGGGATTGTCGTGCCGGCTGACGACGCCAAGGCAGCCGGCTATTTTCAAAGAGGCGCTGAAGGCGGCGATACGCTTGCCCAGCTCTACCTCGGCGGTATTTTCTACGACGAGGGCCGCGGGGTGCCAAAGGATCCCGAGCGAGCGACCTACTGGATCGAAAAGGCAGCTAAACAAGGCGATGCCGACGCGCAGTACATCCTGGCGTTACGCTACATCAATGGCACCGGCGTCGAGCAAAACGACACGGAAGCGGCGCGCTGGTTGCGAATGGCCGCCGAGCAGGGTGAGGCCCGGGCACAGATCTATCTCTCCACGTTGTACGACCAGGGTCGCGGCGTAGCCGAGGACGATGAGCAGGAATTTTACTGGGCCCTCGAGGCCGCAAAACAGGGCAACGCGCGCGCGCAGAACTATGTGGCGGTGATGTACCTGCACGGCGAAGGCACGGCGGAGGATTCGGGCGAGGCAGCGCAGTGGTTCCTGCGAGCAGCAGAGCAGCACGTCCCCGAGTCCCAGTGTGCGGTCGCAGAGATGTACCTGGCCGGCCAGGGAATCTCACGGGATGACGTTAAGGCAGCACGCTGGTTCCTTGCTGCCGCGGAGCAAGGCAATGCCAGGGCCCAGGAAAAACTGGCCGCCCTCTACGGCCTGGGACGCGGCGTGGCGGAGGACCAGGCCGAGGCCGTGCGCTGGCTGCAGCCCGCCGCGTCACAGGGGCAGCCCAATTCGCAGTACGAGCTTGCCGTTCACTACCACGAAGGCAATGGGGTGCAACAGGACCTCGAACAGGCGGCCTACTGGTGGCGCCAGGCTGCCGGGCAGGGTCACGCGGATGCGCAGTATCTACTCGGTGTTTGTTACCGCGATAGCATTGGAGTGGCCAAGGGCGACGCCGAGGCCGTGCGCTGGTTCCGCGCGGCGGCGGCGCAGGGCAAGGTCGCGGCGCAGCACAACCTGGGCGTGATGTACCACCGGGGCCAGGGAGTAACGCGCGATATGGACAAGGCGCTCGACCATTATCGCCTGGCGGCCGAACAAGGTTTTGCCCTGAGCCAGTACAACCTGGGCCTGGTGTACGCGAAAGGTGATGGGGTGCCGGCGGATCCGGCCACGGCGAAGCAATGGTTCACCCTGGCTGCCGACCAGGGGCACGAGAAGGCCCGGGTGCACCTGGAGGCCCTGCAGCAATCAGAATGATGCCCGCTGTGGCAGCGGGATCTGACGGCTTCCACCTGGAATAGAGGGACAGTGACTCTATTTATCCCACCGGCGCCGAAGGCTTAGTGGGGGGCACTGGCCAGGTAGGCATTGATGCTGGCCAGGCGCAATTCAAAAGGGCCATCTTTTTTGTCGTAGATATACAGCGCCATTTCCCGGATCTGGCCGGGGTCAAGTTCGGGGCCGTCCAGTTTGTAGCCACGGAATTGCGGATAAAAGCGCGAGAAGGGAATGTTCACGGTGCTCCATTCGCCCGCGCTGGTTTCGAAATCAGCCCAGTAACTGATCCGCCGGCCGCGCCAGCGGGCATTGGTCTCTAACTGCCAGGTATAGCGACGACCGTCACCCTTGAGGCGGAGCTGGATGCCAGCATGATTGGACAAATCCAGCTGCAGGGCTTGCGTGCGTATCGAGCTGAAGCCGCCGCCGTTGGTGTTGGTGCTGCCGGCGAAGATCAGTTCCCCGGGTGTTTGTTCGAAGCCACCCTCGCTCCGGCCGCCCATCACGTTGTCGTTCTGCACATACCAGCCAAAGTCAGGGGTAGCCGGGGTGAAGTCGGTAAGCATGGGTTCCCCCTTGGGACCTGGGTCCGCCGCATCGAGTGATGAATTCGGCCCGGTCAGCAGCAATAGCCCAATGGCCAGCGCACAGGGTATCAGGTCGATGTCGCGATGCATGATCATGGCAGGCAGCTCGTCCCTACCGTCCGAATCTGGATCACTGATTCTAGCTCACAAAGCGATTGACTCCGGCTGGCAGCCCGGGCACCAGTAAAGCGTGCGGTCGGCAAATTTGTCTTTGCGTGCACCAGGGAACTGGGTCAATCTGTTGATATGGACCCGATAAGCCAAGGCGTGCTCGGTGCGAGCGTACCGCAGGCCATCAGCCGGAAAACCCACCTCGCGGCCGCCACCCTGTTCGGCGCGCTGGCGGGCATGGCCCCCGATCTCGACAGCCTGATCCGCTCGGACACCGACCCGCTGCTGTACCTGGAGTATCACCGCCAGTTCACCCATTCGCTGATTTTCATCCCCATTGGCGCGCTGATCTGTGCCGGGGTGTTCTACGTGCTGTTTGCCCGGCG
>CAJIBG010000016.1_pt1 | contig 17031 bp, 13 predicted proteins | sample 9199281 | NCBI WGS metagenome assembly CAJIBG01 (sample SAMEA7708292, study PRJEB35096) | sediment metagenome | biome: marine neritic benthic zone biome [ENVO:01000025]; feature: sediment [ENVO:00002007]; material: shallow marine sediment [ENVO:03000034] sea grass bed [ENVO_01000059] ... | reverse complement strand
CTACGAAATGCTGCCGAAATTCGAGCTCATCATCCCGGAACAGGACCTGGACGCCCGGCCCGACGTCACACCGGCGGCGGTGGCAACACCCGGCGCGTACGTTCTGCAGGCCGGTTCGTTTTCCACTTTCGAAGACGCTGACCGCATGAAGGCCAAGCTCGCGCTGCTGGGCGTGGTGTCCCGCATACAGAAAGTCAGTGTGGACGATCGTGAGTTTCATCGAGTGCGCATCGGGCCGGTGGAAGACCTCGCCGAATTGAACCGGACCCGCGAAACACTGCGCGATGCGCGCGTGGAAGTACTGGTGATCCGGGTGGTGGACTAAGCTTGTGAATACCGGGTCCCGTCGCAGCGTGAAGGCCTTGGGGCAGCAACACTGCGCCCGGCGCTGTCACGCCTTGAACCTGGTGTCTGCCACGATTGGTTCCTGGATGGGCGTCCTGCGTCTCATCATCGCGCTCCCGGTGGTGCTCGCCGGGTGCGCCACGCAGGCACCCGTTCCATCACCAGCACCGGCACCCACGACAAGGCCGGCTGAACCGTCGCCCCCACCGGCACCGACGTCCATGGAACTTGCCGCGCGCCGCGCGCAGGCGCTCACCTGCGAACGCCTGTCGGTTGCCGCCGTTGGCGACATCATGCTGGGCACCGATTTTCCGGAGCCGCGGCTGCCGCCTGACGACGGCGCCGGTCAGTTAAGCGACGCGGCGCCCATACTTCGCCAGGCCGACATCGCGTTTGGCAACCTGGAAGGGGTGTTGATCGACGGCGGCGAACCGGCAAAAAAATGTCGAAATCCGGCTGCCTGTTACCTGTTCCGGTCGCCGCCGCGTTTCGCCGACACGCTGGCCGCGGCGGGCTTTACGGTGCTGAGCCTGGCCAACAATCATGCGCGTGACTTCGGCGAAGAGGGCCGCGATGCCACGATGGCCGCCCTCGATGCGGCGGGCGTGCTGCACTCCGGCCGCGCAGGGACACTCGCCAGCTGGAACCAGGGCGATGTGCGCGTGGCGATGATCGCCTTCGCGCCGTTCAAGGGGGCGTGGCCGATGCTCGACCCGGTGGGTGCGCAAGCGGCGGTGGCCGGGCTCGCCGCCGGTCACGACATCGTGATCGTGTCTTTTCACGGTGGCGGTGAGGGTGCCGACGCAGAACGAATTCCGTTCTCCGAGGAGTTCTACCGCGAGGAAAACCGCGGCAACGTGGTGGAGTTCGCACGCGCCATGGTCGACGCCGGTGCCGACCTCGTGTTCGGTCACGGGCCGCACGTGCCGCGGGCGATGGAGCTGTACCGCGAACGCCTGGTCGCCTACAGCCTGGGCAACTTCGCCACGTGGTGGGGCATCAGCGTTACCGGCCCGAAAGGTTACGCCCCGATTCTGCGCGCGACGGTGGACGGTAATGGCCGTTTCGTCAGCGGCGACATTGTATCGATGCAACAGATCCGGCCCGACGGTCCGCGACGTGACGCCGCCGACCGTGCCGGGCGGATGATGCGTGAACTGACCGTGCTGGACTTCGGTGGCGGTGGCCTCGGTTTCGACAATGCGGGTGCATTCGCCCCCGTGACCGGGCCCATCGCCGATTGCGTGGCTGCACCATGACGTTGCTGACGGATCGGTATCCCGCCCTGTTCGCGACCTTGCCCTACCTGCAGCTGGCCGAGCTGCCGACGCCGCTGGACGATGCGGACCGCATGGCCGCGCAGCTAGGTATCCGCCGGTTGTGGATCAAGCGTGATGACGTCTGCGCGCAGCCTTATGGCGGTAACAAGGTGCGCAAGCTCGAACACCTGCTGGCCGACGCGCTCCAAACAGGCTGCGATGCCGTGCTGACCTATGGCGCTGCAGGCTCGAATCACGCGCTGGCCACCTCGATCTACGCGCACCGCGTCGGCCTGGATTGTTATGCGGTCATGACCCCGCAGGCGCCTACGCCGAAGGTCGCGGATACGCTGCGCTATCACGCGCTGCTCGGCACGAAGATGGTGGCAGCGGAAGGCTTCCAGGAAACCGTGACGGCCCGTGATGCGTTGATGGCTAAACATCCCACCGGTGGGTCCAGGATTTACGACATCTGGTGGGGCGGGTCGTCCTGGGTCGGGGCCGCCGGCTTCGTGAATGCGGCGCTGGAAATCGGCGAGCAGCTGGCCCGCGATCCGCCGGACTATCTTTACGTGGCTGCCGGCACGCAGGGCACGGCCGCCGGCCTCGCGCTGGGCCTGCGCGTGCTGGGCTGGAAGACGCAGGTGGTCGGTGTACGCGTGGTGCCCATGCCCACGCGCCTGCCCGCGGCCTACGACCGACTGTTTCGCGAAACCGGCCAGGAACTGCACGCGCTGGACGGTAACTTCCCGATCGTGGACGAACCCTTTGCAAATTTCGAGTTGCGCGACGAGTTCCTGGGCGACGGCTACGCGATTCCAACCCACGGCACGACCGAAGCGGTGGAACTGGCGCAAAAGCTCGCCGGTATCGGCCTGGAAACAACCTATACCGGCAAGGCCATGGATGCGCTCGTGCAGGATGCCCGCAGCGGGCGCCTCGCCGACAGCTCCGTCGTCTTCTGGCTGACGTACAACTCCCACCCTTACCCGGCAGAAATCTCGGGTTATGGCGCCGCTGACGTACCGGCGGAGTTTCGCCATTACTTCGCCTAGTTGACCCGCAAGCTCATGCTATCCTGAATTCAGGGTACGGCTGAATCACGAGACTGCTAAACGCAGCCAGCATCAGCCCAGGGGTACAAAGAGTGACAAAGATTCGTTCGCGCGCGAGCGGAGCCAGGTGGCTATGCATCGGGGCCTGTGTGGCGTTCTGTCCCGTCACGGTCTGGGCCCAGGCTATCGAAGAAATCGTGGTCACGGTACGCAAGCGGGAAGAGGCCCTGGCCGACGTCCCACTGTCTGTCGTGGCCTTCGACGCGCGGGCCCTGCGCGATCGCAACATCAACAATGCCTACGACGTTGCCACCTTCACCCCCAACTTCAACTTCGGTCCCAACATCATCGGCCGGCAGCTGGACGCACCAAACATTCGCGGCCAGTTCAGCCCGCTGCTCGGCGGATCGCCGGCCATTGGCAGCAGTAACGTCGCGTTCTACGTCGACGGCGTTTTCATCACCGGAACCAGCAGCACGCTACCTATCGAGAACCTCGAGCGCGTCGAGGTGCTCAGGGGGCCGCAGGCCGCGCAGTTTGGTCGGTCAGCCTTTGCCGGCGCCGTTAACTTCGTCACGCGGGCACCCACGAACGACTTCGAGGGCGAGATCAACGCCCGCATGGGTGGAGACGCAGACTACAATCTCGGCGGCTTCCTGAGCGGCCCGATCATCGAGGACCAACTGCTGTTCTTAGTTTCCGGCACTTACGAGACCTGGGACGGGGAATGGAGCAACGGGCTGATCCCCTGCGAGGACCGGGCAGACGACGGACAAGGCTGCACCTTTGTGACGAATAACTTTTTCGGCACCTGGCCCGAGTTGCCGGCCTCGGCAACGACGCCCAATTTCACCGGCCTGGGCGGCGAGGAAACCTGGAACGTCTCCGGCAAAATCGAGTGGCGACCAAGGGATGACTTTGCGGTCAGCTTCAAGGCGAGCTACACCGAAACCAACGACGATCACTACGCCACGTTCTTCCAGGGTGAGACGAACTGCTTTTTGCCTGGTGATCCAGGCAGTTCCCCTGACTCGCCGGGCTGGTTCTGCGGGGAACTGAAGGTTGACGGCCTGATCAACCAGATGAATATCGCGGACTTCGGCGCTGGCGCGTCGAGCATTTACGCCACGGTCGACCCCGCACCCTACGTGGGCGCTGAGAGTGAGACGAGGCGCTACCTGGCCGAGGTTTTCTGGGACCCCGGTGACTGGAGTGTCATCGCTCGCTACGCGTGGAACGAACAGGAAGTGGAGCAGTACCGGGACCTCGACCGCGGGCCCTACCTGGGCCCTGCAGACATCGGCGTCTTTACCGGCGGCCAGAAGAACGACTTCGAGGACCAGTCCTTCGAGTTCCGGGTGTCTTCCTCGCAGGATGAGCGTTTTCGCGCAACCGCGGGCCTGTATTACTACGATTCTGAGGAAACTGCTTTCCAGCGCGACTTCACCGGCATCTGCCGGTTCAACTTCGGCGATCCACGCATCGGCCCAGGGGGAGTCGAACTCTACGAAGGAGATCCCGGGTACGAGACCACGCGCCCCTCGCCCGTGGGCGACGGCGACGTGACCAACGAGGCCGTGTTCGGCAGCGTCGAGTATGACCTCACACCGTTCCTGACTGCTTCTGTCGAGGGTCGTTACGCGGTGGACACCCCGAAAAGGCAATCACCCCGGGGCATTTCCGAACAGGACGACTTCGAAAGCTTCGCGCCCCGCTACACGCTGACCTACCGCCCGAGCGACGACCTCACGCTATACGGGCTGGCGGCGAAGGGCACCAAGCCGGGTGGGTTCTTCTTCGCCTACTTCGACGTGGACGTAGCGCCCGCAGAGACCCGGGCCGGGATTGAGAACGGTGATGCCTTATTCGAGGAAGAAGAGGCCTGGACCTACGAGATCGGGGCAAAGACCAGCTGGCTCGATGGCCGCCTCGCATTCAATGCATCGCTGTTCTATATCGACTGGACGAATCAGGCGATCAATGAAAACGTCAATATCCCCACCGTATGCGGTGGGGTATCCCTGGACGAACCTAACCGGATCGTGTTCAACGCCGGCGAGTCGAGGGTCTACGGTATGGAAATGGACCTGCAGTTCGCCGCGACGGAAAACCTGTTCCTGTCGCTGGCCTACGGCCTGCAGGACACCAAGCTGGAAGATTTCAATTCGCTGACCTATGCGGAGCTGACCGGCGGCGACGGCGACGTGTCAGGCAACGAGGCGCCGCGAGTGCCGAAGCACAATGTCACCGCAGCGGCGACCTATACCCGCAGCATCAACGCCATGCTGAACTGGTTTGCACGTACCGACTGGGTGTACGAATCTGAACAGTGGATCTCGGCAGTCAACGAAGCGAAGATCGGCGAGACCTACCTGTGGAACGCCAGGCTGGGCGTCGAGAACGACTCGATCGTCGCGAGTGTCTATGTGGACAATATCCTCGACGAGGATGCGCCAGTGCTGGTGTCCGACTTCCCGAACTTCCAGAATTTTCCGGCCCGAGTGACTAACGCCTTTCCACTGACCCCCAGGCGCAGCCGGAACTGGGGTGTCAGCCTGACCTACCGCTTCGGCGGCCGGTAAAAAGCAGGCGAACCCCATCGAACGCGCCGGGGGGGACTAGCGCGACCATGCGATGGGGTCCGCCGCCACCAAGCGGGCGGGGACGGGGGGGTATCAGCGTCTGAATTCCCGGCGACCGCTCGGCAGGTCTCAACAGATGATTGGACGGCGCGGCCGAGGTTTTCCTTCGCCCGCCACCAAATATGGGCTACCGCCGGCTCGGATTGACCCAATGCAACAATAAACAGGCTGCGGCGAAGGATTGAGGGAACCCGGAACGTCTAAGGTATAGGATCGGACCGAGAGGGATACCTTGACTGGGATCATACATACCGATCGCGCCGTGGCCAGGAAGATCCTGGCGGGCGACGAGCGGGCATTCCGGGAGTTATTCGACGATTTCTTCCCGCGGCTCTACCGCTTCGCCATGGTGCGCCTGGACGGTGACCACGATGCCGCCGCGGAGGTCGTGCAGCAAAGCTTCTGCCGTGCGCTGGAAAAGCTCGATACGTACCGGGCCGAAGCCGCACTTTACACCTGGTTCTGCCAGATCTGTCGCAACGTGCTGGTCGACTACTGCCGGGCGAAAAACCGGCGTGGGCAACACGTGGTGCTGTTCGAAGATCATGCCAGCGTCCGGGCCGTCATCGACACGGTGGCCGGGCCGGCCACGGACCGCCCGGAAACCGCAGCGTGGCAACGCGACGTGAAACGCCTGGTGCAAGCCACCGTTGATGCGCTGCCGGCGCACTACGGCGACGTGCTCGAGTGGAAGTACGTGGACGGGCTGACGGTAAAAGAAATCGCGACGCGACTGCAGACGAGCGGGAAGGCGGCGGAGTCTTTGCTGACCCGTGCGCGCGAAGCGTTCCGGCACGCGATGCTGGATATGGTGGACACAGAAGACGCGTTGCAGCCGCCGACCGCGGTCGACGCAGGATGACAGCCGATGACTGACGACTACAAAAGAGACGCCAGCGGCGCGCAGCCTGAAAACCGCAGCGACCTGCTCGCGGAGCTGATTCGCACTGCGGGGCGCCGTGATTCGCCGCCGGGCGAAGCCTACGATCAAGTCTACGCAGCGGCCCGGCAAACCTGGCAGGCAAAGCTGCAACGCCGACGTCGGCAGACCTTCACGCGTCTGGCGGCAGCGCTGGCGGTCATCGGGCTCGCCGCGGCTATTTACGTGCTGCAAACGCCCGCGCCAAGCGCGCAGATCGGCACCGTCGCCCGGGTCATCGGCATGCTGGAAACGCGGCCTGCAGTCGACATGGACTGGCAACCCGCGGGTGAAGCGGCCTCCGGGCTGAATCGAGGCGGTCACCTGCGCACCCGCGCCGGCGGCAGCGCAAGCCTGCTGCTGGAAGGTGGCGTGTCGCTGCGCCTGGCAGCAGACACGGAAGTGGCGTTGCAATCCGCGTCGCAGGTCGAACTGCGGGCCGGCAAACTCTATGTCGACACGGGTAGCCGGGGTACTAGCGAGTCTGTCATCGAGATCCTGACCCCGGCCGGCATCGCGCGCGACGTGGGTACCCAGTTTGAAGTGCGGTACCTGGACGACGCGTTCCGGCTGCGCGTGCGCGAGGGCCAGGTGCTGCTGCTGCGCAGTGACCAGGAGCAGCTTGGCAACACCGGCGAACAGCTGGCAATCAATGCCAGGGGCGAACTCGCGACCACCTTGATTGCGCCCGACGACCCGGACTGGCGCTGGGTACAGATGATTGCCCCTGCGCCGAGCATCGAGAACCAGCCGCTGAGCGTGCTGCTGGAATGGGTCGCACGGGAAACCGGGCGCCCGGTGATTTACCAGCGCCCGGCGCTGAAGAACAAGGCCGGCCTCACAATTTTGCACGGCAACATTCGTGACCTGGCGCCGATGGAAGCACTGGGCGTGGTGCTCGCCACCACGGATTTCGCCTATGAAGAACTGGATGACGGCACGATAATGATCAGACTAAGGGCCGACTAGTCCCGACGACAAACCATGAGCCGGGGGGCAATACGGAGGCGACGCGTGCGGGTCTGCACCTGCGCCGCGAAAGCAGCGCTAACGAGCCTGCTGCTGCTCACCACTGTTGCCCGTTTCGCGGTTGCTGCCAGCGGCTACGACAGCCTGACTCTCGAACAGGCCATTGACCGCCTGGCTGAAGACGGACTGCAGGTTTTCTACAGTAGCGACCTCGTGAAACCGTGGATGCGGGTTCGACAGGAACCTGAAGCCGGCAGCCCGACCGACATCCTGACCGAAATTCTCGCGCCGTATGAACTGACGACCGAAGCCGGTCCGGGCGGCACACTGGTCATCGTGCGCGGGCCGCCGCCACCTGCCCCGACCACCGGCACTGTCCGTGGCCGCCTGGTGCAACGCCTCTCGGGCGAGCCCGTGCCAAACGCCAGCCTGCAGCTGACTTCCACTGCTCAGTCTGCGATAACCGACGGAGACGGCGGTTTCGAGTTCTCCGATGTTAAGCCCGGATCCCATCGATTGCAGATTGCAGACGGGAGGTCCCTGGCCCCCACCCGCTTCCGGGTCCGTGCGGGAGAGGTCAGTCGCCTCACGATCGAAGTGTCGTATGTAACGGAGCCAGACCTCGCGGAGGTAATTGTCAGCGCAAGCCGCTATGAACTGTTCCGCCATGCCGGCCCGTCTGCATCGGCATTTACCGCAGCGGACCTGGAGCTATTGCCGGAAATCGGCGATGACGGGTTGCGTGCCGTATCGCGGCTGCCAGGCACCGCCGGCAACGACGTCAGCGCGAAATCTAACGTGCGCGGTGGCGAAGTCGACGAGACCCTGGTGCGCTTCGACGGCCTGCGACTGTACAACCCGTTTCACCTGAAAGATTTTCAAAGCCTGTTCAGCGCGATCGATCCCAGCCTGATCGACGAGCTGAACATTTACACGGGTGGATTCCCGGTCACCTACGGCGACCGGATGAGCAGCGTGATCGATATCACGCCGCTGGCGCCAGGCGATGAGCCGTACCGCGAACTCTCGCTGAGTTTTTTCAACGCGTCGGCGCTGGCGTCGGGGTCTTTCAATGACGGGCAGAGTGACTGGCTGGTATCGGCACGACGCGGCAATCTCGACCTGATGTTCGACGTGTTCGACCCGGATCGCGGCGACCCGCAGTATGTCGATTTCTACGCACGTGTCGGCCATCGCTTCAGCGACGCGTTCAGGGTCAGCGGCAACCTGCTGGTGTTCGACGACGACATCAAGATTTACGACGACGAACAGGATGAACGGGCGAAGGCCGATTACCGTGACGAGTACTACTGGCTGCGCTTCGACCTGGCGCCGAGCGACGTGCTGCAAGGCTCGGTAATCGCGGCCCGCATCGATATGGACAGCAAGCGTCGCGGCACGTCTGAGCAGGACGGTATTTCCGTCGGCGAGCTGTACGACAAGCGGGACTTCGATATCTGGGCCTTGCAGACCGACTGGTCCTGGCGGGCGACCGACCGGCTACTGTTGCAGGGCGGCGCCGAGTACCGAGATGAAGACGGCAGCTATGCCTACCAGGACGAGGTGGAGTTCTCCCTGTTGTTTCTGACGCCCGGCGCGAAAACTGATCCGCAACGCACGACGGACCTGCGTGCATCGCCCGACGGAAAGAATTACGGGATCTACGGCAACCTGCGTTTTGATCTGCTCGACTGGCTGACGACCGAGGCCGGCCTGCGCTGGGACAAGGAAACCCTGAGCCGCAGGAACGACGAGCAGTTCAGCCCCCGGCTGTCGCTGCTGGCCGACGTGACCGACCGTACCAGCCTGAGGCTCAGCTGGGGTCGCTTCTTCCAGGCCCAGTCAGTAAACGAGCTGCAGATATCCGACGGGGTGACGGAGTTTTTCCCCGCCCAGCGTGCGGACCACTGGATAGCGAGCCTGGAGCACGCCTTCCGCAACGGCATCGACCTGCGCGTGGAAGCCTTTCGCAAAGACTACCGGGACCCGCGGCCACGTTTCGAAAACCTGCTGAATAGCCTGATTCTGCTGCCAGAACTGAAACCCGACCGTGTGCGGGTGGCGCCGGACAAGGCCACCGCGGAAGGCATCGAGATATCACTGAGCCGTTTCGACAACGACCCGCTGACGTGGTGGGCGAGCTACACCTGGTCGTCCATCGAAGACGATTTTGGCGTCACGGAGCGGCCCCGCAACTGGGACCAGACCTTTACCTGGCAAGCCGGGATCGGCTGGCGGACGGAACGCTGGGAACTCAGCCTGACCGGTATTTACCGCCGGGGCTGGCCGACCACCGACGCGTTCCTGGTGGCCGACGACCCGTTACCGCTGGCCGCCACCGGGCCGCGCAACGGCGAACGGCTGAGCTCGTCCACGAGCTTCGACGCCCGGGTGGCGCGCAAGTACGACCTGGGTGATGCCGGCCGGCTCACGGTGTTTGGGCAGCTCAACAACATGTTCAACCGGGGCAACAAGTGCTGTGTCGAATACGAAGTCGAAGAATTCGCGGACGGCACACCTTACCTGGATCTTGAGAACAAGAAGGGGGTGCCGATCGTGCCGTCGCTGGGCGTGACCTGGCAGTTCTAGCCCACTTTGAGCCAAACGGCGCATCGCACTGACGTTGACAGTTCCCAGGGCGAGCGTCGTGGAAAGCCGGCCATTAACGAAGCTCGGCGCCTCTTTTCACCAGCAGTTCCCGCAGCAGGGACCTGTGGCACAACGACTCGTCTTCGCAGTAACAACCAATGGAAAGATTGGTCTGATGGGATAGTGCGGCCAGCAAGTCGAGGACCCGAGACGCGTCCGGGGATTTCATTTCGGTAAGAAACCGGCGCTTGAAGCTGCGCCACGCTGCAGCGTCGTCGATTGGGAAGTACTCCTTCAACAGGGCTTCGCTCGGCGACAGGTTCGGAAACCATACGTCGTAGATGTCTTTCGCCGCGTAGTCTTCCTTCCGCACCCCGCGCGGCGGACGCCGCACGGTGCCAATTCGCAGTCCCTCGTCTGCAGACCTGGAACTGCCGAGCCTGACGATCATTATTGCCATCTTGCTGCCGGCTTCCGGTGCCCGTGCACCGTCGCTCAAGCTACCCACGATAATTCAGTGTACAACGCAATGTCGTAACTGGATAACTTAGGCAACCGCACGCCGGCGCCGGCGAATAACTCCCGTCACGCTATCGCGGGCCCAGCAGTTCCGCGAGATTGTCTGCGGCGGCTTGTCGGATCACCGGGTTCGTATCGGCCAGCGATTGCTGCAGGAGCTGAGTCGAGAGATCGCCTCCAATGAGGCCCAGGGCATCGACCGCGGTCTCACGAACGCGAAGATCAGGATCGTTCAATGCCACCGTCAGCGCGAGCGCCGCTGCTTCCGTGCCGAGTTCGCCAAAGGTTTCTGCAGCGGCTTCGCGCACGTCGCGATCCGGGTCGCCCAACGCATCCAGCAGCTGATCTGCAATCTGGCCATCGGCGGCCTCTCCCAGCAAGTAGATCGTTTCTGTCTCATCCACTGCAGGCTCGGCACGGGCCGGCCGGATGATCTCCCCCGGCCGCTCAGGCGAAGTTGAATTCGCGAGCACCCACAGCCAGTTGCCGGTGTCGGGCGCAGGCTGCGTGTAGCGAAGAATGAAACTGTACTGACGAAGAATGCTCTTCACCGCGCGCTGCGGCGCCATTCGCCGAACGTCGATCGACAGCCGCTCATCCATCGAATCCTGCAGAACAACCGTCAGGCCGCAGGCATGCGCGAGCTCCGCGAGGATTTTCTTAACAGGAGCCTGTGTCGCGTGGACGCTGATGGACTGCCCGGTGCATTGAACTGACAGAGCCACCGCAGATTCGTCGGCAACGGCCGGCAAGGTAAACGCGAGGCCTGCCAGGAGACAACCCCCGCGCTTACCAAAGGGAGCGGTTACCTTCATCTCACTCAGGAAGTGACACTTCGAAGCAGCTCTCGCTGCTGGTCTCATTGCCACCGGCATCGGTGACGAGAACCTGGAACTTGAAGTCTTCGGCCAGCTCAATGAATCCCGGCGGGACGACGAGTGACGTGACGTCAGGCGGAAGATTCACTTCGAGTTTGTACTCAGTGTCCTCGACCTCCACAGCCACCTCATAGCGGGTAACTTCGATCGGGCCGCTGTTGCCGATCGTCGGGTGTGAAGTCGTGACCTCATTCCAACTCAAGACAACAGGCTGAGCCATCACGACCGGTAACTCTTCATCGCAGTCTGCCGGCGCAGGCATCCCTGCCACCGCCAAGCCGTCCGGGGGTGCCGGCAGGACGTGGGTAATCATGATTTCATTCTCCCGCTCCTCGCCGCCAAGGGTCCGGCCCTCGATTTCATATTCACCTTCCGGAAAGCGAGCGAAGAATTCCTCCGCAGAAAGCTCGTCGAAGGTCGGTTCGGCGCTCTCAAAGGCCAGCTCCGTCAGGCCTTGCCGGCGCAACCGTCCGCGGGGCACGATGTACAGCATTCTCCGGCCCCGCGAATCTTCCACCACGACCCGTTTCCACGGCTCGCCGTCGAGCTTCATGTGGATACCGAGATCGCCGTCCGTGTCATTGAGCTGGAAAAACAGCTTGCCAACGTCGAAGGGTATCTCGTTCTCATCATCGGCCCAGCCAGTGGGCGTGACAACAGCAGCAAACATCGCAGCAGCAGCCACCAGCGACAATCGGATAAAGTCTTTCATCAGGGATTCTCCGCAATAATGTGTCCATACCTATGGACGCCGGCGCGAAGAAAATCCTTTGCGACGGAATACCGTCGCCTGAAAAACGAATGCGTTATGGTGGCCCCGGACAGGCGGGATATACGTCGGCGGGACACACAACCGGGTCGCTGCCGTCGACCGGGCGGAAGCTCAGCACGTGAATATCCCGCGCCTCGAACACGGGCAAGTAGAACTCGGCCATACCGAGCGGGCCAGGGGCGTCATAGCGCCACGCCAGCCCGCCGATGGTCGAGATGCTGATGCCCTGCGGGTCTGCCATCAGCGTCTGCGTGGTATTCGGGCCGTAGTGGTCGTTGATGTCGAAGATCACCGCCGACTCGTAGTCCCAGTTATTGCTGTCGATGGGCAGTCGCGGCTTCAGGATCCAGACCTTCGACGCTTCGTCGCCGCCCACGACCAGCCATGGCTTGGTGCTGCCCTCGAGTATCCGTGCCGGCCAGAAGGCCACTGCGCGGTTCGGCGCGAGCCGGCCCGGGCCCCTGGCGGGCTCCGGATACGTGGGCGTAGCGCGAATATCGTCCTTCAGCACGTGCACCTGCCAGTCGCTGGAGAACAGCTTGCCGTCGGCCGGCTGTTCGATCGCGATGACCCGGCCACCGACGTCGCTCTTCGTCACGTCGAAGCACTGGTCGCCCTGGTGATTGCTGGTCAGCACGTCCACCCGGCCATCGAGGTTCAGATCCACGATCTCCACGGCGAACGGGTTGCCCTGGCCACGCATGATGTCCTTCTGCCGCACGAAGGGCCCGGCGACCGGGTCGACGTCGGACCAGCGCTTGCCCGGCGGTGCGCCGTAGATCGTGATGCCGTCGTGCTTGAAGAAATGTGACGCGACCACCTCCGGGGTCCCGTCGCCGTCGAAGTCGTGCACGTTCATGTTGACCTCTGGCCCGCCGGGTTGCGGCTCTGTGTCGACCAGCACGGTCTCATCCCACTCCCTGCCCGGCGCCAGCGCGTCGCCGGGGTTACGGAACCAGACCAGCTGGCCGGTGGGCGGGCAGAAACCACCGGCGACGATAAAACTCGACCGCACGGTCACGATGTCGCGCAGCCCGTCGCCGTCCATGTCGACAAAGCGACCGTCGTGGTAGAACCAGGGCTGGTTCCCGGTGCTGCCGGGCTTGCAGCGCGGCGGTTCGAACGTGCTTTGATCCACCACGTACTCGGTGCGCGCCGGATCATCGAGGTTGATCAATGTCAGCCGCCCGGGGCGCGGCGTGGACTGGAAGCCCTGCGGCGAGATGACGGCCTCGAAGGGCAGCACGCCGTCGGGCACGCGCGCGGATTCGTTCGGCCAGACCTGCCGCGACACACCGTCGAGATCGGTCAGCACCTCGATGTCGCGCGCACCGTCGAAGGTCTCGAAGTTGACGCTGTCCAGGTCCGCAATCCTGGCCACCAGGTCGCGCTGACTGAAACGCTCGACCTTCCTGCCGTCTGCGGTCTTCACCGCGTTGAAAAAACTCGACATCAGCAGGCCGTCGGCCTTGCCGTCGTCATCGACATTGAATTTCTGAATGTGCAGGAACGCGACGTTGAACGGTGCCTGGAGCAGGCCCTTGCGGTAGACCTCCGGACAGAAGGTCGCTGGTGCCCCGCTCGCATCTGCCAGCGCCGGAATGGCGGCCGACGCGACAAGAATCCACAGTCGCCTGATCATGGAGGCCACTATATAGACACCGGCCCGGCGCATCGAAGCCTGGTTGGTGACCGTCCGTAGGCCGAAACGAGCAGGTTCAGGCAACGTCTGCCGGCAGCAGGGCAACGGCGCACATCAGCTCGATGGGTACGCTGCGGAAGAACCTGGAAGGCAGGGGCGGCCGGGTCGTTCTCTATAACGGCCGCACGATTGCCTGGCAGCCGCTCTCAGGTGATCAGTGCGCCAGGCCGCAGGAACAGACCGGGCCCTTCTCGGCACAGGTCCTCGCGAGTTCGCGGCGAACCACGTTTCTGAGGAAAGCGCACAACGAGTCGCCCTCCGACCTGGCCATTTCGACCAGATTGTCCCGCTCGGCAGGTTCGAGGCGGACTCCGACAGTAATCATCCGGGTACGCCCCAAGGGCGGCCGCCCGCGCTTTGACCCCTCGTCTTTACTCACACTTTGATCCCTCTAACTTGCGTTCCGTGCCTGCCCCTTGGTTGAAAGATAGCGAACCCAAGTCTATTTACCCCAAGTACTTTCGGTTCCGAAAGTTTTCAATTAGGCTCCCGCATCGCAATTTTTCGCCGGGTTTTTGTAAGCAAAATACCCGCCAAATCAGAGAGATGGATGCTCAGCAAACTGAATTCCCCCACGAATTTGTCCTGGATTACCTCGCGCTTATTGCTCAACACGTGCCCGGCGACATCACGCTCAACCAGCTCCGCATCCTGCACTACATTGACATGCGCACCGCGCAGCAGCATGGTCACACCAGCCACACGGAGATTTGCGCTGCCCTGAATATGTCGGCGGCAACGGTGTCGCGGGCGATTGCATCATTCATTGACGCAGGCATCGTCAGGGAGGAAGCCGATGACTGGGATGCGAGACGGCGCCAGGTGAGGCTTAGCGAGCAGTTTTCGCAGGGCCACACGCTCGACAGACAGATCATCGAGCTGGCCCGGAGCCACTTCCGGCGATAGGCAGTGATTACTTGCCGGGCAGGTCAGTGAAGGCCGGGCGTGCCTCCACGAAGGGGTCCCGGAAATCCGGAAAGGCCTCGCGGAATCGACCGGTCCGGCGCTTGCCATAAAACAGCAGCGCCTTGCCCGTGCCGCCGTTCCACGGGTCGAATTCGGGAGTCGCGTATTGACTAAAGAACGCGACGAGTCGCTTATCCAGTTTGCCGACCACGTCGGCATACGCCGGGTCGTCGACCAGGTTGTTCGTCTCCCCGGGGTCGGCCTGCATGTCATAAAGCTCGTTCGGGCTCTCCAGGAAGCGCCGCGTGTATTTCCATTGACGGGTCTGGATGACCCGGGTGGTGATGTATTCGAAGAAGACTTCGTCATCCCAATCCATCTCATCCCCACGCAGCATCGGCGCAAAGCTGTCGCCGGGAGAATTGGCTATCTCCAGCTGGCCCAGGCCGAGGTAATCGAGCACCGTCGGGAAAATATCGAACTGGTTGAGCATCGCGTCCAGTCGCTGCCCGGCTGCAATGCCGCCGGGGTGACGAAAGATCAGCGGGACCTGCATGTTGGCGTTGTAGGCCGGGGGCGGCTCGCCCCATGAGCTGTTGCCCCACAGACCAAGCTGGCCGTAGGCCGAACCCTGGTCCGACAGAAAGATAATCAGGGTGTCATCCTTAACGCCTTTGGCCTCCAGGGTCTCCAGCACCCGGCCGATGCCGGCGTCTACGTGGGTGGTCTCGGCCGCGATGTTGGTCATGGCCCGGCGATTGTTGAGGGCGTCGACGGCTGCCCACGGCCAGCTGCCACCCTCGATGCCGGGATCGTTCCCGCGGCCTGCGGCCTTGACCCAGTCGCGCAGGTAAGGATGCACCTGGTGCTGGGGCATGGGCGGCACATCCTCTTCATACACTGGTGCGAAACGCGACACCGGCGCCTCGTTGACGGTCGGCGGCAGGATGTAAGGGCCGTTATAAGACAGCCACAGGAAGAACGGTTCACTGCCTTTGTGGTCTTCGATGAAGTCAACCGCGCGCCGGGTCCAGAAATCGGTCAGGTGCTCGCTGACGTCGGCAACATCGTATTGCTTGCCGTTGTCGACAATCTGCTGGTCGGTAAAGCTCGCGGTGTGGCCGCCCTGAAACGTCACCCAGTAGTCAAAGCCCAGCGTCGGCACGGTATGCGTGCCGAGGTGATACTTGCCGACCAGCGCCGTACGGTAACCCGCATCGGCTAGCGTCTGCGGCCAGTTACGAAACTCTGCGATTGCCGAATAGCGTTCCAGCGGAAAGCGGCCGGGCAAACCATTGTGCACACCGTTGGCGGACGGAATCAGGCCGGTCAGCAATACCGCCCGCGACGGCGAGCAAACCCCGGTGGTGGCGTAGGCCCGCTCGAACAAGGTGCCTTCTGCCGCCAGCTGGTCGATGTTCGGCGTCTGAATAACCGGATTCCCGTAAGCCCCGAGCAGCGACGCGCTCTGGTTGTCGGTCATGATCAGTAATACGTTGGGCCGCTTCTCCGCCTGCGCCGCGGCGCTGACGAGAACCAGGCATATCTGCGCGACCACGAGCCAGGTGAATGGCTGCAGCCGACGCCAGCAAATCAGATCAGTCACCGCAGTTCCCCCAATCGTTCACCGCGCGTCTGGCAAACCGCGCTCACGCTCGCCGACATGCCAGCGTCGAATAGTTAGAAGCCGCGCTGACAAAGCCAAGCGACCAATTGCTATTACTCATCGGGCTCACCCGGGTAACCCAGGCCCCTTATCCCACCGTACCTGCCGCACCGTTGCAATGCGCTGACCATCCCGTGGAACCCTGCCGGCCGGTCGTGCTGCAGGCCGCAGATACAGGCGATACGGGCCTCGCGCCGCGCAGGCCACCTGGAGACGCGACGTCTAGCGCCGCGGCAAGGATCACTCGCAGCGCTGCACCTCTACTGTCGCATGCACGATGTCGAGCTCCGGTGAGATCAGGGCCTTGTAGTGGTCTGGGGATTTCGGGTCATCGCTCACCACGGCAATCTCCGCGGCGTAAATGCTCGGACCTATACACCACAAATGCAGGTCAGTGACGCGGTCGGCAGAAGACTGTTCGATTGACTCCCGCAATTTGGCGACGCGTTGCGCGTCTGCCTGGTGATCGAGAAGGACACGCGAAGATTCCCGGATCAGCCCGATTGACCAGCGAGCGACCAGGATCGCGCCCACAATGCCCATCGTCGGGTCCAGCCAGCCAGCGCCGAAATATTTGCCCGCGAGCAGCGCGACAATGGCCAGCAAAGACGTCAACGCGTCGGCAAGCACGTGCAGGTAAGCCGCACGAAGATTGTGATCATGATGCTGGTGCCCGTGTCCGTGATCGTGCGGCGTGGACATCAGGATCCACGCGCTGACGCCGTTCACGATCAGCCCGACCACTGCAACTATCAGCGCCTGGTCGAAAGCGATGGCCAGCGGGTTGATCAAGCGGTCCGTGCTCTCGGT
>CAJIBG010000189.1_pt1 | contig 17134 bp, 13 predicted proteins | sample 9199281 | NCBI WGS metagenome assembly CAJIBG01 (sample SAMEA7708292, study PRJEB35096) | sediment metagenome | biome: marine neritic benthic zone biome [ENVO:01000025]; feature: sediment [ENVO:00002007]; material: shallow marine sediment [ENVO:03000034] sea grass bed [ENVO_01000059] ... | reverse complement strand
GGTTGCTGGCCGAGGCCGATCTCGTGGAGCGTTTCCGCGACGGGCAGTCCATCTATTACCGCCTGGGACGGGCGCCTTTTGCGCGCGAAATGGCTGGCCTGCTGGCAGCGGAAGCGGGCCATACCGATACTCAGCTGCAGGCGGACGCGACCGCGCTCGACCAGCTCCTGCACGTGCGCCGCCGCGCCGCGTTCAGTGGTCCGGCGCTGCTTGCGGCGGCGCAGACTGGCGCGCGCCCGGCCGCTGCAGATCTGGAAACAGCACTGGAAGAACTGCTGGCTGGCGCTGATTTTCGCGACGTGCTCGACGTCGGTTGCGGCGGCGGTGCGTTGCTGGCGTGGCTAAGCAGCCGGGCAGATAACGTCACGGGTGCCGACACCGCGCGCCCGATGCGCCTGCTGGCCCGTGCACGCATCCAGGCGGAAGGCCTGAGCAACTGCACCGTGCGCGCGGCCGACCTGCACGCGCTGCCTTTCGCAGACCAGAGTTTCGACCTGGTGATCCTGGACGAGGTACTGGGCTCGAGCGACGCGCTTCCCGTGGCCTTGAACGAGGCCAGGCGGGTGCTGCGTGCTGACGGCAGGCTGGTCATTCTCGACCGGGTCGAACCGGCCGCCCGGCAGCTGTCGGCCGAGCGCACAGGCCTGGCCGAGAATCAGCTCAATACCGCACTGGCGGCTGCGGGTTTGCGGGTCACCCACCGCGGGTGGCTGCCGGGGCGGGCGCCAAGCTACGCGGCGCTGGTCGCCGTGCCGGCGACTGCAGCGTTGAGGACAGGTACTGATGGCTGACTATTCTGCACCCCATGTGTCTTTCGAGTTCTTCCCGCCGAAAACGCCGGCGATGGAAGAAAAGTTGTGGCAAGCGGTCAAGCGGCTGGAACCGTTGGCGCCGTCCTTCGTGTCGGTAACTTACGGCGCCGACGGCTCCACCCGCGATCGCACGCACAACCTCGTCAGCCGTGTCAGCCATGAGACCCGGCTCGCGGGCGCGCCGCACCTGACCTGCGTTGGCGCGTCGAAGGCGGCCGTGCAGGCAATTGCCAGGCAGTACTGGGACGAGGGCATCCGCCACATCGTCGCGCTGCGCGGCGACCCGCCGCAGGGCGCAGACCACTTCGAGCCGCATCCCGGTGGTTATCACTACGCCGCAGAGCTGGTCGCCGGCCTGCGCGAAGTTGCAGATTTCGAGATTTCTGTCGCGGCTTATCCCGAAACCCATCCCGAGGCGCCCGACGCGGACTTCGACATCGACAATCTCAAGCGCAAGCTCGACGCTGGCGCGACACGGGCCATCAGCCAGTTTTTCTTCGACCCGGCCTGTTTCCTGCGCTTTCGCGACCGTTGCGCAGCGGCCGGCATTACCGCGCCCATCGTGCCGGGCGTACTGCCCATCAACAAGTTTGCGCAGATGCTGCGCTTCGCCGCGATGTGCGGCGCCACCGTGCCCGACTGGCTGCACGAGCGCTTTGCCAGCCTTGATGAAGACGACGAGACCCGCCGACTCATTGCGGCCAACACCGCCATTGAAATGGTGACCACGTTACAGCGCGAAGGCGTGAACGACTTTCACTTCTACACGCTGAACCGGGCCGAGCTGACCTATGCCATCTGCTATGCGCTGGGCCTGCGCCCGGGGGCAGCAGCGGCGTGAGCGCGCGGGCAGAGCGCTTTGCAGCGCTCCAGGCGTTGCTGGCCGAGCGCATCGTGATTCTCGACGGCGCCATGGGCACCATGGTGCAGGGCTACCAGCTCGAAGAGGCGGATTACCGGGGCGAGCAGTTCCGCGACTGGTCGTCCGACCTGAAGGGTAACCATGACCTGTTGAGCCTGACACGGCCGGACGTGGTCCGCGAAATCCATGGCGCGTTTTTTGATGCCGGCGCCGACATCATCGAGACCAACAGTTTTAATTCCACCGCACCGGCGCTGGCCGACTACGGGCTCGAAGACCGGGTGCGGCAACTGAATCTCGCGGCCGCTCGCGTGGCGCGCGAGGTGGCCGACGATTTCTCGGCGCGCACCGGCCAGCCGCGCTTCGTGGCCGGCGTGCTGGGGCCGACCAACCGCACTGCTTCCCTGTCGCCCGACGTGAACGACCCGGGCCTGCGCAACATCAGTTTCGACGAACTGGTGCTCACCTACGGCGAAGCGGCGCGCGCGCTGCTCGACGGCGGCGCCGATTTCATCCTGGTGGAAACCATATTCGACACGCTGAACGCGAAAGCGGCGCTGTATGCCATCGACGTGCTCGCGGAAGAGCTGGGCGAGCCGGTGCCCGTGATGATTTCCGGCACCATTACCGATGCCTCCGGTCGCACGCTGTCCGGCCAGACCACGGAGGCGCTGTGGAACTCGGTGCGGCACGCGCGGCCGTTCCTGGTGGGCCTGAACTGTGCATTGGGCGCCGAAGACCTGCGGCCCTACCTGCGCGAACTGTCGCGGGTGGCCGACACGCGCGTCAGTGTGCACCCGAACGCCGGGTTGCCGAACGAGTTCGGCGGCTACGACGATACGCCCGAATACATGGGCGGCGTGCTCGGCGATTTTGCGAAAGAAGGCCTGCTGAACGTGGTCGGCGGGTGTTGCGGCACTACGCCGGCGCACATTCGGGCCATACGCGATGCGGTCAGTGTGCAGCCGCCGCGCGAGCCGGCAGAAGTTGCCCCGGCGCTGCGGCTCAGCGGCCTCGAGCCCATGAATGTCGACCAGGATTCCCTGTTCGTGAATATCGGCGAGCGCACCAATGTGGCGGGGTCGGCCAGGTTCAAGCGCCTGATCATCGACGACGACTACAACGCGGCGCTGCAGGTGGCCCGGCAGCAGGTCGAAAATGGTGCCCAGATCATCGACATAAACATGGACGAGGGCATGCTCGACTCCGTGGCGGCGATGGACCGGTTCCTGAAACTGGCTGCCGGCGAGCCGGACATTGCCAGGGTGCCGGTGATGGTCGACTCATCCCGCTGGGAGGTCATTGAGACGGGGCTGAAAAACCTGCAGGGCAAGGCGGTGGTGAATTCCATCAGCCTGAAAGAGGGCGACGAGCCGTTCCTGAAGCAGGCCCGGGAGCTGCGCCGCTACGGTGCCGCCTGCGTGGTCATGGCCTTCGACGAACAGGGCCAGGCCGACACGGTGGAGCGGCGCCTGGCCATCTGCGAACGCTCGTACCGGTTGCTGACCGAGCAGGTGGGCCTGCCGCCCGAAGACATTATCTTCGACCCGAATATCTTTGCGGTGGCCACCGGCATCGAAGAGCACAACGACTACGGCCGCGCCTTCATCGAGGCGACTCGCCGGATCAAGGCGGAATTGCCGCATGCGCGGGTCAGCGGCGGTGTCAGCAACGTGTCTTTCTCGTTCCGCGGCAACAACCCGGTGCGCGAGGCCATGCACTCGGTGTTCCTGTACCACGCGATCCAGGCGGGCCTGGACATGGGTATCGTGAACGCCGGCCAGCTGGCCATCTACGCAGACATCCCGGCGGAACTGCGCGATGCGGTGGAGGATGTGATCCTGAACCGCCGGGACGACGCCACCGAGCGCCTGCTGGAAATGGCCGGGCGCTACCGCGACGAGGGCAGCGAAGCCGCGGAGGAGCAGGTCGCGGAATGGCGCAGCCTGCCCGCGCGCGAGCGGCTGATGCACGCGCTGGTCAAGGGTATCGACGAGCACATCGTCGCCGACACCGAAGAGGCGCGGCTGGAAGCCGAGCGGCCCCTGGAGGTGATCGAAGGCCCGCTGATGGACGGCATGAACGTGGTCGGCGACCTGTTCGGGGCCGGCAAGATGTTCCTGCCCCAGGTCGTGAAATCCGCGCGCGTGATGAAGAAATCCGTGGCGCACCTGGTGCCGTTCATCGAAGCCGAGCAGGGCGGTGAGGCCCGCAAGGTCGGCCGTATCGTGATGGCCACGGTCAAGGGCGATGTGCACGACATCGGCAAGAACATTGTTGGCGTGGTGCTCCAGTGCAACAACTTCGAGGTGCTCGACCTGGGTGTCATGGTGCCGGCAGAACGCATCCTGGAGACCGCGCGCCGGGAACAGGCCGACATGATCGGCCTGTCCGGACTGATCACCCCGTCGCTGGACGAGATGGTGCAGGTGGCGCGCGAAATGCAGCGCCAGGATTTCCGGGTGCCGCTGCTGATCGGCGGCGCCACCACCTCGCCGGCCCACACGGCAGTGAAAATCGATCCGGAGTACGAAGGCCCGGTGGTCTACGTGAAAGACGCGTCACGTTCAGTGGGCGTGGCGCAGAAGCTTGCCAGCGACAACGACCGGGTCACGTACATAGAGAACGTCCGTGCGGATAACGAGCGGCGGCGACGCCTGCACGCCGGCGGCAAGCGGCAGGCGCCGCAGTTGAGCCTTGCCGAGGCCAGGCAGAACAAGGCGCGGCCCGACTGGGATGCTGCAGCACCGCCCCCGGCCCTGCGCGGCGTGCAGCCCGTCGAACTCGATTTGGCCGCGCTGGTCGACTACATCGACTGGATGCCGTTTTTCAACGCGTGGGAGTTCCGCGGCAAGTTCCCCGACATTCTGCAGGACCCCGACACTGGTGAGGCAGCCACGTCGCTGTACGAAGAAGCGCGCGAGATGCTCGACCGCATTGTCCGGGAAGGCTGGCTCGACGCGCGGGCCGTGGTGGGTCTGTTCCCTGCCAACAGCGTCGACGATGACGACATCAGTGTGTATGCAGACGATGACAGGCGGGAGGAGCTGGCCCGCCTGCACCACCTGCGCCAGCAGAAGGCGCTCGCCGACAATCGGCCGAACCGGTGCCTGGCAGATTTCGTGGCGCCGGCAGGGAGCGGCGTGGCCGACTGGCTGGGCGCCTTCGCGGTCACCACCGGGCTCGGGCTCGACAGGCGCGCGGCAGACTTCGAGCGTGCCCACGACGACTACAACGCCATCATGCTGAAGGCGCTGGCAGACCGCCTGGCCGAAGCCGGCGCGGAGTACCTGCACGCGCGCGTGCGGCGAGAGTGGTGGGGTTATGCGCCCGACGAAGGCCTGAGCAACGACGAGCTGATCGCCGAGCGCTATCGCGGCATTCGCCCGGCGCCCGGTTACCCCGCCTGCCCGGATCACACCGAGAAACAGACCTTGTGGCGACTGCTCGACGTTGAGCACAACACCCGCATCCGCCTGACTGATTCCTACGCGATGTTCCCGGCGGCGTCCGTCAGCGGCTGGTACTTTGGCCATCCGGACGCCCGCTATTTCTCGGTCGGCAAGATCGGCCGCGACCAGGTGGAAGACTACGCGCGCCGCAAGGGTCTGCCGGTGGCCACGGTCGAGCGCTGGCTGGCCGCCAACCTCGGCTACGACGCGGAAGCCGCCTGACAAGCTGGAACCGCTTCTGCCCGGGTCTTGTTCTGCCCCGTGCTTCTGGTCCTATCGATGCCATTACCGCTTAGAATGCGGCAGGAGCAAATGATGAACGCGAGACCCCGCGCCGCGGGTTTCCGGGTCGTCGCGACGTCTGGAAAACTAACTTAGTCCCTGGTGTCTTCAGGGCGATGGCAGGACGGCCGGCATCATGGAACTGTTCTTTATCCTGCTGCTTTTGCTTGTCGTGACGCGCACCTTCGGGGAGCTGGCGGAGCGGGTTGGCCAGCCTGCCCTGGTGGGTGAACTGATCGCCGGTATCGTGCTTGGTGCGCTGGCGGCCCGGTACGCCCAGTGGTTACCGCAGATTGCCGGGCTGAACGAGAACGTCGTATTCGACAGCATCACTGACCTGGGCATGTTCTTCATCATGCTGTTCGCCGGCGTTGAGCTCCAACCGAGGCGCTTGATCGAGTATTCCAGGGGCGCGTTCTGGGTGGCCGCCTGGGGAATGGCGCTGCCAATGGCGTTCGGCGTCGCGCTGGGCTGGGCGTTCCTGCCGAGTTCTGACGCGTTTTTTGCCCAGTGCCTGTTTCTCGGTACCGCGCTGGCGATCACCGCGGTCCCGGCAACCGTCCGTATCCTGATGGACCTCGGCCGGCTGCAGTCGCCGTCCGGCCAGATCATCGTCGCGGCCGCCGTGTTCGACGACATCCTGAGCCTGATCCTGCTCGCGTGGCTCATGGCCTTCATCAACGGGGAACCGACCGGCAGCGCTGAGCTGATGCAGATCGGGCTGAGTGTGATCGCGTTCTTCGCGATCACCATCGCAATAGGCTGGTTCTTGTTCCCGCTGGCCGGCCATTTCATGCTGCGCTTCAAGCAAGAACGAGAGCTCGAGTTCAGCGCGCTCCTCGTGGCGGCCCTGGCTTTCTCGGTACTGGCCGAACTGCTGCAACTTCACTTCATCGTCGGCGCGTTCATGGCCGGCCTGTTTTTCGGTCGCAAGACAATCGACTCGCCTTCCTATGACGATGTTCGGGCCAAGACTTCGGCGATGACCTTCGGGTTTCTGGCGCCGATATTCTTCGCTTCCGTCGGGTCCCACCTGGATTTTGAGGCCGTGATCGCCGTGCCCGCCTTCGTCATTTGCCTGTTGGTGATGGCCTTTCTCGGCAAGTTCGTCGGCGCCGGGTTGGCCGCCCGGCGGGTTGGGCTGAACCGGTACCAGGCTGCGGCGGTGGGCGCCGGTATGAGTGCGCGTGGTGCGGTGGAGCTCGTGATTGCAGATATCGCGCTCGAGGCGGGCCTGTTCGAGCTCCCCGGGTCCTCGCCGGTCGTCGAGCATATGTTCTCCGCAGTCGTCATCATGGCTGTGCTGACGACGCTCGTTACCCCGCTGCTGCTGAAGCGTATCTATGCGCACATTCCGCCCTGACGGCCCGGCTTGAATTCAAGGCTCGAACTTGCAGAGGTGAAATTGAATAACCCGGTCCGGAATCTCAACGCGCGCAGAGGTCTGAGCTACGGCCTGCTCCCGGCGCTGGCAATGCTCGTCGCCGGCTGCGCGACCAACCCCGTTACAGGGCAGAGCGAGCTGCAACTGGTCAGCACCGCGCAGGAAATCCAGGTGGGCGAGCAGCAGTATGCGCCGTCCCGCCAGATGTTCGGCGGCGACTACGTGGTGGACCCGGAGATCGAGCGCTATGTCCGCGAGGTGGGTAATCGCGTCGCCGCCAAAAGCGATCGCCAGTTGCCCTATGAATTCTCCGTGATCAACGATTCGACCCCGAATGCTTGGGCCCTGCCGGGCGGCAAGATTGCCGTGCATCGCGGCCTGTTGACGGAACTGAACAGCGAAGCGGAGCTTGCCGCGGTGCTCGGCCACGAAGTTGTGCACGCGGCCGCGCGGCACGGTGCCAAGTCGATGGAGCGCGGCATACTGCTGCAGGGTGTGGCGGTGGCGGCGGCAGTGACCGCCAACCAGAGTGACTACGGCCCGCTGCTGATGACCGCAACGGGCCTGGGCCTGCAGCTGATCACCCAGAAGTACGGGCGCGATGCGGAGCGCGAAGCCGATTATTACGGCATGGAGTACATGTCACGCGCGGGTTACGACCCCGCAGCGGCAGTGGAGCTGCAGCAGACCTTTGTCAGGCTGTCCGAGGGGAGGGACTCCGGCGGGCTCGCTGTGCTGTTTGCCAGTCATCCGCCGTCACTGGAGCGGGTGCGCAACAATGAAGCCACGCTGGCCGAGTTGCCGCCGGGTGGCGAGATGGGCGCCGATCGCTACCAGTCTGCCATTGCCCGCCTGCAGCGAACGAAAGACGCCTATGCGGCCCACGACCGCGGCCGCAAGGCCCTGGCGCAGCAGGACACCGCGACCGCGCTCGCCGAGGCCAGGCTGGCACTGCAGGCCGAACCGGACGAGGCGCTGTTCCACGCGCTGCGCGGCGATGTACGTGCAGTGCAAAACCGCTGGACCGATGCGCTGATTAACTACAATCGCGCGGTAGACCGAAACCCCGGCTACTTTTATCCGCTGATGCGGCGCGGTCTGACCTTTCGTCAGCTCGGCAACATAAATGAAGCGACGGCGGACCTGGAGCGCAGTATTCAACTGTTGCCGACCGCGCCGGCCATGAACGCGTTGGGTGAAATTCGCCTGGCAGCCGGTCAGCAGGAGCAGGCCCTGGAATTGTTCCGTGCGGCCGCGCGGTCAGACTCCCCGGACGGGCGTGCGGCCGCAGCCTCGCTGTTGCGCCTGGAGCTGCCGGCGAAACCCTATCGCTACATCAAGGCGGCGGTGGGCCAGGATGCGTCCGGGCGGCTGGTGCTGGAGCTGCAGAACCCCACAACGGTGGCGGTGGAGATTCAGCAACTGGCCTTTGAATACCTGGATGCCAACAACCAGGTCCGCCAGGTTCGTCGCGACGTGCGCGGGGTCATTCAGGCGCAATCCACGGCGCGCAACGCGATCGATCCGCGCTGGATCGGCGGTGTGGCCGACGTGCGCCGGGTTCGCGCCGCGGTCAGCCGGGCGCAAATCGCCGAGTAGCCACCGGGCGCCGGAGCCCGCAGTTTTCCCCAGGCAAGAAAAACCCGGCGCAAGGCCGGGTTCGTCTTTGTGCGAATTTCGGGATCGCTACCAGCGGCCGCCGCCACCGCCACCGCGGTTGTCCCGCGGTGCCTTTGGCTTGGCTTCGTTGACCCGGATCTCGCGGCCGTCCATGTTGAAACCGTTGAGTTCCTGGATAGCCTTCTGTGCTTCGCCATCGCTCGACATCTCGACAAAGCCAAAGCCACGGCTCTGGCCAGTGTCGCGATCCGTAATCACGTTGGCTGAATCGACCGTTCCACACTGGCTGAAGGCTTCCTCCAGACTCTGCTGATTGGCCGAATACGGCAAATTACCGACGTAAAGTTTCCTGCCCATGGTACCTCCTAAAGGTTCTGTAACCGCTCAAGAGGATGTAGGCACTATGCCCGCAGACTCGAAAGAAGCGATCGGAAAGGAGCCGCGAGTTTACAGGTTTTCCGGCCAATGAGCAGCCCGTTGGCCAGGCGCGGTATTCGGTCGAACCGGGGGCCCTGTCCGCCGGGCGGGTGCAGTGGGGAGTTCAGCTCCCGGGCCGCGGCGGCGGCAGTTGGACGGCCCGGAGCCTTGCGCTGACGGGGGGCGAATGCCTGTCCATTGCCCGCGAAAGGGCGAACCTACGTACTTCTGCGGATGCCGGACCTGCCGTGCCCCGCATCTAATAGCGCGGTTTCTGTGGGGAGCTGGCCGTGCGCGCACTATTTCGCTGGATATTCACCCTCGGCCTGGCGCTGTTGCTGGGCTCAGCGCTGGTGCAATACCTTGTCAGCCACCCCCTGCGGATGAGCGCCTACCTTGCTTTCAGCTGCCTGGCGCTGTTCGTCCTGATCGTGATGCTGGCCCGCTCGTTCAGCGGCGCCCCGCGGCTCGCCGCGATTGTGCTGTCGGTGGGCGCCTGCGCTGCGGGCTGGTACATCATGACCGTGGTCGTGCTCGATCGGCAGGATTCGCGGCCGATGCCGGAGCTGGTGCGAGAGCAGGGTGACCCGGGTGACGGCCATACCGCGATCATTTATCTCACGCACGGCGAACCACCGGTTTACGACCCGATCAGCTGGATCAACCAGATGAACGAGTTCGACGAGCAGGGCCTTGCGTTCCTGCCGTTGATGGCGAGGCCGTTCTTCTTCTACACGCTGCGCCAGAATTATCTGCGGGTCAGCAAGAGCGAACATGTCCAGCGACATGTGGCGATGCTGCAAAGCCTGGAAGCGGCCTATCGGCAGGCAAGCGGCGACATGGACACGCGCTTCTACCTTTCCTTCCTGGACGAGAACCCGCGTGTGGGGGCTGCGGTCATCAACGCGTTGAACGACGGGGCGAGCCGGATCATCGTCACCGAGGTATTCGTCACGGTATCGAGCCACACTGCGGAAGGCGAACACCAGGTCATGGAAATCGACCCCGAAGCCTATGGTGTCGAGGTGCTCTTCACGACCCCGCTCTGGGACTCCGAGATCCTGCAACAGATGTATGTCGACCGGGTGAATGCCGAGGTGGGCGACGCAGACAGATCGAAGATCGGTGTGCTGCTGGTTGCCCACGGTCAGCCGGACCAGTGGGACGAGATCTGGCCGCTGCAGACGGAGCACGAAATGCGGTTCGGCGACCTGGTCATCGACCGCCTGGTCGCTGCCGGCTACCGGCGGGAGAATCTCGGCAAGGGCTGGATGTCCTTCAAGTATCCGAAGCCTGCCAGTGAGGCAGAGCGGATACACGCCAACGGTGTAGACAGGCTGTTCTTCTTTTCATACACCATTGCCGCGGCCGGGATGCATTCGCAATACGATATTCCGGCCCTGGTCTACAAGGCCGATCTCCCCGACGACTTTCCGATTGTCGACCTGGGTGCCTGGGGCAACGATCCGCTCGCTATCCAGGCGATGCTGGAGAAGATCAATATTGTCCGGGAGCGGTCAAACGTGGCGTCGGCGAGTCGCAACTGAGTGATACAAGGCCTGGCGATATTGTCCGGGAACTCGCGTTCGCTCTGCCAGGGCGAGGTTCTGCTCTGGCCCTCAGTTAGCCGCCAGCTTGGCACACGGGGCATTGCGGATTCGGCGCGATACCCACGCTGCGTGACGTGCCGGCCAGCCCGTCGTAGATCCACAGTCGCCCGTCCAGGTCCGAACTCAGCCCGGCGATGATCTTCATGGCTTCGGTCGCCATCAGGCAGCCGATCGCGCCGGCCACCGGCGCGAGAATGCCCTGCCCGGCGCAGTCGTCCAGGTTCTCATCGTTCTCCGAGTACAGGCACTGGTAGCAAGGCCGGCCGTCCTGTTCGTGCCGGAATACGCCCACCTGGCCTTCGAAGCGAATCGCGGCGCCCATGACCAGTGGTTTGGCCGCTTCGGCACAGGCCTGGTTGATCTGCAGGCGGGTCGCGAAGCTGTCGGTGCAGTCCAGCACCACGTCGCAGGCGCTGACCGCTTCGGCAAGCTCGTCTTCGGCCAGCCGCCGGTTCAGCACCGACACCCGCAGTTCCGGGTTATAGGCCTGCAGTTTCTCCGCCGCTGCATGGGTCTTGTACTGGTCGACGTCGGCAGGCTGGAACAGGATCTGCCGGGGCAGGTTGCTCGCATCGACGCGGTCGAAGTCGTTAATCACCAGGTGCCCGACGCCGGCGTTGCCGAGGTACAGGGCCGCGGTCGCCCCGAGCCCGCCCAGGCCGATGACCAGCGCGCTGCCGTGCGCGAGCCGCGCCTGCCCATCGGCACCGAGTTGCGGCAGCGCAATCTGTCGCGCGTAACGAATTTGCTGCTCTTCAGTCATCGTCTTCCGGCCACTGGCCCTCGGTGACGCGTGGCCGCCCGGGCAGATCCCGGTAGGTCGACAACGCGGTGAAGCCGGCTTCCTGGAACAGCCGCATGGCCGCCGGACCCTGGCGGAAACCGTGTTCTATCAGCAGCCAGCCGCCCGGCTCCAGGTGGTCAGGTGCGGCTGCCACCAGCGGTTCGATGGCCAGCAGTCCGTCACGCCCGCCACGCAGCGCCATCGCCGGCTCGTGGCCCAGTTCAAAATGATTCAGCATCCATTCCTGGTCGGTGACGTACGGCGGGTTGCTGACGATCATCGTATAGCGTTCGCCGGCCACCGGCTTGAACCAGTCACCGAAGCGGAACTCGATGTTCGTGAGCTTCTGGGCGCCGGCGTTGTAGCGGGCCACCTTCAGCGCTTCTTCACTGAGGTCGGTCGCCACGATCTCCAGCCCCGGCCGCTCGCTGGCAAGGGCCAGCGCCACCGCGCCGCTGCCGGTGCCAAGTTCCAGCACCCGGCCAGTACTCCCTTGCGGAATGCGATTCAACGCTAATTCCACGAGCATTTCCGTTTCCTGGCGTGGCACCAGGGTGTCGGGCGTGACGGTAAGCTCCAGCGACCAGAACTCGCGCGTGCCAACCAGTTGCGCCACGGGGCGGCCCGTCTGGCGCTCTTCAATCAGCGCCGCGAAGCGCTGCACGATTTCGGGCCGCACGGTTTGCCCGCTCTCGCCGTACAGCCGGGCCCGTTGCCAGCCCAGCGCGTGCGCCAGCAATACCTCCGCATCCAGCCGCGCCGAAAGGCTGCTCCCCTTGAGCTGCTCGGCGCTGGTCTGCAACAGTGAAGCCACCGTGGGTGCAGTGTCTGAACCGCCTGCCTGCATTAACTTGCCTGTGCTAGCCTGCCGTTAACCGGTGTTCTTTTACCACAATGCCCCGCGACGGGCTGTGATACAGCTTCATGACTGACCCCAGCAAAGCCGCGGATATTGCCACCCAGTGCATTCATGCCGGCAACACGGTAGACCCGGCCACCGGTGCGGTGATGCCGCCGATTGTGACCAGCAGTACCTACCGGCAGGCGAGCTTCGGCGAGCCGATGGCCTACGCCTATTCGCGTGCAGCGAATCCCACCCGGGATGCGCTGGAACGTTGCGCGGCCGAACTGGAAGGCGGTGTGCGCGGCGTGGCTTATGCTGCGGGCATGGCCGCGACGGCCGGCGTGCTGGACCTGCTCGACGCGGGTGCGCACGTGGTGGCGCCGACCGATCTTTACGGCGGTACATTGCGGCTGTTCAACGAAGTGCGCACGCGCAGTGCCCAGCTCGAATTTACCTACGTGGATTTTGCCGACCTCGACGCGGTGGCTGCGGCAATCCGGCCGAATACCCGGCTGATCTGGCTGGAGACGCCCACGAACCCGCTGCTGAAGCTCATCGATATTGCCGCGGTCGCAGACCTGGCGAAGGCGAAGGGCCTGATGGTGGCTGTCGATAACACCTTCGCCACGCCCTGCGGCCAGCGACCACTGGAACTGGGTTGCGACATCGTGATGCACTCAACGACGAAGTACCTCGGTGGTCACTCCGACGTGATCGGCGGCCTGAACATCGTCGCCGATGCGGCGGTCGGTGCTGAACTCGTATCGCTGCGCAGCGCGGTGGGTTCCGTACCGGGGCCCTTTGACGCCTACCTGGTGCTAAGGGGTATCAAGACCCTGGCCCTGCGCATACAAAGGCACGCGGAGAACGCGCAGGTTTTGGCTGAATGGCTGCAGGCGCAGGACGCGGTCGAACGCGTGTATTTCCCCGGGCTGGCATCGCACCCGGGCCACGGGCTGGCGAAGCGGCAGATGGACAATTTCGGCGGCATGCTGGCCTTCGAACTGAACGGCGAAGTCGCCGCTTTCATGAACGCGCTGCAGATCTTCGCGGTGGCCGAGAGCCTGGGCGGTGTAGAAAGCCTGGCCGGGCACCCGGCCACGATGAGTCATTCGAACATCCCGCGGGCCCAGCGCGAGGCCATGGGAATTCCCGATCACCTGGTGAGATTGTCTGTCGGCATCGAGCATGCCGACGACCTGCTGGCCGATCTCAAAACCGCTCTCGAGGCCGCTGGCTGAAATATTCGGCAATTCCATGACCAGTTTTACGCCGATCTCTGCGTTCCTGGGCGGCTGCCTGATTGGCCTGGCCGCCGTGGTGCTGATGGCGCTGAACGGGCGCATCGCCGGTATCAGCGGCATCGTGCAGGGCGCGGTCGAAGGGCCGCGCGGCGAACGCGGCTGGCGCTGGGTGTTTGTCGGCGGGCTGGTGCTCGGCGCATTCCTGGCGCTGGCCTTGCGCGATCCCGGCTTCACTCCGCGCACGGGCTATCCGGTGTGGCTGGTGATATGTGCCGGACTGCTGGTGGGTGTCGGCACGCGGCTGGGCAGCGGCTGCACCAGCGGCCACGGGGTTTGCGGCATCGCGCGCTGGTCGACCCGTTCCATCGTCGCGACGCTGACATTCATGTGCACGGGTTTCATTACCGTGTACATCGCGCGGCATGTTGCCGGAGTTCCGCTGTGAAGTCCGCGCCCGCTAGGGACGCGGCCGCGCTGCTGGCCGGCGTGCTGTTCGGTGTTGGTCTGACGGTGTCGCAGATGATCAACCCGCGCAAGGTACTCGCATTTCTCGATCTCGCCGGTGACTGGGACCCGAGTCTTGCGCTGACCATGGGGGGTGCGCTGCTGGTCGCCGCCATCGGTTACCGCGTCGTGCTGCGCTGGCCGCGGCCGGCCTGGGACGATGCATTCCGGTTGCCGGGGAAAAGTCCCGTGACCCTGAGGCTCGTCTCCGGCGCGGCGCTGTTCGGCGTGGGCTGGGGGCTGGGGGGTTACTGCCCGGGGCCGGCGATCTCTGCCGTCGCCTCCGGCGCGCTGGAGCCGTGGCTGTTTATCGCGGCGATGCTGGCGGGCGGACTATTGGCGGGGCGCTTTCCCGCGGCACCTGACTGACGGCCATTGTTCAGTCGTCCAGGTTCAGCCAGTCGGGGAGTTCGAGGCCCTTCGACTCGAGGAATTTGCGGTTGAACAGCCGTTCGCGGTAGCGCATGGCGCCGTCGCACAGGATTGTCACGATCACGTGACCGGGGCCCAGTTCCTGCGCCACGCGCACGGCACCGGCCACGTTCACGCCGCTGGACCCGCCGAGCGACAGCCCCTCGCGGCGAATCATGTCGTACACCAGCGGGATCGACTCCGTGTCCGGAATCTGGAACGGCAAATCGATGGGCGTGCCCTCCAGGTTGTCGGTAACGCGCGAATTGCCGATGCCCTCGCTGATCGATCCGCCCTCAGCCTTCAGTTCGCCATGCGCGTAGTAGTTGTACAGGGCCGAGCCGGTGGGGTCAGACAAACCGATGGCCACGTCCGGGTTCCGCGCCTTCAGCGCGCGCGCAATGCCGGCCAGCGTGCCGCCGGTGCCCACGGAACACACGAAGGCGTGCACGTCGCCGCCGGTCTGTTCCCAGATTTCCGGGCCGGTGGTTTGTTCGTGGAAGTCGCGGTTAGCGGTGTTGTTGAACTGGTTGGCCCAGAAAGCACCGTTGGGTGAGGTACCGTTCAGCTCTTCGGCAATGCGTTCGGACACCTTCGTAAAATGGTTCGGGTCCTTTAACGGCACCGCGGGAACCAGGTGCAGTTTGGCACCGTAGGAGCGCAGCGTGTCGATCTTGTCGCTGCTCTGGTTGTCCGGCATCACGATGACGGTCTCATAACCCAGGCAATTGCCGACCACTGCCAGCCCGATGCCGGTATTGCCCGCCGTACCCTCGACGATGATGCCGCCGGGTTTTAGCAGGCCGCGGGCTTCAGCATCGCGCACGATGCCTAGCGCGGCGCGGTCTTTCACCGAACCGCCGGGATTCATGAACTCGGCCTTGCCGAGAATTTCGCAGCCGGTGGCATCGGACACGTGATTCAGGCGAATCAGCGGCGTGTTGCCGATGTGCCCGATGGTGTCGGGATACTGTTTATTGGTCATGACTTCAGTGTTGTTCCAGCGCGGCGAGTTCGGCGGCCTGGTGCTCCGTCGCCAGCGGTTCGATCACGTGGTCGAGATTGCCTTCCAGGATGTCCTGCAGCTTGTACAGCGTCAGGTTGATTCGATGATCGGTGACCCGGCCCTGCGGGAAGTTGTAGGTGCGGATGCGCTCCGAGCGATCCCCCGAGCCCACCAGGCTCTTGCGCTCGGCCGCCTGCGCTACCTGCTGTTTCGTGACTTCAGCATCCAGCAGCCGGGCCTGCAACAGCGCCATCGCGCGGGCGCGGTTCTTGTGTTGGGAACGTTCGTCCTGGCACTCCACGACGATGCCGGTCGGCAGGTGCGTCAGGCGCACCGCGGAATCGGTCTTGTTGACGTGCTGCCCGCCCGCGCCCGACGCGCGGTAGGTGTCTACGCGCAGGTCGGCCTGGTTGACGTCTACCTCGTCCACTTCGCCGGCTTCCGGCAACACGGCCACGGTGCAGGCCGAGGTGTGAATGCGCCCCTGGGCTTCGGTTTCCGGTACCCGCTGTACGCGGTGCGCGCCCGATTCGAACTTCAGGCGTGAATAGGCGCCGCGGCCGGCAATTCGGCTGATGATTTCCTTGTAACCGCCGTGTTCGCCCTCGTTGGCATTCAGCACCTCGAGCTGCCACCCCCGCTGTTCCGCATATTTCATGTACATGCGGAACAGGTCGCCGGCAAAAAGCGCCGCCTCGTCGCCACCGGTGCCGGCCCGGATCTCCAGGTAAATGTTGGCGTCGTCGCGGGGATCTTTCGGCACCAGGTGGCCCTTGAGCTCTGTCTCGAGCGCGGCCAGCCGGGCTTCCACGGTGGCCATTTCCTCTTCGCCGAGGCTGCGGATTTCCGGGTCCGTGTCAGCCAGCATTTCGGCCGCCGCATCGCGATCGCCCTGCGCCGATTCCAGTTCCTTCGTGAGGCGCACCAGCGGCTCGAGCTGCGCGTATTCCCGCGACAGGTCGCGGAAGCGCTGCTGGTCGCCGATCACGTCGGGATCGGACAGCAGCTGGCCCAGCTCTTCGGCGCGAGCTGCCAGTTGCTGCAATTTGTCGGCGATGCCCTGTTCCACAACGGCTATTATCCCGCACATGAATTGCCGCACCTGCAGAATTGCTCTGTTTACCCTGTCGGGCTGGATACTGCTGTCGGTGGGCGGTTGCGCCGGGACCATGCGCGAGGCGCCGGTTGGTGTCAATTACACCCCGGGTGCCAGCTATCACCTGATGATGGCCGAGATCGCGGCGCAGCGCGGCGAACACCAGACTGCGGTACAGGAGTACCTGGCCACGGCCGCGCGCGGCAGCGACCCCGAGGCGGCGCGACGGGCCACCGAATATGCCTTCGACTTCGGCTATGACGGCCTCGCGCAGCGCGGTGCCGAACGCTGGCTGGCCCTGGCGCCCGACAGCACGGCGGCCCGTGAATACCTGGGCCGCCTGGCCTTGCGCCGTCACGATCTCGCCGCCGCGCGTGAACACTTTGCGATCATCCTGGGCCCGCCCGGCACCCGCAGCGGGACCGACTACCTGGCGCTGGAAAGCGAGCTGGGTGACGAGATCAATGCCCGCGGCGTCACCCGCCTGCTCGTGTGGCTGGGCGCCGGCGAAGCGTCCACGCCGGCGTATCGGCTGGCCGTGGCCCGGGCGGCCTACCGGTCGCGGGAAGACGAGCTGGCCCTCGGCTGGGCACGCCTGGCGGCGGCCACAATGGACTCCCTCGAAGCGGAGTTGCTGATCGGTCGCGTGCTCTTTTCCGCCGGCGATGCCGACGCAGCGCTGCGGCACCTGGCCGATCTGCTGCAGTCCCGGCCGCTGCCGTTGATTGAACTCGAGTTCGTGCGCCTGCTTGCGTCGAGTCGGCGTGAAACTGCCGCATTGCAGGCGCTGGACCGCCTGATCAAGG
>CAJIBG010000046.1_pt1 | contig 17380 bp, 14 predicted proteins | sample 9199281 | NCBI WGS metagenome assembly CAJIBG01 (sample SAMEA7708292, study PRJEB35096) | sediment metagenome | biome: marine neritic benthic zone biome [ENVO:01000025]; feature: sediment [ENVO:00002007]; material: shallow marine sediment [ENVO:03000034] sea grass bed [ENVO_01000059] ... | reverse complement strand
GCGATTTCTTCGCGCTGCTCGGGCCGAACGGTGCCGGCAAGACCACCGCCATTGGCATCGTTACCTCGCTGGTCAACAAGACCTCCGGCGACGTGGCGGTCTTCGGTCACAGCCTGGATACTGACCTGGCTGCCGCGAAGAGCTGCCTCGGCGTCGTGCCCCAGGAAATCAACCTGAACCAGTTTGACCAGCTCGACAACATCGTCACCAACCAGGCGGGCTTCTATGGCGTGCCCCGGCGCGAGGCGCGCCGCCGCGCGCAGGAAGTTCTCGAACAGCTGCAACTCTGGGACCGCCGCGACGACATCGCGCGCAATCTGTCCGGTGGTATGAAGCGCCGGTTGATGATTGCGCGGGCCCTGGTCCACGGGCCGCGCTTGTTGATTCTCGACGAACCAACGGCCGGCGTAGACATCGAAATACGCCGTGCCATGTGGGACTTCCTGCGCGAGATCAACGAGCAGGGCACGACGATCATCCTGACCACACACTACCTGGAAGAAGCAGAGAAACTGTGCCGGCACGTCGGCATTATCGATCACGGCAAGATCGTGGCGAATGCGCCGATGACGTCGATACTGATGCAACTGCACCGCGAAATATTCGTGTTGACGACGCGCGAGCCCCTGGTGGCTTTGCCCCTGTTCGACGACTTCGACGTCAGGTTGCTTAACGAATACGAGCTGCAGGTGGAGATTACCCGCAACCAGGACCTGAATGGCCTGTTCCGCGTGCTGAGCGCTGCGGGCATCAACGTGATCAGCATGCGTAACAAGTCGAACCGGTTGGAAGAGGTGTTTTTCCGGCTCACGGAACGCGGCGGCGAAGAAGCCGACCGCGAGCCGATCGTGGCGAGGGCCTCGTGAACCTGCAGGGCCAGCTGATCAGCCTGGGCACCCTGGGCAACAAGGAATTTCAGCGCGTGATGCGAATCTGGGTGCAGACCCTGGTCCCGCCTGCCATCACGATGACGCTGTACTTCCTGATATTCGGCACCCTTATCGGTCGGCGAATCGGGCAGATGTCGGGCTTCAATTACATGGAGTACATCGCGCCGGGGCTGATCCTGATGTCGGTGATCACCAATTCCTACGGCAACGTGGTTTCGTCGTTTTTCAGCGCGAAGTACAACCGCCACCTGGAAGAGATGCTGGTCTCGCCGATGCCGCACTGGGCCATCGTTGTCGGTCACATGCTCGGTGGCATGGTCCGCGGGCTGATGGTGGGCCTGGTCGTGACCTGCATCTCGCTCTTCTTTACCCGCCTGCCCGTCAATAACCTGTTCATCGCGGTCAGCGTGGCGGTTCTGACCTCTGCGGTTTTCTCTCTCGGTGGCCTGATCAACGCGATCTTTGCGCGCAAGTTTGATGACGTTTCCATCATTCCATCCTTCGTGCTGGCGCCGCTGACCTACCTGGGCGGCGTTTTTTACACGGTGTCCCTGCTGCCGGACTTTGCCCAGCGGTTGTCGTTGCTGAACCCGATCCTGTACATGATCAACGCGTTTCGCTACGGCGTGCTGGGCGTGTCGGACATCAATATATCGACTGCCTACCTGATCATCCTGGCCTTCCTGGCCGGGCTGTTTACGCTGAGCCTGGTACTGATCAACCGGGGCATCGGCATTCGCGACTGACGGCGGCCAGCAACATGTGTGGCCGGTTTGCCTTTTTTTCACCGCGTGAAGCAGTGCAGGAACTGTTCGGCGTGGACTGTGGCGTCGACCTCCAGCCACGCTACAACATTGCCCCCACGCAAACAGTGGCGGCATTGCGAACGGGGGCCGCGGGGTCTGCAGAGGTGGCGCTGCTCCGGTGGGGTCTGGTGCCCAGCTGGGCGAAAGACCCCGCGATCGGCAACCGGATGATCAACGCGAGACTGGAAACCGCGGCCGCAAAACCGGCATTTCGCGCGGCGTTCAGCCGCCGCCGCTGCGCGGTGCTTGCCGACGGTTTCTACGAGTGGCAGCAGCAGGCCGGACCGAAGCAGCCGTGGTTCATTAGCGCCGCGGCCGGCGGACCCTTCCTGATGGCTGGCTTGTGGGAGCACTGGGACAAGAGCGATTCACCGCTGCAGACCTGCGCGATCCTGACCACGGCAGCGGGTGGCGAGATGCGCGCGGTGCACCATCGCATGCCGGTCATCCTGCCACCGCAGGCCCTCGACGCATGGCTCACGGCGCCGGGCAGCGATGGGGCCCTTGAGGTACTCGACAACCTGGCAGAGGTGAAGCTGCACATGCAGCCGGTGAGCCGGGCGGTGAACAATCCGGCCCATGAAGGCCCTGACCTGATCCGGCCCCTGGAGGCTGGCTGAGGGCGCGCTCTGCGTCGCGTCGAACTTTCGCAATGCCTGAATGGCCTGGCAGCAGGCGGCGCGCTAGCGGGTCAACACGAAGCGGTTGCCCTGGTGGCTCAGCACGACGCCGTCAGTCGTGATGTCCAGCACGCGGGGGCCTTCCTTCAGTGCGTCGCCTTCCCGGTACTTGGTCATGTTGATGAACACGAAGCGTTCGCCGGGCAGCTCGCTGTACACGTGTATGTCCAGGCGTAACGGATTCATTTCCAGCTGGCCTTCGAGCACCAGCTGCTCCATGCTGGGCAACCCGGCGGCGGCAGCTTGCTGTGGTGGTGCGGCGGCCTGCACGGGCGGCGGGGTCGACACGAGTTCGCCCGGCGCCGGCCCGTCTGCGTTCGCCATCGCCACCACGGCCGGAGCGTCGCTCACCCCTGGTTCCGGGACTTCTTCTGCCAGCGGCCTGATATCTTCGCGATTAGGCGCAGTCAGCGCGGGGCGTCGCGCCGGCGCAGGGGTTGCCCTGGGCACTGGCGCGGGCTGCACGGTGCGCGCACCAGGTGGCGGGCCCTGGTCGCGCAGGAGCAGCGCAACCACCAGCAGCGCGTTCACTCCGAGTATGGCGACGACCGCAATCAACCAGCGATTCGGGGCTTTTTTCGGCGCCTGGTAACCCGCATCACCGATGCCGGGCGTGGCCTGCTGCTGGCGCTCCCGTTCACTCTTGCGCAACGCGTCGAGGATGAAAGACATCGGGCTAGTTGGCTCGCGCCAGGCGGGGCCGATTTTCGGCCCCGAGATCCGTGTTCATGGCTATCTGTGTCTGCTGGCCCACCAGGCCGTCGACGGTCAGTCGGCGCTCTTTCTGGTACTCACGCACCTGGGCTTCCAGGGTTTCGTCGAACAGGTCCGAACCCTCGGCGACGACCGTTGTGCCTTGAATCGTATTCAGCGATTCACGTATCCAGCGCACGTCGGGATCGCGCATACCCGGGAAGAAAGATTTCACGACGCCGATCTGCGGCCGCCACAGCAACAGGTATTCCCCGAACCAGTAGTCGCTGAGTTGCTCGGTCGGCACCCGGTGCTGGTCTTTAGCTATGGTCAGCACCGCGTAGTCGTCGCTGAGCCCGGACAACACCACCTGGTGTTGTAGTCCGTCGTCACCCCGCAGCGTCAGGATCACCGGTCGGTCCATGCCGCGTACCTGCGACAGGGAGCCGCGCTGGAACAGGCAGTAGAGCTGGTTGCTCTCAGCCTGCTTGCAGGCCTGCTTGGTACCGCGCTGGTAGGTCACGTTCCACAGGCCCAGCAGGGTCTCGAAGGCCCGGTCGGTGCTGGTGCGCTCGGCATTGGCGGTCAGCACGGCGCCCAGCGCAACCAGCGGTTCGTCAGCACGCAGTTCGTCCGTCAGTACCGGTGTGGTCGGCGGCGTCGCTGCGGTTGGTTCAGGCTCTGCGCTGAGGGGCCCGGGCTCGGCAGGTGCCGGTATTTGCGCAGCAGGCGCTGGCACTGGCGCGGGCAGTGATGCGGCGACTGTCGGCTGGGGTTCGGGCCCGGTCTGCTGGCCGGGCATCAGGACCCAGGCACCGGCGGCGAGGGCCAGGGCCAGTGCGGCCCCGATCCACACCGGGCGTTGCCAGCCGGCGCGACGGCCACTGCGGCCATAAACTTCGCCCGACGCACCGCGCACCAGCGCCGGCGTGACGGTGCGCGAGTCCCGCGTGAAAGCGCCGAGCAGCGAGCGGTCGGCAATCACGTTGATCATGCGCGGGACGCCGCCGGAGCGCCTGTACAAGTCACGCTTGGCCGGCGGAGTGAAGATTTCTCCCACCGCCCCGGCAACCCGCAGGCGGTGGTCGATGTATTCGACCGTCTCTTCGCGGTTCAGCGGTTCGAGGTGATAGCGCCCCGTAATGCGTTGTGCGAGCTGGCGCATGTCGTTGCGGGCCAGCAGGTCCCGCAGCTCCGGCTGGCCAATCAGGATGATCTGCAGCAGTTTCTGCTTCGTGGTCTCGAGATTGGTCAACAGGCGCACCTGTTCCAGCACGTCCACGCGCAGATTCTGGGCTTCGTCCACGATCAGGATGGTGCGCCGGCCGCGTCCGTGGTTGCCCAGCAGGAAGGCGTTCAGCGCGGTGGTCAGGGCCTTGATACTGTCGCGCTGTTTTGGCAGCGCAATGCCGAGCTCTTCGCAGATCGCGTTCAGGAATTCCGTGCGGGACAGCTGCGGGTTCAGAATCAGCGCCACGTCCGCGCTGTCCGGCAATTGCTGCAGGAGGCTGCGCACCAGCGTGGTCTTGCCGGTGCCCACCTCGCCGGTCAGCTGGATAAAGCCGCCGCTCTCATTGACGCCGTACAGCAGGTGGGCGAGGCCCTCAGTGTGGCGCTCGCTCATGAACAGGTAACGCGGATCGGGCGTTATCGAGAAAGGCTTCTCGTTCAGGCCGAAGAAGCTGGTATACATCTCGCTATTACCGACGAAGAAGAGTTAATTCTACCAGCCGCCTCCGCTTTGCGCGGCCTGGCAGATTTCAGTGGTCGCGCTCGGCGATTATGCGCGCCAGGTAAGCGAGGTAATTGGCGCCAGCGCCGAAGGACTCGAGCTGTTGCAAGGCCGCATCCAGCAGCTCCGCAACCCGTGCCCGGGCGTTGTCCATGCCGAACAGCGCCGGATAAGTGGCCTTGTCACGGGCCTCGTCGGCGCCCTGCTGTTTGCCGATGATCTCGGTGTCACCTTCGACATCGAGAATATCATCGCGGATCTGGAAGGCCAGTCCCAGCGCATCGGCGAAGCGTTCCAGCGCGTGTTCCCCCTCGACGCCAGGCTGCGGCGGACAGGCGGCTGCCGACAGGATACTGACCCGGATCAGGCGACCGGTTTTCAGCCGGTACATATGCTCGAGCTCGGCCGCGTCCAGCCGCGTACCCTCGGAGGCCAGGTCAATGGCCTGGCCGCCGGTCATGCCCTCTGAACCGCAGGCGTCGGCCAGCAGCCGGACCAGCGTGACCTGCGCTGCGGGGTGCGGAATGAGCGCCGGGTCGCTGCTCAGCACGTGAAAGGCCAGCGGCTGCATCGCATCGGCCGCGAGTATTGCGGTGGCCTCATCGAAGGCCTTGTGCACGGTGGGCTGACCGCGGCGCAGGTCGTCGTCATCCATGGCCGGCAAGTCGTCGTGCACCAGGGAAAATGCGTGCATCAGTTCGATCGCGACCGACGGTGCGTCGAGCATGGCCGGGTCGGTGCCCAGGGCTTCACCGGTTGCATAGACAAGCAGGGGCCGGATGCGTTTGCCGCCGCCCAGTGCCGAGTAGCGCATGGCTTCGTGCAGGCGGCGCGGGGGCGTGTCGAGCGCAGGCAGCCAGCGGTCCAGGGCCGCTTCGATGCGCGCCTGGTAACGCGCCGTTTTTTCTGCGTTGTCCATCCTGAGCCCGTCTGCGACTGCGGCGCAAAGCATAGTCGCTGTTGCGCTGGCCACCAAACCGCCGGCCACGGGGCGTCTATAATGCCGCTCCCGTTGCTGCGAGATCTACCTGCCGATGCCGAGCGCAACTGCTCTCGCCCACCCGAACATCGCCCTGATCAAGTACTGGGGCAAGCGTGACGAGGCCGACAACCTGCCGGCCGTCGGGTCGCTGTCCGTGACGCTCGAGGCCCTGCGCACGCGCACGACAGTGCACTTCGATCCCTCCCTCAATCGCGACGAACTGTTTCTGAACGGCGCGGCGGCCGCCACAGAGCAGCCCAGGCTGGAGCGCTGCCTCGACGCGTTGCGGGCGCTGGCGCGCTGCGGGGACCGTGCCCGGGTCGATAGCGACAACGACTTTCCTACCGGCGCGGGCCTGGCGTCCTCTGCGTCGGGTTACGCGGCACTGGCCGTGGCGGGTGCGGCCGCCCTCGGCCTGGATCCGCGCGATCCGCAGCTTGAAGCCGTCGCCCGCATCGGCTCCGGCTCGGCACCGCGCTCGTTGCACGGTGGATTTGTGCTGCTTGAGAACACGGAGTCGGGCACCCGTTGCGTGCCGTTGCTCGGACCTGCTGACTGGCCGCTGCAGGTGGTGGTGGCGGTGACGAGTGAGTCCGGCAAGGCCACCAGTTCGCGCGACGGCATGGCAGACAGTCGGCGCACGTCGCCTTACTACCAGCCCTGGGTAGACTCGCATGTGGCCGATCTGGCGCGCGGCCAGGAGTGCGTCAGCGCGCGGGACTTCGACGGGCTGGCGCAGTTAGCTGAGCACAATTGCCTGAAAATGCACGCGGTCATGCTGACCACGCGCCCGCCGTTGATGTACTGGCTCCCGGTTACGCTGGCCTGCATGCAGGTCATCAGCGCATTGCGTCGTGACGGCGTGCCGGTGTTTTACACAATTGATGCCGGTCCGCAGCTGAAAGCCGTGTGCCTGCCCGAGGCCGCAGACAGGGTCGCCGAAGCGCTGCAGCAAGTGCCGGGCGTGCTGCGCTTGCTGACGGGCGGGCTGGGCCCGGGGGCCACGGTCATTGATGGCCATGGCTGAAGCCCGGGCTCCGGGCAAACTGCTCCTGACCGGTGAGTACGCGGTGCTGACCGGCGCTCCGGCCGTGACCGTGGCAGTGGGCGGGCCAGCCGTCGCCCGCGTGGCGCATGGCAACGTATCGTGCTTGCTTGACCCTGCGGGCGGTGCGGCCAGCAATTTTCAGCTGGTGTCGCCGGACGGCGTGCGTTGGGACAACTCGCTGCCGGCGGAACGCAGCGCGTTGCCCGCCGCGGTGCTGGCCGAAATACTGCGGCGCTGGCCCACCGAGTTGCAGGCGCGGCCGCTGGAAATTGGTCTCGATACCAGCGCCTTCATTGAGACCGCGAGGGGCGGGCAACAGAAAGTCGGCCTGGGTTCCAGCGCCGCGCTGGTTAGCGCGCTTGCTGCTGCGGTGCTGGCCGCGTGCGGCGTCGACCCGCCGGCGGCGGAACTGCGCACGCTGTGCCTGGCCGCGCACCGGGCTTTTCAGGGCGGCCGCGGCAGCGGTGTCGATGTGCTGACCGCGATTCACGGCGGCGTGCTGATTTGTACGCCGGCCGGCGATGATCTGCAGGCCGAGCCGCTGCGCTGGCCTGACTCCTTGCACCTGGTCGTGGCCTGGACCGGACATTCGGCCTCTACGCCGGCATTGATTGAACGCTTCGATGCGTTTCAGGCCCGGCAGCCGGCAGCATTCGAGCAGCATGCGCGGCGCCTGGCAGGCGCCGCGGCCGCGGCCGCTCAGGCCTGGCGCAGCGGCGGTGCGGCCGCGGTGCTGGCCGCGGTGGCTGGCTATGCAGACGTGCTGCGCGACGCCGATGCCGCAGGCAGGATCGGCATCTGGACAGCGGAACACGCTGCCTACGCGCGGCTGGCGGCTGCGGCGGGGGCGGTCTACAAGAGTTCGGGCGCAGGGGGCGGCGACCTCGGTTATGCATTGACGGACTCAGCCGAGGTGGCGGAAAAATTTCGCGCCGCCGTCAAAGTCGCCGGCGGGATTACGCTGGACCTCGAGCCGGGCCAGCCGGGCCTGAGCGTCAGGGCAACCTGAGCTACTGGACGTAGCGGTAGTACTCGATGCCGGCATCCTGGAAAGCGTCGGCTGATTCCTTGCCGACACGCTCCACGACGAACTCCGCGCGGGGGGTGAAAGGTACGAAGTCCTGGCGCGGTCGTTCGCCGCGCAATTCCAGGTACTGCTCGAAGCTGAGGTCGACGCTCGGCGACAGGCAGTTATCAAAGTCGATCGCCCGGGCGGCCTGTTCCCAACCGGGCACCACCGTCATGGGCATGACTTCCGCCGCATCACCGCTGCCGTAACCCACGAGCAGAATCTCTGCGCCGGCGAGCTGTGCCTTGCTGTCGGCCGCCTCGGCCAGACCTGCGGCCAGCCAGGCCGGCAGCGCGGCGGTATAGAGGTTGCCCAGCTCAAACATCGCCCTGGCACCCAGCTGCATGCGCCCGAGCACGAATTCACGGAACGCATCAGTGTGGCGGAACACGCGCAACACGCCCAGGGACAGCGGGAAAATCTCTTCCGTGATTCGGTCGCGGACCGCGAAGTCCGTCAGCTTGGGCTGGCGCCGCAATTCTTCCAGGACATCGCCGCACGGCAAGTCGGCGTGGTGGCAATAGCCCTTCAGTTCCTCGACATCGTTGTCGTCACCGTGGGCGAGGGCAAACAGGTAAGCCATGGCCCACCCGGTCTCCGGCATGCGGTGATAGGGTCGGTGCATGAACACCGCGCGCAGTGAGCGCAGGTAGTCCATCGGTCGCAGATCGCGGCGCGTATACATATCTTCCAGCGCTCGCTGCATTTCGTCCACATAACAGCTGGTGGAGTACTTGCCATTGAACACCGGGATGTCCACAAACTCGGGACTGGCGCCAGTGCCGTTGCGGTTAATCAGCGGCTTGCGAAAGTCCACGCCGCGGTAATCGGACGCAGTGCCGGACTGGGCGGGGTCGAGTACGCCAATAGTCGGATTCTGCTCCAGCAGCACGGCCACTGCGCCGGCGCCCTGCGTCGGTTCGCCGCTGCTGCCCAGTGAGTACAGGGCTTTGTCGGCGCTTACCACGATGGCCAGCGAGTCCTCGCCGTCGGTGGCCAGGAACCGCAGCGCATTCTTCATGGCGTACACGCCGCCGAGACACGCGTGCTTGAACTCCGGAACTTCGCAGTGGCGCGACAGTGGCGCGCGGCCTTCGGCTTGCAGTGCGCTGTCTACCATGCCCTTGATGATGACCGCGCCGGCAGAGTTGTCAGTGCTCGACTCCGTACCCAGCGCCAGGTAGCGCACGCGGCCCGGATCGACGTCGTAGTTGTGGATCAGCCGCAGTACCGCATTCGCGGCCATCGTGTAGACGCTCTGGTCGGGGCCGACGAGCCGGAAGCCGGTGCCCACCACCTTGCGAATCTTGTCCCAGTCGGCGCCGGTCCACTTGCACCAGGCACGCAGATCGACCCGGTATGGGGGAAGGTAAACGGCTAAGCCGCTGATGCCTGTGGCCGGAACGCTCATCGATTTGCGCTATAGGCGCTATTCAACCGTGATAGTGATCGGTGCAGACACGACGGGTGGGTCATGCGGTACGTGGTTGGCATCGCCCAGCACCATCTGCAGGCGATGCTCGCCCGGCGGCAGTTCCAGTTCGGTTTCCGTCTGGCCTTTCCCGAAGTGCAGGTGATTGGCATCGCTGGGGACGGGCAGCGTCGCATCTGCCAGTTCTGCATCCACCAGCAGGTGGTGATGGCCGGTATTCGGTGTCGTATCGCCGGCCGGCGCCACCGCCATGCCGCTGATGCCGAACTTCACCGTCACCGGCGAACCGACGGTCTGGCCGTCCATCGGGGTAATAAAAAACACCGCCGCGCCTGGTGGCGCTGCAGAGCGCGGCATGGTGGCCGGCGTCGCCGGCGCGGGCGCTGTCGTTGCAGTTTCGCCGCTGGCGCCGTCCTGCTCCTGGCCGCAGGATTGCAGCGCGAGCGCGACGACCAGAACGAGTGTTAAGCGGGCGGGCTGATTCATGGCTATACGTGCGTTGCCCCTAAGCAACGATGGTAGCGCACCGGCATCCGGGTGTCATGAAGGGGGCGCGGCATCCCGGCCGTTGCCAGCCTTGGGTCGCGGCGCCCGGGCCGCCTTCTTGCGCGGCCGCCGGGGCTTTTTGGCCTTGGTGCCGAGTTCGCTGCTCTCGAAATCGTCGACGCCCACCACGTCCAGCACGAGCGCGTCCAGCGCGCGCAGCTGGTCGGCCTCGGCAGCCTCCAGCACGCCTTCTGCCTGCGCCGTGTCGATCTGCGCAACGGGATCATCCGTCGTGATCAGACCGGCGCGCGCGGCATTGCGCAGCTTGTCGTAAAGGGGCGCGGCGGCCGTGGCGTCCACCATCGCCTGGTGGAGTTTTGCCATCGCGTTGTCCGGGTCCGCGGTCACGTAGGTCTGCCGGCACAGCCGCGCACGGGACTCCGTGGGATTTGTGACCAGGTCGACGACCTTCTGGCCCAGGTCATCGCCCGGCGCGAAGTAGGTCCTGCCGCGCGGGAAAATCAGCAGCCTGAGCACGCCGGCAGCAAAGCGGTTCGGCAGGTTGCGCAGCAGTCCGTGCAGCTGTTCCTGGGCGCTGTACAGGAGCGACCGGCAGGCCCATTCAACCAGCGGCAGATCCGCTTGCGGGCTGCCTTCGTCCTGGTAGTGCTTCAGCACCATGCTGGCGAGATAGATGCTGCTGAACACGTCGCCGAGGCGCGCCGACAGCTGCTCCTTGCGCTTCAGGCCGCCGCCCAGTGTCAGCATGGCGACGTCGGCGGCGAAGGCAAAAGCCGCGCTGTAGCGGTTGATGTGCTGATAGTAGCGAGCGGTCGGACCGCTGACAGGCGCCGGCGTGACGCGGGCGTGAGTCATTGCCAGCACGAACGCGCGGGCGGCGTTGCTGACCGCGAAACCCACGTGGCCAAACAGGTGCTGGTCGAAATCACGCAGCGCCTTTTCGAAATCCGGTTCATTGGCCGCGGCCATTTCCTTCAGCACGAACGGGTGGCACCTGACTGCACCCTGGCCAAAGATGATCAGGCTGCGCGTCAGGATGTTCGCGCCCTCGACGGTGATCGCGATCGGCATGGCCTGGTAGGCGCGGCCCAGGTAATTTTTCGGGCCCAGCATGATGCCCTTGCCGCCCTGCACATCCATCGCGTCCGCGCCGATCTTGCGGGCCAGCTCCGTGCAGTGGTACTTCAGAATCGCCGACGGCACGGCGGGTTGTTCACCCCGGCCGACGGCCGTGTTCGTGACGCTGACGGCCGCGTTGATGATGTAGGTGTTGCCGGCCATGCGTCCCAGGGCCTCGCCCACGCCCTCGAAACGGCAGATGGGCAGGCCAAACTGCCGTCGCACGCGGGTGTAGGCGCCGGAATTCCAGACCGCCGCCTGCGCGCCGCCCATGCTGTTGGCCGGCAGCACGATGGAACGGCCTGCCGACAACAGTTCCACCAGCATCTTCCAGCCCTGGCCGGCGCGCTCGGGCCCGCCGATGATCGCATCCAGGGGCACGAACACGTCGGTCCCGCTGGTCGGTCCGTTCTGGAACGGAATATTCAGCGGGAAGTGTCGGCGACCAATTTCGACGCCGGGCAGCTTGGTCGGAATCAGCGCGGCGGTGATGCCGTACTCATCCTGGTCACCAATCAGGTGGTCGGGATCCGACAGCTTGAAAGCCAGGCCGAGCACGGTGGCGATGGGCGCCAGCGTGATGTAGCGCTTTTCCCAGTTCAGCCGAATGCCGATGACTTCCTTGCCTTCCCATTCGCCCTTGCAGACCACACCGCTGTCGGTAATGGCTGACGCATCCGAGCCCACGCGTGTGGAGGTCAGCGCGAAACAGGGGATTTCCTTGCCGCTCGCCAGTTTCGGCAGGTAGCGCTTCTTCTGTGCGTCGGTGCCGTAGTGAATGAGGAGTTCCGCCGGACCCAGTGAGTTCGGCACCCCAATGGTCGATGCGGCCACCGTGCAGTGTCCCGACAGCTTCGTCAGCACTGACGCGACCGCGAACGGAGAAAAGCCGAGGCCGCCATACTCCTCAGGAATGATCATGGCGAAGAAGCCTTCCTTGAGAATGTAGTCCCAGGCTGCCTTGGGCATGTCGCCCAGCTCGTGGGTCACCTCCCAGTCGTTCAGCAGCCGACAGAGTTCTTCCGTGGGGCCGTCAAGAAATTCCTGCTCCTGCTCCGTCAGGCTCGACGCCGGCAGCGAGGTCAGCCGGCTCCAGTCAGGTCGGCCCGTGAACAGTTCACCTTCCCACCAGACCGTGCCCGCATCCAGCGCCTCGCGCTCGGTAGCGGACATCTCCGGCACCATGGTCCGGTACATGCGCAGCATCGGCGCGGTAAAGCGTTCGCGGCGAAAATCCTCGAAATTGAGCGCCACGATGCCGGCGAACAGCAGCCACAGCACCACCAGCCACAGCAGCCATGAGCCGCTGATCAGCGAGTAGATGAACAAGGCCACGCCCAGGGTCAGCGTGGACGTGCGCAGCTCCTCGCGTCGATAGGCGAGGGTGATGGCCACGCCAAACAGCAGCCCGGTCAGGACCAGCCAGTAAATAATGCCCGTCAATGCTCAGTACCTTGTTAACTCTGGCCGCTGGGGCCGGGAGGGGGCGACTATAGCGCAGCGCGGCAGCCGGCGATCCCGGATACCCTGCAATATTCGACCCCGGTCGCGAAACGGAGCCGCGCGGCCGGGTGTTCGCGGCGTTGCGTCAGAGAAGTTCTGCAACCGCAGCGCGCTCTTCGCGCAGCTCCTGGTCGGTGGCGGTCATGCGCTCGCGGCTGAAATCGACGATATCCAGGCCCTGGACGATTTCATAGCGGCCCTGGCTGCAGCGACACGGAAAGGAATAAATCACGCCGGGTTCGATGCCATAGCTGCCGTCGGCCGGCACCGCCATGCTCACCCAGTCGTCGCCCGGCGTACCCAGTGCCCAGTCGCGGACGTGGTCGATGGCCGACGATGCGGCCGAGGCCGCGCTCGACAAGCCGCGGGCCTTAATGATGGCCGCCCCGCGCTGCTGCACGGTGGGGATGAAATCGTCGACCAGCCAGTCACGCTCGACCAGTTCCGTCGCCGGGCGCTCGCCCACCACGGCGTGGCTGATGTCCGGGTACTGTGTGGCGGAGTGGTTGCCCCAGATGGTCATGTGGCGAATCCGGCTCACATGCGAGTCGGTCTTTGCCGCCAGCTGGGCCAGCGCGCGATTGTGGTCCAGGCGGGTCATTGCAGTGAAATTGGCCGGGTTCAGGTCCGGGGCATTGGCCTGCGCGATCAGTGCATTGGTGTTGGCCGGGTTGCCCACCACGAGCACTTTCAGGTCACGGCTGGCGTGTTCGTTCATGGCCTTGCCCTGGACCGAGAATATCGCCGCGTTGCCCTTTAGCAGGTCGCTGCGCTCCATCCCCGGTCCGCGGGGTTTGGCGCCCACCAGCAGTGCGTAGTCAGCGTCTTTGAAGGCTTCGTCGGCCTGGTCCGTCGCCACGATGCCGTGCAGGGTCGGGAACGCGCAGTCATCGAGTTCCATTGCCACGCCCTTCAGGGCTTCCAGTGCCGGCGGAATCTCCAGCAGCTGGAGAATGACCGGTTGGTTCGCGCCCAGCATTTGTCCCGACGCGATACGAAAGGCGAGCTGGTAGCCGATCTGGCCGGCGGCGCCGGTAATGGTGACTCGTGCTGGGTTCGTCATGGTTGTTACCTGTGAGTGTTCGGTGGGCGCGGGGACGTGGACCGGCCCGCGGGCGGCCGGGATTCTACCACCGGCGGCAAGAATTTCGGCGCGACCGCGCCTAGTCGTTCAGCGCCTTGTACGCGCGAATCTGCTCGTTGAAACTGTTGGCAACCCGCTCCATCGCGTCGACGGCCGAGTTGTGCTGCTGGACGTGGGCAAGCCGCTGCTCGTCAGTCTGGGTATCGGCGTCGGTCGCCGACTCGTCATCCAGGCACTTCAGGTAGTCTTCCATGTTGGCCATGTAAGATTTCACTGCAGTCTGGGCCGCGAGCATATCTTCCATGGACGCCTGCGAACCATCCGGCACGGTCACTTCGACCGGAGACACACAGGCCGCAAAACCGGCTGTCGCCGAGAACGTCGCCACGCTGGTCAAAATGACAGTCCGAAGCTTCAGCATGCCGTTTCTCCTCCTGATTGCCGTTCCAACATTCCGGGCCGAACGGCCCTCACCGGTTCAGATTATGCCTCAGGCGGAGCCACACTGGTCAATGGTCTGGACCGTTGACGGTGCCAGCCCTTGCTGCCAAAGGGCCGGGCGGCGGCGCGGGGCGCCGGTGTGACCGGGCGTGGGGTCGACCTGGCCCTGGAAAAGGTCCGGAAACAGTATGGCGCCGAGAGTGGGGGCGGCGTCGTGCTCGATAACGTTTCGCTGCAGATATCCCCGGGTGATTATGTCGTGATCGTCGGTCGCAGCGGTTCGGGCAAGTCCACGCTGCTGAATCTGCTGGGCGGACTCGACTACCCCAGCAGCGGCGAAGTGCGGGTCGACGGCCGTAACCTGGGTGCGCTGTCCGAGCGTGAACTGGCTGCGTTGCGCCGTCGCCGGATCGGCTTCGTATTTCAGGCCTTTAACCTGATTCCGACCTTGACTGTCGAAGAGAATCTGCTGGTGCCCCTGCAGCTGAACGGTGTCGATCGCCGGACCGCGGCGGAGCGCGCCCGGCACGTGCTGCACGCGGCGGGAATCGGTGCTCTGCAGGCCCGCTTTCCTGAGGAGTTGTCCGGCGGCGAGCAGCAGCGGGTAGCGGTGTTGCGGGCCATCGTGCACGAGCCCGACGTGGTCATTGCCGATGAGCCAACAGGTAACCTCGATCTGACGACCGCGCGCCAGACGCTGGAACTGCTTGAAACCTTTGCCGGCCGGGCCGGGCGGAGCCTGGTGATGGCGACCCACAGCCAGGAGGTCATCGGCCGGGCGCGGCGCATCGTGGAAATTCGCGCCGGCCGGCTCCGCGAGGTGGCAGCGGCGGAGCGCCCGGCGTGATCGTCGCCGGATTAGCACCGTCACTGCTGCTGCAGGCGGGCCTGCGTTTCTATGTGCGCCACCCGGGCCAGCTTGCGTTGACGATTGCCGGCATTGCGCTGGGGGTCGCGGCCATCGTCGCCATTGACCTGGCGGCCTACAGCTCGCGACAGGCTTTTGTTGCTTCGACGCGGCTGTTCCGCGGCCAGGCAACGCACGAGATCACCCCGGCTGGCAACCAGTTGCCCGATGCTGCCGTGGCCTGGTTGCGGAGTGACTACGGCGTGACGAACTCCGCGCCGGTGATCGAATCCCGGCTGCGATTCGCCGCAGACACCGAGCGCTCGGTCACGCTGCTGGGCATCGATCCGTTTTCCGTCGGCCGTTTGCAGACGGCCTGGCTTGCCGGGCCGCCCACCGGTGACGACTTCACGCGACTCATGGTGGAGCCTGGCGGCGTGCTGCTGTCAGCGGCGCTCGCCGCTGAGCTCGCCGCGCAGCCGGGCGATCGCCTGGCCCTGGTCGAACCGCTCGGTGCCGGTGAGTTGAGCGTCATCGGCCTGCTGCCCGGCGACGACGGCGAACGCTACGTACTGGCAGATATTGCAACAGCGCAGGCATTACCCAGGCGCAGCGCCGGGCTCACCCGCATTGACCTGCGCATCGATGCGGCGCAGGCGGCCGCGCTTGGCCCGGAGATCGCGCAGCGCGGCTGGCGCCTGCGACCCGTGGCCGCGCAGCTCGGACAGATCGATGCGATGACACGGTCTTTTCGCATCAACCTGCAGGCCCTGAGCCTGCTGGCCATGCTCGTAGGGGCGTTTCTCGTCTACAGCACGGTCGCATTCGCCGTGGTGCGCCGGCGGGAAAGTTTCGGCCTGTTTCGCAGCCTCGGCACGGAGCGACGACAGGTGTTCGCGCTGGTACTGGCGGAAATCGTGGCGCTGAGTGCGGTGGGCGTGGCACTGGGCCTGTTGAGCGGCATCGTGCTGGGTGCCGGCCTGGTGCGACTGGTACTGCGCACCATTGGCGATTTGTACCTGTCTTCAGCGGTGGACTACTACGGCGTGTCCTGGCCGCTGCTCGCGAAGGCGACCGCGATCGGCTTTGGCGCCAGTTTTGCAGCGGCCGCCCTGCCAGCGCTCGAAGCGGCGCGGGCCCGACCCCGCATCGCGATGAATCGCTCGGCCCTGGAGCGCCGGCGCCGGCGGCAGTTGTTGCCGCGGCTGATTGTAGCCATTGCGCTGGCAGGCATCGCCGCGGTCATCCTGCTCGGCACCGCGCAGCTCGAGCCGGCCTTCGCCGGCATCTTCGCCGCACTGACGGCAGCGGCGCTCGCCGCGCCGGTTTGCGTCTACGGCGCCATGCGCTGGCTGGCCGGCGCCATACACTGGCTACCATTGTCTTACGCAGCGCGTTCCGTCGCGGCCAACCTGAGCCGCACCGGGCCCGCCGTGGCGGCGTTGATGCTGGCCGTCGCAACTTTCAGCGGTGTCGGCCTGATGATCGGCAGTTTTCGCCTCAGCGTCAGCGACTGGCTGGATTACAGCCTGGACGCCGATGTGCTGGTGCGGCCCGATGCCCCTGCAGCCATGGCGACGGGTGACAACGAAGCGCAGCTGTTGCAGGCGTTACGGGCGTTGCCCGGCGTGACCGACCTGGGCCTGCAGCGGCGGGTGAGCCTGCCCGACGATACGGGGCTGGGCGCTTTGCTGGCCGTAGCGCCGGCACCGTCTGGACGCTGGCCCCAGGCGGCCGGTGACCGCGACGCTATCCTGCAACGGCTGGCCGCTGCCGACCGCGTGCTCGTGTCAGAAGCCTTCGCCCGCAAGCGCCAGCTCGGGCCGGGCGACCCAGTGCTTTTGCTCACGGCGGCGGGCGAGCGGGCTTTCGACATCGAGGCAATATTTACCGACTACACCACCGACCTGGGCCTGGTCGCGATGGACCTGCAGCGCTATCGTCGCCACTTCGCAGACCGGCAACTCGACAGCATCGGCGTATTCGCCGCACCGGGACGCGCGGCAGAGGTGCAGGCCGGCGTGCAGTCATTGGCTGCCGCCCGCGGTGACCTCAGTGTGACCACCAGCGCGTGGCTGCGGGACCTCAGTCTCGAAATCTTCGACCGCACTTTTACGATCACCCAGGTGTTGCGACTGATCGCCGGGTTGGTTGCGGTTATTGCGGTGGTCAATGCGTTGCAGGCGCAGCGCCTGGACAGCCGCCGCGAGCTGGCTACCCTGCGGGCCCTGGGTTTGTCTCCCGGTCAGCTGTTGCGGCTGGGTGAACTGCAGACCCTGCTGCTCGGCACTGCGGCGGGTCTGCTTGCGGTACCCGTCGGGGTATTGCTCGCATGGCTGCTGATCGTGGTGGTGAACCGGATCGCGTTCGGCTGGAGCATGGCGTTCGCAGTCGACTGGCTGTTGCTTGCCCAGACGGTCGCCCTGGCGGCCCTTGCCGGGCTCGCGGCCGGTTGGTTGCCGAACCGGCGCGCGCTGCGGGACATGCCGGCCGTGGCGTTGCGGGAAGACTGATGCGCCGCACGCTGCTGGCCCTTGCGCTGGTCTT
>CAJIBG010000181.1_pt1 | contig 17620 bp, 13 predicted proteins | sample 9199281 | NCBI WGS metagenome assembly CAJIBG01 (sample SAMEA7708292, study PRJEB35096) | sediment metagenome | biome: marine neritic benthic zone biome [ENVO:01000025]; feature: sediment [ENVO:00002007]; material: shallow marine sediment [ENVO:03000034] sea grass bed [ENVO_01000059] ... | reverse complement strand
TGATCGTGAGCCGGACTCCGGGCACCATGTTCTCCCGGATCGAGAAGATCCTTGACGAGGACACGGTGCGGAACAGGCCTTTTGACGAGATTCACGTCTTCGGCAAGGAAGTCGGTTTGAGCTCACCGCCCGACGCAGGCCTACCCATGGCCGTGGCGAAGCCTGGCGGTAATCAACCATTGGAGCCGCCCGAAACTGCCGCCAATCCGGGACGGAGCCATTTATCGATGACGGGCTTGAAGATACCCGACCGCACCTCGGCCGGGGTCCCGCTGACCGAACGCGAGGAAGGCTTTGTCGATCAGGCGATCATGGGCACCTGGGGATGGTTCGAGGATTGCGCCTCGTTCCCCGACATGGAGCCGGATGCGAAGGGCGTTTGTTATCGCTCGGGATTCCAAGCCAGATTCGATGACAGCGCGGCACTGGAGCTGGTGGACCAACACAGTGTAATGACCGGCTATACGTCGGTGTTGTCACGTCGACGTTACCTGAACCTCAAAGTGGTTGACTGTTCAAACTGCAGCGAAGAACAGCAGGCTGAGATCCGGGCAGGCACGTGTCCCTACACCATCCTTCAATACAGCACCGGTAATCCGCCGACAATGGCTGCGGACCAGGGAACCACCGATCCAGAGCAGATGGCCCTTTATGACGGGCGCTACCTGTCTGTGGCAACCATGGACCGCTCGTTCCTGCGTGATGCAATCAGTCGCGGCCTGATTGACGGCAACCCGGCATGTGAAGCCTGTGTCTGGACCGGTGCGCCTTGTATTACCTCAGAACTACAGGCAATGCAGGCGTTTGTCAGCCAGTACGACGCGCAGCTGTTTCCCCCGGACAACTGGCGCGCCTATGCGCGAGTACCACGCAGCGTTGTGCGGCAAGCTACAGATTAGTTGGATTATCAGTAGATATCAGGGTCGGACCACGGTAACGATTTAGAAGACCTGGGGACAACGAGCCGGACCCGAAACTGCCGGCCCGGCGTCCAGAAAGCCCAATGGCGATTGTCACGCTCTGGTTCGGCATCCTGCGCAACCGTAAGCCTGAAGTGCCGGTGCAGTTCGATGACGAACAGCTCTCCAAGGGCTGTGGAGTATCGATCCGCCAGGCACGCATGGGGACCCACCGAGAAAGGCCAGAAGACTTCCGGGCCATAATCGCGACCAAGAAACCTGGCCGGATCAAAGCGCTCCGGTTGCGGGAACACATCGGCCCGGCGATGTGCTTCCCGCAGGCAGATCCTGACGAGCCATCCCTCCGGGATGCGGTAGCCGCCCAGATCGCAGTCACCGACCGTACGGCGATTCACGTATTCAGCCAGGCTGAGCCGTAGCGTCTCAAGAACGAAGGCGCGCGCGAACTCGGGGGACAGATCACCTGCCTGTGTACCGCCGGCAGCAGTCACGACGGACTGGTCAGCGCTGAACTTGACGATCCATTGCAGCAAGCGGCGCAGCATGATCCGACCGTCCTGGACCATCACGACCAGATTGCCGATGACGACTTCGTCCTCAACGGCCTCCCTTCCCGCTGCTTGCACTGCGGCCAGCATGGAAGGCGCCACCTCGTCAGAACTCAGACGACGCACAGTATCGGTCAGCTGACGGAAAGCCTGCCTCGTACTTCGACGCACCGGCCCAACCAGGCCGATGGGCGCGTCGAGGCCAGCCAGCCAGTCGGGAAATGCCGCCACGCGACTGTCACTCGCACGGATACCGAGCACGATGCGCAGGTTTGCGTCGAGGGCAATCCGCTCGAGCCAGGGCGTAGGATCGACCCCCCGATCTTCTGACGCGCTGGCGAGACTGTCGAGGTTCGTGCGGATGGCATCGAGAAAATCTGTGTGACAGGCAGCAATGACCGAATCACCAAACCCCGGAGCAAATAATTCACGATAGTGTGCGTGTCGCTGGCCATCCATGAACTCGACATAGCCACCAGGCACCAGGCGATCGAATGTCCAGACCACCTGGCGCAGTGAGTCCGCCTGTTCATCGAGAAGGCGGCTGGCAAGCCGCAGGTCCGTGATACACGCCACCGGGCGATACCACTGACTCATTTTAACGACCGGTCCCCACCGCCGTGCCGAGTCGGCGTAGAAGTCGGGTTCAGTAATGGCATCGAGGGAAGTTGCCAACCCGAGTGAACCGGGGGGCAGACCACGGTGACTGCCGTAACTGGTTCTGGCGTGGAGATACGCAACCAGGCCGAGTACGCCGGCGATAAGGACGACGGCCAGTCGCGACTCCGCCGAGTTCGTCACGAGCCACAGCAAGGCCAGGCCTGCTGCGCTGACCCCGATGGCGAGGCCAAATCCCATCCACGGGTTTTCTCGACACTCGCGCCTGACCGCCGGTTTAACCAAAACTCGGAGCGCAGGCACCAGGGCGAGCAACAGCACCGCAATTTCGACGGCGATAATGAAGTATGCAATCATGTTGTCATCAATGTGCCCGGTATCAACGCAACACGCAATTCATCGGCGCTATCGAGTGACGATGCGCTCTGATACCGCCATGCACCTGGCGCGGCTGCTGGTGATTTGCTACCGGTGAAAAGACGCGACGGATTTGCCAAGCTCACGGGTCGGTTGAAGTACCTCACCGATACGCCGAATACCGGATGCTGGTGGGGTGCCGTCGTCCGCAGCCAAGTCGCACGTGGGCGAATACGCGAAGTTCGATTAGATCCGGGTATCAACTGGTCAGAGTTCATCGTCGTCGATCACAGCGATATCCCGGGCCAAAATGCTGGCGCCCTGTTCGACAAGGAGCAGCCGGTCCTTGCCGTTGACACAGTTCGTCATGTGCACGAACCGATTTTGCTGCTGGCCCACCGATCTCGCGACGCGTTACGTGAAGGGGTCGCCGGGGTCACCGTAGAGATCGATCCGTTGCCCGCAGCCCTCGATTACCGTGCAACTCCAGTTGACGAATTGCGCCAGGTTGGCACAGACAATTTGTTTTGCCAGAGGAACAGACTGAAAGGCGATCCGGATCGCATCATGGCCGCCGCGGCACTGGTGATTGAAGGCAGCTACGAAACTGGTGCCCAGGAGCATCATTGTTTCGAGCCGCAGGGAATGGAGGCCGCGGTCGAAGGCAGCGAAATGGTAGTCAGAGGCTCAATGCAATGCCCTTTCTATGTGCAGGAAGCACTGGAGCGTGTTCTCGCCCGTTCCGCGTCAGACATCCGGGTCGTGCCGACTCCGGTGGGCGGCGGATTCGGGGCGAAGGAAGACTACCCGTCGATGATTGCTGCCCATGCCGCGCTCCTGGCCCTGCATGCCGACGGGCCGGTGCGGCTGTGCTATGACCGCCGCGAGGACATGGCTGCGACTACCAAGCGTCACCCCGCGTCGATCAAGTGCCGAACTGCTGTAACCCCCGAGGGCGAGATCGAAGCCATGGAAGTCGAGCTGTTGCTCGACGGTGGCGCCTATTCCACCTTGTCGCCAATCGTCCTCGAGCGCGCGGTCCAGCATGCAACCGGTCCCTATCGGTGTAATCACGTTCGAGTCGACGGCAAAGTCAGGATGACGAATCACGTGCCCAACGGCGCGTTCCGCGGCTTCGGGTCACCGCAGGCCCATTTCGGCATCGAGCGCCACATGAACCGGATAGCCGCCAGGCTCGGGCTCGATCAAGCGACGGTGCGACGGCGCAATTTGCTGCGCGACGGAGACAGCCTCGTGACCGGGCAACGCGTTGCTGACGGAGTGGACAACGGAGCGATCCTCGATCGCGCGCTTGAGCTGGCAGAGTACGACGCGAAGCCCGCCGCTCATGATGCGTTCACCCGCGCGCAACCATGGCGCCGCCGGGGCATCGGTATCGCCACGTCTTTTCACGGCTGCGGCTTGCCAAGCACGGTTGAAGCTGCGATCAGGCCCCGGGTCGAAATCGTGGGCATGCCTACCGGTGAGGTGCGGCTGTTAACCAGCATTGTCGAAATGGGACAAGGGGTCGACACCATATTCACTGATCTCGTGGCCCGGCGACTGCGCCTCGGCCCCGACGAGATCGAAATTGCCGCGGCAGACACCACGCAGGTCCCGAATAGCGGTCCATCGGTAGCCTCACGCACATCGATGATTGTCGGCCGACTGATCGAACGTGCCTGCGACGATCTGTTGCAAAAACTCGATGTCGCCTCATCGGGACAAAGCGATGCAACCCGGGTGGCCATCGCGCGCTGGCACGAGACCAGGCCGCAGGAAACACTCGTCGGCCTAGCAGAGTATGGCCCGGACCGGGAACCCTCCGGTGGTCGAGTGCCGGCACAGAGCGACTACCCGGCCTACGGCTGGGCGGCGCAGGTCGCAGAGGTGGAAGTCGATTTGCGAACCGGCCTGGTAGAAGTCATTAACTTTGTCTCGGTCCAGGACGTGGGGACGGTGCTGGACCGGGATCTGGCCACGGGACAAGTGCACGGTGCCGTCGCCCAGTGCATCGGCTGGGCCGTCTCGGAGGAAGTGGTCTGCGCTGCCGGTGCGATGGCCAACGCGTCCACGGCGGCCTATTTCCTGCCGACGGCCCGGGATTTGCCGATGATCCGGGTGGCGTTCCTGGAGACCCCCTCTGATCAGGGTGCAAGGGGCGCCCGCGGACTGGGCGAAGTCCCGATGGTGGGAGGCGCCGCAGCGATCGCCAATGCCATCAGTCGGGCGATTGAATCTCCGGTGGACCGAATCCCGGCTACACCGGAAAGGGTAATGCAAACCCTGGTTGACGGCGCTTCGTGACAGTGACAAGCGCCGTGGACCAGATCGAATTTGTATTGAACGGCGACACCGTCAGCGTCGACCTCGACGCAGCCGATCGCCTTCTCGATCTGATCCGAGATCTCGGCATGACCGGCGCGAAGGAAGTCTGCGGGTCGGGACAATGCGGTGCCTGCACGGTGTTGCTGGACGGCCTGCCCGCCCTGTCGTGCACAGTGCCCGCCTGCCAGGTTCGAGGCCGGGTTGTTGAAACCGTCGAATCGATCGACCCGGAAACGCTGCAGCCGCTTTTGGAATGTGACGCGGTCCAGTGCGGTATGTGCACACCCGGTATCGTGATGACAGCAACCTGGCTACGGCGTAATCCCGAACTCGCAGAACGCTTTGGGCTGCAGACACTGTTGGCCGGTAACCTGTGCCGCTGCACCGGCTACCAGGGAATTCTCGCCGGGGTCCGCGCACTGCTGGACGCCGACGGCAAGCGATGAAGTGCCTGCTGCCCGAATCGCTCGATGACGCGCTCGCGATGCTCGCGTCAACGCCCGACGCCATTCCCGTGGCTGGCGGCACCGGACTCCTCCCGCGTTGGCCGAATGGCAAAGCTCCGGGTGACCGGCCATTGCTCGACCTGTCGGGCATCACTGCACTGCGCGGCTGGGAGTTGGAAACAGACACGTTGAGCCTTGGTGCGCTGACGACATACTGGGATGTCATTCAAGCCCGAAACCTGGAGGCTGAGTTTCCGCTCCTCGGCCTGGCCGCGATGCAGGTCGGGTCGCCACTGGTCCAGGTCCGCGGCACCTGGGCGGGAAACGTCGCGGGGGCATCAGGCGGGGCTGACGGCGTGTTGCCTCTGGTGGCCTACGATGCCGAGATCGAGCTGCGCTCGATGCGCGGTACACGCCGCCTCTCCCTGGTGAAATTTCAGCTCGGCGACGGCCAGACTGAGCGGCGCGACGACGAGCTGATTACCGCGATTCATCTGCCGCGGTGGCCACGGGACCAACATTGGTTCCAGAAGGTCGGGCGACGACAGGGACCGAGCTTCACCATCGTCGGGCTTGCCATTTGTCGCACTGACCGTGAATGGCGGGTGGTGGTCAATGGCATGACTGACACCGTGCGGCGATTGCCGGGTGTCGAGCAGGCGCTCGCGGACGGCGTTGCCGCTGCGGCTCTCGACGACTGGGTGCAGCTGATTCACGCCGATCTGCCAAGTGGAAAGCCTTTGACCAACCAATCGACAACGTATCGGGAACAGGTGCTGGCGCGGCTGTTACTGTCGCGCACCGCTGAACCCTCGCCCTAGTAATCAGGCCCGGGCAGTCATCGCAACGCGGAATCGCTCGTTCGGCTGCCAGTGGTGCCGATGCCGTGGCCGCCGCTCGGGTGGTCCATCGCTGGTGACACGCCACTCGTAACCCCGGGCCAGCTCTTCAACAAAGAGCCGCCCAAGAAAATGGCCCATATGGAACCCCATGCACCCGTGGGCATCTGCACCGAACGGCGAATACTCCTTCCGGGTGTAGGTTCGGGCAGCAAAGCGGTCGGGGTTGAACTGATCGGGATCGGCAAACACCGCCGGATCCCGATGGCTCTCCTGAACGCACAGGCGCATCAGCCAGCCCGCCGGGATCTTGTAGCCCTCGAACTCGATCGGGGCCGCCGTCGTTCTGTACAAATACTCCGCCTGCTCGAGTCGCAGCGTTTCCAGCACGATGCGCGTGGCCGGATCGGCAGCTGACTGGCCCGCGGTGTCCGCGGGCGAAGGGAACCGCACCGCCTCGAGCACGTCCGGATGATCGGACACAAACTTGAAAATCCAGTCGTGCAGTCCGAGCAAATCTATCGTCGCAATTCTGAAAATCAGGATGAAGTTGCCACTGAGGGTCGGATCGTCGAGCGCATTGGGCGTTGACTCGACAAGGGCGCGCAGCGCGGAAGAATTGGTATCGTCCGGGGCGTCCGACCAATCTGCCTGAATCTCCTTGAGCACACTGGTGATTTCGGCCAGCGCGTTCGCCAGCTGACGCCGCCAGGCGCTGCCCCCCATGCGTTCAAAGGCCAGCGAGGGCAGCGCGTGACCGACCGCTGCCAGGCGCGGGTCGTCGTAGTCGAGCCCCAGGAATAATCGTCCCAGCGCCTCGAAGACCGGCTGTTGGAAATACGGCCTGGCACGCACGCCCCCGGCCACCGCCGATGAATCCGCTGCCAGCCTTGACAACGCGCGACGATAACTCTCACGCACCGCCGGCGTGGCCTCATCGAGCGCAACCTGGGAGAAGGCCGACCGCAGCAGTGGCGCCACGGCCTTGTGATCCTCGCTTGGCATGTACCGTAATGCGCCGCGGGGAATCAGGCGGGTATAGGGCAGTGCTGCACCGGCCAGCGAACCCGAGTTATTCGCGAGCATCGCGCGGGCCCGCTCGTGGCCGATGATGCAAACGGTGGGCCGCCCAAACTGACTCATTTTGAAGACCGGCCCCCAGCGCTCGGCCTCCCTGAGGTAGAGCTGCTTGTCGGTCACGAAATCGAGCGAGTGGCCGATGCCAAGGGAGCCCGGGGGCACCCCCTTGCTGCGGCCATAGTCCGGGCGCCCCCGCCACCAGAGCGCAACCATGGCAACCAGCGCAATCGCGGCGGCGACGTGGCGGACGACCGGCCACTGCCAGACCATCCAGCCGACTGCGGCGACTGCCGTCAGGCCCATCCCGACAACCAGTGCAACGGGCAAGCCGGCATCGATTATCTCCAGCCTGACGGCCGGCTTGAACAGGATCCTCCCAACCTGAAAGACGAATACGACAGCAATAGCTGCCTCAATGAGATCGAGAGTTTCCATTGACTGGCTCAGAAGACCTGAGCGCCCATTCTAGCGCGATACGAACATCGGACTGACCACAGCGCGTTGCTGAGAGCCATTACTCCGCCGGCTCGCGCAACACGGGCTCACGGACGATATGTAAAACCAAACCGGGTAACGATCGCAGTTCAATGAGGGTCAGTGCCCTGGTCAGCAAAATCGCAACGGCATAGAGACCAGCTGACACTGCCAGCCTGGCAATGACCGACGTCTCATCCGCCATCCAGTACCCCAGTGTTGCGAGAGCGCCCGCCCCGAATGGACCCAGGCAGCGCGCGTTAAGTGGCAGATGCCCGGTGGCAAGTTTCACGAGGACGAGCAGCATCACGCTGCAGGCCATGTCGGCGCCAACCACTGCCAGGGCCGCGCCCGACAGGCCGAGGCGAGGAATGGCGATCACGGCAAGCAACACCAGGACACCAGCACCAACCACCCGGGTTGCCAGGATCCCACCCGGCTTGGGTATTGCCCGCAACAGCAGGCTCAGGCAGCTGTTGAGTGCCAGGAACGGCAACGCAACGAGCAGGATAACGAGTGCGTCGGCTGCGCTCGCGTAGTCGGCCCCGAAAAGCAGCACCAGCAACTCTTCGGCGTAAAGCACGACCAGCAGAAAGGCCGGCACGATGATCACCAGGCAATAGCGCAACAGGTTCGCCTGCATTGCCAATGCGCCCGCCGTATTGCCCGCCAGGAGCCGAATCGTCGAGGGGAATGCCGCGCCACTGATCACCATGCTTAGCAGGCTGAGTGTCAGCATGATCTTTTGCGCCACCAGGAACCCGGCGGCGGACGCAGCCGTGCTTAGCCAGCCCACCAGGAGGACTGAGCCGTGCTGAGAGAAGGAGAACATCAATGCTCCCAGGCTCAGTGGCATGGCTTCGCGGGCGATATCCGGCCATTCCCGGACCGGGAACCCGATCTTCAGGCCGGGGTAGTCACGGCCCAGACGGCTACGAAGCCACACCACTACCAACAGACCGGCCACCAGTTCCACGACCGGTGCCCAGAGCACGTCCTGGCCCTGCCCCCGGACCAGCAGCAATAACCCCAATAGCAGCAGGATCTTTTCGATGATCTCCGCGCTGGCAGTGACGTGCATCCGGTCGAGCCCCCGGAACGCCCAGCGAACTGACAACGCGTAGCCCACGAGCAGGCCGGCACAGAGAATCAGCAAGGTCGTTGAAAAAGATAACGCACCGGACAGGAGCGGGGCGAGGATCACTAGCAACAGGATGGCTGCCGCTGCAGCGGCCAGGCGAAATCCGGTCAGTTGCGCATAGATTGTGGGCACTGCGGCCGGATCGAGAGCCGTCTGCCGCATCGCGCGCGAGCCCGTCCCCACTACCACGAAGGTTCCGGCCATGCTGACGATGGCCAGCGCCAGGCCCAGCGCCCCGTAGGAGGCAGGACTCAGCGTGCGGGCAAGGTAAACGGCCGTCCCCAGACCGATGACACGAATCAGTATTTCCTGCAGCGCCAGCCACGTGAAATTGCGGGCTACTCGCCCTGCTTGCTTCCCAGCGGAGTTCACTGCACTTGCCTGCGCCAAAGCTCCATCAAAGTATCAACACCCTGCAAAACGGACGGCATGAATGATCCGCCCGACATTGATCACCGCAGCTTCTGCAGTTCGACGGGTTCGGCTTACTGGTTATCGCCAGCAATCATAACCGGCTACGCATCACAACGTAGCCACGACGTCTGCCGCCATCGTCATTTGCAGTTGAGTGTCCCCATCGTGGACGAATGTCGAACCCCCTGCATCGCTCCGCGGCCGTATTTCGCTTGGCCCAACGGACTTGGGGTATGCTCTTTATTCGACTAATAAGAAGCTACGTTGCCGGGCACGCGACCACCCGCCGGGCACACGGAGACGCCTGCGTACCCAATGACTTCCGCTCCATCCGTCACGATCGGCGTCGTACCGCGAGAACGCTTCAGCCTGGCGGCTGAGGCAATCGAGCGCATCGTCGAACATACGAGCGTTCCGTACCGGCTGGTGGTCGTCGACACCACGATCTCCGGCAATATCTGCGTTAAAGGTCAGTATCGATAGCCGAACACGAACCCCCATCGCTGGGGTTCATTCAGGTTCGCAAAGTAGATGCCCGTGTCGGTGACTTCCTGGTTGTTGATCACGTCTTCGTCATTGAAGTTGTAGATGAACGCCTCGGCACGCCAGTGTCGTTCGGGCGACTCCCAGATGAGCTTCGCGTCCCAGGTCGTATAGTCCTCCTGCACGTCGTAGGGTTCGAGGTTCAGCGCCCGAAGATAGATATCGTCGGTGAAATAGCCCTGGACCCGGGCCGTCAGCTCGCCAAATCGCTCCAGCCCAAAGGTGTACTGGACGCCGATATGGCCTGACCAGTTCGGCGCATTGATGAGCTGGTTGCCGGAAACGTCCACGTCAGTCGGCTGCGCGGCATCCGGCGGTGCAGGCGGATCGAGGAACAGGTTGCTGGGCAGAACAAAGTTCTTGTATTCCGTCGACAGCAAACCCACGGAAATATCGATCTGCAATGGATCGATGGGCACGGCAACAAACTCGAGCTCCGCGCCGTAGATGTCTGCTTCGGCAGCGTTGCGCACTACGATAGTCTGATCGACCACCTGGAATACCTGCAGGTCTTCATAATCGTAGTAGAACAGGGCTCCATTTAGCTGCATGCGGTCTTCGGCAAAGCGGGTCTTGATGCCGATCTCGAAAGCGGTGATCTCTTCCGGGTCGTAGCTCTCGACGCCCGCCACACCGAAGTTGAAACCGCCAGCCTTGAAGCCGGTAGAAACGGAGCCGTAGGCCATGGTGTCGTCGTCGATGAACCAGTCTGCACCCAGCTTCCAGGTGACGTGATCCCAATCATCATCGGGGGTGAAATCCTGGGACCCGTTGACGATCTCGACGATGCCGGGAACGAAAATGATCGTAACGACCGTACCTCCCACGGCGTCCTTCTCGTCATAGGTGTAGCGCAGCCCCCCGGTAAATTTGAATTGGTCATTCAGAGAGTAAGACACCTGGCCGAACGCCGCCGCCGAGTTGGCCTCCACGTCGTGGAGCACATTAATGTTCACAGCGGGCGGCGCCGTCGGGCCGCGATTGATGACGGTGTTCTGCTTGGAGTCTTCATCCAGGTAGTAGGCTCCGGCCAACCACTCCCAGGGCCCCTCGCCGGCAGAAGTGAGGCGGACCTCGAGCGTTTTCTGGTCGGCGTCCTGTGTGACCTTGGCGGTATCCGTGGTGCCCCCGGGCACCCCGTTCGGCAACGGGCTCTGATCGGCGTCCTGCAGCAGATCCAGGTCCGTCGACTGATCCGAGCCGATTGCGGTCAGCACCACGGGCCCGAAGTCGTAGTCCAGCGTAATGCTGAGGCTGTCGGTCTCGAGGTCGAAAGACTCGCGGGTGTCCTTGTAGACCGTGCGCACGTCACTGGGGATTGGCACGAAGCCGCAGTCCGGGCAGTTCGCGGGGATGCCGTCCGGACTGACCGTGTCGGCGCCCGGCGTCGCTGTCCGTTTGCGTACCGGCCCGATGCCGTCCTTGTCCAGGTACCGGGCTGCAAACAGCACGCTCGCCTTGTCCGTGGGTTGCCACATCAACTGGGCGCGCAGCGTCGTGTCGTCCAGATCGTTGCCTTCGGTGCCCCCGGCGATCAGGTTGTCCTGGAACCCGTCGCGCTCCTCGTACGTGCCCGCGCCGCGGAACATGAGCGTCTCGCCCAGGATCGGAACGTTGATCATGCCGCGCACGCGCTGCCAGTCTTCTTCACCGGCACCGACGTCGATGGCGGCGTCAAACTCGTTTTTCGGCTTGTTGGAGATGAAGTTCATGGCGCCGCCGGTGGCGTTGCGGCCATAGAGCGTGCCCTGCGGACCGCGCAGCACTTCTACCCGCTCCATGTCGTAGAACAGGTAATTGCCGCCGCTCGGGCGGGCCTGGTAGACACCGTCGATGTGCAGCGCCACGCCCGGATCACTGAAGGCTTCCAGGTTGTCGCTGCCAACACCGCGCAACATGACCTTCAGATCCGACGTTTCCGAACCAATCTGCAGGTTGGGAACGAAGCGCGACAGTTCCACGATGTCCCGGGTGCCGAAGGTATCCAGCAGTTCGCCGGTGAACGCGGAAATCGATATGCCGACTTTTTGCACATCGGCCGCGCGTTTTTCCGCGGTCACGATAATTTCATCGAGTGTGTTTTCCTGGGCGTAGACCCCATCCGACTGGCCGCTTAACACCAGCAGGCCGGCCCCCAGGCACATCCTTGGGACTCCCCGTGTCCACAGTCGTTCCAGCAATGTCTTAGCGTTCATCTCCACCCCCCTGACGGGTCAGACTCACTTTATCAATGTCTGCACCAAGGGAACCCGTTTGGTCTCTGCCAATCGGCAGCGCCTCAGGGCTCCAGAATTACCTTCCCGATGACCTCGCGGTTTTCCACCAGGCGATGGCCTTCCGCGGCTTCCGACAGCGGCAGTTTTTTGCCAATCAGTGGTCGGATCTTGCCCTCGGCGGCGAGCTGCAGGCAGTCGCCCACGGCATCCTTCGAACCGGCGTCCATCGCACTGGATAAGACTTTCAGGCGCCGCATGTGCAGTTTCTTCACGTCCAGGGGCACGATGCCGCCGCCGTGAAATCCCACAGTGACCAGTCGGCCGTTCATGGCCAGGCTGTCCCAGGCGCCGGTCCATAATTCCGGGTCGCCGATGTTCTCGAACACGACATCCACGCCGTGCTTATCGGTAATTCGCATCACCTCTTCCGCCAGGTTCTGCGTGCGGTAATTCACGGTGTAGTCGGCACCGAGTTCACGGGCGAGGGCCAGGCGGTCCTCGCCACCGGCGGCGGCAATGACATGGGCGCCCTTGAGTTTCGCGAACTGCAACACGAAGCTGGCCAGCGCACCTGCGGCACCCATGACCAGTGCCCACTCACCTTCCTTGAGCTGGGCCGTATAGACCTCCGAAAAGGCCGCCGATGCGTGGCGGCAGATGACGGTCGCGTCGGCGAAGGGAATATTGTCCGGAATGGTGCGCGCCTGAAAATCCGGCACCACGATGTATTCCGCGTAACCGCCCGGGGCGGTAATGCCGATAGGCCGGCTGACACTGCAACGTTTGCCGGCCTTGCAGCCATCGCACTTGCCACAGCGGGCCATGCCCCGAATGTTGACGTGCTCGCCCACACGGCCTTCGTCGACACCCGGACCCACGGCGGTGATTTCCCCTGACGGGTCCACGCCCATGATCAGCGGCAACGTGGCACCGTGGGCGGAGCGCCCGGCCCGCGCGTGCACGTCGAAACCCCGGTTGACCGACACGGCGCCGACCCGGACCAGCACCTCGCCCGCGCCCGGCTCCGGCGTGGGCACGTCCTCGTACTGCATGACCTCCGGGCCGCCAAATTCGTGCACGACAATCGCCTTCACGAGTTTTCCCCAATAAATACAGGTTCTTGCGGGTTATGCACCAGTGTACTCCTGACGAACACGTATCGTATACATTTTGAATATAGTACTGTATTCAACCACGATTGTCCTGCTCCGGGAGCCCCCGGGGCGAACTTGAGAGAATCGGCACATGGCCAGCCAGCATCCTGACGCCGCGCCCCTCCCGGGCACCCGCAGACTGGGGCCGCTGTGGCTCATGCCCGGCATCGGCCGGATCAACGCCGTGAGCTTTTTCGCCGTAGCCCTGATCAACAACATCATTTTTTCCTTCGTGCACTACATGCAACCGTACGTGTTCGAGGTGCAGCTGTTAATTCCGAAGGGCCAGCAGGGCGTCCTGGTCGGCAACCTGACCGTCATGCAGGAAATCATCGTGATTGCCATGACCGGGGTGGCGGGCGCGCTGGCTGACAAGTTTGGCCGTCGCCCGGTGTTTTGCGTCGGCACGCTGTTGATCGGTGTTGCCTATGCGCTTTACCCCCTGGCGGAGGGCCCCGGGTTGCTCTACGTGGCGAGGGCGTTCTTCGGCGTGGGAATCGCCTGTGCGTCGACCGTGCTGCTGGTGTTCACGGGCGACTATTCCCAGGAAGTTTCACGGGGCAAATGGCTGGGTGGCCTCAACTTCATGCAGGCCATCGGTGCCATCACCGCCTCATTCTTCCTGACGCAAGTGCCGGGCCTGCTGCAGGAACGCGGGGTGGACCCCGTCGAAGCGGTCGCGGCCGTGTTCTTCCTCGCGGTATTCGTTGCGATCTGCGGCGCCACGGTTGCCGGCTTCGGTCTCAAGCCCGCACCCATTCGCCGGGCGGCGACCAAGAAGCAGACCCTGCCGCGGCTGCTGGCGGAAGGCTACCGCGAAGCCAGGCTGAATCCCCGCACTGCCCTGGCCTATGTCGCGAGCATGGCCGCCCGGGGCGACATGGTCGTCGTCGGTGCGTTCACTTTCCTCTGGCTGGTGCGCCACACCTCGGACCTCGGACTCGATGTGCAGCAGGGCTACGCCCGGGGTCAGCTGATCGTGCCGCTGATTACGCTCACGATTATGCTCAGCGCACCCCTGATAGGCGTCCTGCTGGATCGACTCGACCGCGTTATCGGCATCATCATCGCGTTTACCCTGGCGGCCATCGGCTACACCTTCATGGGCATGATCGAAGACCCGCTGGCGAATACCGTGTTCGCCGCCGCGATTCTGCTGGGACTCGGCGAAGGCGCCTGCATCATGTCGTCTATCGCGCTGATCGGACAGAATGCCCCGGCCGCAACACGCGGTTCCGTAATCGGCACCTTCACCGCCTGTGGTGCCACCGGGATGCTGATCGCGTCGGGCGTCGGCGGCTTCCTGTTCGACAACTGGACATATACCGGCCCGTTCCTGTTCATGGGCATGATCAATGCCGGCGTTCTGTTGCTCGCGATCTACGTCAAGCTCAGACATCCGGTGATCGACCCGGCAATCACCGCCGCCGCGACACAAGAACAGGCTTGATGGGAGGCCCGCCGGTGGGTATACCGGCAAGTTTACTTTCTCCGGCTGCACAGGTAGTATCAAGGCTGCTGCAGACAGCGAACCGGAGCCATTCGCCACCATGGGCAAAGTCACCGATCTTGGCGGGCTGATCCTGAAGACCCCGGACCTTGCAAGGTCCGCCGAGTTCTATGAACAGTGCTGGGGCCTGGAGCCCGTCGAACATTCGGCCAGCGATTCCCTGTTCTTCAAAGGCAGCAGCGCGGAACCGTGGATACTCGGTCTCGAACCCGGCGAGCACCGGGCCGTAGCGTTGGTCAGGCTTACGCTCGACAGCGTCGCAGACGTCGATACTCTCTATCACAACCTGACGTCAGCCGGTGTGCAGACACTGGGACCGCCCGACACCTTGCCGCTGCCAGGCAATTGTTACGGCTTTCGGATCATCGACCCGGATGGCAATGAAATCGAACTCAGTACCCCGGCCGACGGCGATCGAGCCGAGGTTGCGGTTGCAGGCTTCCTGCCCCAGCGCCTCAGCCACATGGTGCTGAACTCCACCGACAACAAAGCGCTGCGGGACTTCTACATTGAGCACCTCGGTTTTGAGCTGGCAGACTGGTACGAGAAAGGGGTGTTTTTCTTTCTGCGCTGTAACGAACAGCACCACTGCCTCGGACTCGAGCGCTGCGACAACGCGTCGCTCAATCACATGGCCTTCCTCGTCACCGACCTCGAGGCGATGATGCGCTTCATGGGCCGCATGACCAATATGGGGTTTGAACCCTTGTGGGGGCCGGGCCGACATGGTCCGGGCGGCAACTGCTTCTGCTATTTCGAAGACCCGGTGGGCTACGTCGTCGAGGTGACTTCCGAACTCATTTACATTCCCGAGGGCCAGGAGTGGCTGCCACGGGAGTGGAAATTCGCGCCCGAGAACGCCAATGTCTGGCTCACGGGGGGCCGGACTGAGAGAGCGATCAAGCTCATGTCCAACCACTGAGGGAAGGCAGGCTTTGGCGTCACCCGTTGCCTCCAAGCTCGGCCCCGACCTGCGGCCGTCGAGCCGCATCAAGCACCAGGCGATTGTCGAAGCGGCCCGCCAGGTATTCCTGGACCACGGCTTCTCGGCCACCACCATGGACATGATCGCCGAATCGGCGGATGTGTCGAAACGCACTGTCTACAAGCACTTCGAAGACAAGCACGCGCTCTTTGCAGCGGTGGTGCACATGCTGTGCGATAAAGTCGTGCCGCCCTCCCTGGATGCACTGGATATCGAGGCATCAGAGCCCGACACCGTATTGACACGGCTGGCTGTGCAGATACTCAGCAACCTCTATGCCCGGGAGCAGATTGCGCTGTTCCGGGTCGTGGTCATGGAGACCCAGAGCTTCCCGGAACTGGGCGCCCTGATGTACGAACAGGTTGCGCACACCGAGGGTCTGATCCGGGACTACCTGGCGACCCAGCAGCGGCAAGGGATTCTCGACCTGCCCGATCCGGACCTGGCGGCCAGCCAGTTCCTCGGATTGATCAAGACGGACCTGCAACTGCAATTGCTGTTCGGCCGGCGCAAGCGCGTCAGCAAAGCGGAAATTCAAAAGATTGCGGAAACTTCCGTCGACCTGTTCCTGAACGGCACGGTCGTCAAATAACCGGATTGCACAGCTCGCCCAGGCCGGTGACCTCGATGCGCACCGTGTCCCCGCGCTTGAGAAAGTCTCCTGCCGGCATGCCGCAGCCGGCGGGCGTGCCGGTCGCGATCACGTCACCCGGGTAGAGCGTGATGTGGCGGCTCAGATAGGCAATCTGCGCTTCATAGCCGAAGATCATCTGGCTGCTGGAAGAGTCCTGCTTCAAGTCGTCATTGACCCATAGCCTGATCGCAAGGTCATACAGATCGTCGATGGCTGCCAGCGGCGTGATCCAGGGCCCCATCGGGCAGGCGGTGTTCCAGCACTTCTGGCCGATCCAGTCGAACAGGAACGGCACATCATGGCGCTTGGTGTGATCCCGGGCTGACAGATCATTGAGGATGGTGAGCCCGGCAACGTAATCCAGCGCATCGTGCTCCGAAACTCGAGTGGCCTCTCGCCCGATGACGATGCCGATCTCCGCCTCCCAGTCCACCTTGGTGGAGAAGTCAGGCAGTTGTACCGGGTCCCGGGGCCCAATGACGCTGCCGCGACTGGTCTTGATAAAGAAGAACGGCTCCTGGTTTTCCGGGGGTGGCGGCGCCCCGGTCATTTCCAGTACGTGGTCCCGATAATTGGCCCCGGCACAGTAGAGTGCACCCGGATACAGGATCGGCGCTGCCAGGGCGACTTCCGACACCGGTTGTCCCGGCGTGGAATCGCCGGCTGCCACCCGGGCCGCCGCGTCGGCCAGCACCGCTTCGGCATCCTGCCAGTTCTGCAGCATCTCCAGCACCGAGCCATAGTCGGCGCCCACTGGATACACGCGGTCCCGCACCTTCACGCCCGGCACCTCGGCCCCCGTGCGATCACGAAACGTCAGCAGACTGAACATCAAACCTGATACCTGGCCGGGTGATCCCGGTCTTCAGCTCATGGAGTAGGTCTGGTCGGAAAAATCAATCGACACGTTGACCCGGCCTTCGTTGACCTGCCACCGGCGAATATCGAAGCCCACCGCCCCGGCTTCGCAAAACGGGTCCGCTGCCGCCAGGCGTTCCGCTTCTTCCCAGGAATCGCAACGAAACACGGTCATGCCGACACCCTGCTGGCCATCCTTCTCGAACATCGGTCCCGACGCAAATACCTTGCCCTGCTTCTCCAGGTCGATCATCCAGCGATAATGGTCGAGCAGCACCGGGGGCAGCTTCGCCGGATCTAGCATCTTTCTGGTCATCACGAAGTACTGCTTCTGCAGCATCTTGTCTTTCAGCGCCTTGACCTCGGCCGGTATCTCAGCCATGGAATCTCCTCGACAGCATGCGGCTGTCTAATTCTCGCTTGACGAATTGTCGGACGCCGCTTCCAGCAGCTCGATCACCGCGGCGATGTCCTGATCGCCTCGGCCCTGTTCTTCAGCCAGTTGATAGTACTCCCGCGTCTTATCGAGCAGCGGTGTCACCGCGCCCGCTTGTC
>CAJIBG010000131.1_pt1 | contig 17871 bp, 15 predicted proteins | sample 9199281 | NCBI WGS metagenome assembly CAJIBG01 (sample SAMEA7708292, study PRJEB35096) | sediment metagenome | biome: marine neritic benthic zone biome [ENVO:01000025]; feature: sediment [ENVO:00002007]; material: shallow marine sediment [ENVO:03000034] sea grass bed [ENVO_01000059] ... | reverse complement strand
TGGATCACCGCCGAATACGGCATGCTGCCCCGCGCAACGCACACACGCTCGCGCCGGGAAGCCACTGCCGGCAAGCAGGGCGGGCGCACACTGGAGATCCAGCGGCTGATTGGCCGGTCCCTGCGCGCGGCCGTCGATCTGACTGCGCTGGGAGAACACACGGTCACCCTCGACTGCGACGTTCTGCAGGCAGACGGCGGCACGCGAACCGCGGCCATCTCCGGGGCCTACGTTGCATTGCGCATGGCAACCGAGCGGTTGATTCAGCGCAGCCGGCTGGCCGACGATCCGGTGCACGGCCAGGTGGCGGCCGTGTCCGTGGGCATTTTCGACGGCCTGCCCGTGCTCGATCTCGACTACGCAGAAGACTCGTCTGCCGAAACCGACATGAACATCGTGATGAACGATGCCGGCGCCTTTATAGAAGTGCAGGGTACGGCCGAAGGCCATGCCTTTCGGCGCGATGAACTGAACGCGCTGCTGGACCTCGCCGGCGCCGGCATCAAGGCCATCATGACCGCCCAGGAGCAGTCGCTCCAGGCCTGGCGCGAGCTTCGCTAGCCGGTGGCCGGCGAGCGCGTGCGGGTGGTGCTCGCCACCGGGAACGAAGGCAAGCGCCGCGAACTGGAAGCTTTGCTGGGTGCCGACTGGGAGCTCGTGTCGCAGGCCACGCTCGGCGTGGAGCCGGTCGAGGAGACGGGCGCGACCTTTCTCGACAATGCGTTGCTGAAAGCCCGTCACGCGTCGGCGGCCACCGGCCTGCCGGCAATTGCCGATGACTCCGGGCTTGAAGTCGATGCGCTGAACGGCGCACCGGGCGTGCGCTCGGCCCGCTATGCCGGCGCTGAGGCTGACGACGCCGCCAACAATGCAAAACTACTGGCCGCCCTGGCTGATGTCCCCGAGGGACAGCGCGGAGCGCGCTTCCGTTGCGTGATGGTCTTCGTCCGCGGGCCCGACGAGCCGACGCCGCTGGTCGCCGACCGCAGCTGGGAAGGGCGCATCGCGACGGTAGCTCGCGGCACGGGTGGCTTCGGTTACGACCCGCTCTTCATTGATCCCGCATCAGGCCGGCATTCGGCAGAGTTGACGGCCGGGGACAAGAACGCTCGCAGCCATCGTGGCCAGGCCGCCCGGGCATTGCGCGACCAGCTCCTGGATCGCGATGGTGCCGACTGAAGCCAACTTTTATACACAGCCGGCGGCGAATCTACATTTTTCATAGAGATATGCGCCTTCAGCTGACCGCTCGCGTCGCAAGAGGTGTTAACTCCTTGATTTTATTGGGGCGCCGCAAGTCACTGAAATCTGTGCGAATCATGGGTTTTCGCACCAAAACAGGGCGGCCGGAGCCGTTCGCGGCATCTATGCACAGACTTATCCACAGCCTCTGCGAAAACTGTTCCGCTCGCAGAACAGGCTGAGGGCGGGTGGAAACCTGGCCTGCAAGCCATTGATCCCGGCTGTCCCGACCGCTATGCTTCGCGCCCCTTTCGACTCCACGTGGGCCCCGCGGGCCCGGAATTAAGGCCATGAAACCGGACATTCACCCGCAGTACGAAGACATCAAGGTTATCTGCAGCTGCGGCAACGAGTTCACCACCCGTTCAACGCTGGGCGAAGAACTGCATGTGGAAGTCTGCTCGTCTTGCCATCCCTTTTACACGGGCAAGCAGAAAATGGTCGATACGGCCGGCCGGGTAGATAAATTCCGGCGCAAGTACGGGCTGTCGTCCTGATATAGCCCCGCATGGCGGGTCCGTGCACGGCCCGCGTGCCTCACTTATAATAGTTGGCCCTTCGCCGGGAGCGCTCGCGTCGACGCGCCCGGCTGACACGCCCAGACAACAAGCGCGCGCGGCCCACCCTGGCCGGCACGCGTGAACATGGCCGGTGCGGGCAGGGGATTCATGTAGGTGAGCGGGATCCAGACTATATGAGCCAAGACAGTTTTAGCCTCCGTAATCCGAACAACGGCGAAACGGTGGACCTGGAGGTCCGTTCCGGCACCGTAGGCCCGGACGTCGTCGACGTTCGCAAGCTCTACGGCAGCCAGGGCGTCTTTACCTACGACCCCGGGTTTGCGTCAACCGCAAGCTGCGAGAGCAAGATCACCTACATCGATGGTGGCCAGGGCATCCTGATGTACCGCGGCTACCCCATCGAACAACTCGCCGGGAAGTCGAGTTTCGTCGAGGTCGCGTACCTGCTGCTGTACGGAGAATTGCCGAACGGCGAGGAGCTTGTCGCGTTCGAGCAGAGCATCCGTCTCCACACGATGATCAACGAGACGATGCTGCGGCTTTTCAATGGCTTCCACTACGACGCCCATCCGATGGCCATGGTGGCCGGCGTCGTGGGCTCCATGTCCGCCTTCTACCACGATACGACGGACATCGACGACCCGCGCCATCGCGACATATTCGCGCACCGGATCATTGCGAAGATTCCGACCATTGCCGCGGCGGCCTACAAGCACACTCTGGGCCAGCCCTTCTCTTACCCGCGCAACGACCTGGACTATGCGGCCAACCTGCTGCACATGTTCTTTGCAGTACCCGCCGAGAATTATGAAATCGATCCGGTGGCGGCCGAAGCGCTGGACCTGCTGTTCATCCTGCACGCCGACCACGAACAGAACTGCAGCACGTCGACGGTACGCCTGGCCGGCAGCTCCGGCGCCAACCCCTACTCTGCCATTGCAGCCGGCATCGCGGCCCTGTGGGGCCCTGCCCACGGCGGCGCTAACGAAGCCGTGCTGAACATGCTGCAGGAAATCGGTTCCGTCGAGCGCATTGAGACCTACGTGGCCAAGGCGAAAGACAAGGATGACCCGTTCCGGCTGATGGGCTTCGGCCATCGCGTCTACAAGAACTTCGATCCCCGCGCCACGCTGATTCGCGAGGCCTGCCACAAGGTGCTGGCGAGACTTGGGCGTGTGGACACGCCGCTGTTCGACCTGGCCCTGCGCCTGGAGGAAATCGCGCTGCAGGACGAGTACTTCATCCAGAAGAAGCTCTATCCGAACGTCGACTTCTACTCAGGCATCATCTACCGCGCTCTCGGCTTGCCGACATCAATGTTCACGGTCATGTTCGCTATTGCCAGGACGGTCGGCTGGGTGTCGCAATGGCGGGAGATGATCGCCGATCCCGAAGGCCGCATCGGTCGTCCGCGGCAGCTGTACACAGGCCCGGAAAAGCGGGATTACGTCGACATCACCAAACGCTAGAGCGCTTCGTCATCCAGTAGCCGCGCCACCTCGCGGTGGCTGGCACGGCGCATCGGTCGCCCGTCGACCCGGCTCAGCGGTGCGTGGGCCCGGCGGCGTTCGGGGAACACGGCCGCCAGGTATTCAAAGTCTTCAGCGTAGAAGCGATAGCCCGGCACGCGCTCCGTCGCGCCGCGCCGCCAGCGGTGCTGAAACTGAATTGCACGTGGTTCCAGGCCCAGGGCCCCCAGCTGTGCGCCCACCGTTTCCGGCGTATCCGTGTAGAGGTGGAGGTCAATGGCGGAATGTTCCATGGCCGTGCCGGTCAGGACTGAGCCCACGAGCCGGGGATTGAACGCGTCGAGCCGGTGCATCAGGTTCAGCGCTGCCTCGCGCAAGCGCTGCAACTGCGAGTCGTGGCTGTCGCCACGGAAGATCCGGTTGCGCGCGGCCAGCGCGGCCTCGACCTCTTCGTTACTTGGCAGTGGTCCGGTGCGCAGGCCCAGGCGTTCACAGGCTTTCGCTTTCGCCAGCCGGTAGTCGGTCATGCCGCGCTCCATCATGATGCGCGCCGCCTCGTCGGCGATGCTGGCACGCTGATGGTCCGGACGCTGGCCGTTACGCTTCGACCTCATTATTGACCCTCGGTGTCAGTTCGCCGCGCTGGTGCGGCTCAGAACAGCGGTTCGTCGCTGCGATCCTGCATGGGATCCGTACCGGAGAAGACCGGGTCCGGTTCCGCGGCCAGCATTTCCGGCACCTTGCCGGCTTCGAAGATCTCGAAAATCGCTCCCGGGGAACCGGCCGGTGCCACGAGGCCGGACTCCGGATCGATGCGCACCGTCACGATGCCCTGCGGCCGCGGGATGGTCGCGTCCCGGGTGTCAGCGAGGGCTTCGGCCATGAAGTACTTCCACATGGGCAGCGCGGTGCGGCCACCCTCTTCACGATTGCCCAGCGGCCGCTCCTGGTCAAAGCCCACCCATGCGGTGGCAACCAGGTCGCCGTTGAAGCCGCTGAACCAGGCGTCGCGGCGCTCATTGGTGGTGCCGGTTTTGCCGGCGATGTCGCTCCTGCCCAGTTCCCGCGCGCCGCGCCCGGTACCCCGGCGAATCACGTCGCGCATCATGTCGTAAACGATGTAGGCATTGGTTGCCGAAATCACGCGTCCGGCCGGGTTTTCGTAGCGGCGCACGAAGGCCGGCGCATCTTCAACCGTCGGCCGCCAGGCCAGGCCGTGCGCTGACATTTCTTCAAAGCTGCGATAAGCCGGAACTTCGTCGGTAACGGCCGGTGCGGTGCCGTTGGGTACCACGGTCAGCGGCGCGGCCGGCGTCGGCTCCCGCTCGACGGCCTGCCGGACTTCGAGCGCGGTGCGTTCGGCCGCAGACAGATCACATTCGCGGCACACTACGCTCGGTGAGCTGACGAAGACCTCGCTGCCGGTGGTGTCAACGACGCGTTCCAACACGTAAGGCTCCAGCCGGTAACCGCCGCTCGCAAACACCGCGTAACCCGCGGCCATGTCCAGCGGCGCCGCTCCGCCACTGCCAAGCGCCAGGGACGAATCGCGCGGCAGTGCACTATCCGGCACGCCGAAGGCGCGAATATGCCTCACCGTGTTGTCGATCCCGGAACCCAGCAGCACCCGCACCGACACCAGGTTCAGGGACCGCACCAGGGCTTCGCGCAGGCGGGTCGGCCCGTAGAACTGGCGCGAGTAGTTCTCCGGCCGCCAGGTGGTTTCCAGGTTGGCATCATCGAACACCACGGGCGCGTCGTTAACCAGTGTGGCCGTGGTGAAGCCGTTCTCCAGCGCTGCGGAATACACGAAGGGCTTGAAAGACGAGCCGGGCTGGCGGCGTGTCTGCACCGCCCGGTTGAACTTGCTGGCGGCAAAATTGAAGCCGCCGGCCAGGGCCACGATGCCGCCGTCTTCCGGGCTCAGGGCCACCAGGGCACCCTGCACGGTGGGCAGCTGCGTGAGCACCCAGCCGCGGTCATCCGTGTAGGTGAGCCGGATCAGGTCGCCGGGCGCAACCACATCGGCTGCTGACTTCGGCGCCGGGCCCACCGCGTTGTCGTTCACGTATGCGCGCCAGTCCAGGTTCTGCCACTGAATCGTCGCGGTGCCCCGATCGCGGATAAACACTTCGGCGCTGTCGTCGTCACCCAGGCTCAGGACGACCGCCGCATAGAGGTTGCCGTAACGGGGCAGCGGCGCCAGCATCGCGGCCAGCTCGGTAATGTCATAACCGCCCGGCCCTTCCGGGTCGGGCTTGATCTCTGCCAGCGCGTCGCGCCCTTCAGGGCCGCGGTAACCGTGGCGGCGGTCATACTCGAGCAGCGCGCGACGCAGGGCCACGTTGGCCGCCGTCTGCAGCTTGCTGTCGACGGTGGTGATGACCTCATAGCCGGCCGTGTAGGCCTCTGGCCCGTAGCGCTCGATCATTTCTGCGCGCACCATTTCCGCGACGTAGGGCGCTTCGAGTTCCACGCTCGGTCCGTGGAGGCGCGAAACCATGGGCGTGGCGAGAGCCTGCTCGTAGTCGTCCTTGCCAATAAAGCGCAAATCGAGCATTCGCCTCAATACATAGGCGCGCCGTTCGGTGGCCCGCAACGGGTTTGATACGGGGTTCAGTGTCGACGGTGCTTTCGGCAGGCCGGCGATAGTGGCTGTTTCCGCAACGCTCAGTTCCACCAGCGGCTTGCCGAAGTAGACCTCCGCGGCCGCCGCGACCCCGTAGGCGCGCTGACCGAGGAAAATCTTGTTCAGGTAGAGAGCGAGAATTTCCTGTTTCGTAAATTCCCGCTCGATCTGGGTGGCCAGCAGCAATTCCTTCGCCTTGCGCGCGAAGGTCCGGTCGCGGGTGAGGAAGTACACGCGGGCAAGCTGCTGGGTGATTGTGCTGCCGCCCTGGCTGCGCGAGCCCGTGACGGCCAGGTTTACCGCGGCCCGGATGATGCCCTGGTAGTCGAAACCCGGGTGATCAAAAAAGCGGTCGTCTTCCGCGGCCAGGAACGCTTCGATAACCCGCTGCGGAATATCGGGGTAGGCCACAGGAATGCGGCGCTTCTCGCCGATCTGGGCCATCAGGCGGCCGTCGCGGGAATACACGCGCAGGGGTATCTGCAGCTGCACGTCGCGCAGCGCATCAGCCGACGGGAGGTCGGGCCGGAAGAAATAATGGGCACCGGCGACCACGGCGAGCACAGCCAGCGCAATGCTGATTGCGAGCCCCGCGAGCACCGGCAGCAGCCGGAGCCAGGGATTCATCTGAAAAACGAAGACATTCCCTTGCCTTGAGTAAGGCGATTATGCATATTGGCGCCGGTTTTTGGGCAAACCCGTCGAAAGTCGGGGGCGCAAAGCCACCGGTCTAAGGGATTCCGGAGGCACGGCGGAATGAGGAACTGCCGCGCCGGGGACTGAGTTCTAGGACAGCGGGGCTGCCGGGGGCGGAGCGATTCAAGCATCTGCCGCCCCTGAACGGGCTCATTCTGTCCGGGCACAGCCGCCTGGCGCTCCCAGATACGCCGTTTCCAGCGGTTTTCCACCGGTTTTGGCCTGCTGCGGCCCGGCGTGTTATTTGCGACGGGTCTCACAGTACTTTAACTGTCAGCGGATATATAGTTAAATCTGGATGCTAAGGCGTCGAGATATATTGCTGGCGCAAGCTGCGGACGTAGAAGGGAAAAAACGTGATATTCGGCTCGCGTTCCAAGCCACTGATTGGGCTTGACATAACTACGTCGTCGATCAAGCTCGTTGAGCTGGTATCGGCGGGTCGTTCCTTCCGTGCGGAGTGCTACTCAGCCGAGCCCACCCCGCCCAACTCCATCAACGAAAAAACCATCGTCGACGCGGAAGCGGTCGGTGAGGCAATTCGCCGCGCGGTGAAACGTGCCGGCAGCGACACAGACGATGTCGCGATTGCCATCAGCGGTGATGCAGCCATCACCAAGGTCATCCAGATGCCGCGCAGTCTCGGTGCGAACGATCTCGAAGGCCAGGTAGAGATTCAGGCTGACCAGTACATCCCGTTCCCGATGGAAGAAGTCAGTTTCGATTTCGAGATCATGGGACCGTCGTCCAATGATCCTGACATGAACGACGTATTGCTCGTTGCAACGCGCACCGAGAACGTCGATCAGCGCCGCGCCGCCGTAGAGGCCGCTGGATTGAACGCTCGCGTAGTTGACGTTGAAGCTTTCGCGCTGGAGAACGCTTGCCAGTTACTTGCGCACCAGATGCCCGACGCCGGTATGGAGCACCTGATTGCGGTCGTCGACTTCGGCGCCAGCAATACCACCTTCAGTGTGCTGCAAGACATGCGGGTGATTTACACGCGCGACTTTTCTTTCGGTGGCCAGCAGCTCACCGAAGAGATCATGCGCACGTATGGCCTGAGCCTGGAAGATGCGGGCCGTGCCAAGAAAGAAGGCGGCTTGCCGAGCAACTACCAACCGGAAGTGCTCGACCCGTTCATCGACGACATGACACAGCAGGTCAGCCGTTCACTGCAGTTCTTTCTTGCGTCCGGCGGTGGCCGGGAGCAGCCGGACCAGATTCTCGTGTGCGGCGGTTGCGCCAACATTCCGGGCGTAGCCGACGTGATTTCGAGCAAGGTGGGTATCCCGACGGAAATTGGCGATCCCCTGGGGCAGATGAAGATTTCTTCGCGGGCCAAGTCGCAGGGGGTGCGCAAGGATGCCACCGCATTGCTGACTGCCTGCGGGCTGGCGCTCAGGAGCTTTGACTAATGCCGCGCATTAATCTGCTGCCATGGCGCGAAGAACTCCGGGCGCAACGACGCAACCAGTTCTTCGTGGCTCTTGGCGGCGCGGCCGTGGTGGCCGGACTCATATTGCTGGTGTCGTACTTTGTCTTCGACGGCATGATTGGCGGCCAGCGTGACCGCAACGAATTTCTGAAGCAGGAAATTGCGGAACTCGACAAGCAGATCGAGGAAATCCTCGAGCTCGAGAACAGCAAGTCCCGCCTGCTCGCCCGCATGGAAATCATTGAACAACTGCAGCGCAGCCGACCCGGCATCGTGCACGTGTTCGACGACATGGTCTCCGTAATGCCCGAGGGAGTATTCCTTAGCTCCATCAAGCAAACCGGCCGCCGCCTGGAAATGGTCGGCGTAGCCGAGTCGAACACGCGGGTTTCGGCGCTGATGCGCAACATCGACAAGTCCGAGTGGCTCACGAATCCTGACCTCGAGGTCGTAGAGGTGAAGAGCATCGCCGGCCGCGGTCAGGGCGGCCCGAAGGCCAGCGAATTCACCGTGTTTGCACGCACCGTCGCGCAACCGGGTGAAGACGATGAAGAGGAGGAGGGTGAATGAACTTCCTCGAAGAACTCCAGAATCTTGATTTCAACGACATCGGCCGCTGGCCGGTGGTGTTTCACATTTTCTTCGTCTCGCTGTTTTTCGTCGTTGCGACGGGCGCGGGTTTCTACTTCTGGGTCTACGAACAGCAGATGCCGCGCCTCGAGAAGGCGCAGCGTGAAGAGCGCGACCTGAAGAAGTCTTTCGAAGAGAAGCAGAAGAAGGCCGCGAATTTCGATGCCTACAAGCAGCAGCTCGCGGAGATCGAGAGTTCTTTCGGCACGATGCTCCGGCAGCTGCCTGGCAAAACCGAGATTCCCAACCTGCTGGTCGACATTTCGCAGACCGGCCTGGCCGCCGGGCTTCAGGAAGAGCTGTTCCAGCCGATGGATGAACTGCGGCGCGATTTCTATGCCGAGAAGCCTATCAAGATTCGGCTGAAAGGCACGTACCACGAGTTTGGCCAGTTTGTCAGCGATATCGCGGCGCTGCCTCGTATCGTCACGCTGCACGACATTGAGATCGAGCCGGAAAGCGGGCGCGATGCGGGTTCTGATCTCGTTCTCAACGTGACCGCCAAGACCTACCGCTACCTGGAAGAGGAGCAGGAAGGCTAGGCGCGCAGGCCAGCCAGTGAACACGATCATGATGCTCAAGTCGATAAACCGAATTATTACCGTCACGTTGCTGGCCGCCCTGGCCACGGGCTGTGGCAGTGGCATGGATGACCTGTTGGCTTATGTGGACGAGATCAAGGCGCGGCCGGGTGGCCGAATTGAGCCGTTGCCGCAGATCAAGCCCTACCAGACTTTTAATTACGAAGCGGCGAACCGGCGTTCGCCCTTCGTGCAGGAGACGGGACCGGCGACCGGCCAGCTGGCGGGACCGCGGCCTGACGTGAGCCGCCCGAAGGAATATCTCGAGGGTTTCCCGTTGGACACCCTGAACATGGTGGGGACCCTGGAGCGCGAAGGCCGGACCTACGGTCTCGTCCAGACGGGGGACGGGCTCGTGCACCGCGTGTTGCCCGGCAATTTCGTCGGGCAGAACGACGGGCGCGTAGTGAGCGTTTCGGAGGCGGGGATCGAGGTTGAGGAACTGGTTCCCGACGGGATCGGGGGATTCTTCAAGCGGTCCGCGGCGATTAGCCTGGACTGAGCGACGCCGGGCAAGCAGGCCCGGCATCGCAGGGAGTACGTGGGAGTACGAAATGATGAGTACTGCAAGGCGAATCCTGGCGCAGCTGAAGGGCCGACGGCCCGACGGTCTGCTCGTAGGGCTCGGTGTCTTTTTGGTGATGTCCCTGGCCAGCACGGCAGCGACGGCCCAGGAACCGGGCAATAGCCTCAAAGACATCCAGGTGCAGGCCCTGCCGGGTGATCGCATCGAGTTGCAACTGGTGCTGGAGAACGCGGCGCCGGCGCCACTCGCCTTCACCATCGACAATCCCGCCCGCATTGCGCTGGATCTGCAGGACACGAGCCTCGCGCTGCCGGCGCGGCGCAAGGATGTTGGCCTCGGTGCACTTGACACCGTCCTGGCTGCCGAAGCCGGTGGCCGGACCCGCGTGGTACTGAATCTCGACCAGATGGTCGCTTATGAAACCCGTGTTGATGGCAACCGGGTGATCGTGACGCTGGAAGCCGGCAGCGAAACCACGGCGGCCGTTACCAGCTTCGCAGCAGCCGCGCCGGCTGCATCGTCGGCGGGCGGGCAAACCATTCAGAACGTGGATTTCCGCCGTTCCGAGTCAGGTGCCGGCCGCATCATCGTCACCCTGAGCGAGCCCGGCATTCCGGTAGACGTGCGCCAGGAAGGCGGCACTGTGGTAGTCAATTTCTCCGGCGCCAGCGTTGCCGATTCCATGACCAAGCGCCTCGACGTGATGGACTTTGCGACCCCGGTCAACACCGTGGACGTGCTGCGCGTGGGTGGCGACACCCGCGTCGTGATTGCGGCCACCGGCAGCTGGGAGGAACTGGCTTACCAGTCCGACAACGTATTCACCGTCGAAGTGCAGCCGGTGATCGAGAAGCAACTCGAAAAGCCGACCCTGTTCAGCCCGGATCGCGAGTACAACGGCGAACGCCTGACCCTGAACTTCCAGGACATCGAAACCCGCGCGGTCCTGCAACTGCTGGCTGACGTCAGCGGCCGCAACATCGTGGTCTCGGACACGGTGCAGGGCAACGTCACGCTGCGTCTGCAGAACGTGCCGTGGGACCAGGCACTGGATATCGTGCTGGCCGCCAAGGGCCTCGACATGCGCGAGAACGGCAACGTGATCATCGTCGCTCCCGCCGAGGAAATCGCGGCCCGCGAGCTGGCTGACCTCGAATCGCGCCAGGAAATCCAGCAGCTCGAGCCGCTGAGTTCCGAGTACCTGCAGGTGAACTATGCCAAGGCGGGTGATCTTGCCGACCTGATCAGCGGCGGCAGCGGTGGCAGTGCCCTGCTGTCAGAACGTGGTTCTGTGGCCATCGACGAGCGCACTAACACGCTGCTCTTGCAGGATACCGCCGATCGTATCGGCGACATCCGCCGCCTGGTCAGCACTCTGGACATCCCGGTCCGGCAGGTGCTGATCGAGTCGCGCATCGTGATCGTGAACGACAACTTCAGCCGCGAACTCGGCGTGCGGTGGGGCCTGACCGTGGTCAGCGATAACGTCAACGACGGCGTCGTCTCCACCACCGGCTCGGCCGAAGGTAATGACACCATCATCAATTCGGCTATCGACAACATCAACAACACGGGTGACCCCTTCCCCGTCGATACGCCCGGCCTGAACGATCGCTTCAACGTGGATCTGCCGGTGGCCAACCCGGCCGGCCAGCTGGCCGTGGCGATCCTCGGCGACGATTACCTGGTCGACCTGGAACTCAGCGCTCTCCAGAGTGAAGGCGCCGGCGAGGTCATCTCCTCACCGCGCGTGATTACGGCGAACCAGAAGGAAGCCAACATCAAGGCCGGTGTGGAAATTCCATACCAGGAATCGTCTTCCAGCGGCGCGACCACGACCCAGTTCAAGGAAGCGGTGCTGAGCCTGACGGTCACGCCGCAGATCACGCCGGACGATCGCATCATTCTCGACCTGTTCGTGACCAAGGACAGCGTCGGCGAGCAGGTCACGACAGAACGTGGCGGCTCGGTGCCGAGTATCGATACCCGCTCAGTTGAGACGCAGGTCTTGGTAGACAACGGCCAGACCGTGGTACTAGGGGGTATCTACGAAACGGAACAGCGGGAACTGTTCACCAAGGTGCCTTACCTGGGCGATATCCCCGGGCTCGGCAGGCTCTTTCGTTCAACGCGGGTTTCCACCGACAAGACGGAACTGCTGATTTTTGTGACGCCGAAAATACTAAAAGAAGGCTCGAGCATTCTGTAAGGGAGGACCGGCGCTCACGCGCTTGAGAGGAATTATCATGAAGAGGCTTCTATTTCTTGGCGTCACCCTGGTAGCGGGATTGCTCCACGGTTGTGGCGGTGACAACAGTCTGGCCGACGGCCCGGGTGCGCCGGGTGGTGCCGCATCTGGTGTGGCGGCGGTGGAAGTGACCACGGCTGCCGCGACGCTGGGTTCCAGCGCCAACGGCTCGACGTCGGTGCAGGTCGTCGCGCAAGTGCGTGATGGCGGTAACGTGCCGCTGGAAGGCGTGCCGGTCACATGGGTCACGGACACCGGCCAGTTCCTGAGTACCGAAGGCCTGACGGACGCGAATGGTATCGCGGTGGCCGAACTCGGCAACGGCACGGATCCGACCAACCGCACGATCAGCGTCACGGTGAACGCCGGTGGCGTGGCACAGGTCGCGTCCGTGGACGTAGTTGGGACGACTCTCGACATCACCGGCCCGCCGGCCCTGGCGCTGAACGACTCCGGCATTTACACGATCCTGTTGCGCGACTCGCTGTTGCAGGGCGTGCCGAACATCACCGTTAGCCTGACATCGGTCACCGGCAACAGTCTGCCGGCATCGGTGGTGACGCCGCCCGACGGCAGCGACGCCCAGGTGAGCATCATGGCTGTAGCGCCCGGCGCCGACACGATTACCGCCAGCGCGCTGGGCCTGGCAGGCACCACCGCCATCAACGTGTCGGACGACATCTTCACGATCCTGACGCCCCTCGAAGACGAGGAGTTGCCGGTGGCTGTGGCCCAGGACATCACGGTGCAGTGGATCCAGGGCGGCTTGCCGCAAGTTGGTGCGAACATCATCTTTACCTCCACGCGCGGCACCCTGACCAGTTCGGTGGGCGTGACGAATGCCTTGGGTGAGGCCACCGTGCAGGTGACCTCCGACTCCGCCGGCCCGACCATCATTACCGCGACCAATCCCGACGGCACGTCCACGAACGTGAACGCCGAATTTGTCGCGACCACCGCCAACTCGGTCGAGTTGCAGGCCAACCCGTTGACGGTCACGGTGGGCACGACTTCGACGCTCACGGCCATCGTGCGCGACGGCAACGTGGTGCCGAACCTGGTCAAGAACAAGGTGGTGGTGTTCCAGATTCTGCAGGACAGCACCGGCGGTTTCCTGACCGTCGGCGCCGCGGTGACGGACAGCCAGGGTGTGGCGCAGTCGGCCTACACGGCTGGCACGGTTGCCAGTTCCGTGGGCGGCGTGCAGGTGCGCGCCTTCGTCCAGGAAGTCCCGCCGCTGGTTCCGGCCGTAGAGAACACGGTCGCCCTGACGGTTGTCGGCCCGGCCATCGACCTGTCGATCGGTACCGGTGACGACCTCTTCGAACCGACGACGGCGCTGTATGCGCAGGAATGGAACATTATCGCGACGGATACCTCGGGTACCGCGCCGGCCCTGGTGTCGAACACGACCATCCAGGCCGCACTCCGCTCGGTGGCTTTCCGCAAGGGCAGCATGAGTCTCTATGATCCGGGTACCGGTGACCTGGCCTGGGCGCCCATCTTCCCGCCCGGAACGGGTGCGGCTGGCCTGGGGTACGCGGATATCTGCCCTGACGAGGACGCGAACCTGGACGGCTTCCTGCAACCGGGGCCACCGCCGGGTGGCGAAGACGTGGACGACGACGGCGTGCTGGAGGCGGGTAACCGCGCCACGCTGGCCGCACTGGCACCCACCGCACCGAATGATGCCTGCGGTCTGATCGGCAGCCTGGGCGGGCCCACCACCACGGTGCAGACGGACGACAACGGTATCGCCAGGGTCTGTGTGATCTGGCCACAGAGCGACAACCTGTGGGTGGATGTGGAGATCAAGGGTCTGTTGAACGTGTTTGGCACGGAATTTGAGGAAAGTCAGGTGTTCCTGCTGCCGGCTCTGGCAGAGGATCTCAACGACGAGAATTCCGCGCCAGCCGGACAGGTGAGCCCCTTCGGCCAGCAGACGGATTGCGCCAACCCGCTCTGATCAGCGGTTACGAACGATCTGTGGAAGCCGGCCTAGCGCCGGCTTCTTTTTGCCCGTGTCCGCGAACGGGCTAGACTCCGTCGCGTGTCCATTCCCAACATCTTCCTGGTCGGGCCGATGGGTTCCGGCAAGTCCGCCGTGGGCCGCCGCCTGGCGCGCCTGCTGGGCCGGGATTTCTTCGACAGCGACGAGGTCATCGAGGCGCGCACCGGCGTGGACATTCCGTTCATCTTCGAAAAAGAAGGCGAAGCGGGCTTCCGCAAGCGCGAGCAGGCGGTGATTGCCGAAATCAGCGCCCGGGACGGGGTGATTTTCGCCACCGGCGGCGGCGCGATCCTGGCAGCGGAGAACCGCACGCACCTGGCGGGTCGGGGCACCGTGATCTACCTGCACACCAGCGTGGCCCAGCAGCTGCGCCGCACCCGGGGCGACAAGCGGCCGCTGCTGAACCAGGGGCGGCGCAAAGAGGTGCTGACGGAGCTGATGGCGGCCCGCGAACCCCTGTATCGGGAGGTGGCCGACCTGGTGGTTATGACCGACGGGCGCAGTGTGGCCGGCGTGGCCGCAGAAATCCGCGAGAAGCTGGCCGGCGAGGGCTAAAATGCGCCGGCCATGATCAGCCTCACTGTCGAACTGGGCGAGCGCAGTTACCCGATCCTGATCGGCAGCGGGCTGCTGGGCCGTGCCGGGCTGCTCGATGCCTACCTGCGCGGCCGCGACGTGCTCGTGGTCACCAATGACACCGTGGCGCCCGTCTACCTGGAGCCGCTGCGCTCGATGCTGGGCGATGCCCGCGTAGAAGAGGTGATTCTGCCGGACGGCGAGATGCACAAGACCATGGCCACGCTGCAGCTGGTGCTGGACCGGCTCGTGGAGCTGCGCTTCGGCCGCGACTGCACGCTGATCAGCCTCGGTGGTGGTGTAGTGGGCGACATGGGCGGTTTCGCGGCCGCTATTTACCAGCGTGGCGTGAACTTCATCCAGGTGCCCACCACGCTGCTCGCCCAGGTCGACTCATCAGTGGGCGGCAAGACGGGCGTGAATCACCCGGGTGGCAAGAACCTGATTGGCGCTTTTCACCAGCCCCGCGTGGTGCTCACGGACACCGATACGCTGCGTACGCTGCCCGACCGTGAGCTGTCTGCAGGCCTCGCGGAAGTGGTCAAGTACGGGCTGATACAGGACGCTGCCTTTTTCGTCTGGCTGGAGCACCAGGCTGACAACCTGCTGCGCCGTGATCCCGCCAGCCTGCATCATGCGATACGCCGGTCATGCGAGGTCAAGGCCGAGGTCGTCGCCGCCGACGAACGCGAAAGCGGGCCACGTGCGCTGCTGAACCTGGGCCACACCTTCGGGCACGCCATCGAACGCTGCGCCGGTTACGGCGAGTGGCATCACGGCGAGGCCGTGGCAGCCGGCATGTGCATGGCGGCGCGCTTCTCCGCGCGACTGGGCTGGCTGCCCGAGGACGACGTGCGCCGCATTGCCAGCCTGCTCGACCGCCTGCAACTGCCCGTGACGCCGCCGGACCTCGATCCGCGCGAGTTCCTGGCAGCGATGAGCCTCGACAAGAAAGTGCTGGCCGGCGAGATTCGCCTGGTCCTGCTCAAGGCCGTCGGCGACGCGGTGGTGACCTCTGACTATCCTGACCACCTGCTGCTGGACGAACTCCGCGCGGCATTCATGGCCTGAGCCTGGTTGTCCTGTTGAGTGTGCACCTCGTACACCCCGGCGAAGGCATGGCGCCCTGGGCCGCGTGGGAAACACTGAGCCGCGGGCGGCGGCATCCGGAACCGGCGCATGCCTACCGCGGCGAGTATCAGCGTGACAGAGACCGGATCATTCACAGCACCGCGTTCCGGCGCCTGGTCTACAAGACCCAGGTGTTCGTGAATCACGAGGGCGACCACTACCGGACCCGGCTGACTCACTCGCTGGAAGTCGCACAGATTGCGCGCACCGCCGCGCGATACCTGCACCTGAACGAAGACCTCGTCGAGGCTATTTGCCTGGCCCACGACCTGGGCCACACGCCCTTCGGCCACGCCGGCCAGGAAGCGCTGAACGCCTGCATGAAGCCGTGGGGCGGCTTCGAGCACAACCTGCAGTCGTTGCGCGTGGTGGACGAGCTCGAGGAGCGCTACGCAGGATTTCGCGGCCTCAACCTGACCTATGAAACTCGCGAAGGCATCCTGAAGCACAGCTCGAAACGCAACGCGAAGGAACTCGGCGAACTCGGCCGGCGCTTCCTCGAACGACGCCAGCCCGGCCTGGAAGCGCAACTCGCCAATCTCGCGGACGAGATTGCCTACAACAACCACGACGTCGACGATGGCCTGCGCGCCGGACTGCTGACCGAAGATGAGCTCGAAGACGTGGAGCTGTTTGCGAATCACTGGAACGGAGTGCGCGACGCGCACCCGCAAATCGGCCGGCGCGAGCTGATCCACGAGACGGTACGGGCCATGATCAATGAAGTGGTCACCGACCTGGTAGACCACAGCCGCGCCGCGCTGGAGCGGACGCACCCGGTGGATGCCGACGCGGTTCGCCGCCGGGCGCGACCAATGATCGACTTCAGCCGCAGCACGGCCAAACGCCACCGGGCGCTAAAGTCCTTCCTGAACAAGCGCTTGTACCGGCACGAGCGGGTCATGGAAATGACCGAGCAGGCCACCGCGGTGGTCACCGCACTATTCGAGCGTTTCATGGACGACATCCATGCCATGCCCAGGAGCCACGCCCACCGGGCCCTGGACGGCCAGGAGTCAGCCGGCGATGCCGGGCAGGCAAGGGCCGTGGCGGACTACGTGGCCGGTATGACAGACCGTTATGCCCTGTCTGCCTACGCGCGCCTGGTGGGCGAGTCGCCCGACCTTGAGATGCGCGCGCAACTGATGAGAGATGACAATGAATAATCGCGACCGTTTGATCTTTGCCCTCGACGTGCCGGAAGTGGCGCAGGCCCGCGAGCTGGTGGAGCGGCTCGGCGACTCGGTGAGCTTCTACAAGCTGGGGCTTGAGCTGATGATGACCGGCGACTACTTCGAGCTGATCGACTGGCTGCTCGAGCGCGACAAGAAAGTTTTCGCCGACCTGAAATTCTTCGACGTCCCAGCCACCGTTGGCCGCTCGGTCGCACGGCTGGCCAGCCGCGGCGTGCACTTCGCCACCGTGCACGGCAACCAGGCGATCATGGAGGCGGCCGCAGCCAACAAGGGCGAACTCAAGATACTCGCCGTCACCGCCCTCACCAGCCTGGATCGCGGTGACCTGGACGACCTGGGCTTCCAGTGCGATGTCCGCGAGCTGGTGCTGTCGCGCGCGCGGCGGGCGCTGGAAGCGGGCTGCGACGGGGTCATCGCGTCGGGGCTGGAATTGCCGGCCATCCGGGAGGCCATCGACCAGCGCCTGCTGGTGGTCACACCAGGTATCCGGCCGGTGGAGAACCGGCCGGCCGATGATCAGAAACGCGTGGTCACGGTGGAGCAGGCCTTCGCGGATGGGGCTGATCACATCGTCGTCGGGCGACCGATCCGGGATGCGGCGGATCCGCGGGCGGCAGCGGCGGCTATCCAGGAGAGCATTGCGAAGGCGCTAAGTAGCTAGATGGTCTCCGGGGTCTGCTGAGGCCGGAGCCAAGATTAGCGGTGGTGGGCTGCCGATGTGGCTTTCATGAGCCGTTGACGCTGGTGGACTGCCGCCGCGGTGGGCCGGTATCTCTTCCGGGCTAAACCTCAGTCGCACATCCCTGTGCTCCCTCGGATCGGCCCTCCGTCGCTCCCGCCATCCATGGCTCCGCTCGTCCGGGACGACGCCCGGAAGAGCCAGCCCCTCGCGGCGGCTTAGTCGCTGGGGGCTTTCACGAAACTGCCGGGCGCATCTTCGATGGCCGGCAGCTGGCCGTCGCCGGGAACCCGTGCCG
>CAJIBG010000026.1_pt1 | contig 19900 bp, 20 predicted proteins | sample 9199281 | NCBI WGS metagenome assembly CAJIBG01 (sample SAMEA7708292, study PRJEB35096) | sediment metagenome | biome: marine neritic benthic zone biome [ENVO:01000025]; feature: sediment [ENVO:00002007]; material: shallow marine sediment [ENVO:03000034] sea grass bed [ENVO_01000059] ... | reverse complement strand
GGGGGAGTCCAGCCTCGGGGGAAGAATGGAAATGATCGCTGGTCGGGGCGACGACCGGCAGTCGGGCATGCCCGTAACGGCGTCAGGATTTCCGCGTATTGCACAACCCGGCGTGCAGCAACTTACGTTAACAGGGCCCCGGCCGGCTTCGACCAGGCCCGCGGACGACACCACAGGCAGGCTCGATCAGGACCACGGGGTCGGGCTTCTTACCTAGAAAGATAGATAGAAATACTTTTTAAATTACTGTTATATATATCGAATAATAACCTGGTTATTTCCCTGTTCGTGTTGGGCTCTTAACAGGGTGGCGTTGCCCGGCGGCTGCTAGCCTGCCGCGATCAGCAGCACTGCGCGGATGGAGAACCACAGCACCGCCAGCAGCAGGCCGCTGATCAGCAGCGCGAGGAACCAGCGGTAGAGGCGGCTGACGCGAGCGCTGAAACGGGTGACGAGGTTCGCGCCTGGCGGGGGCTCGGGCAGGGGGTCTGCAAAGGCCCGGAGGAAGGCGCTGAGCGTCAGGGCCCACAGCAGGACGGCGAGGGCGGCCAGGCCGAGGAACTGCCCGGTGGCACCTTTCACGAGGAAGATTGCGGCGGGGAAGGCCGCCGCCGCACCCGCCACCAGTATCCACCCGAGCCAGGCATGTGGTCGCAGGCGCGCTGCCAGCCGCGTATAGAACTCAAGCATCGGCCTGTTCGCGCAGCGCTGCCGGGCGTGGCCGCAACCCGGTCAGGGCGTATGGGTTGCGTACTCCTCGATGCCGCCCGCGGCATCGAAGGCGTAGACCTTGAAGGGTTGCGGGTTGGGGCCTTCCATGCCGGGCGAACCGACGGGCATGCCCGGCACCGCGATGCCGCGCTTGTCGGGCCGCTCGCGCAGCAGCCGCAATATGTCCGCGATCGGCACGTGGCCTTCTACCACGTAGTCGTCGACAACGGCGGTGTGGCACGAGCCCAGCTGGGGCGGCACGCGGTAGCGCTGCTTGATGGGCACTACGTCGCGCACATTGATGGTTTCCACTTCGAAGCCGCTCGCCTTGAGCTGGTCGGCCCACTTCACGCAGCAGCCGCAGGTGGGCGACTTGTAAACCGTGACTTTGGGCAGGTCGGCGGCGAGGGCCGCGCCGCTGAGGGTCAGGGCGGCCATACAGGCGGCCAGGCTGGCGGTCAGGTTCCGCATTGCAGCGACTCCGGGGGTGAACAGACGATGGGCCAATGGTTGGCGGAGCGGGGCGCCCGGGTCAAGACTTGGGTCGCGCCATTTTGTCCTTGCGCAGGCGTTTGGCGATCGCGATGGTCACTTCGTCCAGCACTTCCCACTCGGTCTGTTTCTGGAACGTGACCGTGTTGATGCTGTAAATGAGCCGTCCTTCCGTGGTCTCGTAGAGATCGGTATTGATCTCGACCGTGCTGGTCAGCAGCGTATAGCTGGGGACCTCGATTTCGTCGTAGTCGTAGCGGAAAAAGTCGAAAATATACTCATCACGGCGGCGCTTCTTGGCTTCTTTGCGGGCATCGACTCCCCTTTCGGCCACATCCTGGCGAATCAGGCGGCTCACCAGCACCGCGTCGGCACCCGTCTTGCGCACCGCTACCACGACATTGTCGCGGTTCAGCGGCGTGTCGTAGCCCATTTCCTTCACGCTGGCCCAGGCGGTCAGCCCGCGGTCTTCAAGGGTCTGGGCCATCAGCCGCTCCCAGCGCCAGCGCAGGCCTTCGTTGGGCGTGATGCCGACGATCAGCACTTTGGAATACGGTGCCTCCGCGGGTCGCGCTTCGTGGCGCACCGGCGAAACCTTTGTGCCCTTGCCGCAGGCAGAGAGCAGCAGTGCGCAGAGCAGCAGGGCGCCAGGCGCTGCGCGTTTGAGTATGTGCGGGCGGGACTTCACGACGGCGCCGATTATTCACCGCGCGCCGCGGCTGCGCAACAAGACGCGCTTGCCCGCTGCCCCGGCACCGCATAACCTCTGTACGGGTCCGCGCCGGTCCCCCCGCGGCGGCCAGCCGTGAACCCCGTCAGGCCCGGGAGGGAGCAGCGGTAGCGGTGATGCCGGGCGCCGGGGTGTGGCTGGCGCGGATTCTTTATTTCTAACGGTTGACGTAATGAGCTACCTCGTCCTGGCCCGCAAATGGCGGCCACGCCAGTTCGCCGATGTGATCGGGCAGGACCACGTGGTGCGCGCATTGCAAAATGCGCTCGGTGCCGACCAGGTGCATCATGCCTACCTGTTCGCCGGCACGCGGGGCGTGGGCAAGACCACCCTGGCGCGCATTCTTGCGAAGGCGCTGAACTGCCTGGAAGGCGTGTCGGCAGAGCCCTGTGGCAAGTGCAGTGCCTGTGTCGCGGTCGACGAAGGCCGCTTCGTCGACCTGATCGAGGTGGACGCCGCGTCGCGTACCGGCGTCGACGATACGCGCGAGCTGCTGGAAAACGTGCAGTACACGCCCACCAGCGGGCGCTACAAGGTGTATCTCGTCGACGAGGTGCACATGTTGTCGCGGCAGTCGTTCAACGCGCTGCTGAAGACGCTGGAAGAGCCGCCGCCGCATGTAAAGTTCCTCTTCGCGACTACAGATCCGCAGCGACTCCCGGTCACCGTGCTGTCGCGTTGCCTGCAGTTCAACCTGAAACGCCTGCCGGCGGCGCTGATCGAGGCGCGGCTGGCCACCATCTGCGACACGGAGGGTTTCCAGGCGGAACCCGCCGCCCTGGTGCGGCTGGCCCGGGCCGCCAGCGGCAGTGTCAGAGATGCCTTGAGTCTGCTCGACCAGGCCCTGGCCTATGGCAACAACACCGTCAGCGACAGCGACGTGGCAGCCATGCTGGGGTCGATGGGCCGCGATCATGTGCTGGGCTTGCTGACTCCGGTGGCAGCGGGCGATGCAGCGGAATTGCTGGCCCGGATCGACGCGCTCGATGAAGATGTGCCGGACTACGAACGCGTGCTCGATGAACTGGCCACCGCGTTACAGCGCCTGGCAGTCCTCCAGCTTGCGGGCAGCGACGCGTTGCCCGACGAAGACAGCCTCGAAGCCATGCAGGTGCTGGCGGCCCAGCTGCCGCCTGAGCAGGTGCAGTTGTACTACCAGATCGCGATCACCGGGCGGCGTGATCTCAACCTGGCGCCGGAGCCGCGCCTGGGTTTCGAGATGGCCTTGTTGCGCATGCTGGCCTTCCAGCTCGACGCGCCCGGCGTGACGGCGGGTGAGCCGGCTGCTGCGCCCGCCCGCCGCGGCACAAAACCGGCAGCCCCCAGGCAGGCCGCGCGGCCAGCGCCCGTCGCCCCTGCCAGCAAGGCGGCAGCCGTGAGCCACGGGCCGGAGAACTGGCCGGCCTTTGTTGCCGACTTGTCATTGTCTGGCGCCGCGCGCCAGCTGGCCGAGCACACGGCGTTGCAGTCGGCGAGCGACACCGAACTGCACCTGCGAGTGGAGCCCCAGAACGATCACCTGGTCACCGACAAGCTGGTGAACCGACTGCGCGAATCGGTGCGGGAACGGCTGGGCAGCGACATGGCAGTTCGCGTCACGGTGGCCATCGCGCCGGGTCGCACCCTCGCCGGCGAGCACGCCGAGGCTGACGCAGTGGACGACGCTCGCGTGCGCGCCACCATCGAACAGGATCCCGATGTGCGTGAAATCGTCGACATGTTCCAGGGCGAGGTCGTTCCCGAATCCATCAAACGCACGCCGGGCACCCCCTAACAACCAGACGGAGACGCTTATCCATGAAAGCGGACATTGGCCAGCTGATGAAGCAGGCACAGAAAATGCAGGCCGAAATGCAAAAGGCCCAGGAAGAGCTGGCGAATCTCGAAGTCGAAGGCGAAGCCGGCGGCGGACTCGTGAAACTGTCGATGACCTGCAAGCACGAAGTGCGTGGCCTGAAAATTGACCCATCCCTGCTGGGTGATGACCGCGACATGCTGGAAGATGTGCTGATCGCGGCTTTCAACGATGCGGTCCGCAAGGTCGAGCGCACGGTGCAGGACAAGTTCTCGGGCATGGCCGGTGGCATGGGATTGCCCGGAGGCCTGCAGCTGCCCTTCTGACAGCGGCTCGCGATGAGTTTTTCACCCAGCCTGCAGGAGTTACTCGACGCCTTGCGCTGTCTGCCGGGCGTAGGCCCGAAATCTGCGCAGCGAATGGCGCTGCACCTGCTCGAGAAAGATCGGGAGGGTGCGACCCGGCTGGTGACTGCACTGGCCACCGCTGCCGAGCGGGTCGGGCTGTGTGCGCGTTGCCGCATGCTGACGGAAAACGAGATCTGCCCCGTTTGCGCCGATACGCGGCGTGACGACACGCTGCTTTGCGTGGTGGAGTCGCCGGCCGACCTGGTGGCGGTAGAAGAGTCGGGCGGCTATCGGGGCCGCTACTTCGTATTGCTCGGACGCTTGTCGCCCCTGGACGGTATCGGGCCGGCAGAACTCGGTGTCGAGCTGTTGCGGCAGCAGTTGGCGGCCGGCGTGGTGAAAGAACTGGTGCTGGCTACCAGCGCTACCGTTGAAGGCGAGGCGACGGCAGCCTACCTGGGTGGCCTGGCGGCAGAATTGGGTGTGGCAGCCAGCCGTATCGCGCACGGCGTGCCGATGGGCGGGGAACTGGAATACGTCGACAGCAGCACCCTGTTTCGCGCCATTGAGTCGCGTACGGTCGTCGAGTCAGCGTGATGCGGCCGACTGTGTACTTCGCAGCAGGCGTCGATAGCTCTCGTAACGCCGCGCACTGACAGCGCCGTCGTCCACCGCGCTTTTTACCGCACAGCCCGGTTCGCGCAAGTGCCGACAATCGCTGAAGCGGCATTTGGCGGCGGCCGCCAGGATCTCGGCAAAGCCATGTTGTACCGCGCGGTCGTCATCGATAGCGGGCAGAAAGTCGCGCACGCCCGGCGCGTCGATCAGTCGCCCGCCGCTCGGCAATAGGTGCATGACCGATGCGGTCGTGGTGTGCCGGCCCTCGGCGCTGCCGCGGGTCAGCGCACCGGTGCTGACATCCACGCCTGGCACCAGCCGGTTGATAAGCGAGGATTTGCCGACGCCCGACTGACCGACCAGGATGCCCGTTTCGCCGGCAAATGCGGCGGCGAGCGTCTGAATGCCCTGGCCAGACTGCGCCGAGACTTCCAGCACGCGATAGCCGGCGTCGCGATAGGTATCGAGTTCCGTCGCATCGGGCCGTCCCAGCTCGCTTTTGTTAACCACAATAATCGCGGTAGCGCCCATGTCGGTTGCGGCGCACAGGTAGCGGTCCAGTACGAACCAGTCGGGCCGCGGTTCGACAGCGCAGACGACACCGACCAGCGTGAGATTCGCCGCCAGCACTTCGGTGCTGTTGCGCGCCGCATCCAGTCGGCGCAACGAGTTAGCCCGCGCTTCGATGTCGGTCACGGTGACCTCGTCGTGCTGCCCCGGTTGCCACTGCACCCGGTCGCCGCAGACAACCCGCAGCCGCCGGCCGAGCACGACGTAGGGGTGTTCCGTTGCGTCGGCGTCCTGCAGTCGGCCGCGGCGCCCGTGCGCCGCGATGACCACTGCTGTCCGTGCGTTAACGGTGTCAGTCATGAGTCCGCGGAACCGTACCGCGCTTTGCTAGAATTCGAGTTCCTGCAGATGGCCCCCGCGAGTCTATGGCGACGAACACCACCAGGTTGATCTGGATCGATCTCGAAATGACCGGTCTCGATACCCAGCGCGACCGCATCATCGAGATTGCGACGATCGTGACGGACGCCGGGCTGAACGAAATCGCCGAAGGGCCGGTGCTCGCGATACATCAGCCTGACCACGTGCTCGACGGGATGGACGAGTGGAATACCCGCCAGCACGGCAAGTCTGGACTCGTCGAGCGCGTCCGGGACAGTGCCATCACGGCGGAGCAGGCCGAGCGGGAAACCCTTGAATTCCTCGGCCGGCACCTCGACGCGGGTATATCGCCGATGTGTGGCAACAGCATTTGCCAGGACCGGCGGTTTCTCGCTCGTGAAATGCCGCGGCTGGAAGCGTTTTTCCACTACCGGAATCTCGACGTGAGCACGTTGAAAATACTGGCCGGGCTGTGGGCGCCGAACGTGCTGCAGGGCATCGGCAAAACAGCCGCACATCTGGCGCTTTCAGACATCCGTGATTCCATCAGCGAGCTGCAACATTACCGGGAACACCTGCTCCGGGCAGACACTGGCTGAATATCGGCGTCAGGCCGCGGCGATGAACAGGCCGATCATGCTCGCAAAGCCGGCCAGCCACGCGAACGAGCGGGGCAGGCCCATGTCGTTGACGTACGCCAGGCCGTGGATAATGCGGGCCACGATAAAGACACTGGCAAGCACGTTGATGGTCAGCTGCTCGGCACCGCCGGTGACGTGGGCGATGATGACCCCGGCGGCAAATGGCGGGAAGGCTTCCAGCGCGTTCTGCTCGGCCCAGTGGGCGCGCTGGGCGCGGCCCTCGGCGCGGGCCAGGGCGGCACGCGGCCGGTCGTTGTCGTAGTCGGCGACCCCGCTCTTGGCAATGGCGATCCACACCAGTGGCAGAATGGCAGCGGCCAGCACGCACCAGTACGCAAATGTCATCAGAAACCCCCGGCAGCCGGATGTCGGAAAACGGCTATGTTAAAGTCTAGCATTCCCCGGCCCCGTGGCCGGGTTATTGCGAAGGGGATACGGGTGTTGGCCATCAGGGACAAACTCGCAGCCGCGTCGATGCGCGGTAGCGCGTTCGTTGCGCTTGTGCTGGTAATTCTGGCAGGCGCCGCGTCGCCGCCGGCCGCGGCACAGGAAGGCGACCGCTGGGTCTCCGATTCTTTCGAAGTGATGATGCGCTCGGGCAAGGGCAATCGCCAGAGCATCGTGCGCATGCTGTCGAGCGGCTCGCGGGTCGAACTGCTGGAACTCGACAAGGAAGAGGGCTATGCGCGGGTGCGCACGCCGGGTGGTGCCGAGGGCTGGGTGCTGTCGCGTTACTTGCTCACTTCGCCGCCGGCTCGCGTGCGTCTGCCGAACGTGGAACAGCAGCTGGCCACGAGTAACAGCAAACGCAAGGAACTCCAGCAACAGTTGGGCGAGGTGCGCAAGGAACGCGATCAGCTGCAGCGCCAGGTAGCCGAACTGGAACGCTCGGGCACTGCCTTGCAGACTCAGCTCAGCGACGTTCGTCGCCTGTCGTCAAACGTGATCCAGGTAGACCAGGACAATCAACAGTTGCGCGAGCGTCTGGCCGCAGCCGAACAGACCGTGACGGAACTGCAGCGGGAAAACGACGACCTCGAGGGTCGTGCAGCCCGGGAATGGTTTGTCGTCGGTGCGGGTGTCATTATCGTCGGCATCATCCTGGGATTGATCCTGCCGCGCATTCGCTGGCGGCGTAAGTCCAGCTGGAGCGATTTCTAGCAATCGCCGCGCCAAGCTGGCCTGGTAGGAGCGGCTTTAGCCGCGACAATCCTTGGCGAGCTGTTGGCGAGATCGCGGCTAAAGCCGCTCCTACCCAGGGGAATCTCCCACCGAGGGATGCTCAGACGCTTTCGCCGGCCAGGAACAGCCACGTGTCGAGTACGCTGTCCGGATTCAGGGAAATGGTTTCTATGCCCTGGTCGAGCAGCCAGCGCGCGAAGTCGGCATGATCCGACGGCCCCTGGCCGCAGATGCCGATGTACTTGTGCTGGCGGCGGCAGGCTGAGATGGCCATCTCCAGCAGCGCCAGCACCGCCGGGTCGCGCTCGTCGAAGCGGTCGGCAATCAGGCCTGAATCCCGGTCCAGGCCCAGCGTCAGCTGGGTCATGTCGTTGGAGCCGATCGACATGCCGTCGAAATACTCAAGGTACTGGTCGGCCAGCAGCGCATTGGTCGGCACTTCGCACATCATGATGATCTTGAGCCCGTTCTCGCCGCGTTTCAGGCCGTTGGCCTCCAGCAGTTCGACCACGCGGCGGCCTTCGTCAACGGTGCGGATGAACGGCACCATGACCTGGACGTTGTCCAGGCCCATGTCTTCACGCACCCGCTTCAGCGCCCGGCATTCCAGTTCGAAGCACGGCAGGAAGCTAGCGGCGAGATAGCGCGACGCACCGCGAAACCCGATCATCGGGTTCTCTTCGTGGGGCTCGTACTGGCGCCCACCCACGAGGTTTGCGTACTCGTTCGACTTGAAGTCCGACAGCCGCACGATCACGGGCTTGGGTGCAAACGCTGCGGCAATGCTGGCGATGCCTTCGCTCAGCTTGGCGACGAAAAACTCGACAGGGTCCGGGTACCCGGCCATATGCGCGTCGATTTCCCGTTGCAGTGCCGGGCGCAGGTCCTGGTACTCGAGCAGCGCCTTCGGGTGCACGCCGATCATTCGATTGACAATGAATTCGAGCCGCGCCAGGCCCACGCCCTCGTTGGGGATAGGCGCAAAGTCGAAGGCGCGCTCCGGATTGCCGACGTTCATCATCAGTTTCACCGGCAGCTCGGGCAGTCGCTCCAGCTCAATATGCTGTTCTTCGAAGGCCAGTTGCCCGGCGTACACCAGGCCTTCGTCGCCCTCGGCGCAAGACACGGTGACATCCTGGCCATCCGGCAGGGTTTCGGTGGCGTCGCCGCAGCCCACCACCGCCGGGATACCCAGCTCACGGGCAATGATGGCCGCATGGCAGGTGCGCCCGCCGCGGTTGGTGACGATGGCCGCCGCGCGCTTCATCACCGGTTCCCAGTCCGGGTCCGTCATGTCGGCCACGAGCACGTCGCCCGGTTGCAGGCGGCTCATTTCGCCGACGTCGTGGATATTGCGAATCTTGCCGGCGCCGATCTTGTGGCCGATGCTGCGCCCGCGCGCCAGCACCTCGGCGCTGCCTTGCAGGGTGAAACGCTGCAGCGCGTTGCCCTTGCGGCTCTGCACGGTCTCCGGACGGGCCTGCAGCAGGTAGATCTGGCCATCTTCACCGTCTTTTGCCCACTCGATATCCATCGGCCGATCGTAGTGGTCTTCGACCGTCAGCGCGTAGCGCGCCAGCGTTTCCACTTCATCGTCCGTCAGCGAGAAACGTTGCTGATCCGCCTGGTCGACATCGACGATGGCGACGCTGTCACTGCCGCTGGTTGCATAGATCATCTTGATGGCCTTGCCGCCGAGCTGCTTGCGCACGATGGACCGCTTGCCCGCCCGCAGGCTGGGCTTGAACACGTAGAACTCGTCGGGATTCACCTGGCCCTGCACGATGGTTTCGCCGAGGCCGTAGGCGGAGGTAATGAACACCGCATCGCGAAAACCGGTTTCCGTGTCCAGCGTGAACAGCACGCCGCTGGCAGCGAGGTCGCTGCGCACCATGCGCTGAATGCCGGCAGACAGGGCGACCTGGTCGTGGGCAAAGCCCTGGTGCTCGCGGTAGGCGATCGCGCGATCGGTATAGAGCGACGCAAATACCTGGTGGATCGCCTGCAGCAGGGCGTCGATGCCGCGGACGTTCAGCAGGGTTTCCTGCTGGCCGGCGAAAGACGCGTCCGGCAGATCTTCCGCGGTCGCCGACGACCGGACGGCCACCGCCAGGTCGTCGCCATGTCCGGCGGTGAGCTTGTCCCACTCGGCCCGGATGCCGGCTTCCAGCTTTGCCGGCAGCGCCGCGTCGAGCACCCAGCCGCGGATCTTTGCCCCGGTTTCTGCCAGTGCCTCGACGTCATTCACGTCGAGCCTGTTAAGCTCGGCATTGATCCGGTCGGCGAGACCGTCCTGCGCGAGGAAGTTCCGATAGGCTTCCGCCGTGGTAGCAAACCCACCCGGCACTTTGACGCCCAGGCTGGCGAGCTGGCCGATCATCTCGCCCAGGGACGAGTTCTTGCCGCCTACGGAGTCGAGGTCTTTCAGGCCCAGTTGATCGAGTGGTACGACCCACGCATCCACGGCAGTCTCCCTTGAGCTGTTTTCCGAGAAGTGGAAAATCTGGTTAAGTCGGATTCAGGATTTTATTCAGTCTAATGGCACGCCGGACAGTATTTTTTGTCTCCGACCAGACCGGGGTGACAGCGGAAACGCTGGGCCACAGCCTGCTCACTCAGTTTGAGAGCCACGACTTCGATCAAGTGACTCTGCCATTTGTCGATAGTATTGACAAGGCACACGATGTCGTCGAGCGCATCAATGCCACGGCCCTGGAGCAGGGCACCAGCCCGATCGTATTCAGCACGCTGGTGCAAGACGACTTCCGCGAGCCGTTCCGCCAGGTCAGCGGTCTGTTCCTGGATTTTTTCGCAACCTTTATGTCGCCGCTGGAGCGCGAATTGCAGACCGTTTCTTCGCACGCCGTGGGGCGTGCCCACGGCATGCGGGATGTCGGCGCCTACGACCAGCGGATCGAGGCCACCAACTTCGCGCTGAACTACGACGACGGCACGCGCACACGCGACTATGCACGGGCAGACGTTATCCTGATCGGCGTGTCGCGCTCGGGCAAGACACCCACCTGCCTGTACCTGGCCATGAGTTACGGCATCTTCGCCGCCAATTATCCGCTGGCTGAAGACGAACTGGAAACCGGTGACCTGCCGAAGGCGCTGGAGCCTTATCGGGACAAGCTGTTCGGGTTGACGATCGAACCAGAGCGCTTGCAGGAAATTCGCAAGGAGCGGCGGTCAACCGGCCAGTACGCCAGCGCGCAGCAGGTGCACTTTGAACTCCGCGCCGCTGAAAGGCTGTTCACGCGCTACCAGGTTCCACACCTGGATACTACGCGCCTGTCGATCGAAGAAATCGCCAGCACGATTCTCGATCGCACGCGCATTGAGCGGCGCACGCGGCGACTGTAGTTCAGATCGACGCGGTTGGCGCGGTCAGGCCCGTGTAGCGTTCTATTTGTCCCAGTTCGGCCGCCCGGCGGGCCAGCGGCGCCAGCGCTGACGACACCGGCTGTTCCAGTTGACCGTCCGCCTGCTCGTACTGTTCCAGGTACACGCGCAGCGTCGCGCCGGCGGTGCCCGTGCCTGACAGGCGGTAGACGATGCGGGCGCCGTCGGCGAGTGCCACGCGAATACCCTGGTGCGCGGATTCGCTGCCGTCCACCGGGTCGCGGTAACGAAAGTCATCGGCGGTCGTGATCGCGACGCCGCCGACCTGGCGGGCGGGCAGTTCCGGCAGGGCGGCGCGCAGCGCTTCGACGAGTGCCTGAGCTTTGCCTGTGTCGTCGATGTAGAAGTCCTGGCGCTGGTAATAGTGACGGCCATAGCGGCGCCAGTGATCGCGCACCACGTCCAACAGGCCCATGCGGAGTTTCGCAAGCAGGTTCATCCAGAAGAGCACGGCCCACAGACCGTCTTTTTCCCGCGTGTGCGACGAACCGGTGCCGAAGCTCTCTTCGCCGCACAGGCCGATTCGACCGGCTTCCAGCAGGTTGCAGAAAAACCGCCAGCCCGTCGGGGTTTCAAAGCACGGTATGTCGAGCGCGTTGGCAACTGCGTCGACCGCGCGGCTGGTGGGCATCGAGCGTGCGACGCCGGGTACGCCGTTGCGGTAACCGGGCAGCTTGTCGGCGTGGTGGAGCATGACGGCGATGCTGTCGCACGGCGAGACCATCAGGCCGGGACCGAGAATCATATTGCGGTCACCGTCCCCGTCGGACGCGGCAATCAGCGCCGGCGAATCCGCTGTCTTTGACAGTTCTACAAGATGGGCAGCATCCACAGGATTCGGGTCGGGGTGAAAACCACCGAAATCCGGTAGCGGCTCCGCATGCAGTACGGCCGATTCCGGTGCACCGAGCCGATTACAGAATATTTCGCGGGCGTACGGACCGGTCACTGCACTGAGTGCATCGAAGGCAATGCCATGGCCTTCCTGCAGCCAGTCAGCCATGCAGTCGAAGTCAAACAGCGTTTCCATCAGTGCTGCGTAACCGGCCGCAGAATCGACGACTTCGAGCACAATCTGGCCCAGATCGTGTTCACCCAGCGTGGCCAGCGGGAACTCGGGCATATCGCACACCCGGTACGAAGTCACTGTCTGGCTGGCCGCGTAAATCGCCTCGGTCACGGCTTCCGGCGCCTGACCACCCGTGGCGGTATTGAACTTCAGCCCGAAATCACCGTCGGGTCCGCCGGGGTTGTGGCTGGCAGTCAGCAACAGCCCGCCTGCCGCCTGTTTGGCGCGAATCAGGTGCGAAGCGGCCGGCGTGGACAGCCGGCCGTCGACGCCCGTAATTATTCGCCCGACGCCGTGCGCCGCCGCAATACTTGCGATGACCGGTATCGATTCCCGGTTCATATAGCGTCCGTCGCCACCGACGACAAGGGCCGCGCCCGGGTCGATTTGCACTGTACGAAAGATCGCCTCGAGAAAAGTCTCAAGATAGTGTGGCTGGCGGAAAACCTTTACTTTTTTTCGCAGGCCTGCAGTGCCTGGCCGCTGATCGGTATACGGCTTGCATTGAATTTCCCGGCACTTTGCAGCGTTACTCATCACGTCAGTTCCTGAAATGTTTTGTCTTCTTTATCCACGTCTCGGTCATGCTAAAGCCACGACACCGTCACGGATTTAATAGAAAGTTGCTGTGCTATATTCCCAGCATGATCGCCGATACCTACATGGTACCCGAAGGAGATGTGTGCCCCGGCAGCTTCGGGGGTTTGATGGCGCTTTACGAGAGTAACTTCATCAAGCTCCTGCATCTGTTGGGGGAATCACGTACCGGTGACGTGCAGGCTGTGTCGCGCGCACCTGGCGATCTGGCGCTGCACCTGAGCCAGGAAGCGCAGGATTCCAATCGCTATACGCAGGATCTGCGCCTGACCTACATGTTCCGGCATTCCGGCCCCGCAGTGGCTGATCCGGACCTGCGCGTGAGGCTCTACCTGGACGCGCGGATGGCAGAAGTTCGCGGTTGGGCCGAGCACCACCGGCATGGTGTGTTATTGCACCTGCGCCGCTGCTATGGCCGCGAACTGGATCGGCGCTGGGCGCGCAACATGATGCTCAGCAAGTGGCTCGACTACCTGCTGGAACGGGGTCACAGTTTTCAGGATCTCCGCGCCGCCGCGCTGGCCGACGCCCCGGCCTGAAAGGCCGCACTGCCGATTGGATCAACGTTTGTCCCGCCCGGGACGGCTAGCCTGCGACTTACCAGAATCCATAGCAGCCCCACAGGATTGGCAGCATGGCCAGTGTCGTTAGCAATGTGCCCAGGCAGAAAGGCAAAGCAGTCGATGATGATCGGCTGGTCGACCTGTTCTGGAATCGGGCCCAGCTAAAGAAGGAGTTCGCGCAACTGCGGGCCGAAAGGGTGACGCTGCGCGAGCGTATCCGCCACCAGGAAGGCCAGATTCTGCGGGCCCAGCAGCGGGTTGAGGAACTCGAAGGCCTGCTGGCGGATCCGACGCAGGCCGCCAACGCCGGCGTGTTCTTCCAGTTGCGCGCACTTTGGGGTTACGGTCGGCGCCGGCTGATGCGGCTGAGCCGCGACCTGGCGACCCACGAACTTGAACGCACACAACGCGCCGGTCAGCACGCTTTCGAACAGGGCCGGGAGCTGGAGCTGGCCGAACTCGACGCACGCTTTGCCACCGCGCGTGAACGGGTCCGCGAGGCGCAGCAGCAATGGATGCAAATGGCGAAGCGTCGCCGCAGTCTGCTGGCCTGGTTCGGAATCGGACCAAGCCGTGACGAGGCGGAGCTGGCGCAGGAGGCGCTGACCCAGGCCCGCATCGAGCGCGACGAGCTCGAGCAATTGCGCCAGTCGAAACTGCACGAGGCGGCACCTGACGGCGGCGAGCTGGAACTCGATTCGCGGCGCCGCGTGAACCTGGCCGTTATTGCGCTTGCCCAGGAGCTGCTGTTGCACTTCGATCACGACGACCTGGCCGCGCTGGCGCGCGAGGCCGTATCGCGACAGCTGAGTGATGTTGACTATGGTTCGGCGTCGGTATGCCGCCGGCTGAGTCGCAGGATGGCCGAGCAAATGCAGAGTTTCGAGAGCATTGCCGACCTGTCCGCGCGCATCCGCCGGCGCACGCGCTACCTGCAGGCCTGCGCGCGGTATCGCCTGGAGACAGACGCCGTGCCGGTGTCAGGTTGTTTCGTGACTATTCCGGGCGCGCTGGACGACGGCGGGCAGCCGGTCAGTTCGCAGGCGAATGCCACCAACGTGCTCGTCGATGAGTACTGGGATCTCTACGCGGTGCTGCTGAGCTGAGGCCAGCTCAGGATTCGGTGGCCTGGCTCAGCATCGACGGCCGCTCGGCGAATTTCACCAGGTCGAGCAGCACCTCGCCTGCCTGGCTTTTCAGCACGTCGGTGCGGTCTTCACTCTCGACTTCTTTCAGGTCTTCCGCAGGTTGCAGACCCAGCGCCGAGCGCCGCTGGTTCTCGCGCGCGAGCTGTTCTGTGCGTCGCGTCTCGCGTTCGCTGCGCCGGGTTTCGAGATTCAGCGATACCTGTGTTTGTGCGCGCACGGCTTCCAGTGCCTCGATGTCGGAAATCAGGAAGCGTATATCCGGGTCAGAACTCAGACGTTCCCGCTGTGAGCGGTTCAGCTCGTTGATCGCTTCATTCAGCGGTACGTCGGCGTCGAAGCGCGTGGCCTCAATCTGATCCCACGGCAGAGCGCGTTCGCGGCTGCTTTCGCCGATGGTTTCCGGGTCGACCGGGGAGGGCAGATCGATATCCGGCAGCACGCCACGGTGCTGCGTGCTGCCACCGGTGATCCGATAGTACTTGCCGATGGTCAGGGTTAACTGGCCGAGGCCCTCCTCCGGCACGCGGCGCACGTATTGATCGAGCACGTAAAGGTTTTGCACGGTGCCCTTGCCGAACGTCTGCTGGCCAATGACCACGCCCCGCTGATAATCCTGGATGGCAGCCGCGAAGATTTCCGAAGCCGACGCGCTGAACCGGTCTACCAGCACCACCATCGGGCCACGGTAGACGGCCGTTGGAATCGGGTCTTCCAGCACTTCGATGCGGCCGTTGGTGTCTTTCAGCTGCACCACCGGGCCGCGGTCGATGAACAGGCCGGTCAGGGCGGTGGCTTCAGACAGGTGGCCGCCGCCGTTGCCGCGCAGGTCCATGATGAGGCCGTCGACACCGTCTGCTTCCAGCTCACCGATCAGGCGTTCGACGTCGCGTGTCGTGCTGACGTAGTCCTTGTCACCACGATTCCGGGCCTCGAAGTCCTGGTAGAAGCTCGGCACGGTAATCACGCCGACGCGGATTGTTTCGCCGTCGCGCTCGACTTCCAGCGTATCGGCGCTGGCCGCCTGTTCTTCCAGTTTGATCTTTTCGCGGACCAGGTCGATCATCACCTCTTCGCCGGGCATGGTGCCGGCAGGCAGGATCTGCAGCCGCACCGGCGTGCCGCGGGGACCCCGGATCAGCTGCACGACGTCGTCGAGTTGCCAGCCGACCACGTCGACCAGTTCATCTTCGTCGCCCTGGCCAACCGCCGTGATGCGGTCGTCGGGCTGAATACGCCCGTCGATGGCCGCCGGACCGCCCGGGATCACGTTCAGCACCTTGACCAGGTCGTCTTCCAGCTGCAGCGACGCGCCGATCCCCTGGTAAGACAGGCTCATCTGAATCCGGTACTCCTCCGACTGGCGCGGTGACAGGTAGCTCGAGTGCGGGTCAAGCGTGCGCGCGAAGGAATTCATGAAGGTTTCGAACACGTCGTCGCTGTCGAGCTGATTCACGCGCTTCAACAGCCCTTCGTAGCGCTTGGTCAGAATTTCCGAAGCCTCGGGCCATTCCTTGCCGGTAAGAATCAGGTTCAGCGCATCGTTCTTCACGCGGCGGCGCCAGAAGTCCTGCATCTGGCTGGCCGTGCTGAGCCACGGCAGCTCTTCGCGGTCGAAGCGGAAGTACTCGTCCAGTGCGAAGTCGGGTTCGGTCTGCAATGCGAGCAGCGCGTAGCCGAGGTTCTGCTGCGCGCGCAGACGATACAGGCGGAACACGTCGAAGACCGGTTCCAGGTCACCGTCGCGGAGCACATCGTCCAGCCTTTGCCGATAGCGCGAGAAATACTTGATGTCGGCTTCCAGGAAGTACTGTTTGCCCGGATCGAGAGACTTCAGATAGTTGTCGAGCACGGTGGCTGACAGCGAGTCGTCGACCCGCGTGCGCGAGTAATGCTGGCGCTCCACGAAGCGCGTGACCATGCGCGCCACCTGGCGATGCCGGGCATCTGAAGACAGGATAGACGGCGTATCGGCCTCGGCCTCGGCGTCTGCGGTGGACCAGCCGGCGGCCGGCAGCAGCACCAGCGCGGCGGTCACGGCAACGAGCCAGGTTCGCGGCGCCCACGAGATCGCGTAGGCTTGCCGCGGGCCGCTTTGAGCTAATTTGTTTCGCCGGGAAATCACGTGCATCGATTTGAGCCTATTTTTGTGTTGCGTCGCAAGCGATATTCGCCGGTTTGGCGCCCGTGGGCGGCACGATTCCGATGAAACCCCTTGCTGTTGTTATTGGCATCCTGATGGGCAGTTTGTCAGCTATTGCCTTTGGCCTTGGCGTCGTCGCGTTCATTTTCTGGTTGTTGCAGGACGACTATGCGCGATTTGCCGGTGAAATGCCGATGCTGTTACGCAGCACCGGCATCTTCACGGTGCTGGCCGCCTTTGCCGCCGGCGCATTTGTCGGGGTGTTGAAACTCCGTCCATGGCGATTCCCGCTCCTCGGCCTCCTCTGGGCTGGATTGCTGGCCACGGGCTGGTATTACTGGCCCTGAGCCCTGCGGGGCTGGAGCGCGTGTTCTTGGGCCGTGACCGGCACCCAGACTATATGCGGCCTGCGCCTGCCGGGCGACGGTTATCAGACATAAAGGCCCAGATCCTGGCCCGCTGGCCGCCCGTCAGTTGCCGGGGTCCGGCGCACGCCTGCCGACCCGCAGCAGCCGGAACACCGTCCACCAGGTCAGGACGAAGGCTGTCGGGCTCAGCAGCAGGGCCCAGGCCGCGGCCTTGCCCTGCAGCGCGTCGCCGTAAACGCTGCCCAGGAAACCCAGCGCGCCGCCTTCGCCGGCATAGGGCGCGATCAGGTTGACACCAAATACATAGACCGCAACGGGTGCGAGAACGGCACCGGCCACGACCACGATGGCAATGGTGGAGAGCAGGCGGCGGAGCCGGCGCGGAGATTTGGGCTTGGACATGCATTAACCGCGAGAAATTCGCGGCTATTTTCGCACGGTTTGCGGCTGTGTCGTCAGTCCGGGCGGGACCGGCCCGACTGCGCGCGACGAAACCGCCAGCGCAGCGTCAGCACCGCCAGGCCGGCGTGCAGGGACACCGCACCGAGCAACACGAGGTAGGGGAGAATCCAGGTCCAGCCGGGCAGGTACAGCGCCGACAGCAGGGCACCGATGCCCCCCACCACGTAGCAGTAGGGCAGGAATTCGTAGAGCGCTTTAGGTAACCAGAGCTTGCGAAACAGCAGCCGGGAGAGCCGGGCGGTCAAGGTGCGGCTCGCTGCGGGAGCCGGAGAACTGGCGCTGGGACTTTGCATGGGCAAGGCGACGACTATGCGCCCCGTTGCGGCCAGTGTCTGTGAGGCCAATCACAGCTGCGACGCCGGCAGTCTCAGGTCAGGCGTTGCCCTCGGTACCGTCATGCGTCATCAGATCGATGAACTTGAACTGGATCTTGCCCAGGTCCACCAGGTCGCCGTTGCGCAGGCGATGCCGCTGCACGCGCGATGCGTTCACGAGCACGCCGTTCTTGCTGCCCAGGTCCTCGATATAGGTGTCGCCCTGTTCCGTGCATAACCTGGCGTGGTGCCGGCTTATGTATTGCCGACGAATCTGGATGTCGCTGTCGGCGGCGCGTCCGATGGTCATGGTGGATTTGTACAGCGGGTACTTCACGGCCCGATCTTTGCCGATCGAGACCATCACGCGCGTGACCGACGGACTCTCGTCGTCGTCGTTCTGGGCATCGAGAGACCGCGACATCATGCTGTCGAGCTCGATAATGCGGGCTTCGAGATCGTTGATTCGCCCGAGGTCCTGCGTCGAGTCCTTCAGGTGCCTGATCTTGTCCTGCAGCTCCGAGTCGAGCTCTCGAATCGTGGTTTGCTGGCGGGCAATTTCCGCGTCGCTGGCTTCGCGCTGCTCCTGCAGTTCCGTCACCGTGGCGTCCAGCCGGCTGACCTCCGCATCGCGCGCCTCCAGCTCCTTTGCCAGCCGCTCGCGGTCGTCACGCAGGTCTTTCAGTTCCTCATCGGCAGCCAGCAGCGAGGCCGCGAGTTCAGCGGCCGACTTGTCGATGTCCTGCAGTTGGCGGCCCCTGTGCGACAGGCTGTCCCGGGCGGTTGCGAGCGCTTCTTCCGCGGTCTCCAGTTGCGCCGCCATCGCCGCCACGCGGGCGCGTTCTTCGCTGATGGCTTCGTCCTGCGCCAGCGAGTGGGCCCGGGCTTCGTCCAGCTGACGCCGTGCGGTCTTCAGTTCGCCGGCCACGGTGGCCACCTGCTCCTGCAGTTTTTCAACGCGCGCCGCGTTGTCTTCGACATTCGCGGTCAGCGTTTCCCCGTCGGCGCGCGTCATCGTCAGCGTGTCGCTCAGCGCGGACAGTTCTTCGCCTTTGGCAGCGAGTTGGTCGCGCAGGTGCCGGTTGTCTGCGTCGCCGGCTTCCGCCTGCCGGCGGAAATCCGTTGCGCGCTGTTCCAGCCGCTGCAGCTCATCGGCCATGCGCCGCGCTTCCCGGTCCTGGCGCAGCAGTTGCTGCTCCTTGGCGAGGGCAGTCTTTTCAAGGGTGGCAAGCTGCCGGGTCTGGCGTTCGCAGGTGGCCTGCATGGCCTCCCAGCGTGCCCGTCGGCCTTCGAGGTGATTCTCCAGGTCCTGGATTCGCGTCTTGCTGTCGAGTAATGCCTGTTCCAGCTTTTCGACAGCCGCGGATTTGGCTTCCAGGGCGCTGTCATTCACCCGCGCTGCAGCCTGGGCTGCATCCAGTTCCGCAAGCCTGGCCCGGGTCTGGTCGAGCTCCTTGCGCAGGGCCTGCAACTCCCGGTTGCGCGCCTCCAGTTCCTGCTGCTGCGCTTCGATCTGTTGCAGCTGTTCCGCCTGCTCGGCACGCATGGACTCGCCGGCCTGCTCGAGTTCCCGGCGGGCCCGGTTGGCTGCCTGCAGTTCCTCCTCCAGGGCTTCGATCGCGGCCGCCCTGGCGCGCAGGGACTCCTCCCGTTTTGCCACTTCGATGTCGCGGTCGTGCAGTTCGTCTTCGATCGCGTGCCAGCGTTGCTGCAATGCTTTTAGCTCGCCTTCCAGGCCCTGCAGCGTCGGGCTGCTGCTATCCAGGGTTTTCTGCCGCCTGGTTGCCGACAGGGATTCCAGCTGCACCGTCGGGTGTTTGCCGGTGTCTTCCGCGGCGTCACCAAGGGAGCTGGCTTCCACGGATGCAATCCGGGCCAGGGCCGCCTCGTTCAGTACCGGGAGCTCATCGGTCGGATCTTCATCAAGAAAATCAATATCTTTTATAGTTTTTTTCATGCCCGTTCTTCATTGCGGGTTTTATTCTTTTTGCCGGGCGCGCAGGCCAGCCCGGCTCGGGGACAAGCCGCCCCGTGCGATTATCCTAATACGCTTCCGGATAGTCTGCAGCGACTTGGCTCACATTTCTGCGTAGCGCCTGAAGTCCTGCACCTGGTCGGCGGCCAGGCTCGGCAGCGCGTCGCTCCCGGCCAGCTCGATGGCCACCTCACGGAGCCGGTCCAGGTCGACCGGTTGCCGCTGGCTCGACAGGGCCGTGGCCAGGGCTTCGATGCCCACTGCGCCCTCAGTGGCGGCAGCAAGATCCGCATCCAGATCGTGGAACAGCGCGACGGCGCGCGCCGTCACGTCGCCTGCAGCCTGGCTGGTGAGCAGGCCGTTGGTCCTCTGACCCCGCTTGCGGAAGCGCTCCACGGCGGCGATGAAGCGCGCCGGCGAGATGGAGCCCGAGCGTTCCAGCAGCCGCAGGG
>CAJIBG010000085.1_pt1 | contig 21629 bp, 17 predicted proteins | sample 9199281 | NCBI WGS metagenome assembly CAJIBG01 (sample SAMEA7708292, study PRJEB35096) | sediment metagenome | biome: marine neritic benthic zone biome [ENVO:01000025]; feature: sediment [ENVO:00002007]; material: shallow marine sediment [ENVO:03000034] sea grass bed [ENVO_01000059] ... | reverse complement strand
TGGGAAAAGATCGGCACGGATACCTTTTATCACTCGCAGGAGCACCCGTCACGGCTGGTGCTGCCTACCATCGGTGCAGGGAGCGACTGACTCAGATATCAGGGTCGGACCATGGTAACTATTGAGAAAACCTGGAGTTTGGGCCGCTCCGGTGGGGCAATGACAGCTTAGACACCTGTTTTCAGGCCCAAAAACACTGGTCTAAGGAACAGGATGGTAACGACCAGGCGGCTTAGCGGTGCGTTTTTGGCAAAGAATAGCTGTGTTTAAGGCCCATATCGTGCCAATTTGGGGACGATATCCTGGGCAAACCAATCACTTGGCGTGGTCCGACCCCATTTCCGCCCATATGATTATCACTCCGTGAGGGAGGATTTGGACATGAACCACGAGAAAAAGCATCGCGCACCTGAGAACCAGTCCCGACGTGATTTTCTCGGCGCGACCGCAACCGCGTCGGTGCTCGGCGCACTGGCGGCTGCCGGTTGCAGCAGGGACAGCGATTCAGCGAAGCCGCTTGGCACGAGTGCGTCCGCGACGGCTATCGCAAAGGCCCCGAAGGCACCGTTTGACTCCCTGCGCGACTGGGTTGAGGCCCTGGACGCTCACGGTCTGCTGATGCGCTTCGACCGCGTCGATCAGGATGCCTACGAAATCCCGGCGCTGTTCTTCCAGGCCACCGACATGTACACCATGTACGGGGCACCCTGCATGATGTTCGACCAGGTCAAGATTGACGGCGAGTGGGTCGACGGGCCGGTGCTGATCAATACCCAGGGCCACTGGAACACCGACGCCATCATCTGGAACCTGCCGGTGACACCGGGTGATCATTACGGCAACTATCGCGCGGCAATCGCACATATAGAAAAGGTGTTTGCCGACAACGGGGGCAAATTACCGGAGATTGCGCCGGTGGAGATTGCCAGCGACCAGGCACCGGTTAAGGAAGTGGTGGTGCGCGGGGATGACGTCGACATCACCCAGTATGCCTTCGTCAAGACGAATCCCGCCGATGCCGGTCGGTACGTGAACACCGGCTCCCACTTCATGGTGGATCCGGAATTAGGTGCCAATTTCGGTACCTATCGTTGCCAGATTAAAGGACCGCGCAAACTGGGCATCAATCCCGAGCCAAATCAGACCGGCTTCAAAATGCTAATGGCCGCCCGGGACCGGGGCGAAACCACGATGAAGTACTCCATCGTGCTGGGCCAGGACCCGGTGGTCTGGATGCTCAGCGGCACGCGCCTGGCGCCGCGGGGCTTCGGCAAGAAGCCAAAACCTGCCGATGAACTGGCCATCGCCGGCGGCCTGCGGGGCAAAGCCGTTGAGGTCGTCAAGTCGGAAAACACGGACATCCTGGTGCCGGCCCACGCGGAGATGGTGATCGAAGGCACGGTTGACCTGCGCGAGGAGACTTTCGAACCGGAAGGTCCCTTCGGCGAGATGTTTGGCTACCTCGGCCCGATCAAGGAAAAGAACTTCGTGATGACCATCGACACCATCACGCACCGCAAGCAGCCCTGGATCATGAATGCGATGACCGGCATGCAGCGCGGCTATGTGACCGCACCGATGGATGCAGCCTACAGCGTGCAACTCAAGAAACTGATTCCCCAGTTCGTGGCCTACACGAACCCGCAGGACACCATGGGTGTTGTCGTACTCAGCATAAACAAGACCGGCCCCGGCCAGGGCCTGAAGAGTGGCCTGGCCATTGCCAAGCGCAACCCGATCGCCAAGGTTGTCATCGTGGTGGACAACGACATCAACATCTACGACCGCACCGACGTGATGTTTGCGATCGGCTCGCGATGGCAGCCAAACCCCGCATCAGAGATCCTGGACGAGGTTTTCGGACTGATGACGGATCCCAGCCAGGTGAAATACGCACGCACGAGCAAGATCGTCATCGATGCGACTAAACAGTTGCCCGGCGAAGGCGGCAAGGCCGAGTTCCCCAGAACCAACCGCGAATTGCTCAAGGAAGGGGCGCCCGACGCCTTCGAGAAGGCCCGGGCGGCCTTTGGTGATGCTCTGGCTAGCTGGAAGCGTGTCTGAAGAGGCACGCTGAATGCTGTGATCAGAGACTTCCGAAGATCTCCCGCGTGTCCGCCTTTGCAATGAATCGACATGACCGAACACCGTGAGGCTTTGCGGATCGACCTGTGGCTGCATCGCTGTCGTTTCTTCAAGACGCGCAGTCAGGCCGCCGCTGCCGTTACCGGGGGTCACGTGCGAGTCAATGGGGAACGCGCCTCGCCGGGAACCCGGGTCAAGCCCGGGGACCGAATTGAGCTTGTTAAGGATCGCCTGCCCTACGCCGTCGATGCAGTTGCACTTCCGGCTCGGCGCGGCCCGGCCAGGGAGGCACGTGAATGCTACGACGAAGACGAGGCCGTCGCTGCCCAGAGGGCTGACCAGAGTCAAGCGATTAAGCAGGATCGGTTGCTGGCACCCCGAACTGCCGGTCGTCCCGACAAACACACGCGCCGCAAACTGATCAAGCGGCGCCGAAACTAACGAGCTGAGAGCTTGTAACCAGAGTTCAGGGAACTTTATCAAGAGCGCTGCGGAGTACGGCAGAACGCGCCCCCACCTCACTGCGCATGCGGTTGGCTTTAGTATCAGCTTGAAAGTCTGCAAGTACGCCGGTTGGATCGTGGTACGATTTTGGTCGCAGGCAACTGAAGACGAGCGTGACGAGCAAAGCAGGCAGAAAACCCAAGTCCGGCAACGATACCAGCAGCGCAATACCCCTGTATCACCAGACGTACCTGGTCATGCGTCAGCGACTGAATGAAGGCGTCTATCCGGCCAACGAAACCTTGCCGTCGGAAGAAGATATACGCAAGGAATTTGGCGTCTCCCGCGTCACGGTCCGGCGCGCGCTGGCGGAACTTGAACGCGAAGGGATGATCCAGCGGCGCCGGGGCAGCGGCACCTACCCGGTGGCCGAAGCCATAGGCTCTGGCACCCGGGCCAACATCAGTGGCCTGTACGAAAATCTCATCACCCTGGGGCTGAATGCAGAAGCCCGCTTGTTGAGTTTCAGGATAGTGCCGACACCCCGCTTCCTGACCAAGCTGGACAATCGCTTCGGCGAAGAAGTGCTACACATCGTGCGGGTGCGCCGGCTCAATAAGGAGCCTTTCGCCTATTTATCCAGTTATGTGCCCGGCAAGTTCAGCAAGCACTTCGAGAAATCCAAGCTAGGCAACCAGCCTCTGATCATGACCCTGGAAATGGCGGGCATCGTGGCTGCCACCGCAGAACAGGCCATCACGGCAACGGCCGCTGATGCAGAAATCGCCGAGGCTTTGCGTTTGCCCATCGGTGGACCCCTGATTCACATGAAACGCCTGTCGCGCGATGCGGCGCAAGAACCCATCGAGTACTTCGAGTCCTGCTATCGACCTGATCGGTTTGAATACCGCATGACGCTGTCGCGGGTTCGCACCGGCGAAGCACCGCGCTGGAACCCGATCGCTTAGTTAGCTGCAGTTGGCGGAATGTCGGCCGAGGCCCTGGCTGGGGAGATGCCCGTCTCTACTTGGGTTCGGAGATGTTCACGGCAGCCCGAATGTGGCGCCCCTGCTCCAGGGCATCGAGCAGATAGGCGGCGACGGTTGCCCGCGAGGTCTTCCATGTCAGTTTGGGTGACTTGGGGCTTGGCCCCTGCCACTCCACCACATCTTTACGAATAGCCTCGTTGTCCGTCAGTTGCGGTGGCCTGACGATGGTCCAGTCGAGGTCGCTGTCACGGATTAATGCTTCCTGTCGGCCTTTGTCGTCCAGGACATGGGACAGCAGCAATTTTTGCAGATTGCGGGCGAGAAAATTACCCTGCCCCGCGCTATCCCCCACTCCCAGTGACGAGACCACGGCCAGGCGCTTCACTCCGGCGCGCTGCATGGCCTGAACAATGTTCCGGGTGCCGTCGGAGAGCTCGGTGCGCGGTTCACGATGGAATATGCCGAGCGCAGAAACCACCGCATCGGCAGGTTGCGCCAGGGCCTGACTCACGGCATCCGCATCGAGGATATTGCCCTCGGTAGAAGTCAGCTGGTCGCCATGCTGACCAAGTTTGGCCGGATCTCGCACCAGCGCGTGCACCGTATGACCGCGAGCCAGCGCCTGGCTGAGTATCTGCTGTCCGGTCTTGCCCGTCGCGCCAAACAAAACAATTCGCATGCCCTTTCCGTCCCCGATTCGCGTGTGCTGATGAGCGCTCAGGTGTCAGCCAGATTGATCCAGATCGCCTTTGTGCGCAGGTATTTTTCATAGCCGGCGCGACCGGCCTCCTTGCCGAAGCCCGACTGCTTGTACCCACCAAAGGGGCTGGTCATATCAGGCTTTCGTCCCCAGCCATTAATCCAGACCGTACCGGCCTGCAGCTTGCGTGCCGCCCAGACCGCCTTGTCCAGGCTCCGGGTATAGACCGAGCCGGCCAGGCCATAACTGGGATGCTGCGCCAGTTCGACAGCCTCCTCATCCTCGCTAAAGGTCTGTACACCGAGGACCGGGCCAAAGATTTCTTCCTTGAATCCTGTCATGGAAGCATTCAGCCCGCGCAGAATCGTCGGCGCAAAAAATTCACCGCCCTGCTCGCTGGCAATACGCCGGCCACCGGTGACTATCTCGGCGCCCTCACGCGTCGTTGCATCAACCAGTCCCTGAATTCGTTCCGCCTGGCTGGCACTGATGATGGGCGCCAGCGTGGTGTCAGCAGCCCAGGTTGGGCCGGGTTGCAACGACTCCAGGCGCGCGGCGATTTTTTCCAGCAAGGCGGTTTCCAGGTCGCGATGCACCACCAGCCGTGTCCCCGCGTAACACAGCTGACCGCTATTACGCGTAATGCCCCAGGTGACCTGCTCCGCCACCCGCTCCAGGTCGCCGCTGTCGGCGAAGACCAGTTGCGGACTCTTGCCACCCAGTTCCAGGCCGACAGGTTTCACGCCCGTCTGCGCTGCATCCGTCATGATCCGGGCGCCGGTCGCAGTGGACCCGGTGAAAGCGATGTAGGCCACGGCCGGATGTCTTACCAGGGCAGCCCCGGCCTCAGGCCCTTTGCCCTGAACCACATTGACCACGCCGGGCGGAATGCCGGCAGCCACGGCCAGACTGGCGACCCGGGTAATGGAATAAGGGGTGAGCTCGGAGGGTTTGATGACCACGGTGTTACCCGCGGCAATCGCCGGTGCAACTTTCCAGATCGCCAGTACCAGCGGAAAGTTCCAGGGTGAAATGGCGGCGACTACGCCGTAGGGCTCATGCACGATCAGTGACAGGGCCTGGTCGGAAGTCGCGGTGACGGCGCCGTCGATCTTGTCGGCATATTCCGCGTAGAAACGTATCCAGTTTGCCGCGGCCGGCACATCTACCGTCAAGCTCTCGCCATAGATGCGGGCCGACACCAGGGCTTCTTCCCGCGCGATGCAGGGCAACTCGGCCATCACGAGATCTGCCCAGGCGAGCATCCGGCCGGCGCGCTCACGCGGCGCCAGCGCGGCCCAGGCCGGCTGGGCTGCGGCAGCGCTAAGCACCGCCTGGTCGACCAGCTCGGCATCGGCAGCAGGAATTTCGCCTTGAATCGCGCCGTCGGACGGGCGCCGCACGGACAGGCTCGCGGCCGATGCTCCCAGGAGCTCGCCGTGGATCCAATGACCCGCAAGCGGGGCGACCGCCGCCGGGTCAAAGGCCTGTGTTTCGAGTTCATCCCCCGGCATACGGCCACCCCCGGTCGCCTTCAGCCATGCTCAGAATAGTATTATAAATGATACGTTTTAGCCGACAATCCCCGCCCCATCGGGTGCCCGGGGCCGATAATCAGCCTTCCTCAGGCCTCGGTCCGCCGCTGGGGCGACTTTACCAGACCCGCGGAATAGTATTAAAATAAATACAACTGGTCCGGGGCTGAAAGCCAGCCCGGACCACCATCATCCAGCGGAGGCAAGCCATGTTGCGTTCAGGTGCAGACTTCCTCGCCGGGCTGCAGGACGGGCGCACCGTCTATATCGGCGGCGAGAAGGTCGACGACGTCACTCGGCACAAGGCATTTCGGGATGCGGCGGCCACCTATGCCGCCCTGTTCGACTTCAAGGCTGATCCGGCGAACCGCGACCTGATGAGCTTCGAGGCCGACGGCGACCGGCACAGCATGTACTTTCTGAAGCCGCGCACGCGCGAGGACCTGGCCCGCCGCAGCGCGGCTCACAAGGCGATTGCCGACCAGACTTACGGCCTGATGGGTCGCAGTCCCGATCACGTGGCCAGCTTCGTGACGGGCATTGCCATGCAGCCCGAAGTTCTGAAACAACCCGACGGGCGGGATTTTTCCGCCAATATTGAAGCCTACTGGCGACACCTGCGTGATAACGACCTCTTTGCGACCTATGCCGTACACCCGGCACCGCAGTCCAAGGAGCAGAACCTGTTCGGCAAGCAGCGCGGCCGCCAGGCCGTGATGCGCGTGACGGCTGAAGACGACAAGGGCATCACCCTCAACGGGATGAAGATGCTGGCCACCTCGGGCATTTTTTGCAACGAAGTGTGGATTGGCAATCTCACGCCTATCGCGCCGGATCGCAAGAAAGAGGCCATCACCTGTGCCTTGCCCCTGAATACGCCTGGCCTGACCCTGTGGGCGCGCAAGCCGCTGGCGCTCTATGCGCAGAACACTTTTGACAGTCCCCTGGCCGCACGCTTCGACGAAAGCGACGTGATGCTGATTTTCGAGGACGTCCACGTGCCGTGGGAGAAAGTCTTCGTCCATGATCAGCCGGCCCTGTCGCGCGAGGTCTACCTGGATACGTCGGCGCATGCCTTCGGCAATCACCAGTCCAATGTTCGCTTCTGGGCCAAGCTGCAGTTTCTCGCCGGACTGACCCACCAGGTAACGCAGGTTGCCGGCGTTGATCAGATCCCGGTGGTGGCTGAAAAACTCGGCCGGCTTGCTGCGCTGGAGGCTGCCCTCGCAGGCATGGTCCACGGTCAGATACATGACTATGAGGACCTGGGGAACGGCTTTGTGAACTTCAATCGGCGCTACATGGCGGCGGCCCTGAACTGGTGCCAGGAACACTATCCCGTGATTCTCGGCATGCTGCGCGAACTGTGCGGCGGCAGCGTCTTTCAGATGCCCGCGGACATTTCTGTGATGGATAATCCCGAGACCAGGGACCGCTTCCTTGAGTACTGGGGGACGGACAAGGCTTCGGCGGTCGACCGGGTCAAGCTCTACAAGCTGGCCTGGGAAATGTTCGGTTCTGAATTTGGCAACCGCCATGCGCAGTACGAGAACTTTTATGCCGGGCCGTCTTTTGTGGTGCGCAGTCACAGCATGCGGTACGCACCCTGGGACAGGTTCGATGGCATTGTGGACGGTCTGCTCGACACGATTGATTTCCCCGCGGCCGAGGCCGGCGCCAATCCGCAGCGCACTGCTGCCGGCAGCTGAGCAATTCAGCGGGGCCTGTAAACAGCACCCGCATGGATACGCAGGAGCTCCGCCGGGCGCTGGGCAGCTTTGTTACCGGTATCACCATCATCACCACGCGCGACGTGGATCAGCGGCCGGTGGGTGTCACTGTATCCAGCTTCAGCTCCCTGTCACTGGATCCGCCCATGGTCCTCTGGTGCCTGGCGCGAGGGGCCCGCAGCGCAAGTACGTTCAGCGCCGGGGAGAGCTTCGCAGCCCATGTTCTTGCCCACGACCAGTGGCCCGTGGCGGAGCGCTTTGCCACGCCGGGCGCCGAGAAATTCGCCGCTGTGAAGTGGCAGTGGTCGGACAGAGCACTGCCACTGCTGGCGGGCTGCGCGGCCCATTTTGAATGCACCCGGGATGCCGTGCATGAAGGTGGCGATCATTTGATCATCACAGGAGTGATCGACCGCTTCGCCGTTAGCGACATCGATCCCCTGGCCTATCGCCGGGGCCGGTATGCCCTGACCCATCGGGGCGAGGAAGCCGCGCATCTGATGTCACTCCAGAGCTGGTAGGCCCCGAGCCGCGAACCCGGAGGGGCGGACTGTGTATGCCTGTCCGTCGAGCAGTGTCGCCGCTCCCCGGGCCGACAGGGTCATGGCTGCCACAGGCCGCCGTTAACGTGCAGGACCTGGCCGGTCATGTAACGTGAACCGGGCCCAAGAAGAAACAGGATCGGTCCGACCACATCTTCCGGCTCTGCCACACGTCCGGCCGGCAGGGCTGCACCATAAGCTTCTAAATCCACCAGGCTGCCACCGGCCCGCTCCGGCCGGCCCGTGCCGCCGGACATGAATTGCGTCCGCACGGCACTTGGCGCCACGGCATTGATCCGGATTTGCGGAGAGTTTTCCGCCACCAGCATGCGGGTTAGCGCGAGCATGCCGGCCTTGGACACCGAGTACGGTCCGTAACCGGGCGCTGAACTCACGGCCAAGCTGGACGCCACCTGGACCATGGCCGGGTTATTACCCTGCCGAAGCAGTGGCAGAAACTCCCGTGACAGCAGGAAAGCCGAATGCAGATTGCCTTCCACCACCCGTTGCCAGTCTGCATAGTCATAGTCAGCAATGGGCGTACGCCCGACAGAAAATCCACAAAGATTCACAAAGCCGTCGACAGCGCCCCACTCTTGGCGGATCGTGGCCGCTGCGGCCGCCAGTTCTTCGGGTTGCGTCGCATCAGCGGTAAGCGCCAGCGTGCCCGTCGGTGGTGGGTACGCCGATATGGAGGTCGCCATATCCAGGACGGCAACCCTGCATGCCGTCGCGAGTAACGCGTCTACCAGCGCGCGGCCAATACCGCCGCAACCACCGGATACCAGGATGCGGGAACCGGCCGCAGGGCCCAGCGCAAAAGGCTTCCCCTCGGCCATCCTCAAACTCGCCAACTAGAAATTGAACGACAGGCGCATGCCATAAGTACGCGGCGGCGCGAGATTGTAGAAGCCCTGGTTAGGCAGGACAAAGGTGGAGCCGACAACCTGTATTGCCGTAAAGTCCGGGGAAACGAAGCCACTGCGAGTGATGTCCTCGTCCAGTACGTTATTCACATAGCCCAGAAATTGCCACTTCTCACCTGACAAACCCAGGCGCAGGTCCGTCAGCCAGTAGTCGTCGTACTCCAGCACATTGAAGGCTGAATCGTAACGTTCACTCTGGTACTGAACCTGCAGATCCGCGAATACATTGATCCCGGCCGTCAGCGGATAGCTGTAGGTCGTGATCCCCACGAAGGAATGGTCCGGGGCATCCTCCAGGTCGCGGTTGGACAGATCGATCTGACAGGTATCGTTACCACCGACCTGCACCTGGACACAATTGCCCGCACGTGCCAGGTCCGAGACACCGCTGGACGTCCGTTTAAAGTCGGTGTACTCGGTATCGAGCCAGGTGTAGGAGAGATTGAAGCTCAGATTCTCGGTGGCCAGCCAGATCACCTCTGACTCTATTCCCCACACTTCAGCACCGTCGGCATTGACGGGCGCGATGCCCAGCAGCCCACTGGCCAGGGGTACCTGCGTGGACACCTGTTTATCCGTGAAATCCTGGAAGAAGACGGCCCCGTTCACCTGCAAGCGACCGTCGTTGAAGCGCGTCTTGCCACCCAATTCGTAGACAGTCACTTCCTCTTGATCAAAGCGCAGCAAGTCCGGATCGAAACCACCGGCACCGCCGGTGACGGTGGAAATTCCCGAGGGCTTGATGCCCTTGGCCACGGACCCATAGAACATCAGATCGTCGGCCGGCTTCCATTCGAGGGTGGCTTTCGGCGCGAAGAAACTGTCTTTATCGCTGCCGGATACCTCGCCAGGTTTCGGTGGCACCGCCTGCGGCGGCCCCCCCAGCAGACCAAACGGGTCAATCGTCAGGGCGGCGTCCGGACCGGTGATATCGAGATCTTCATCAACGTAGCGACCTTCCAGTCCCAGGGTCCACTCATCGTTGATACGCCAGTCGATGGCTGCATAGACTGACCAATGCTCGATATCGCGCTTCCATGTCCCCGTATTCAACGGCTCGGTCGTGCCGATCGCCGCCATAAGAGGCCCGCATGTAATGCCTAGCACGAAACAGATCAGTGACCCGTCATCCACGTCGACTTCTTCTTTCCAGTAAAGGGCGCCGACGGTCCAGTCGAAGGGACCATCGGTACGGGAGAAGCGCAGGTCCTGACTGTACAGGTCGGTACTCTGATCAAGGTTGGTTTCCGCACCGACAGTCAGGTCATCGAAGTTGCCGATCTTCAAGCCGTCCTGAAACTGCTTGGTGTCGGCGTCGGCGTAGTGACTCAACGAGGTTATGTTGCCGAAATCGAATTCAAACTCCCCCACCAGCGTGAATCGGAACACCTCCCGGTCAGTACCCGGATAGTCGTTGCCGGTCCGCGGATTCTCGCTGTTGCGAATAACCAGGTCGTCCGTCTTGGGCACCGTGCCCTGCGGCACCAGCACATCCGTCACAGCGGGGTTGACCACATTGGGAAAGGCCGAGGGTGGAATCGGCAGGGTCTCCGTTGCCTGGACCGTCGCCTGCGACTGAGGGTCAAAATCGTCGTCCGTATACTCCAGGCGGCCATATAGCCTTGCCCGGTCGTTGAACTCGAATAGCGCCGTACCGGCCACGCCGTTGCCATCCGTGCCGCCGGCCTTGTTGCCCGTGATCGAATTATCGAAGTAGCCGTCTTCTTTCCAGATACCCACGTTCAGGCCGAGGGACAACTTATTCTTGATGACCGGGCCGCTCACTGATCCGGTTAGCTCCCACTTGCCTTTATTATTCAGGTCTACGGCGACATTGGAGTAAAACTCCTCCCCCGGACGCTTGGTGACATAGTTGATGGCGCCGTTGAAAGCACTGCGTCCATAAAGCGCACTCTGGGGTCCTTTCACAACTTCGATGCGTTCCACATCGAACAACCGGGGATTGATCAGCAGTGACGCACCGGCCGTGGTCACCGCGTCGCTGGTAATATCAACGCCGTCCTGCAAGAAGGCAACGTTTGGCCGGCCACGGGTCGGTGACAACCCACGAATGACCACGCGCGTATCCTGGGGCGCAAAGCCTTCGTCGAAAATCAGGCTGGGTGTTTCTCGGGTGATATCTGTCAGGCTGCGAATGCCGCGGCGCTCGATGTCTTCCTGGGTCAGTACGCTGACAGCGATAGGCACGTCCTGCAGCCGTTCGTCTTTTCTGCGAACAGTGACGACCATTTCGTCCATTACGGTATCTGCCCTGGCCTCCTGGGCGCCTGCCTGAGTGACCGGCAAACCGGCCATGGCCGCGACGAGCATCCCGATAACCGCCCCCGAGAGGACAAATCGACTGGTCCGATCCATTCCTTACCCCCTGACGCCCCGCCGGATTTGCGAGGACCATGCTAACTATAGGGCAGTATTATTTTTAATACAATTTGTCTGCCCTGCCTGTCTTGATTTATTAAGTCACTGTTTTTAGATGCTTTTTATGGGACATCGATACGCTAAATGTATCGCCTCCAGACAATGCCGGCCTAGCCCGCCCCCGGCGGCCAGCCGGCCGCCGGCGCGGCTTCATTCACCTCGTCCGTCAGGACTTGGAACAGCCGGTCGAGAAAGCGCTGCCGCCAGGCTTCCCGGCTTTCCTGGTCAGCGATAGATGGCTCGTAAGCCTCGATTTCGGCGGCGGTCAACAGCCCCTTGTCATCGGCGAGACTCTCTATGGTGTCCAGGCGTTCCCGCAACACCGAGACTTCGCCGGCCAGGGCCATCACCATAGTCAGCAAACGATCGGCCGCTGGTTCGGCGGCAAAGAATTGCGGGCGTTTGCCCTTGGCGCTGCGGGGCAATTGAATATTCATGGTGCGTTTTCTCTTGGCTAATACTTGGGTGGCGTCAGACTTCTGCGGCCATGATGCCGTAACCGAAACGGCCGACGACGGTGCGCCCCGGATCAGGATTATCAGAGCTCGGCGGCACGGAAATTATCATCGACCCCGCGTCCATCTTGACCTTGTCCTGGTCGAAACCCGCTTCCACCATGACTTTCGGCATATTCATGTCGTGGTAGCTGGCCCACATGGGCTCATTGTTGTCGTAGTGATCCTGATTGACGGAGACCTGCTGAAACAGATCGGGAATCATGGCGACGTTTGGCAGGTCGGCATGAATCATCTTGCCGCCGGGACTGAGCAGGCGAAGCGATTCTGCGAAGATGTTGGGGATAGCCTTGCGCGAGGTTTCATGAAACATGATGTGCGAAACGACCAGATCGAAATAACCATCGTCGAAATCTGTGTGCTCGGCGTTCTGCTGGGAAAAATGGATGGCCTTGCCCATGGCATTGGCCCGCGCGTAGCCATAGCGGACCAGGGGTGCCCCCAGATCGATGGCGTAGATTTCTGCCTCGGGGAAAGCATCGCAAAAAGGCAGGGTGCTGTTGCCGATGGCGGCCCCCATATCGAGAATACGCCGGGGCCTGAAGTCGGGGAACTTCTCTTTTATATAGGCGACGACTCCCTTGCCCAGGTTGTCGACGTCCGGCCCGATATAGCCGTGCGTATAAAGGAAGGTCCCGCGGTCATACAGGGCGCCCTGGCTCAAGTCGCCCTCGCAGTGCTCCGTGTGATAGTTGCCCGGCATGGCATGAATATCCACGGCCGTCAGGTAGTTTGGTATTTCCAGGTCGGGATCGACGCGCAGGCTGCCTAAACCCTGATCGAGTTTCTCTGCCTTTTCTTTCAGTGTCTCGACATCGTGCTCCACGGTATCGATGACGCAGGCCCATAACTGTTCCTGCGCCGTGCGGCGCAAACCCACCATGAACTGCCAGTGGATATCCTGCTCCAGGGCCTGCCGGGCTTCCTTGGCCGTGGCCGGCGGTTTGCCGTGTTCTTTTGCAAACCTGGGTACCACCCGGCCTGCATAAATCCTGGCCGCGTCCGAACGCGACAGGTTGGAGGCTCGCTGGTGAAAACTCTTCACAAAGGACTGCCGGGCCCGCTCGTCGTGGGTCCCTATGGGCAACAGCGGATGCTCGGCCTGACGATTGATGTTGAGCTGCATCAGTGCGCGAAAATATTCGTCCATAGCTCGACTGTTCCTGTGAGTGTGATCCGGTTGCTCAGGCAGCAGGCTGCTGGTCCCGGGCGTAAGTCTCGAAGCTGGTCATGTTGGGCTCCACCCATTCGGTGGGTGCCTGCAAATAATCCGGGAAATTGGCCTGGGTGTACTCGAGCAGATGGGCGGGCAGGCCCTCAATACCCTCCGGCACCTTGCGGTAGTGAGAGCGGTAGAACAGGTGCCCGGGCATCGAACCAAGCAACATCCAGGGGCACCAGGGCGACATGCGCTGCCAGGCGCCCAGGTAGGGAATGGACGTGCACGCCGGATCGTTGAGTTCCGCTGTCTGCATGTACATGGTCAGGGTTTCACAAACCCGCACGCGTTCACCGGAACACTCCCGCGGCCATTTTTCAGGCGTCAGGACATTCTGCCAGCTCGCGTTGACGTCGAAGACGGCCATGGCGAGATCCCCCATGAAGGTCCAGGGCAGAATGAACGGAAAACTCACGACTTCACCATCGTCGCCGAACTTCTGTTTGAACTCGGGGGCATAGACGGAATTGACCGGGTCGTTATAAACATGCACCACGCGCACTTCTTCGTCGGTGAAGGGGTTCGTCCAGGTCTTAAGAATCTCGCCGGTGAATCTGTCCGTGTAATACAGCACTTCCCGCTGCAGGTTCTTGAAGGTTCCGTCGGGCTGCGGCACGGTGCGACAGACGCTGAAGCCTTCAAAGCCGAGCAGGTGCTGGTTTGCGGTATCGTCTCCGATGACGGAAAAGATGGCGCCCTTGTACCAGTTGACGGCATCGCGCTGGCCACTCGAATCACCCAGCAGGCGGACGAAAGCGTTCATGTTGTGAACCGGGTCGCGGGGATCGAAGGCAGCTTGGTCGGGCATTGCGCGGGTTTGCTCGGGGGCTAAATTAGTAGTATAAATAATACAACTAGCCGACCCAGTCAATAAGCAGCGCTGCAAGGGGGCGAAACACTATGGCTGACACTTCGCCCGTCGCGAAGCTTGGACCTATCTATCTGGGCCCCGGCATTACCCGCGGCAACGGCATCTCTCTCATTATTGTGGGTTTCCTGCTCGGCATCGTTTCGCCGTTCATCAATTTCGCCCAGCCCTACATCCTCACCGAGCACCTCGGCATTCCCGGTAATGAGCAGGGCGGCGTCAGCGGAGATCTCGCGTTCTGGTCCGAAATCGTGCTGATCTCGCTTGCCGGCCTGATGGGCGCCTGGTCTGACAAGACCGGACGCCGGGTCGTCTTCGCCTTCGGTTTCGTGATGGTCGCCATCAGCTATGCGCTCTACCCCACGGCGACCAACTACGCGGAGCTGCTGGCCTACCGACTCGTTTTCGCCGTCGGCATGGCCGCCGTGGGCGCCATGTTTGTGGCCGTGCAGGCCGAATACCCCGCCGACAACAGTCGCGGCAAACTGGTCGGGGTGATGGGGGTCATCAGCATCCTGGGCGTGATGTTCGTGGTCGCTGCGCTGGCACCGCTGCCGGCGCGCTTCCTGGAAGGCGGAGCTTCGGCCGTGGAAGCTGGCAGCTACACCTACTGGACCACAGCGGCCATCTGCCTGCTCGGTGTAGCGGTCGTCTGGCTGGGTATGGCCAAGAGCAAACCCGCGGGCGGCAGCGATGAAAGTGTCTTTCAGCGACTGCGGTCCGGCATGGCCGCGGCGCGCCATAACCCGCGCATCGCGCTGGCCTATGGCGCCGCCTTTATCGGCCGCACGGACCTGGTGATTGTGGTGGTCTTTCTGCCCCTGTGGATCACCCAGGCCGGCCGCGCTCAGGGCATGACCACGGAAGATGCGCTGGTCCAGGCCGGCATCTTGTTTGGTGTGCTGCAACTGGCGGCACTGATTTTTGCGCCGGTTATAGGCTGGATCATCGATCGCATCACCCGCGTTGCCGCCATGGGCCTGGCCACCTTCATCGCAATGGTCGGCTATACCTGGATGGGGCTGCTGGATCAGCCCCTCGGGCCGCAGGCCTATCCGGCCGCCGTGGTCCTCGGCATGGGGCAAGTCAGCGCAATTGTCGCCGCCACGGCTTTGCTCGGTCAGGAAGCCGTGAAGGAAACCACGGGTTCGGTCAGCGGCGCGTTTAACGTGTTCGGTGCCATCGGCATCCTGGTGTCGACGAAGCTCGGCGGCTGGCTCTTCGATGTCTGGATGCCGGGCGCACCGTTCCTGATCACGGGCGTACTCAATGCCGTCATCATGCTTATCGTCCTGGCCATGATCGCCGCAGGGTTGTCGCGCCCGGCCGAGCCGGTCCGGGGTTAACACACGCTTGCCCTGCAGCGACGGATAACACATGCAGACTATCGACACGGATCTCTACCCGGCTGCCGTTGAGTCGCTGCCGCCAAGCACCGTCACCGTAGCGCTGACAGATGCGGTGCAGGAGCGAGAGGTGAACTTCCGGGTGCATATCCCGGCCGCCAAGGGTCCCCACCCAGTGGTGGTGTTTTCCCACGGCGCCCTGTGCAGCCCGGCCGCCTACGACCGCCTGACAACCCACTGGGCCACCCGGGGCTATGCCGTGATCGTGGCCGGGCATCTGGACGCGCCGGAAAATCCGCCCCCTGCCGGACCCCCGGACTTGCAGAAACTGCTGTCCAGTCGAGTTCGTGACCTGTCCTTTGCCCTGGACGCGGCTGCGCAGATCGAAGCCGCCGCCGGCGCTACCAACGTGTTCGACCTGCAAAGGGCGGCTGCCGCAGGCCACTCCTTCGGCGCGCTGGGTGCGTTGATTAAAGTGGGGCTGCCGCTGAAACCCGGCGAATACCAGCTTGACGGCTCGGCAACCGACTCGCGCTTTAGTGCTGCCATCAGCCTGAGCGGTGTCGGCCCTTTGCCGCCCATGGCAGACGACGCCTTTGCCGCCCTGACCTGCCCGCTGATTGCCACGGGTGGCTCACTCGATGAAGGCAACGTGGGTGCCGGCCCCGTACATCCCTGGGAATGGCGGCTGTCGCCTTACACGCTGGCCCCGCCCGGCGATAAATTCAGCCTCGCATTGCGCGACGCCGATCATTATCTGGGCGGCCTGATCGCCAACGAAAAGCTCGGCGGTTCAGCCGACCCTGTGGGTCTGGCAACTGTGGCGGCCGTCACGACTGCCTTCCTGGACACCTATCTGCGCAGCGACGGCGGCGCCGCGGCCTGGCTCCGGGATACAGATCTCGCCGCGCTCACCGAGGGTCGGGCCCGGTTCGAACGGAAATAGGCGCCAGGCTGATTCATTCCAAGGCGCTGACAAAAGTATTACAATAAATACTTTTAATTCCGCTGCCACAAGGGCGGCTCGCCGGTAAATCTAACCGGCGCAGGGAGATCGGATATGAACATTGTGATCACGGGAAGCACCCGCGGCATCGGCAGGGGGATGGCACAGGAATTTGTCGCCCGAGGACACAAAGTGGTGGTTTCCGGTCGCCGCAGCCCAGCCGTGGACGCCGCCGTCGTCGAACTGAACAAGCAGGCAGCCGAGCACGCCACCGGCGTAGCCTGCGATGTCGCCGACATCAGCCAGGTGCGCGCCCTCTGGGCACATGCCACGCAGACCTTTGGCCCCGTGGACATCTGGATCAACAACGCCGGTGTCACCAATCGCAAGATGAATCTTGACGAGATACCCGACGAACAAATTCAGGCCGTCACGCAGACTAATTTTGCCGGCTTGCTGAACTGCTGCAAGGTGGCCCTGGACGGCATGAAACAACAGGGGCACGGCAAAATTTTCAACATGGAAGGTTTTGGCAGCGATGGGCTGACCAAACCGGGTATGTCGGCCTACGGCGCTTCCAAGGTGGCCCTGCGCTACCTGACCAAAGCCATGGTGCAGGAATACAAGAACACGCCCCTGATCATCGGGTACATGAGCCCCGGCATTGTTGTCACCGATCTGCTGCTCAAGGATCTCAACGATCAACATTCCGAAGAATTCGAAAATCGAAAATGGCTACTCAATATCGTGGCCGATCGGGTGGAGACCGTTGCGCCCGTCCTGGTGGAAGGGGCTCTGGCCGCCAGCAAGACGGGCGCCGCTGTGCGCTGGATGAGCATCTGGCGGGTCCTGGGCCGCTTCATCAAGAGCCGCTTTGTGAAACGCGACGTGCTCAGTTCCGTCGAATCCACCTGAAGCAAGGCCCGGACAATGACTGAATTCGGCATGGTGATGGAGCCGTCTCCGGGGTACACAGCCAGGCTGGCGGCGCGCCTCGAAGCCATGGGTTTCGACATCCTGCTCACGCCGGATACTCAGAACCTCTGCGGCGATCCTTACGGCCAACTGTCCCTGGCGGCCGCCAACACCCAGACCCTGCGGCTGGGAACCGGGGTGACCAACCCCGTGACCCGGGTCGCAGCCGTCACCGCCTCGGCCCTGGCCAGTCTGCAGATTGAGTCCAGTGGCCGCGCGATCTGCGGTCTCGGCCGCGGGGATTCGTCAGCTGCGCACATTGCCCGTCGCCAGGCCAACACGGCAGAACTCGAAGACTATGCCCGGTCGGTCAGGACCTATATCGAGGGCGGCGAAGTCATGATCGACGGCAAGGTCAGCACCATTCGCTGGATCGAGCCGGGCGACCTGCCGCGGGTGCCCATCGACATTGCCTGCACGGGGCCAAAAACCATTCGCATGGCAGCGGATATTGCTGATCGGGTGAGTTTTGCCGTCGGCAGCGCACCGGAGCGCATCGACTGGGCCCTGCAAACCATGAATGCGCGGCTGGCAGAAACCGGCCGCGATCGATCGACCCTCTCCGTCGGGGCTTATATCAACCTGCTGTGCGACCCCGACGAGTCACGCGCCATTGAACTGGCGCGCACCATCGCCGGACTGGTGGCGCACTTCGCAGGCATGAAGCACGCGCCGATAGAACATCTGCCCCCCGAGCTGAAACCGCTCGCGATCCAGCTTAAGACCGAATACGACATGGCGCACCACAACCAGGCTGCGGGCAGCCATTTACCCCTGGTGGACGACAAGTTCGTAGACTGGTTTGCCATCGCAGGTCCTGCAGACAAATGCATCGACCGCCTCGGCTTGCTGCTCGACAAAGGGCTGGATCATGTCTACATCCTCGGCGGATCGGCGGTGCAACACCCCCACGGTGAGTTTGTCACCGGCTTCGTGGATCAGGTCGAACACTTCGCTGCAGATGTGCTGCCTCACTTCCGCTAGCGAAGCCGGGATCACTTACATACTGGATCAGGATGACGACTGGACCACCTACTAGAGCCGCGGCCAGACCTGGCATGCGCCTCACTACGGTATCTACTTAGTTTCGCACCGGGACTGTCCTGTTAGGTTCTGGTAACTGGTCCATACTGACGCTGTAACTGCAAGGCGAGGCGTCCATACAGTGAACAGGACCGGGGGGATGTCCAATGAAGCAGTTGCTCGGCCTACGGCGACGAGTATTCGGTACAGTTCCTGTTGTGCGTCATGGGCGCACGCGTTTCCTCCGACGCGGAGTTTTGCTCGCGGCCGCGCTTTCTGTGCCAACGGTCAGCCTTGCGCAAATCGAAGAAATCGTGGTGACGGTACGCAAGGTCGAAGAAAGCCTTCAGGACGTGCCGCTCTCGGTAGCGACTCTCGATAACGAGCAGCTGCAACGGCTGGGTGTGAACGATATCCGGAGCGTGGTGCGGTACACGCCAGGCCTCGAGTTCGACGAAGGTTTTGGTGCGCAGGACACGCGCATCGTGATTCGCGGCCTGTCGCCAACCCGCGGTCGCCCGAACGTCGCCTTCCTGGTTGACGGCATCGACTTCACGGGTGAAGCGGTGAGCACTGGTGGTGGTGCGTTCTCGATCAATCAACGCTTGCTCGACGTTGAGCGTGTCGAGATCGTGAGGGGGCCGCAAAGTGCGCTGTACGGTCGCAGCGCGTTCGCGGGCGCCATCCAGTACATCACCAAGACCCCGAGCCTGGAAGAAGTCGAAGCCGAAGTCCGCACCGATGTGGGTTCCGATTCGCAGTACCAGGTTACCGCCGCCCTGGGTACCCCGCTGGGTGATAGCTTCGGTATTCGCGCAAACCTGTTGTACTACAACGAAGACGGTTTCTATAACAATGTGCTGACCGGCGACGATGTCGGCGATAAGGAAGGCCGCGGCGTGTCGCTCACCGGCTTGTGGGAACCGACCAACAACCTCAGCGTCAAGTTTCGTGGCGCCTACTCTGACGAGGAATTTGGTGCCCAGGCGCAGGCGCGCATCCTGGGCGACACGCTCGTCGACGTCAATGACTCCATTGCAGCCCAGGGGGGCAATAACCTGGTCCGCCGGGCCGGTGGCCCCTTCAACCTGTTCAATGGCAACTATACGGATTGTCCGACTGCCTCCGCGGTTCCGGACGGCACCATCGCCAGTTGTTACAACACGCCCAAATTGCTGATCACGGGGGATGTCCCCGACGCGGGTGATCTGAAGGTAAAACAGAGCCACGACCCGAACACCGGTTCCTCTTATGACGGCACAGACCTGAAGACCTCGACCTTCACGATGGTGGCGAACTGGGATCCTGAGATCGGCACCTTTACGTCGTTCACCGGCCTGGCGCATTCCGAGTCCGACCAGTTGTTCGACGGTGACTGGGACGTCTTGGAGGGCGGCGTTCCGCACGTGCCCTTCAATCCTGCGGACGCTGCCTGGGGGTTTACCTTGCCGGACTGTGGCGGGTTGGACTGTTCTCCTGTGCAGCAGCAGATCGAGTTTGAAAACGAGACCGACCTGTTTAGCCAGGAACTTCGTTTTGCGACCAACCGGGATGGTTTCTGGAATTTTACGCTCGGTGGCCTGTACTGGAACGAGGACGTCGACCAGGACGAAAATTCGGTCAGCATTACGCCGTCGTATGTGCGCGGCGACGACGGATCATTCTTCGGTGTGCCGCCCGATCAGAACCCGACCGCCGCATCGGTCCTGTCCAACACCACCGGTCCAGACCTGATCAGAGACCGGAGTTTTGTCGGTCGCGAAACTGACCACTGGTCTGTGTACGCAGCGCTGGATCTTGAATTCAGTCCCGCCTGGCTCCTGAAACTGGAAGGCCGCTACGTCGACGAAGAGCTGACCACGGAGGGGCCAGAGTGCCTGCCCCAGGAAAGTGTCGATCGGGCCGGGTTCCAAATCAATCTGACCAGCCCGATCATCATCCCGCCGCAGAACCCGGGTGATGATCCAGTTGTTTTGTGCGGCGGGGGCTTTCGCGGCAGCTCGGCCACGGTAATCGCGAACGGCCAGGGTACGGCGCCGGCGGGGACCTACGTCAACGGGGTTTCCCGGACTATCAAGGCGAAGAACAATACCGACTTTTTTGTACCGAAGGCGACGCTGGAATGGCGGGTGACCGACGATCAGCTCTACTACGTGTCGTACGCCGAGGGCCGGAAGCCGGGTGGTGTCAGCACGGTCGTCGGCGGGAATTACTTCGTCCCCGAGAACAACCGTTTCGATGACGAAAAGATTAAGGCCTACGAGCTGGGTGCGAAAACGACCTGGGCAGGCGGCAATGTAATCGTGAATGGCGCCGTTTACTACCAGGACTACACCGACAAGCAGGTTGGCGTGACGGTTTTCAATCCGCGCATCAATAGCGACGTGGGCTCGATCGAGAACGCCGGCGAATCGGAAATCTACGGCGTCGAACTCGACGCGCAGTGGCGCATCAACGACCACTGGTTCGTGTCGGCCGGCTACACCTACACGGACGCGGAATACTCCAAGTTCGACACGACAACCGGTTCGTCAAATGAGATCGCGCGCCTGATCGTGACCGGACGAGGTGGTTGCCTGGAGCTGATTCCGGGTCCGGCGGGCTCGGCTGCGACCTGCCGGGTCAGTTTCACCGACAACGACATCGAAGATGTGCCAGAGCATGCCTTTGTGGGCTACGGGCGTTTCTCCACGTTGTTTGGGGCTGGTGACCTGGAGTTCTTCGTGGACGCCAACGTCAATTACACCAGCGAGCGCTACGTGGACGAAACCAATGTCAAGGAGCTCGACGACTACTGGCTGGTAGATGCGCGGGCTGGCTTTGTTACGGATGCCTGGGAGATCGTGGCTTTCGTCGATAACGTGTTTGACGACGACACGATCATTTCGGCCGTCGATTTCGGCTCGCAGGTCGATACGATGCGCCAGGCACAGTGGCCGCCGGCCCCGGGTGACGGCCTGATCGTCAACATGCCTAGTCCACGCCTTTACGGCATTCGCGCAGCATTCCGTTACGGCGCTGCCGCACGTCGCTAGGGCCCGCGTAGCCGACGCGCCCTGAGGCGCGCCAGCGCCGGTAGTTCGACTTCAATCTAAGAAGTCGATGCTCGCTCTATCGTTTAGTCCTTGGCGGGTAATTCGGCCTGCATGAGCTAAGCTACGGTGATAGGCGTCGGATTACCCGACTCCATGGAAGGATGCAGCCGCTTAAATGGGCACGAAAAGAAAAATTGTCATCATCGGCGCCAATTTCGGTGGCCTGACGACCGCGTTGCGTTTATCAAGTGATCTCGACGTAGTCGTCATCGACCCGTCACCGCATTTCGAGTTTCTGCCCAACATTCATGA
>CAJIBG010000055.1_pt1 | contig 22868 bp, 19 predicted proteins | sample 9199281 | NCBI WGS metagenome assembly CAJIBG01 (sample SAMEA7708292, study PRJEB35096) | sediment metagenome | biome: marine neritic benthic zone biome [ENVO:01000025]; feature: sediment [ENVO:00002007]; material: shallow marine sediment [ENVO:03000034] sea grass bed [ENVO_01000059] ... | reverse complement strand
GCTCACCGCGCGGATTGAGGGCCTGCCCGCCGTGCTCGATGACCTCCGCGGCCAATGGTATGTCTGCGGTAATCACCAGGTCACCCGGACTGAGCCGTCGCACGATCTCGTTGTCGGCGACATCGAAACCAGCCGTGACCTGCAACATCTTGATATTGGGTGACGGCGGTACGCGCATCGCGTGGTTAGCCACCAGCGTCAGCAGCACCCCGGTCCGCTGGGCTGCCCGGAACAGGATTTCCTTGATCACCGCGGGACACGCATCCGCGTCTACCCAGATCTTCATATCGCGCCACTCCCGTTAACAGCGCAGCGTGAATCCGGAACTGCGTGGCCAGCTCATTTCTGCAGGCATTTCATGCAGCGCGTCAGGGTGGGATCCACGGCCAGGCGACGAGGGTCAATGGCTTCGCCGCAAACAAAGCAGTCGCCGTACTCCCCGGCGGCAATCCTGCGCAGTGCCCCGTCAATGGCCACCATCTGCTCCTGGCGCCGCCGCGCGGCCTCGAGGGCCATTTGCTGGGCCTGCATCGCGTCCATTCGCGACAGCCGGCCCACCCGTGACTGGTCGAGCTCAACGGTCTCCCCGGACTGCCGCAGCGTATCGCCCAGTTCCTCCAGTTCCGTTCGCAAGCGCAGCAGCAACTTCTTCATGGCGGCGATGTCGAGTGCGCTCATGTCAGTTCCGCAGCTGCCGGGCGATCAGGCGACATCAGAAATCGTACGGGCCCGCTGCCATTTGCGCCGCCGGCAACCATGTCTCGTGGACATGCAGCCAGCGCAGGCCGTGTGACCGGTCGAACAGCACGGTCGCGACACGGCCGTTGTCCGCCGGCGTCGACGCCAGCGCGTGCCGCTGCCATTCCTGGTACGTTGCCAGCACGTGGTCGGCGACTACCCGGCGCAGCTGCACCTCGCGAATGGCGATCCGAAAGTCGGGATTCTGGCCGTAGGCGGCACGCAGCCCGGCGGACAACTGCTCCAGGGTCAGCAGTTCCCCGGACGGCGGAATGAGTACGAAGTCGGGATCGAAACGCGGCGTGAACTGCTTGTCAAAGGCCGCTGCCGGGAGGGACCCCGAAAACCAGCCGACGAAAAACTCATGCAGCGCGTCGATCTCCCGGCGAATCGCGGTCTCAAGCTCGGCCACTGACACTCTTCAGCCTCTCACAGTGCGAACTCAGGGGCAGGGTCGCGCAGGTTGTAGTGCGAGCTCATGACATAGCCATAGGCACCAGCCGTGGCGAGCAACAACACGTCGCCTTCACGACACTCTGGCAGCAACCGGTCATTGCCCAGGCGATCACCGGTCTCGCAGTTCGGCCCCACCACGTTCACGACCTGCTCTGCGGGTTCGTCCAGGCGAGTCAGGTTCTGGATTTCGTGATAGGCGCCGTACAGCGCCGGGCGGATGAGCGAGTTCATGCCCGTGCTGACACCCACGTACTGCACCTCGCCCTTACCCTTCACCTGGGTGACCGTGGCGAGCAGCACGCCGGCCTCGGCCACAATGTACCGACCGGGTTCCAGCCACAGTTCATAACCGGGCGCCGCGGCCCGAATGCCGGCCAGGCTCGCGTCAAGCTTCGCCATGTCCAGTGCGCGCTGACCGGGCTTCTCCGGCACACCCAGTCCGCCACCCACGTCCAGGTATTTCACGTCGGGGAACTCCGCCGCAATATCTGCCAGCGTCCTCGCCACGTCTTGCCAATTGTCGGCCTTGAGAATCCCGCTGCCCGTATGCGCGTGCAGGCCGACGACCCGCGCGCCGGCCGCTGCGGCCAGTTCGCGGGCTTCGTCCAGCTCAAACAGCGGGATGCCAAACTTCGACTGTGCGCCGGCCGTGCGCACGTGCTCGTGGTGGCCGCGGCCCTGGCCGGTATCCAGCCGCAGCACAAGCTCCCGGTCACGAAACGCGTCACCCCAGTGACGCAACGGGTGCAGGTTGTCGAGCGTGACGAATACGCCCTCGCCCAGCGCATACTCATATTCCTCGCGCGGCGCGAAATTCGGTGTAAACAGGATCCGCTGCCGGTCGAGGTCGGGAAACAACTCGAGCACGCGGCGAATCTCGCCCGGCGACACGCACTCGAAATTGACCCCGGCGTTGCCCACCGTGCGCAGCACGTCCGCGTTGCTGTTGGCCTTGATCGCAAAGTAAACCCGGTCGACATTCTCGAGCCCGGTCAGCCTGTCGCAGGCCGCCCGCACCGACTCCAGGTCGTACACGTAAGCCGACGGCGATTCCGCTGCGACAGCCAGCAATTCAGCCCGGCGCGTACGCCACCAGGCAGGCGGCGCCGGCGCGGGCGGCACCGACTCGGCCTGCAGTTCTTCCCACGTTGGCCCGAACACCGGGTCGCGCGAGCCGGGGCGAATCAATGTTGCATGCAGCGCCTGCAACAGGCGGTGCGCCTGGCCCTCTTCCACGACGAAGCTGAGATTCAGGTCGCTCGCCGCCTGGCTCACCAGGTGAATGCGGTGCTCTTCGAACGCTTCCAGCGCCGGGCCAATTTCGTGCAGCGTCGCGCGAATCTTGCGACCCACCAGGCTGACGACTTCCGCACCCGTGATGATTTCGACCCGGCACAGGCGTTCCAGCCGCCGCTCCAGCCTCGGCATCACGTCGGCGTCGACTGCCTGGGCGGCAATGTCGAGGGTTACCGTCACGTTGCTCTCTGCGGTAGAAATCAGGTCGATAGACAGCCCCAGGTCGCTGAAACAGCGAAACGCTTCGGTGAGGAAACCCACCTCGTGCCACATGCCCACGGTTTCCATGGACACCACGGTGATGCCACCCCGACTGGACAGGGCCGTCACGCGCGGCGCATCGCTGACCGGGTCGGCACTGATCAGCGTCCCGTCGCGCTCCGGGTCGTGCGTGCACAGCACCCGCAGTGGCACGCCGTGCCGGCGCACCGGCCGAATGCTGCGTGGGTGCAGCACGCTGCCGCCGGTACTGGCAATTTCCTGGGCTTCTTCGTAACTGAGCTGCTTCAGGAGCCGGGCGCCCGGCACCACGCGCGGGTCCGCGCTGAACAGCCCGGGCACATCGGTCCATATTTCCAGGCCTTCGGCCTGCAGCTTGGCGGCCAGGTAGGCGGCCGTGGTGTCGGAACCACCGCGGCCGAGCAATACGTCTTCACCGCGTGCCGTGCGCGCGATGAAGCCCTGGGTGAGAATGACGTCATTGCTACCGGCCAGCTGTTGCGCCAGCGCCGGGTCCGGGTCGAATTCGCAGGTCGCGGCCAGGTATCGCGCCCGCTCGTTATCGTGGCCCTCGTCCCTGGCAATCAACACGTCGCGCGCGTCGACGAGTTCCACTGGCAGTTGCTGGGTGGCCAGGTACGCCGCCCCGATGCGGCTGGCCATCAGCTCACCGAGGGCCATCACGCGAGCGTGCACCCGGGGGCTGACTTCACGCACCAGGCGAATGCCGGTCAGCAGCTGTTCCAGCTCCGCGACTTCAGTCGCGATCAGGGCGGGCCCGTCAAGCGCAAGTTCCGCTGCCAGCGCGTGGTGCGTGCCGCCGATGGCAACGGCGTCATCTGCGCCGGCACCGGCGGCCGCGTGCTTCAGCGCGGCTTCGAGCCGATTGGATACGCCAGCCAGTGCGGAATGCACCACCACCGGGCGCAGCCCGGCCTCGCGTCGCGCACGAATCAGCTCGGCAATCGTGCGCCAGCCACTGGCCGCAGCCACGCTCGTACCGCCAAACTTCATGACCAGCCAGCGCGGGTCGCCTGTCGATGCAGATTGATTCATGGTATTCGCCGGCTACGCGGGCCGGCTCTTAGTCGCGGGTTGTCACCGCACCCTGGGACGCGGAGCTCACCAGCCGGCGATATTTGCGCAGCAGGCCCGGCACCGACGGCGCCGCCGGCGGCGTCCAGGCCGCGCGGCGGCGAGCCAGCTCGTCTGCCGACACATCCAGGTCGATGGTTCGATTCCCGGCGTCGATGCGGATGCGGTCACCGTCCTGCACCAGTGCCAGCGGGCCGCCGGTAGCCGCCTCTGGCGTCACGTGGCCCACGACAAAACCGTGACTGCCGCCGGAAAAGCGGCCGTCGGTAATCAGCGCCACCTGGTCGCCCAGGCCTTTGCCCATGATCGCACTGGTCGGGCTCAGCATTTCGCGCATCCCGGGCCCGCCCTTTGGTCCTTCGTAACGCAACACGAGCACGTCGCCCGCCACTACGGTGCCGTCGAGAATTGCCTGCAGCGATTCTTCTTCTGAATCGAATACGCGTGCCGAACCCGTGAACTCCATGCCTTCCTTACCTGTGATTTTCGCCACCGCACCTTCCGGGGCGAGGTTGCCGTACAGCACAACCAGGTGACTGTCTTTCTTGATGGGATTGTCGAGCGGCCTGACGATGTCCTGGTCCGCCGGGTACGGCGCCACATCGGCCAGGTTCTCGGCCATCGTCCGGCCTGTGACAGTCATGCAATCACCGTGCAGCAGGCCCGCGTCCAGCAGCATTTTCATCAGCGGCTGGATGCCGCCAATGCCGATCAGTTCCGACATCGCGTACTTGCCGCTCGGGCGCACGTCGGCCAGCACCGGCACGCGGGCGCCGATGCGCGTGAAGTCGTCCAGCGACAATTCCACGCCGGCTTCATAGGCCATGGCCAGCAGGTGCAGCACAGCGTTGGTGCTACCGCCGAGCGCAATGACTACGGTGATCGCGTTCTCGAAAGCCTCGCGCGTGAGAATCTGCGACGGCCGTATGCCCAGGTGCAAGAGGTTCATCACCGCTGCACCGGCGCTGCGGCTGTCCTCGCGCTTGTGCGCGGAGATAGCGTCCTGCGCGGAACTGTTCGGCAGGCTCAGGCCCAGTGCTTCGATGGCGGAGGCCATGGTGTTGGCCGTATACATGCCCCCACAGGAACCGGGTCCCGGGATCGCGGTGCGCTCGACTTCCAGCAGCTCCGCGTCCGACACCTTGCCGCTGGCATGGCCACCAACGGCTTCAAACACGCTGACGATGTCGCGCCGTTCCGCGCCGGGCTGAATAGTGCCGCCGTACACGAAGACTGCCGGCCGGTCGAGCCGCGCGATGGCCATTACGCAGGCGGGCATGTTCTTGTCGCAACCGCCGATGGCGACGAAGCCGTCGAAGCCCTCGCCCGCCACCACGGTTTCGATGGAGTCGGCAATGACCTCGCGGGAAATCAGCGAATAGCGCATGCCTGGCGTGCCCATGGAGATGCCATCCGACACGGTGATGGTATTGAACTCCACCGCCTTGCCGCCGGCCGCATTGACACCTGCTGCGGCTTCTTTCGCCAGTTCATCGATGTGCATATTGCAGGGCGTCACCATGCTCCAGGTCGACGCGATGCCGATCTGGCTCTTGTGAAAGTCCTCGTCGCTAAAGCCCACCGCGCGCAGCATCGCGCGGCTGGGCGCCTGCTCGACGCCATCCACCACGACGCTCGAGTAGCGGCGCTCGTCGCCCGCTTCGCCGGGGCTTCCCTGGTCGTCGTCGGAATCGCTCATGGCAACGGTCTCTGCCGGTCAAACGGCCGTGGATTTTACACGCGCGGGCCGGCAAAACCGACTTTTGGCTTCAGTCGGCGGCCGGGAACAGCTTGCCGGGATTCATCAGCCCATGCGGGTCGAGGGTCTGCTTCAGCGTCTGCATCAACTCGTACTCCACCCCGCCCCGCAGCCGGGCCAGCTCGTCGCGCTTCATGGCCCCCACGCCATGCTCGGCGCTGAAGCTGCCAGCGAATTCGTGGGCCGTGGTGTGCACGATTCGCGACACCTCTTCCCAGTGGTCCAGGAAGGCGTCGCGGTCCATGCCTGGTGGCTGCTGCAGGTTGAAGTGAATGTTGCCGTCACCGAGATGCCCGAAGGCCACGATCCGGGCGCCCGGGACCCGCGCCACGGCGGCCGCGCCAGCTTGCGCGATGAACTCGGCGACGCGGGATACCGGCACTGCCACGTCGTGCTTGATGCCGGCGCCGCCGTGTTTCTCCGCTTCGGAAATCGAATGCCGCAGTCGCCACAACGCGTCGCGCTGCGCCACGGTCTGCGCCAGCATACCGTCGGCGATGGCGCCGGCAGCGTGCCGCCGCGCCAGGAAGTTCTCCAGCCGGTCCTGGGCATCGCCGCCCGCCGGGGCCAGTTCCAGCAGCACGTACCAGTCATGGGCCCGGTCCAGTGGCTCGCGGGTGCCGGGGATATGGTCCAGCACGAGTTGCAGCGGCAAGCGGCCGATGAGCTCAAAGGCCGTGAGCGCACCGCCGAGTTCGTCCCGGGCGTGCCCGTGCAGTTCGATCGCGGCCGCAACGTCGCTGACTGCCACCATCGCGGTGGCCACGCTGCCCGGTCGTGGGTAGAGCTTGCAGGTGGCGGCGGTGACAAAGCCCAGCGTGCCCTCGGCACCGATGAACAGCTGCTTCAGGTCGTAGCCGGTATTGTCCTTGCGCAGGCCGCGCAGGCCCTCGTACAGGCGCCCGTCCGGCAGCACGACTTCCAGGCCCAGCACGAGGTCTCGTGCGTTCCCGTAGCGCAGCACGTTGATGCCGCCCGCATTGCTCGAAATATTGCCGCCGATCTGGCAGGTCCCCTCCGCACCCAGGCTCAGCGGGAACAGCCGGTTGGCCTGCTCGGCAACCGCCTGCAATTCGGCGAGCACGCACCCCGCTTCCACCGTCATCGTGTAATTGGCGGTATCGACTTCGCGGACCCGGTTCAGCCGGCTGGCGCCGAGAATGATTTCGGGGCACCCCGGTTTGGCGTGGGCAATGGCACCCCCCACCAGGCCGCTGTTGCCCCCCTGCGGCACCATCGCCACGCGCGCAGCCGCACAGGCTGTCACGACGGCGGCCGCCTCTACCGTGGTCCCCGGCAGCACCATGGCCGTCGCGTCGCCGCGGTACAGGCCCCGCCATTCCGTCAAATGCGGCTCCAGAGCGGCGGCATCCGTTATCACCCACTGCGGGCCCACAATGCTGCGCAATCGGTCCAGAATGCCTTCGGCACCTTGCGTCGGCGTAGCGCGTTGCTTTACCGTCCCCATCTCGCCCATGGTATGTCCGACAGGACAGGGATACGAGTACCGCTCAGCGAGGCCCATGGAGGAACTTATTCAACCGCAACTGCCCGGCGGCGGCTGGCATTCCGATCCCGGACCTGCGTCGCAGCTCCTGAGCCTGGATGCCACGCTGGACCTGCGCCAGCGCGGCTGCCTGATCGACCTCGACCGGCAGCTCCACGGCCACTGGGGGCTGGGCCGCAATTTCGTGCTCGCATGGAGCCCGCAGGGCCGCGAAGTGCTGCTGCTCGTCGTGCCTCACTACCGGATTGCGGACTACGCCATCGCAACCCGCAGCGAACTGCCGGATGACGAAACACAGACGTTCATCACCCGGATGCTGTCCGGCTCACGGCGTTTTTCCGAGCGGCAAATCGGCAATGCGGCGCGACTGCTGGGTACCGAGCCGGTGCGCCTGGCGCTGCGCCAGCCCCTGCTCGACTCGCCGAACGAAGCCGACCTGATCGACAGGCTGGTGCGCCGCTACAGCGTCAGCTATGCGGCCGGGCGGGCAGTCGCTCTGTTCGACATTGTCGGTTTCGGCCTGCTGAGCCCCTTCGAGCAGATGACCCAGCTGAACAGCCTGTCGCATTCACTCAACTCCGCGCACAGCAAAATGCTGGGCAGCGCCATGCACATCGATTTTGCGCGCTCGAGCACCGGTGACGGCTTCTATATCTGGAACCGGGAATTCGGCAGCGCGGCCAACACCCACCTGTACCACTTCATGAACCTGGTTCTGGCGGACAATGCCATTGCGCGCAGCAAGGCCCAGGGCCGCACGGTGCCGGCGCTGCGCGCCGCATTCCACATCGGCAGCTGCTACGAGTTCTTTCACGCCGAGGGGCTGAATCCGACGCTTTACACCGACCTGGTCGGCGAAGTCACGATCGACCTGGCCCGGATGGTGGAACGGGCGATGCCCGGCCAGGTCATGGTGGGCGAGTTCGAGGGCACGCCGGCTGGCGTCGATGCGGGGCGCATGGACTCGATCGACTTCGTCGCGCAGGCGCAGCAGAGCCTGTCAAAGCTGAACGGTCTGGAACTGTCAGGCGACGCCATTGAGTCGATCAAGTGCTACCTGACCGGTGAGGCGCGCAACGACGGCACGTTTACGATCCGGCGTCTGGCGGTGAAAGACAAGCACGGCCTGACGCGGTTTGCATACAACGCCAAGATCAATATCTACCGCCGCGAGGCTGAGCCGATTCTGCTGGGCATAGAAGACCGGCTGCTCCGGGCCAGCCAGCAAGACCTGGCAACCGCCGGCCAGATGGTGCGCGAAGGCTTGCTGACGCGTTAGCCGGAACCAGTCTGGCTGGCATCGCGAAGCACTCGCGCGCTATGCCAGCGTCCTAGGAACTATCGACCTTGTCCCCGCCGACCCGTTGGGCGGCATCGGCTGCGCTTGCTGGAGCTACATCGTCCGGCGCCTTGGCCAACTTCGATTCCGCCTCGAACATCTGCCACACGGTCAGGAACAGGGCTGCCACGACGGGCCCCAGTACGAAGCCGGTGATGCCGAACATCGCCAGGCCACCCAGTGTCGACAGCAGCACCAGGTAGTCCGGCATCTTGGTATCGCGGCCCACCAGCACGGGTCGCAGCAGGTTGTCGACCAGCCCGATGACCAGTACCCCGTAACCGATCAGCACCAGGCCTTTGGTAAGCGAGCCGGTGGAAATCAGCACCAGCGCCGCCGGGAACCACACCAGGCCCGGTCCGACCGCCGGCACCACGGACATGATGACCATGACGCAGCCCCAGAAGACCGCGCCCTGGATACCGAGAATGGCGAAAATAATGCCGCCCAGCGCACCCTGTACGAGACCGACAATCAGCGTACCCTTGAGCGTCGCGCGTGCCACTTCCGCAAACTTGCGGCCCAGCTGCCGTTCCAGGGTGTCCGACAACGGCATCGCCCGCTCGGCGTGATCGAGCACGAGTTCGCCGTCGCGGACCACGAAGAACAGTACGTAGAGCATCAGGAAAAACATCACCACGAAGCGGGCCACGTTCTGCCCCGCCGCCAGCGCCAGTGAGGCTATGAACTGGCTGCCCTTGAGCGCGGCGCCCGACAGCTTGTCCTGCCACTCCGTCAGGTCGATGCCGAATCTGCCGGCCCAGTTGGTGATGGGTGGAACCAGCTGCTGTAGCCAGTCGAGCACGATGCCGGGGTCGAATTCCCCGGCCTGAATGCGTTCGAGCAGCACAGCAGCTTCCGAAGCGACAGCCGACGCCACCAGCAGCGCCGGCATCAGCACGGTGAAAAAGATCAGCACGACCGTGAGTGCGGCAACCAGCGACGGTTTATCGGGCAGCTTGCGGGCCAGGCGACTCTTGACGGGGAGAAACAGGATTCCCAGCACGATGGCCCAGAAAATGGGTTGCCAGAACCCCAGCAGCAGTGCCCCGAAGGCCACCGTGGCCAGTACCAGCATGCCCAGAAAGAGCGGGTGGCGAGTCTCGCCGGATCCCGAGTTTGGCGGCCCCATCGACTCCCTCCCCGTGTCCCGGACCAGTATGCCAAAGGCACCCCGGAATGTGACGTGCGTCACAGTCGCCGCGTGGCCATCCGGCGTCCAATTACGGTCCTGGGGGACAGAATAATGATTACGATCTGGCTCGTCTTGCTGACCTTTGCGGTCGTTCTGATCGGCGTCCTGGAAATGCTGGATACCTGACTGGGCCCGGCCGGGCCGCATCGACGAAGTTCGTCGAGATACGGGAGCAGGCTATTTTAGCGCCTGCGGCGATGCCCAAGTGGTGTCTTGATCGCGCCCGAACTTGCTGAGGTGTATTAGAGTGCCACGGGCGCAACGCTTCGAGGGTGGCACCTGAAAGCCCGCATCGGCCAGGATTCTTGCGGGCGCGTGGGTCGGGACAGGCTGGTGGTTTCTGTGGTCGGGGCGAGAGGATTCGAACCTCCGACCCCCTGCACCCCATGCAGGTGCGCTACCAGGCTGCGCCACGCCCCGACCGGGAGAAACCTTTATGGACCGCCCTGCAGAGCCGGCCGGCCCGCGGCGGATGATACCCCAAGCGGGGCGAAAGTGACGCGGCTAGCGCCGCAGCAGCTTCAGAACTTCTTCCAGCTCCATGCGCAGCTGCTTGATGATCTGCTGGCTTTGCGACACGTCGGTCTTGGCCTCTTCGCCCATCAGCCGCTGGCGCGCACCGCCGATCGTAAAGCCCTCGTCGTACAGGAGGCTGCGAATCTGGCGGATGACGATCACATCCTGGCGCTGGTAATAACGCCGGTTGCCCCGACGCTTGACCGGTTTCAGTTGTGGAAATTCCTGTTCCCAGTAACGCAGCACATGGGGTTTGACTGCGCACAGGTCGCTGACTTCACCTATCGTGAAGTAGCGCTTACCCGGGATTGGAGGAAGTTCGTCGTTATTCCCCGGTTCCAGCATATGCATCTACTCGGGCTTTTAGTTTTTGTCCCGGCCTGAAGGTCACGACACGTCGTGCAGTGATCGGGATTTCTTCTCCCGTTTTTGGATTCCTTCCGGGCCTTTCGTTCTTGTCCCGCAGATCGAAATTACCGAAGCCTGACAGCTTGACCTGTTCACCACTGGATAACGCGGCACGTAGATCCTCGAAGAACACATCAACGAGTTCCCGCGCTTCACGTTTGTTAAGTCCAAGTTCATTGAACAGGGACTCCGCCATTTCTGCTTTGGTCAATGCCATATGAATTATTCTCGAATCGCGGCGTTGAATTCGCGGGCCAGGCAACCCACGACGCCGTGCATGATTCCTTCTACATCAGCGTCTGTTAGCGTGCGCGATGTATCCTGCAAAATCAAGCCCAAAGCCACACTCTTAGAACCAGTCTCGACCTTTTCACCCGTGTAAACGTCGAATACGCGAAGATCCGCAAGACGCGATCCGACCTCCGACCGGATTGCGGCCAGCAACTCGCCGGCCGGCACTTCTTCGCCGACCACGATGGCCAGGTCTCGTCGCACGGCCGGGAATCTGGACACCGGCCGGTAATGCGGTGGAACCGATGCCAGCAGTGGCTCCGCAAGCAATTCGAAGACCAGCGGCGCCGACGACAGATCCAGCGATTTCGCCAGGGTCGGATGCAGCTCGCCGAAGTAACCGATGTGCTGTTCGCGTCTCAGCACTTCCGCGCTCCGTCCCGGCCGCAGTGCCGGGTGCGCCGTCGCCCTGAATTCGAAGGCTGCGGGCTCGCCACTCAAGCCGGCCAGTGACTCGATGACCGACTTTATGTCAAATAGGTCTACGTTCTCGTTGGCTGCCCCCCACTGCTCTGGTACCCGGGCGCCGATCGCCAAACCAGAAATCAGGTTTTCTTCATTTAATTCAGTATTTTGTTGAATAAACCTCACACCAGACTCAAAGAATAACACGCGCTCGTGCTGGCGCGCCAGATTGTAGGCAGCCGCCTGGCACAGCCCCGGCCACAGGGACTGCCGCATTACTGCCAGGTGACTCGCAATGGGATTCGCCAGCGCCAGCCCATCCCGACCACCCGCGAAGCGACGGTCCAGCTCGGCATCGACAAAGCTCCAGGTCACGACTTCCTGGTAGCCGGCGTCCACCAGGACCTGCCGCGCGCGGCTCAGCGTGACCGCCGACTCGGTAACGACCGGCAGCGCGCCGGCCGTCGCACCGGTTTGTTCCGGGATCTGGTCGTAGCCGTATACCCGGGCCACTTCCTCGATCAGGTCCTCTTCGAGTTCGATGTCGAAACGCGACGGCGGCGCCGTCACGGCCCAGCCCACATCCGTGGACTCGACGCGCATGTCGAGCCGGGTCAGGATGGCGGTCACCACAGCGTCCGGAATTTCCACGCCGAGCAGCTTTGCCAGGCGTGCCCGCCGCAGGGGCACTGCGCGATGCGCCGGCAAATAGGTTTCGTTGACCACTTCGAGCAGCGGCCCGGGCCGTCCGCCGGCGATTTCCAGCAACAGCGCAGTGGCCCGTTCCACGGCCCGCCCCTGGTGCGCCGGGTCGACGCCGCGTTCGAAGCGCACGGACGCATCGGTGTGCATGCCGTAACGCCGGGCGCGCCCGGCGACCGCTGCCGGGCTGAAGAACGCCGACTCCAGGAATACGTGGCGCGTGTTGTCGTCGACCGCACTGGCCGCCCCGCCCATGATGCCGGCCAGGGCGACCGGCCCGTCGGCATCGGCAATCACCAGCACGTCGTCGTCGGGCTCGACGGTACGCCCGTCCAGCAACTCCACGCTCTCGCCGGGCCGGGCCAGGCGCGCATCAAGCCGGGTGTTCAGCCGGTCGAGATCGTAGGCATGCATCGGCTGCCCGAACTCGAGCATCACGAAGTTCGTCACGTCCACGAGCGCCTGAATGGGCCGCACCCCCGCCCGCCGCAAACGTTCCTTCAGCCAGGCCGGGCTTTCGGCCGTGGCATCCAGATCGCGGATTACACGCCCGGCAAGACGCGGGCAGCCTTCCGGGGCCGTCACGTCGATCTGGAAGGTCTCATCCGTGACCGGCAGCACAGGCAATACTCGCGGCACCCGGATTTCCGTCTCCAGCCCGGCAGCCAGGTCGCGCGCCACGCCGAGCATCGAGAAGCAGTCTGCCCGGTTCGGGGTCAGGTCGATGTCGATGATCACATCATCCAGGCCCAGGGTCTCGGTGACAGGTGTGCCCGGCGCGGCTGCGTCGGCCAGCGCGAGCAGCCCGTCAGCCTCATCTGCCAGCCCCAGCTCCGCGGCCGAGCACAGCATGCCTTCAGACCGTACCTCACGGATTTCCGCGCGCCGGATCTCCAGGCCTCCGGGCAGCTCCGCGCCGGCCAGCGCGACGGGATAACTGCAGCCCGCCTCGACATTCGGCGCCCCGCAGACAATCTGCAGCGGGGCGTCGTCACCTGCATCCACGCGGCACACGGACAGTCGATCGGCATTGGGGTGTGGCGACACCTCCAGGACCCGACCCACCACGACCTGATCCAAGCCTTTGCCGAGCGCTTCGACGGTATCGACTTCGAGACCGAGGCTGGTCAGGCGTTCGGCGATTGCGGCAGCATCCAGCTCCGTGTCGAGCCACTCGCGCAGCCATTGTTCGCTGATCTTCATGCTGCGCCTACCGGAATTGCCGCAGGAACTGCAGGTCGTTGTCGAAGAACAGGCGCAGGTCGTCTACCCCGTAGCGGAGCATGGCCAGCCGCTCGACGCCCATGCCGAAGGCGTAACCGGTGTACTCCTCCGGGTCGATATCGACATTGCGCAAGACATTCGGATGCACCATCCCGCAACCCAGGATCTCCAGCCAGCGCCCGGAATCGGACAGCACGTCCACTTCGGCCGACGGTTCGGTGAACGGGAAGTAGGACGGCCGGAACCGAAGCGTGGCCGGGCGCTCGAAGAACACTTCGACGAACTGGTGCAATATGGCTTTCAGGTGCGCGAAACTCACGCCGCGATCTACCACCAGCCCTTCAATCTGGTGAAACATCGGGGTGTGAGTCTGGTCTGAATCGCAGCGATACACGCGGCCGGGCACAATCAGGCGTATCGGCGCCCCTTGTTTCACCATCTCCCGAATCTGCATGGGCGAGGTATGCGTACGCAGCAGACGGCCGTCGGGAAAATAGAACGTGTCGTGCATCGCCCGCGCCGGATGATCTTCGGGAATATTCAACGCGGTGAAGTTGTGGAACTCGTCTTCCACCTGGGGCCCGTCGTGCACCGCGAAACCGGCGCCACGGAAAATCGTTTCAATACGTTCCAGCGTGCGGGTTATCGGGTGCAGGCCGCCGGGCGCCTGGCCACGGCCGGGTAGCGTCGGGTCGACTGCGCCCGCCGCGAGCTCGGCGTCCAGCCGGGCCGATTCGAGGGAATCGCGACGCTCATTCAACGCGGTTTGCAGCGTCTGCTTGGCCTGGTTAATGGCCTGGCCCGCCGCCGGTCGCTGGTCCGCCGGCAAGCTGCCGAGCTGCTTGAGCTGGTCGGTGAGTTCGCCCTTCTTACCCAGGTAACGCACGCGCGACTGATCCAGCGCCGCCAGATCGGGCGCACCGCTCACTTCCGCGAGGGCGCGGTCCAGCAATTCGTTGAGTTCGTGCATCCCCTCGTTCCCGGCGCCGCTCCGCGGGCCGTCCCTGGCCGGGGCGCGGTGGACTTCAGTTCGTGCCGAGGGCCGTTTTGGCCTGTTCGGCCAGCGCGCCAAAAGCCGCCGCGTCATGCACCGCCAGATCGGCGAGGATCTTGCGGTCGACCTCGATACCGGCCTCGTTCAGGCCGTTGATGAAGCGGCTATATGACATGCCGTGCAATCTTGCGGCGGCATTGATGCGCGTAATCCACAGCGCCCGGAACTGGCGCTTGCGCTGCCGGCGGTCCCGGTAGGCATATTGCCCCGCCTTGGTGACGGCCTGCTTCGCGACGCGAAAGATCTTGCTGCGCGCCCCGTAATAGCCTTTCGCTTTCTTGATGACCCCCTTGCGGCGGGCCCGGGCGACAACGCCCCGTTTGACTCTTGCCATGATGAACTCCTTTAACTGTTGACTGGCGGCACGCCGCTCAGTTGGGCATCAACTTGCGGACGCTGGGCAAATCGGCTTCACAAATATGTGCCGCCGCGCGCAGGTGCCGCTTCCGCTTGGAGCTCTTCTTGGTCAGGATATGACGGAGGTGAGACTGCGCGCGTTTGTATCGGCCCTTGCCGGTGCGAAGGAAACGCTTTGCAGCCCCTCGATTGGTTTTCATCTTTGGCATTTTCTACTCCTTGGCCTGAACCGTATCCGTGGACCGGGGCAGGCGGACTGCGAGGCCGTGACGCTGCCAGGCGCCGCGGTTCGTCACTCACTTTTTCTTCGGTGCCATCACCATGATTAGCTGCCGGCCTTCCATTTTCGGAAACTGTTCGACCGTGGCCAGCTCTGACAGGTCAGCTTCTACCCGTTTCAGCAGCTTGAAGCCAAGCTCCTGGTGGGCCATCTCCCGGCCACGATAGCGAAGCGTAATCTTCGCCTTGTCGCCCTGCGTAAGGAAACGAACGAGGTTGCGCATCTTGACCTGGTAGTCGCCCTCCTCGGTTCCGGGACGGAACTTCACTTCCTTGATCTGGGTTCGCTTCTGCTTGTGCTTCGACGCGTTGGCTTTCTTGCTCTGCTCGAACTGGTATTTGCCGAAATCCATTACCCGGCACACCGGCGGCTCGGCATTCGGCGATACCTCCACCAGGTCCAGACTCTGCTCGCCGGCCAGTGCCAGCGCAGCTTCCAGGCTCATCACACCAACTTGTTCTCCATCTCCGCCGATGACGCGAACTTCATCGACGTCGATCTCAGTGTTTCGGCGCGCGCGTTTCGAAGCGATATTTCAGTCCTCCATAAGAGTACGGCCGCGACTCGCAATGTCGGCTTGAAGGCGGGCGACGAACTCGTCGATCGTCATGCTGCCCAAGTCTTCGCCGCCTCGCGTGCGCACGGCCAGGGTGTTGCCTTCTGCCTCCCGGTCACCAATAACCAGCAAGTACGGGACGCGCTGCAACGTGTGCTCGCGGATTTTATAGCCGATTTTTTCGTTTCTCAAGTCGCTCGTGACTCGAAACCCCTGATTTTTCAGTAGTTCCTCAACCTGCCGGACATAGGGCTCCTGCCGGTCGGTGATATTCAGCAGCACGGCCTGCACCGGCGCCAGCCAGGGGGGCAAATTGCCGGCATAGTGCTCGATCAGAATGCCGATGAAGCGCTCGAAAGACCCGAGGATGGCCCGGTGGAGCATGACCGGGGTCTGCTTGCTGCCGTCCTCCGCCACATACGTGGCCCCGAGCCGGGCCGGCATCGAGAAATCCAGCTGGATAGTGCCCAGCTGCCAGACCCGGCCGATGCTGTCGCGCAGGTTGAACTCGATTTTCGGTCCATAGAACGCGCCTTCCCCGGGTTGCAGCTCCCAGGGCAGCCCCTTGGCCTCCAGCGCCGCCTGCAGGGCGACCTCGGCCTTGTCCCACTGCTCGTCCTCCCCCACCCGCTGCGCCGGCCGCGTGGACAGCTTGGTGGAGATATCCGTAAACCCGAAGTCCTGGTAGACGCTGAACAGCAGGTCGATGAACTCGCTGCATTCCGACTGCACCTGGTCTTCGGTGCAGAAAATGTGGGCATCGTCCTGCACGAAACCGCGCACGCGCATCAGGCCGTGCAGCGTGCCGCTGGGCTCGTTGCGATGGCAGGAGCCGAATTCGGCCATCCGCAGGGGCAGGTCGCGGTAGCTGTGCAGCGAGCGGTTGTAGATCTGGATGTGGCACGGGCAGTTCATGGGCTTCACCGCGTAGACACGGTGGTCCTCGTCGCCCGTGGTGAACATGTTTTCCCGGAACTTGTCCCAGTGGCCGGACCGCTCCCAGAGGCTCCGGTCGACGATCTGCGGGGTGTTGACTTCTTCGTAGCCGTTTTCCACCAGGCGCTGGCGCACGTAGTTGCGAATCGCCTGGTAGATCCGCCAGCCTTTGTCGTGCCAGAACACCAGGCCGGGGGCCTCGTCCTGGAAGTGAAAGAGGTCCATGACCTTGCCGAAGCGCCGGTGGTCGCGTTTCTCGGCTTCCTCCAGCCGGTGCAGGTAGGCTTTCAGCGCCTTCTTGTCCGCCCACGCCGTGCCGTAGATGCGCTGCAGCATCTCGTTGTTCGAGTCACCGCGCCAGTAAGCGCCGGCCAGCTTGGTCAGCTTGAAAGCCTTGAGCTGCCCGGTGCTGGGCACATGCGGACCGCGGCACAGGTCTTTCCAGTCACCCTGCGCGTACAGGCCGACTTCTTCGTCCGCCGGAATCGAGCTGATGATCTCGGCCTTGTAGTGCTCACCCTGCCCCTTGAAGTAGGCCACGGCCTCGTCCCGGTCCGAGACTTCCCGCTCGACGGCCAGGTCGGCCTTGGCGAGTTCCGCCATCTTGGTCTCGATGGCCTCGAGATCTTCCGGTGTAAACGGCGCTTCGCGCGCAAAGTCGTAGTAAAAACCGTCTTCGATGACCGGGCCGATAGTGATCTGGGTCTCCGGATACAGGGTCTTCACCGCCTGCGCGAGCAGGTGTGCGGTGGAGTGCCGGATGATCTCCAGCCCGTCGTCGTCACGGCCGGTGATGATGGCCAGCTGCGCGTCTGAGTCGATCACGTAAGAGGTGTCGACGAGCCGGTCATCCACACGCCCGGCCAGGGCCGCCCTGGCGAGACCCGCACCGATGTCGGCCGCTACGTCGGCCACGGAAAGCGGCGCGGGGTATTCCCGGCGGCTGCCGTCTGGCAGGGTAATTACGGGCATCTAGTGGCGTCCGCTGTTGCGTTCACGGAAACAGCTGCGGGCGCCCTCTGGGCGCCCACAAACTGGTGTGTATCTGGTAGGCGCGATTGGAGTCGAACCAACGACCTCTACCATGTCAAGGTAGCGCTCTAACCAACTGAGCTACGCGCCTGCAAAATCCGCCCGCTGGCGGCCGCAGAACGATACCGAAACAGGTGCCCGGGCCGCAAGGGACCCGCTCAGTTCAGCCGGCCTTGGTGTCGGGCATGCCGAGGCTGGCCTGGCGCAGGCCGTGAATCTCGTCCCGCAGCCGGGCGGCCTCCTCGAACTCCAGGTCCCGGGCGTGCTGGTACATCTGCTTTTCCAGCTTCTGGATCCGCTGCAGCGCCACCTCGGGCGATAATGCCGAGTAATCGGGCCGTTGCTCCGCGGCCCGGCGCCCCCGCCCTCGCTTCACCAGGTTCGACCGGGCCCCCTCCATCACGTCGCGCACTGCCTTGGAAATGCTGCGCGGCTCGATGCCGTGGGCCGCATTGAATTCGATCTGCTTGTGCCGGCGCCGGTCCATCTCGGCAATCGCCCGCTCCATCGAACCCGTCACGCGGTCGGCATACATGATGGCCGTGCCCTGCAGGTTGCGCGCCGCCCGGCCGCAGGTCTGGATCAGGGAGCCTTCCGAGCGCAGGAAGCCCTCCTTGTCGGCGTCGAGGATCGCGACCAGCGAGACTTCCGGCAGGTCCAGGCCTTCCCGCAGCAGGTTGATACCGACCAGCACGTCGAATTCGCCCAGGCGCAGGTCGCGGATGATCTCCATGCGCTCGACCGTATCGATGTCCGAGTGCAGGTAGCGCACGCGGACCCCGTTCTCACGCAGGTAGTCGGTCAGGTCCTCGGCCATGCGCTTGGTCAGCGTTGTGATCAGCACCCGCTCCTCGCGCTCGACACGCTCCCGGAGCTCTGACAGCACGTCGTCTACCTGGGTGCTGGCCGGGCGCACCTGGACCTCGGGGTCTACCAGCCCGGTAGGCCGCACCACCTGCTCCACGACAGCGTCGGCGTGCTCGCGTTCGAAGGGGCCTGGCGTCGCGGAGACAAAAATCGTTTGCGGCGCGATCCGCTCGAACTCGTCGAAGCGCAGCGGCCGGTTGTCCAGTGCGGACGGCAGGCGAAAGCCATACTCCACCAGCGTTTCTTTGCGCGACCGGTCACCGCGGTACATACCGCCCAGCTGCGGAATGGTCACGTGGCTTTCGTCGATGATCAGCAACCCATCATCGGGCAGGTAGTCGAACAGGCAGGGCGGTGGCTCGCCGGGCGCCCGTCCGGACAGGTAGCGGCTGTAATTCTCGATGCCGGTGCAGTAGCCGAGCTCACGGATCATCTCCAGGTCGAACATCGTGCGCTGCTCCAGCCGCTGCGCCTCCAGGAGCTTGTGGTTTTCCCGCAGTACTTCCAGCCGCTCTTTCAGGTCGGCGCGGATCTGGTCCACCGCTCCAAGCATCACGTCGCGCGTGGTCACGTAGTGCGACTTCGGGTAAATGGTCAGCCGCGGCACCTGCCGCGTGACCTCGCCCGTAAGCGGGTCGAACCAGCTCAGCTTCTCGATCTCGTCGTCGAACAGCTCCACGCGCACCGCTTCGCGTTCGGATTCGGCCGGAAAGATATCGATGATCTCACCCCGCACCCGGTACGTGCCGTTCGCCAGCTCGATTTCGTTACGCGTGTACTGCAGCTCGGCGAGACGCCGCAGCACGTCACGCTGGTCGATGCGGTCGCCGCGCGACAGGTGCAGCACCATGTTGAAATAGGCTTCGGGGTCTCCCAGGCCGTAGATGGACGACACGGTGGCGACGATGATCGCGTCGTGGCGCTCCAGCAGGGCCTTCGTGGCCGACAGGCGCATCTGCTCGATGTGCTGGTTGATCGACGCGTCCTTCTCTATATAAGTGTCGGACGACGGCACGTAGGCCTCGGGCTGGTAGTAGTCGTAATAAGACACGAAGTACTCGACCCGGTTGTGTGGGAAAAACTCCCGGAGCTCGCCGTAGAGCTGTGCCGCCAGCGTCTTGTTGGGCGCCAGCACCAGGGTTGGCCGCTGCAGGGCCTGGATCACGTTGGCCATCGTGAAAGTCTTGCCGGAGCCGGTGACGCCCAGCAGCGTCTGCCGGGCGAGACCGGCCTGCAGGCCGGAGATGAGCCCGTCTATCGCGGCAGGCTGATCGCCCGCCGGCTCATAGTCTGAGACCAGTTCGAAGTTATCCAAGGTCTTGGTGTCGTATTGGTAACCGGGACTGAATCCTCTAGTATCAGGATCCGTTTCGAGGCCCAGCTGTCGGGAGATTCAGCAGTGAGTTTATCAGTATCCCAGCGCGTCCAGCGAGTAAAGCCGTCGCCCACCATGGCGATTACCGCGCTGGCCGCAGAGCTGCGCGCCCAGGGCCGCGACATTATCGGGCTGGGTGCCGGTGAGCCGGATTTCGACACGCCGGAGCACATCAAGGCCGCAGCCATCGAGGCCATCCGCGCCGGTGAAACGAAGTACACGGCGGTGGACGGCACCCCGGCTCTGCGCGATGCGATTGTGGAGAAATATCGGCAGGACAACGGGCTCGACTACGCCCGTGACCAGATCCTGGTGTCGTCCGGCGCCAAGCAGAGCTGCTACAACGTATGCATCGCGACGCTGAACCGCGGTGATGAGGCCATTGTGCCGGCGCCCTACTGGGTGTCCTATCCCGACATGATCAAGCTGGCCGAAGCCGAGCCGGTGATTATTCCCGCGTCCATCGACGACGGTTTCAAGATTACGCCGCGCGCGCTGGAAGCCTCGATCACCAACAAGACGCGACTGATGTTTCTGAACAGCCCGTCGAACCCCACGGGCGCTGCCTACACGGCCGCCGAGCTTCGCGCGCTGGGTGATGTGCTGGTGCAGCATCCGGACATCGTGATTGCCGCCGACGACATGTACGAGCACATCTACTGGGCGGACGAACCGTTCACCAGCTTCGCGTCGGCCTGCCCGGAGCTGATCGATCGCACCGTCACTATCAACGGGGTATCCAAGTGCTATGCGATGACCGGCTGGCGCATCGGCTATGCCGGCGGACCGGCGACGATCATCAAGGCCATGAAAAAGGTCCAGAGCCAGAGTACGTCGAATCCCAGCAGCATTTCCCAGGCTGCAAGCCTCGCCGCGCTGACCGGCGACCAATCCTGCATTGCGGAGATGCTGGTGGCCTTCCGGGAACGGCACGATTACGTGGTCGGGGCCCTGAACGAGATTCCGGGGGTCGCCTGCCTGCCCGGTGCCGGGACTTTCTATGCTTTTCCCAATGTCAGCGAAGCCTGCGAAAGCCACGGCCTGGCAGACGACAGTGCGCTCACGGAATTGCTGCTGAATGAAGCTGAAGTTGCTGTCGTGCCCGGCGTCGCCTTCGGCGCGCCGGGTTACGTGCGGCTGTCGTTCGCCTGCAGCCTGGAGACCCTGCAGGAGGCCATCGCCCGCATTCGCAAGGTCCTGGGCTAAGCGCCGGGCCTTTCCTTGACTTGATTTTCGGCGTGCAGGAGAATCGCGCGTCGCCTGAAAGGCTGCCAGTTCCCCGGTAGCTCAGTTGGTAGAGCGGTTGACTGTTAATCAATTGGTCGCTGGTTCGAGTCCGGCCCGGGGAGCCAAATCACAAGGGGGATCCCCAGAGGGATCCCCCTTCTGATTTTTGTACCGGGCGAACTCCCCAGCGAGGGCCAACCTAAGTGTCCCCGTACAGGCGCTCGATTAATCTCCGCAGGGCGGCAATTTCAACCGCCACCACATTGGTGGCTAACATGATCACCAGGGCGATCATTGACACCGCAAGCGTCAGCCACTCAATGTCTGACCAGCGCTGGGCCAGCCCGACGGCTATCCCCAACCCCAGCCATGCAGCGATGATCCACAGCCATATATTTACCACCCTCATCGGTTCCTGTTCTTGTTGGCTCATCACCCCTCCTTCGGGCACATCGCCCTGACCCCAGCCGCTTCGGCGCGACGGCATCTGCAGTCTAAGCCAATCGATTTGCGGGTAGAAGCCATGCGCAGAGGGATCCCTCTTCCTTTTGCGTTTGCCTCCGATTCGGCGGTGCGGTTATCTTGCTAGCCAACACGCGAACCGGGGCATCATCATGAACGCAACCGAAAGCTTCCTCGATTCTTATCGACAAGCGTGGTCGGAGAACAGTGCTGAACGGATTGCGTCGTTCTGGGCGACGGACGAGCCGGCGCCGTTCTACAAGGCGGAGGAAATCGACGAGATCATTACCGACTGGGATCAGCTCAGGGCCTACTGGCAACACAACGAAGGCTTCAACGAGGCCATCCAGCTGACCTTCTCGGACATCAAGGCGCAGGCGACTGGCGCGGACCGGCAGTTAATGGGTATGCGGATGCGCTGGGACATCCGCTTCGCGCCCGATGCGAAGCTGATGGACGGCAGCCCGTTTTCGTGGGCCGGCAAATCCATGGGTGGCACGAATCACGTGATCGCGCTGTTGAAGGAGACCGACGACGGGCCCCGGCTCACGGCCTGGATCGAAGCACCCAATGCGCCGATTTCCTACATTGCAGAGCTGTACCTGCAAAACGTCAGCTCGGGATTCGGCGAGCCTTAGCCGGTGGGTGCTGCAGCCTTTAGCTCCCGTAACGAGTCGGCGATCGCTGCCGCGAGGGCATCCAGCAGCCTGGTCTGCGCGGCCACCAGCGCATCGTATCCGTCGGCGGCCAGTGCACCGGTCTGTTCGAAGCGGAACCGGGACAACTCGCTGTCCGTGGCGACGTCGATCAGCAGCCACGAGGCCACGATCCGCACGTCACCGGCCAGGGACCCGTGCCACTCGTCAATACGAATATCCACCCGGTACTGCCAGGATTGGCGTCTGCCAATATCCGCGGAAACCGGATAACCCAGGTCAGAGGAAATCGCGTCGCGCAGGAACAGGCGGATTGAAGAATCCAGCGGTTCGGCCCAGCGGTGCTGACGGGCCGGCCGCACCTGGTCGCCGCTGGTCGCAACAACAATGCCTTCCTGGCCCAGGTAGTCCGCGATCGACACCCGGTTCAGACCGATACTGACCGGTGGGTTCAGCGGGCCGTCCGGCACGCGGGCCTCTGCACGCAGCAGGTAAAAGGTCGGCTCGGGCGCTTTCTTGCCGCCGGAGCAACCGGCCAGCAGCAGCGGCGCCAAGAGCAGCAAGGCGAGTTTTCTCATGGCGACGTCCCCTGTTGTGGCACCGGATCCTCGCTCACAGGTGGTGAGAAGATCAGGGTGTTCGGCTTGTCGGACAGCGTTCGGGTCAGCGACTCCAGGTTACGCAGGGTCTGGTTCAGGTCGCCCAGTGTCCGGTTCAAACGGTCGCCGACGGGCGAATCCGGCGAGATGGAGTCCAGCGTGGCGTTGATCTCGTTGAGGGCGGAGCTAATGGACGCGGTAATTTCGCGAGCTTCTTCACCGGTCAGGGCACCGCGGATGGTTTCCACGGTATCGCGCAGGGACACGAGCGTCGCATTGAGATTCTGCACGGCAGGCGCCAGCGGCAGGTCGTTCAG
>CAJIBG010000209.1_pt1 | contig 25812 bp, 27 predicted proteins | sample 9199281 | NCBI WGS metagenome assembly CAJIBG01 (sample SAMEA7708292, study PRJEB35096) | sediment metagenome | biome: marine neritic benthic zone biome [ENVO:01000025]; feature: sediment [ENVO:00002007]; material: shallow marine sediment [ENVO:03000034] sea grass bed [ENVO_01000059] ... | reverse complement strand
TCGCGTTCAACCTGACAGAGGACAAGCAGAATGAAAGCAGTCTGGAACGACGCCGTCATTGCTGAGAGCGATGACACCGTCGTGGTCGAAGGCAATCACTATTTCCCGGCCGACGCGGTGAATACTGGCCTGGTCGAGGCCAGCGACAAGACCACCATGTGCCCGTGGAAGGGCACGGCGCACTACTATCACGTGGTGGTTGACGGCGAGCGCAACGCCGATGCGGCGTGGTACTACCCGCAGCCAAAAGACGCGGCCAGTGAAATTACCGGTCGCGTTGCGTTCTGGCGCGGCGTGACCGTGAGCGAGTAGCGGCTCACCGGGTTTGCCGGCATTCAGCGCCACGCCCCAGGCCGATCAGCCGCCGGCAGTACCAGGTGGTTACGCGCTGGTGCTGCAGCTGGCCCGGCCGGTGGTTCTCGATGTTGGGCGCCTCGGCCGCGTTGCCTTGGCGCCCGGTTATTACGTGTACGTGGGCAGTGCCTTTGGTCCCGGCGGCTTGCGGGCGCGTTTGCGGCGGCACTGGGCCGGCTCGGGACGGCGCCACTGGCACGTGGATTACCTGCGCGCGGTCACCCGGCCCGTGGCTGCCTGGTACCAGGCGCAGCAGGCCTCCAGGGAACATGACTGGGCGGCGGCACTGGCCAGGGGCCGGGGGCTGCAGCCCGTGCCCGGTTTCGGGTGCACGGACTGTCGTTGCGAGTCGCACTTGTATCACGCGGTGAAGCTGCCGTCTTACGACGCGTTTCGCCGGCGGCTGGGGCTGCGGGTGCGGGGGGATGGGCGGATTTGCCGGATTCACTAAGAATGCCGGACAGGGCGACGGCTCACGAATGCCGTTCAGGGGCGTTTACGGATATACCTTCGAGGGTAACCACGTTGCCAGCGCCGGCCACGCCGCGAGCAGCACCAGCATCAGCAGCTGGATCGCCACGAAGGGCAGCACGCCCCGGTAAATGGCCGTGGTTTTCACTTCCGGGGGGGCGACGCCGCGCAGGTAAAACAGCGCGAAACCGAAGGGCGGTGTAAGAAACGACGTCTGCAGGTTGATCGCAATCATGATGCCGAGCCACACCGGGTCCAGTCCCATCGCCAGCAGCACCGGCCCGACGATGGGCACGACCACAAACGTTATCTCGATGAAGTCGAGCACGAATCCCAGCAGGAACATCACGAGCATGACAACGATGACGGCACCGGCCGTGCCCCCCGGCAGGCCCGTCAGCAAATCCCGCACCACGTCGTCGCCCCCGTAACCGCGAAAGACCAGCGAGAACAGTGATGCACCGATCAGGATCAGGAACACCATGCTGCTGATTCGCGTCGTGCTGCGGCAGATTTCCGCCAGGCGTGACACTTTCAGCTGCCGGCGGGCTGTTGCCAGGATCAGGGCCCCCATCGCACCCACCGCAGCCGCTTCCGTGGGTGTGGCCAGGCCGCCCATGATGGAACCCAGCACGGCGACAATCAGGATCAGCGGCGGCAGCAGGGCCTTGAGCACCCGGCCTGCCAGGCCGCCGGCGCGGTCTTCCGGCGCGCGGCCCGGCGGCAGCGCAGCGGGTCGCAGCACGGCCAGCAACAGCAACCAGGCGATGTACAGCGCCACCAGCAGCAGCCCGGGAATCAGTGCGCCGACGAACAGGTCGCCCACGGACACCGTGTCCGGGCTGTACACCCCCTGGCTCAGTTGCGCTTGCTGGTAGGCCGAGCCGAGCACGTCGCCGAGCAGCACCAGGATGATGGAGGGCGGAATGATCTGGCCGAGGGTTCCCGACGCGCTGATCGTGCCCGCGGCAACGGCCGGATCGTAGCCGCGTTTCAGCATCGTCGGTAAGGACAGCAGACCCATGGTCACGACCGTGGCGCCGACGATGCCGGTGCTTGCGGCCAGGAGCATGCCCACCAGGGTGACTGCAATCGCGAGGCCGCCGCGCAGCCTGCCGAACAGCAGGCCCAGGGTTTCCAGCAGGTCTTCGGCAATGCGCGCACGCTCCAGTGTCACGCCCATGAATACGAACAACGGCACCGCGACCAGCGTTTCGTTGCCCATGATGCCGAACACGCGGGCCGGCATCGTGCCGAGAAAAGCGGTGTCGAAGGCGCCGGTCGCGGCACCGCCGAGCGCGAACAACAGCGCGGTGCCGGCCAGGGTGAAGGCCACCGGGAAGCCCGCCAGCATGACCGCGACCACGGTCAGGAACATCACCAGCGCAATCACGACCGACGATTCCCGAATAGTTCGGCCAGGCTGCGCGCGCCGAGCACCACGGCCTGCAACAGCAGCAGCAGTGCGGTGACCGGGATCAGGCTCTTGACCAGCGGCACTACCGGGTAGGGCAGTCCGCCTGCCTCGCGGGAACTTTCCTGGATGTCCCATGACGCGAGCACATAGTCGACGCTGCCCCAGGCCAGAAACAGGCAGACCGGGATCAGGCACAGCAGTGTGCCGACCAGGTCGATCAACGCGCGGCGCGGCGCGCTCGCCTGGCCGTAGAAGACGTCGACGCGCACATGTTCGTCGCGCGCCAGCGTATAGCCGGCACCCAGCATGAATACCGCTGCGTGCATCCAGGTGACGGATTCCTGCAGCCAGATCCAGCCGATGTCGAACAGGTAGCGCAGCACGACAACAGTGAAGGTGACGATCACCATCGCCAGCGTCAGCCACGCGACGCCGCGGCCGATCAGGATATTGGCACGCTCCAGTTGCGCCAGCAGCCGGGCCATCGGCTCAGGGGCGCCAGAAGGTACGGGAGACCAGCACCAGCAGCGTGAAGATTTCCAGGCGGCCGAGCAGCATGGCCAGGATGCAGACCCACTTCGCGATGTCGTTCACGTTGCCGAAGCCCGTCGCCACGTCACCCAGACCGGGACCCAGGTTGTTCATGCTGGCGGCGATCGCGGCAAAGGCCGTGACCTGATCGAGACCGGTGGCCAGCAGCACGACCATCATCAGTACGAACAGCACCACGTAGACCGCGAAGAAGCCCCACACTGCGTCGATAACCCGTTGCGATACAGCCATGCGGCCGAGCTTGACCGGCATTTCTGCACTCGGGTGTACCAGGCGCCGCACCTCGCGAACCCCCTGGCGGTACAGCAGCAGCACACGGATGACTTTCATGCCCCCGGCGGTCGAGCCGGCGCAGCCGCCGACAAAACTGGCGAACAGCAGCACCACCGGGAGTGCACCGGGCCAGACGCTGAAATTCGTGGTCGTGAAGCCTGTGGTAGTGGCGATGGAGACAGACTGAAATATCCCGTTGATAAGCGTGTCCAGCGTCGACGGGTACTGCTGCTGGGCCAGTAGCCGCGCCAGGACGAAAACGATGAGACCGCCGAGCAATACACAATAGGCCCGGAACTCCGGCTCGCTGAAGTAGTGGCGCACCGACGCCGAGCGCCAGGACATGAAATGGAGCGAAAAATTGATGCCGGCCAGGAACATGAATACCACGGCCACCCCATCGACCCAGATACTGTCGAAATAACCGATGCTCGCATCGTGGGTGGAGAAGCCGCCGATCGCGACGGTAGAGAAGCTGTGGCACACGGCATCGAAGATCTCCATGCCTGCGAGCCAGTAGGCCAGCGCACAGGCCACCGTCAGGCCCAGGTAGATGTACCAGAGCGCTTTGGCAGTCTCGGTGATACGGGGCGTGAGCTTGGTGTCTTTGACCGGCCCGGGTGTTTCGGCCCGGTACAGCTGCATGCCGCCGACCCCGAGCATCGGCAGCACGGCGACGGCCAGCACGATGATGCCCATGCCGCCCAGCCACTGCAGCTGCTGACGGTAATAGAGAATGGACGGCGGCAGCTGGTCCAGGCCGGACAACACGGTGGCGCCGGTGGTGGTCAGGCCGGAAATGGCTTCGAAGACGGCATCCGTCACGCTCATGGACGGCTGCTCGGAGAACAGGAACGGCGCAGCGCCAAAGCTGCCCAGTACCACCCAGAATGCCGCGACGACCAGGAAGCCATCGCGCAGGCGCAGCTCCCGCGTCTCGTTGCGCACCGGGAACCAGATCACCAGCCCGGCCGCCAGGTTCGCGGCGAATCCGTTCAGGAAAGCCAGCGCAGCACCATCGTCGAAGGCCAGTGAGATCAACACAGGCGGCAGCATCGTGGTGCTGAACAGCATCAGCAGCAGCCCGAGAATTCGCTGGGTGGCACTCAGCCGCATCGTCGTCTGATCCCGGGCTCAGTGGCCCGCATGCGTGTTCCCGTGGCTCAAAAGCTCACGCCCACCTCGAACAGGCGCTCGACTTCTTCGGTCTGCCGGCGGTCCGAGATGAATAATATGACGTGATCGTCTTCCTCAACGACACTGTCATGATGCGCCTCCAGGATCTTGTCGTCTCGATAGATGGCGACAATGGCCGCACCCGGTGGCAGTGGAATCTTCTCTACCGGCTTACCCACCACCCGGCTGTCTGCCTCGGACCCGTGCACGATGGCCTCGATGGCTTCGGCACGGCCCCGGCGCATCGAGTGCACCCGCACCACGTCACCGCGGCGCACGTGGGCCAGCAACGCGCCGATCGTAATCTGCTGCGGTGACACAGCCACGTCGATGGTGCCGGCTTCGACAAGCTCTGCATAGGAAGGCCGGTTGATCAACGCCATGGCCTTCTTGCAGCCGATGCGCTTTGCCAGCATCGCGGACAGGATGTTGGCTTCTTCGGCATTGGTCACGGCGACGAAGATATCGGCGCCGTCGACATTTTCCTCGAGCAGCAGTTCCTCGTCTGCAGCGTCACCGTGCAGCACGATGGCTTTGCCGAGCCGCTCGGAGATAACCTTGGCGCGGTCGCGGTTGCGTTCGATGACCTTGACCTGGTTGGTGTCTTCCAGTGCTGCTGCCAGGCGGTAACCGATGTTGCCGCCACCAGCTATGATCACGCGGCGCACGGCGTCTTCCGGGCGGCGCATTTCATTCATGACCAGCCGGGTATCTTCACGACTGGCAATGAAGAAGACTTCATCGTCTTCGCGAATCAGCGTATTGCCGTCGGGCACGATACTTTCGCCGTTGCGGTAGATGGCGGCGATCCGGGTCTCGACACCAGGAATGTGCTCTTTCAGTGTCTTGATCTGCTGGTCTACCAGCAGCCCGCCGCGATGCGCTCTCGCGCCCACCAACCGCACTTTGCCGCCGGAAAAATCCAGCACCTGGAAAGCACCCGGGAAGTGAATGAGCTGTTCGATGTACTCCATCACCAGCTGTTCGGGGCTGATAGCGACATCCACCGGCAGCGCCGCCTGGGCAAACAGCTCCTCGCCATCGCGACCGCGGTAGTTGATGTACTCGGTGCTGCGGATGCGGGCAATCTTGGTCGGCGTGCGGAAGAAGGTGTAAGCCACCTGGCAGGCCACCATGTTGACTTCGTCCTGGCTCGTCAGCGCGATCACGATATCGGCATCACGAGCCCCGGCCCGGGCAAGCACGTCGGGATGCGACGCGTTGCCGACGACGGTACGAATGTCCAGGCGATCCTGAAGATCGCGCAATACGGTCGCATTGATATCGACGACCGTGACCTCGTTGGCTTCCTCGCGGGCCAGTTGATAGGCAGCGGTCGAACCGACCTGGCCGGCCCCGAGAATGAGAATGTTCATGGTTGACCGTGTGGGCTTGCGCGCGCGACGCGAATATTACATGAGTTCGAGGCCAGCATAGGACATGACCAGCCACTTTGTGCCCGCGGTCTCAAAATTCACCTGCACCCGCGCGTGGGTGCCGGCGCCCTCGCAGTTCAGAACCACGCCCTCGCCGAACTTCTGGTGCCGCACGCGCTGGCCGAGGTTCAGGCCGCCCGTGTCTTCGCTCTGCGCACGCGAGGGCCGGGCAGCGTCACGGCGGAAAACCGGGCGGGACACGCGCAGGGCCGGACGTACCTCGTCGACCAGCTCGGGGGGAATCTCGCTAATGAAACGTGACGCGGTGCCAAAGTTGTCCACCCCGTGCATGCGGCGTTGTTCCGCGTAGCTGATATACAGTGTCTCCATGGCCCGGGTCGCGCCCACATAGCAGAGCCGGCGCTCTTCCTCGAGGCCGCCGGGATCGTTAAGCGAGCGCCGGTGCGGGAACAGCCCCTCCTCCAGGCCGGTCAGAAACACCACCGGGAACTCCAGGCCCTTGGCCGAGTGCAGCGTCATGAGCTGCACACAGTCTTCCCAGGCATCGCCCTGCGCCTCGCCCGATTCCAGCACGGCGTGGGCCAGGAAAGCCTGCAGCGGGGTCATATCGGCCTCTTCTTCGGTTTCGGCGGGCTCGAAGCCACGCGCCGCGCTGACCAGTTCGTCGAGGTTCTCCAGCCGCGCCTCGGCCCGGTCACGGGGTTCTTTGCGATAGTGATCCACGATGCCGCTGTGGCGAATGATGTGGTCGACGCGCTCGTGCAGGGCCAGGTTGTCGGTGTCCGCGGCCAGGCCTTCGATCAGCTGCATGAAAGCCTGCAGCGCCGTCGCGGCACGGCCAGGGAGCTGACCGCCCGCCGACGAGCACGCGGCCTGCCACAAAGAGGTGCCGTAAGCGCGCGCATAAGCCCGCACGGTTTCCACGGTGCGGGCCCCGATGCCGCGAGTGGGCAGGTTCACCACCCGCTCGAAAGACGGGTCGTCATCACGATTCGCGATCAGCCGCAGGTAGGCCAGCGCGTCCTTGATTTCAGCGCGTTCGAAGAAGCGCTGGCCACCGTAGACGCGGTACGGAATGTTCTCGCGCAGCAGTGCCTCTTCGAAGACGCGCGACTGCGCATTCGAGCGATAGAGCACCGCACAGTCGCTGCGCGCCTGGCCCTTCGACGACCAGTCCTGCAGCCGCGCGGTGACAAAGTCGGCTTCGTCGCGCTCGTTGTACGCGTTGTACAGGTGCACCGGCTCACCGTCGCTGCCGTCGGTCCACAGTTCCTTGCCGAGCCGGCCGCTGTTGTGGCCGATGATGGAATTGGCGGCTTTCAGAATCGTGCCGGTGGAGCGGTAGTTCTGTTCCAGCTTTACCGTGCGCACGCTGGGAAAATCTTTCTGGAAGCGTGCCAGGTGTTCCATGCGCGCGCCGCGCCACCGGTAAATGGACTGGTCGTCGTCGCCAACGACAAAGGGTACGCCGGTGCTCCCGGCCAGGACCCGCAGCCACGCATATTGAATGGCGTTCGTATCCTGAAACTCATCCACCAGCACGTGGCGGAAACGGCGCTGGTAGCGGGCCAGCAATTCCGGGTTGTTCAGCCAGACCTCGTGGGCGCGCAGCAGCAACTCGGCAAAGTCCACCAGACCGCGCTGCTCGCACAGTTCCTGGTACTGGCGATACAGGTGAATTAACTGCCGGCGCGTTGCGTCGCCGTCGTCGGTTACGTGGTCCGGGCGGCGGCCTTCGTCTTTCTGGGCGTTGATGAACCACTGGATCTCGCGTGGCACCCAGGTGCCCTCGTCCAGCTCCAGGTCACGCACCAGGCGCCGCAGCAGCCGCTGCTGGTCGTCGGAGTCGATGATCTGGAAGTCCTGCGGCAGGCCCGCCTCGCGCCAGTGGCGCCGCAGCAGCCGATGCGCAAGGCCGTGAAAAGTACCGACCCACAGCGCGTCTACCGGCATGTCGAGCAGCGCGCCGATGCGCGCGCGCATTTCTGCCGCGGCCTTATTGGTGAAGGTAACGGCCAGGATACCCAGCGGCGATACGTTCTCGACCTGGATCAGCCACGCGATGCGATGCACCAGTACCCGGGTCTTGCCGCTGCCGGCGCCGGCCACCACGAGCACCGGTTCGTCGGGTGCTGTGACCGCTGCACGTTGCGCGTCATTCAGCGGGTCGATAATGGGCGTGACGTCCATTGCGTCAGTTTAACAGTCGGTGACCGGCGTCAGTTGCCGGTGCAAACGTACAGCAGGCGCAATGCGCCCCGCCCGTCCAGCACTTCCGTAGCCGCGCACGCATCGAGCTCGATCGAGCTGACGATCGGATTCACGGTATCGTCGCAGGGCATCCGCTCCTGCAGGTCGGGCACGGCGAGGAACACGGGCGGCGGCGTCAGGTTCATCGGCGATCGACCCAGACTTCGGCGTGCCGCACTCAGGTTCAGCAAGCTGGTGAAGGACTGGTTGCAGGCGGAACGCGCCATCGGGGCAGATATACGGCTGGCCATGGCGTCGACCCAGTCGAGCAGCGCGTTGTCGACAACAGGCGCGCCGCCGTCCCGCAAGGCCGTCGCCGCGCTGGTAAATGCCCGATAGCGCAGGTTCGCCTCATTGTTGCGACCACCGACACGGCTGAGGTTTTTCGCGTAGTCGCGATCTGTCGAAAAATCTTCGGGGCGCACGTCGGCCAGCGTCTCTTCGAGCGAGGCCATTTGCAGCAGCGCGTTCACCGAGCCCTGCCGGGAGGCCCGGCGCAGCAGATCCAGCGCGGCGAACGGGTCGTTCAGCCGCGCGCGCGCCGCCAGCTCGTGGGTGGCGCCAAGCTCATTGTTGTCGCTCATGGCCAGCAGGGTCGCCTGGTCCAGGCTGGCGTAGTAATCGCGCAGCGTAGATCCAGGATCGGCGCCGAAGAGCGGGTTGGCGCCGATGAATCCGCGCGCCTCGTACCACCGCCGGGTCGCATCGATGACCGCATCCGCGTCCAGGCCCACGGTATCGAGCAGCGCGCGCAGGGTGATGAGGCCGTCGACAACCGGCAGCCCGGCGGCCGTCGTCTCGGGCGTGGCGATGACTCTCGTGGAGTCGGCCGCTGCGGCTCGGGGATCGGGTGCCCGCGCGGGCGGCGTGACCGCGTCCAGGCCCGTGTTGCCGAACTGTCTAACGATATAAAGCAGGACGCCGAGTAACGCGGTCGCGAGCAGTATCGAGATGTTGGTGCGGTCCACGAGTGTGCCTGTCAGGCCCGCACGTGGCGATACCTCGCGGCAGCATGGTTCAGGTTCACCATCGACAGCAGCAGCAGGGCGGCGACGCCGTTGTGGGCGGTGGCCAGGCTCAGCGGCAGGCCGAACCAGACGACCGACAGACCCAGCAGTACCTGCGCAGTCAATGCGGCTGCGACCAGTGCCCCGGCCAGCCCGAGGGGCCCGCCGCGGCGCAGGAAACTCACCGCGAGCAAGCCCAGCACCAGCGTCGTAATGCCGGCGCCGATCCGGTGCGTGTAGTGAATGGCCACGCGCGCGGGCGCATCCAGCACGCCGAATTCATAGTCCACGCCGAGTCCGCGCCACATGACGAAGCCTTCAGCGAAGTCGGCATCCGCCGGCCACCACTCTCCGCCGCAGGTCGGCAGGTCGGGACACGCCAGCGCCGCGTAGTTGGAGCTGGTCCAGCCGCCCAGTGCAATCTGGCAGACGAGGATCACCAGCCCGGCGACGGCCACCGGGGCGGCGCGGGGTGAGCTGCCACCGGCGTTGCGGCGCCGGTGATCGAGGATCAGCCAGAACAGCATGGCCGCGGTGGTCAGGCCGCCGAGCAGGTGGGCCATCACGATCAGCGGTTTGAGCAGCAGGGTCACGGTCCACATGCCGAGCAGGCCCTGGAAGATGACCGTGCCGAGCACCACCAGCGGCAGCACCAGGGGTTGCTGCGGGTCGCGCCGGTTCCACCAGGCCAGCCCGGCAATACCCATGATCAGCATGCCCAGGGTTGTGGCGAGGTAGCGGTGAATCATCTCGCGCCAGGCCTTGCCGGCGTCCAGTTCGCGTTCCGGAAACTCGGCCTGGGCAGCGGCCCGCTCTGCCGCGTCACCCGGCAATACCAGTTCGCCGTAGCAGCCCGGCCAGTCCGGGCACCCGAGGCCGGCGTCCGTGAGACGCACCCAGGCACCGAGCATGACCACGCAAAGCGCGATCAGGCAGGCCGCATAACAAAGCCTCACGTACCAGCTATACATCAGCCTGTCCCGGAAAATTTCAACAAGCGTTTCATGTCTGAGTGCATGCCGCGCATGCCGACGTCGGTTGGAAATTGCATCATCAGGTTCCCCATCGGATCGACGACGAAGACATCGACTTCACTGCGCGCATCGATGCGGCGCAAAATGTCCGTGCCCACACTTGCCGATGCGTCCACGATGACCAGGTCGGGGTGTTCGGCCAGTGCAAAATGAAGATCCGGTTCACCGCCTTCAACGATCCAGATTCGCTGGACCCGATCGCCGTCGCGGCCCAGCGCCTGGCGTACCTGGCGTGTTTCGTACAGGGCCTGCATGCAGGCATTTCCGCAGTCGGCCGGCGCGATGACGATCAGCGACCACAGGTTGCGCAGTCGGGCATCGCTGTCTGTGCGCAGCGGATTGTCGGGCAATTCTATTGCCGGCGACAGCAGGTGGCCGTGAATGGTCTGTTCGTCCGGCCGCCAGTCGCTGCCGTAGTAGAGCCAGAATGCCAGCAGCACCGGACCCAGGAAGACCAGCCCCACCATGATGAGCATCAGCCGGCCTTGCGTGCGTTTCTCGACCATTGAGTTCTCAGTCTCGTTTCTTCAGGTTCAGCGCAAGGTAGATCACAGTCACAGCCACCGCAAAGGCAAACCACTGCACAGCGTACCCGAGATGCAGGTCCGGACCGCTGACCTCCGGGCGCCAGTCCCGCACGAAGCCCGCCGGTGCGTCAGGGGCCAGCAGTACCTGGTAGTCGCGCACCGGGTAGCCCAGCTGGCCGGCAATCTGCCCCGCGGTGGGAAACAGCAGTCGCCGGGGCCACGGGGCAGCCGGGTCCACCGGCACGGCGTCCAGGCGCAAGCCTGGCTGTGGCAGCTGCGCCACCTGCCCCCTGATCTCCCGGTCGTCGGCCGATACCCCGAGATCCGGCAGCCGGTCGCGGTCGGCGTCTGCGGCAATCCAGCCACGATTGACGAGCACGTTACCCGCCGGTGTCCGCAGTGGTGTCAGCACCTGGTAGCCCGGCACGCCGTTGCGCACCATGCTGTCCAGCAGGACCTGGTGGTCCGGATCATAACGGCCTCGCAGGCGCACGGGTCGAAACCGCGCCACAGCGGCCGCGGTGTCGCTGAGCAGGCCGGGTGCCGGATCCACGGTCGCCTCCCGGTCGAATTCCGCAAACAGGTCGGCTTTTTGTGCCATCCGGCTCAGCTGCCAGAACCCGGCGCTGGCGAACAACGCGCAGGCAGCGAGCAGTAGCAGCGTGGCCCAGAGCGGGGGCCGAAATGTTAGTCTGGCTATCAGCACGAACTCTCAGGTGTAGCGGCGGTGAAGTTTCTGGTTATTGTTTTGTTTCTTGTCATTCTCGGGAGCCTGGGCTCGGGCCTGTTCTACCTGGTCAAGGGCAAGCGCGACGACGGCGACGGCAAGGGCATGGTCAATGCGCTGACGTTGCGGATCACACTCTCCGTGGCACTGTTCGTGCTGCTGTTCGCCGCCTGGGCAGCCGGGCTGATCCAGCCCCACGGCGCCGGCGTGAACTGACAGCTGGCCGCCGGTGTCCGGTGGCGGCGTGGCTCAGAGCCAGTAGACGAAGATAAACAGGCCGAGCCAGACCACGTCCACGAAGTGCCAGTACCACGCGACGGCCTCGAACGCGAAGTGATGGGTGGCGGTGAAATGGCCGCGCACGCAGCGCAACCAGATCACCACCAGCATGATCGCACCTATGGTCACGTGCATGCCGTGGAAGCCGGTGAGCATGAAAAAGGTCGAACCGTAAATGCCGCTGTTGAGCGTCAGGTTCAGGTCCTGGTAGGCGTGGATGTATTCGTAGGCCTGGAAGCCCATGAAGATGAAGCCCAGCAGGAAGGTCAGCGCCAGGAATATGTTCAGGACGCCGCGGTTGCCCTCTTTGAGAGCGTGGTGCGCGATCGTGATCGTCATGCCGCTGGTCAGCAGTATCGCGGTATTCAGGGCCGGAATGCCCCACGCTCCCATGGTTTCGAAGTCACCGCCGACGTCGTCCGGGCCGTTCGACGGCCAGGCGTTCTCGAAACCTTCCCACAGGAACAGGTTGGTGAAGAAGTTGCTGCCTTCGCCGCCCAGCCACGGCAACGAAAGTTGCCGGGCGTAGAACAGCGCGCCGAAGAACACGGCAAAAAACATGACCTCGGAGAAAATGAACCACATCATGCCGATGCGGAACGAGGTGTCGACCTGGTTGTTGAAAGTGCCGGCTTCGCTTTCGCCGATGACCTCGCCGAACCAGAAAAACATCATCGCAATCACGATGGCCAGGCCAGCGATCACCGCCGGCGTCGCATTGCCGCCATTCAACCAGACAGATACGCCAATAAAGAGAGTGAACAGCCCCACCGACATCATGATCGGCCACTTGGTGCCGTGCGGAATGTAGTACTTGTCCTGGGCGTGTGCCATGGCGTTGTTCCCGTGATCTACTGACGCCGCATCAGTTGGCGGCGACTTGCTGGTTAACGAAAAAAGTGTATGAAAGGGTAACCCGGTCGATGTGTGTCGGCAGTTCCGGGTCGACCATGAAGGTCAGGCCCATGTCGCGCCCTTCCGCAGGAGCAAAGGCCTGGGACTCGAAACAAAAGCACTCGGTTTTCTTGAAGTACTTGTTAGCCTGTCCCGGGGCAACGCTGGGTACGGCCTGCCCGACCAGTTGCCGATCGGTCAGGTTGCGGGCGAAATAAGTGGTGTCGTACAGCTTGCCCGGCACCACCTCCATGCTGGCGACTGCGGGCCGAAATTCCCAGGGAGCCTGCTGGTTCCGGTTCGCCACGAACTCCACCGTCACGACGCGGTCCGTTACCGGATTTTCCGTCACGACGGCAGCGGTGGGTACCCCGGTGCGGCTGCCGATACCGGTCACCTGGCAAAACACGTCGTACAGCGGCACCAGCAGGAAACCGAAGCCGAACATCGCCGCGGCCATCAGCACCAGCTTGCCGGCGAGCAGACGGTGACTGTCGTTCATACGTTCAGCACGCCCATTGCAATGAAGCCGACGTAGAACGCGAGAGCCAGCAGTGCCAGGCCCACGGCGGTGCGCCGTGCGCGGCGCCGGCGCTCTTCGTGGTTGGCGACTTCAGGCATGGTCGACACCTAGCGTACGGTCGGTGCGTCTTCGAAGGTGTGGTATGGGGCCGGCGACGGCACCGTCCATTCCAGGCCCTCGGCACCGTCCCAGACCTGGGCGGTGGCTTTTTCACCGCCGCGCACGCACTGGATCACGATGTAAACCAGCAACAGCTGTGCGAAGCCGAAGCCGAAGGCGCCGATACTCGAGATCTGGTTGAAGTCAGCGAACTGGGTGGCGTAATCCGGAATTCGGCGCGGCATCCCTGCCAGGCCCACGAAGTGCTGCGGGAAGAAGGTCAGGTTCACGAAAATCGCCGACAGCCAGAAGTGCACCTTGCCCAGCGTCTCGTTGTACATGTGCCCGGTCCACTTCGGCAGCCAGTAGTAGGCGCCGGCGATGGCGCCGAACAGCGCGCCCGGCACCAGTACGTAATGGAAATGGGCAACGATGAAATAGGTATCGTGGTACTGGAAGTCCAAGGGTGCGATCGCCATCATCAGGCCCGAAAAGCCGCCGATCGTGAACAGGAACAGGAAGGCCAGCGCGAACAGCATTGGCGTCTCGAAGCTCAGCGAGCCCCGCCACATGGTGGCGGTCCAGTTGAAGACCTTCACGCCGGTGGGGACCGCGATCAGCATCGTGGACAGCATAAAGAACAGCTGCCCGGCCAGCGGCATGCCCACCGTGAACATGTGGTGCGCCCAGACGATGAATGACAGGAAGGCAATGCTGGCCGTCGCGTAGACCATCGAGTCATGGCCGAACAGCGGCTTGCGCGAGAAGGTCGGGATGACCTGCGAAATAATGCCGAAGGCCGGCAGGATGATGATGTAGACCTCCGGGTGCCCGAAGAACCAGAAAATGTGCTGGAACAGCACCGGGTCGCCGCCGCCGGCGGCCTGGAAGAAGCTGGTGCCAAAGAAGCCGTCCGTGAGCAGCATGGTGACGCCCCCGGCGAGTACCGGCATCACGGCGATCAGCAGGTAGGCCGTGATCAGCCAGGTCCAGACGAACAGGGGCATCTTCAACAAGGTCATGCCGGGTGCGCGCATGTTCATGATGGTCACGATAATGTTGATCGCGCCCATGATCGACGAGATGCCGAGCAGGTGCACCGAGAAGATCGCGAAAGGCAGTGCGTTACCGGTTTGCAAAACCAGGGGCGGGTACAAGGTCCAACCAGAGGCTGGCGCACCGCCATCCATGAACAAGGTCGACAGCAGCAGCACGCCGGCGAAAGGCAGAATCCAGAATGACCAGTTGTTCAAGCGCGGCAGCGCCATGTCCGGTGCACCGATCATCATCGGCACCATCCAGTTTGCGAAGCCGACGAACGCAGGCATGATCATGCCGAAGACCATGATCAGCGCGTGCATCGTTGTCATCTGGTTGAAAAAGCCCGGGTTCACGAACTGCAGACCGGGCTGGAAGAGTTCGGCGCGGATGACCAGGCTCATGGCACCGCCGACGAACAGCATCGCCAGCGCAAAAAACAGGTACAGCGTGCCGATGTCCTTATGGTTGGTGGTGGTGATCCACCGCATGATGCCCCTGGCGGGACCGTGGTCGTCGTAATGCTCGTCGTGAGTGGTCGTGGCGCTCATTCAGTCATGCTCCGTGCCGGTTGCTAACCCGGCGAATCTTCCTTGTTCGTGATTCCGGTATCTATTGCGTAGCCGCGGTACTGGCCACCGCTGCGCCGCCCTGCTGTTCGGCGAGCCACGCGGCGAACTTCGCTTTGGGCAGAACTTCGACGACCACCGGCATGAAGCCATGATCTTTGCCGCAGAGTTCCGCGCACTGGCCGCGATACACGCCAGGCGTGTTCACCTTGAACCAGCCTTCATTGATGAAGCCGGGAATGGCGTCTTTCTTCACCGCGAAATCAGGTACCCACCACGAGTGCAGTACGTCGTTGGCGGTAATCAGGTAACGAATCTTCGTGTCAGCCGGCACGACGAGGGGGCGGTCGACCTCGAGCAGGTAGTTCTCTTGCTGAAACGGGTCGATGCCTGAGCGCAGCTGGCGCGTCTCGTTACTGCTCGCGGCCAGACTGCTGTAGAAGCCCACGTCTTCGTCGATGTAATCGTAACGCCACTTCCACTGGTAGCCGGTGATCTTGATCGTCATTTCCGTGTCGCGGGTGTCGTCGATCTCCACCAGGGTCTGCGCAGCCGGGACGGCCATCGCGATCAGGATCAGCACGGGCACCAGTGTCCAGACGATCTCGGCCGTGGTGCTGTGGGAAAACGTGGCCGGGACCGCGCCTTTGCTGTGCCGGAAGGCGAAGATGCAGTAAATCATCGCGGCGAATACGACCACGGCGATGGCGACGCAGACCCAGAAAATCAGCATATGCAGGTCGAAGATCTTGGCGCTCACGTCGGTCACGCCCACGCGCAGGTTCACTTCCCAGGCCGCGTAGGCGGGTATGCCCAGCAGGCTGCCTGCCAGGGCGACGACGATCTTGTTGATGCTGCGGATTCGCAAGTTCTTGCTCATGCTTTCAACTCAGAGTTCTGGGCAACGGCCCGCGCTGGGTCGTCCGTTGCCGGTGTCTCCCGCCCGGGGCGGCCCGGGATGATTTCTGCCAGCCGCGCCCCGAGGCTGGCCCGCTCGCTGTCTGTCAAAAAACCGCCGACTTCTACCGCCCGGCCCTTCGACCTCAGCAACAGCCGGCGCGGCCAGTTAGAGGCTCGCGCCCCGACGAGTTCCACCCGGGTCCAGGGTCGAATGAACTCGAAGTCGCACTGACCGTTGCGGCCGGTCTTGCGCACCAGCACGCGGCTGTCTTCAATGCTTATCAATTCGCGTCGCTGACCCTGCAGCAGGCTCCAGCGCAACGCTGCGCCGAGCGCCAGCAGTTCCAGCCCCGCAAAGGGCAGGATCGGCCAGTAACCGGCGATGGCGAAACCCACGGCGACAGTCAGGGAGACGGTCACGATCCCAAGGTAGAACACCAGGGCTGAAGCCGTCGTCAGCGAACAGTTGGGAGCCAGTTCAAATCGATGCACGTTGTCAGGTCTCAACCGGCCCCTGATTCTCCTTCCGCTGCCTCCCTTAACAAGCGGCGCGATGTTACTGGATGGCCTGCCGGCATGCAATCGAGAGAATCCCGTAGTGGGTGCAATTTATCCTTTTTTTACAGGGGCTTGGCTCAGCCTCTGCGGCGCCGAATCGCCTCGACCGGGACGTATGCTTCGCGCCCGCCGCGGGTCTCTGAACGGGTCGGCCCCCAGGCCTGCCCGTACACCACCTCGACAGTGACGGACTGGCGGCCGTCAGCATCGCGGCGGCGGTCGCACGCGGCCCGGAACTGCCGGCCCGCGGTGCGGCCGGTGAGGCCCTGATTGCGGCCCGCGGTGCGATTGATCGAACCGGCTGCCCGCAGATCCGCGCGCAATGCATGGATATTCGCGTAGCTTACCTGCAGGGTCTCGCGGTCGAGCACGGGTTCGGCGAGGCCGGCCTGGACCACCAGGTCGCCGAGGTCGTGCATGTCGGGGAAGCGCACCACGTGGGTGTGGCTGTCTGCCTCCGCCCAGGCCTCACGGACCTCGACCAGCGTGTCGGGTCCCAGGGTGCTGAACAGGAAAAGCCCGGGTTCGCGCAGCACCCGGCTGACTTCCGCCAGTACCGGTACCGGGTCATGGCAGTAAGCGAGCAGCAGGTTGCAGAACACCAGGTCCACGCTCTGGTCTGCCAGCGGCAGCCGGCAAGCATCGCCGCAGACCCGCAACGCGTGGTCGCAGCCCGCGGCCAGCAGCATTTCCGGGGCGTGATCGACCCCCACCAGCCGGGCAGCGGGAAAGTGTGCGTGCAGGGCAGCAAACGCGCCGCCGGGACCGGCACCCAGGTCCATGACCACGCGGGGTTCCAGGCGGGTGAAGGCCAGGCGTGACAGCAGCTCTTCGCGCAGGCGCCGGTGCAGAAAGTCTGCGTTGCTTAGAGTGGCTGCCGCGCGGCGGTGCAGTTGCCGCAGCGTGCTGAGCGGAACTGCCGCCACGGGACCTAGCCGGTGGCCTGCCTTTCTGCGGCAGTTGGCCGAGCGGGTTCTTCAGGACGCATGCCCAGCCGCGTCAGCAGTTCGAGGTCTTCGTTGCTGGCCGGGTTGGGCGTGGTGAGCAGCCTGTCGCCGTAGAAGATCGAGTTCGCGCCGGCGAAGAAACACAGGGCCTGCAGTTCGTCGCTCATATCCGTGCGGCCCGCGGACAGGCGCACGTGGGAGGCCGGCATCAGGATGCGGGCCACGGCGATCACGCGCACAAAGTCCAGCGGGTCGACGTCGGCGGCATCAGCGAGCGGTGTGCCCGGCACCTTAACCAGCTGGTTGATCGGCACGCTGCCCGGGTGCTCGGGCAGCGTGGCCAGGGTGTGCAGCATGTCCGCCCAATCGGCGCGCGATTCGCCCATGCCGAGAATGCCGCCGCAGCAGACCTTCAGCCCGGCATCGCGGACTGCCTGCAGGGTATCCAGGCGGTCGCGGTAGGTGCGCGTGCTGATGATCTCGGGATAGAAACTTTCCGACGTGTCGAGGTTGTGGTTGTAGTAGTCCAGGCCAGCGTCACGGAGACTGGCCGCCTGCTCATGGTCGAGCATGCCCAGCGTGACGCAGGTTTCGAGCCCCTCGTCAGCCACGGCCCGGATCATCTCCGCGATGCGGCGCAGCTGGCGGGGTTTCGGACTGCGCCAGGCGGCGCCCATGCAGAAGCGCGTTGCGCCGTTAGCCCGGGCCGCACGGGCCGCTGCAACCACGGCATCCAGGGGCGCCATATGTTCCCCGTCGACGCCGGTGTCGTAGTGCGAGCTCTGCGGGCAGTAAGCGCAGTCTTCCGGACACGCACCTGTTTTTACGCTCATCAGCGTGCTGATCTGCACCGCGGCCGGATCGAAGTGCTGCCGATGTGTGGCCTGGGCCCGGAACAGCAGTTCGTTGAAGGGCAAGGCAAACAGCGAGTGCACCTCGTCACGCGTCCAGTCGGTGCGAATCGCTGCAGCTATCTCTGGGTTCGGGGCAGCCATATTTGTTGTCCGTCGGCGAAGTTTTGGCACTGGCCGGGCAGCGCCCGGTTGCAGCAGTATGAAACGCCCCCGGAGGCTGTCAACCTGAAGTGCTTGCCCAAGTTGACAATTGGCTGGCCCGATTGATCCCTGCCCGCTGCGTGCTGTGTGGCCTGGAGGCCGCGGCCGGCATGCTGTGCCGTGGTTGCCGGGCCGATCTGCCCTGGATCAGCCCAGGCTGCAGCCGCTGTAGCGCACCGCTGCCGCCCGCTGTGCCACCCGGCACGTGCGCCGCGTGCGACCTGGTACTCAGCGGCATCGACCGGGTGCGGGCCGCGCTGGTCTACGAGTTTCCCGTCGACAGGCTGGTGGCCGCGGCGAAGTTCCGCGGCCGGCTCGAATGCGCGCGTGCGCTCGGCGACCTGCTGGCCGGCGCCCTGGTCGGGGACAGCCTTGGCCCGCCGCGCTGCGATCTCGTGGTGCCGGTGCCGCTGCACCCGGCCCGGCTCGCCAGTCGCGGCTATAACCAGGCTGCCGTCATCGGCCTCGCCGCGGCGCGCGCGGTGGGTTCTGCCCAGAACACACGCAGCTGCGGGCGGCGTGTGAATACACCCGCACAGTCCGGGCTGGCCGGCAGCGCCCGACGCGAAAATGTGCGCGGTGCATTCGTGGTGCGGCGTGACCTGGCAGGTCTGACCGTTGCCGTGGTTGATGACGTGGTCACGACCGGGCATACGGTCAGTGCGCTGGCCGTGGCGCTGCGCCGTGCCGGTGCGACCCGCGTAGAAGCCTGGTGCGCGGCGCGGGTCGTGACCGGTCAGGACGCGCGGTAGATGTAGTCGAGGAGGATGCCGGCGAAGATTGTCGCGCCCACGTGCCGGTTGGCGAGAAAAGCCTGGAAGCAGTGTGCGGGGTCGCGGTCATTCACGCGAATGCGCTGGTGCAGGAATAAAGCCGCGGTAATGCCAATAGAGCCGAAATACCACGCACCCAGTTCGGCCGCCTGGCCGATCAGCGCCAGTGCGCCCAGCATCGTGACCTGCAGCAGGCCGATGCAAAACAGGTCGGCGCTGCCGAACAGGATGGCGGTGGATTTCACGCCGATGAGTTCGTCACCCGCGCGATCGGCCATGGCATAGAGCGTGTCGTAGATGACGGCCCAGACCACTGCCGTCAGCCACATCAGCCACGCAAGGCGCGGCACCGTGCCGGTCTGGGCCGCAAAGGCCATGGGCACGCCCCAGCCGAAGGCCGCGCCGAGGATCAGCTGGGGCGCGACGAAAAAGCGTTTCGTGAAAGGATAGATAATCGTCAGTGCGGCACCCGCCACCGCCAGCCAGCCGGTCAGCGTGTTCAGGGTCAGCAACAGCGCGATGGCCAGCAAGCCCAGCGCCAGGAACAGCACCAATGCTTCGGCCGGCGCAACTTCACCCGTGGCCAGCGGCCGGTTGCGCGTGCGTTCCACGTGCGGATCGAGCTTGCGATCGGCGAAGTCGTTGATCACGCAACCCGCGCTGCGCATTACGATGACGCCGAGTACAAAGACCACGAATATCTGTGGATCCGGACGGCCTTCACCGGCAATCCACAGGGCCCACAGCGTTGGCCACAGCAGCAGCCAGGTGCCGATGGGCCGGTCCAGGCGCATCAGTCGGGCGTAGAGCCCGAACTGGCGGCGCAGTTCGGCGGTAAAACGGTTGGTTGCGCTGGTGGTGGCCATGCTCGTGGGTCGTTGCGTCAGGCCCAGAGCATAACGGTTGTTCAGACCTTGCCGAAGCGATTCGCGCCGCCGACCCAGCGCTCGATCAGGGCATCGGCTGCGGCGGGCGATGCGTCGAGCAACTGCCGGCCAATGGCCTGCACTTGTGCTGCCAGGTCGGCATCGCGAATCAGGTCAGCCACGCGCAGTTGCATCAAACCGGTCTGGCGGGTGCCGAGCACCTCGCCCGGGCCACGCAACTCCAGGTCTTTACGCGCGAGTTCGAAGCCGTCGCTGACCCGGCGCATGGTATCGAGGCGCTCCCGTGCGAGACGCGATAACGGTGACCGGTACAGCAGCACGCAGGCGCTGGCCGCATCACCCCGGCCTACCCGGCCACGCAGCTGGTGCAATTGCGATAGCCCCATGCGCTCGGCATTCTCGATGATCATCAGTGACGCCTCGGGCACGTCGACGCCCACTTCGATCACCGTGGTGGCAACCAGCACCCGCAGGTCGCCGGTGGCGAAGGCCTTCATCGTGCGGTCTTTCTGTTCCGGCTTCATGCGCCCGTGCACCAGACCTACCGGAATGTCGCCGAGGGCTTCGGATAGCAGTTTGTGAGTGGACTCCACTGCCTGCGACTCGATAACGTCGGAGTCTTCAATCAGCGGACAAACCCAGTACGCGCGCCGCCCGGCGCCGCAAGCCTCGCGCACGCGCGCCAGCACGTCGCCGCGGCGTTCCTCCGCCAGGGCCACCGTCTGCACGGGCTGGCGGCCTGGCGGCAGTTCGCGTATTGCCGACACGTCGAGGTCCGCGTACAAGGTCATGGCCAGTGTGCGTGGAATGGGCGTGGCGGTCATCACCAGCTGGTGCGGGCGCAGGTTGCCGCTGCGGCCTTTCTCCATCAGCTCCAGGCGCTGATGCACGCCGAAGCGGTGCTGTTCGTCCACGATCACCAGCCCCAGGCGTTGGTAGTCCACGCCCTCCTGGAACAGCGCGTGTGTGCCGACCACGACCTGTGTGGTGCCGTCGGCGAGTTCCTGCAGAACGCGATTGCGCGCTTTGCCGCGCAGGCTGCCCGCAAGCCAGCCCACGCGGATGTCCAGCGGGTCGAACCAGCGAAAGAAGCTTTCGCGGTGCTGTTCGGCCAGCAGTTCCGTGGGCGCCATGACGGCGACCTGCTGGCCCGCGGCCACGGCGGTGAGTGCGGCCGCGGCCGCGACCACGGTCTTGCCGCAACCCACGTCACCCTGCACCAGGCGCATCATCGGGTGCGGTTGCGCCATGTCCTGGTCGATTTCCGCCAGCGACTGCCGCTGCCCGCCGGTGAGTTCGAAGCCCAGGCCGGTGAAAAACCGTTCCCGCAATTCCGCGTCGCCCTGCACCGGGGTGGCGCGCTCGTGGCGCGCTCGCTCGCGCAATTGCCTGAGGCTCAGGTGATGGGCGAGCAGCTCTTCGAGGGCGAGACGGCGCTGGCAGGGATGTTTGCCCGCAGCGAGTTCGGCGAGATCGGCGCCGGTGGGTGGCTGGTGCAGGTAGTCCAGCGCCTGGTCGAGGCGCGGCAGCTCGAACTCCGCCAGCAGCTCAGCGGGCAACCAGTCTGCGACCCGCGGCAGCCAGCGGTCCAGCGCCTGCTGGATGAGCCCGCGCAACCGGGTTTGCTGCAGCCCCTCGGTGGCCGGGTAAATGGGAGTGAGCCGGTCTTCCAGCGCGGGCGCGCGGCCGGCCGCGATCAGCCGGTATTCGGGATGCACCATTTCGGGACCCGCCGGTCCCGGCCGGACCGTGCCGTAGGCGCGCAGTTTCGCGCCCCGCTGCAAACCGTTCTGTTGCGCGCGCGAGAAATAGAAAAAGCGCAGCGTCAGCTGACCGGTGCCGTCGCTGACCCGGCACAACAGGCTGCGCCGGCGCCGGTACACGACTTCCGTCAGTGCCACCTCCGCTTCGATGACCGCGGCCTGGCCGGTCAGCAGCGAGCCCACCGGCGTGATGCGCGTGCGGTCTTCGTAGCGTTGCGGCAGCAGGAATAACAGGTCTTCGGGCCGCCGGATGTTCAGGCGCGCGAGCTTATCCGCGAGCGCCGGGCCGACGCCGCGCAGCGCTGTCAGCGTGTCACTGCCGGCTGACGCTGCCTCAGAGGGCAATGATTGCATCGGCCTCCACGGCTGCGCCGCGCGGCAAGGCGGCAACCTGCACCGCCGCGCGGGCCGGGTAAGGTGCTTGCAGGTAGCCCGTCATGATTTCGTTCACGGTGCCGAAGTGGGCCAGGTCTGTCAGGTATACGTTGATCTTGACCGCGGCGTTGAGGCTCGCGCCGGCCGCTGCCGCGACGGCGGCGAGGTTGTCGAAGACCTGTCGGATTTCGGCCGCGACATCACCCGCCACCATGTCGCCGGTGGCGGGATCCAGCGGAATCTGTCCGGAGATATATAAGGTATCGCCGGCACGAATGGCCTGGGAGTAGGTGCCTATCGCGGCCGGGGCCGCGTCGGTCTGCACGGGCTCTCGTTTCATGTAGTCCTCAGGTGCAGGTGCGCGTCACGCGCAATACCACTGGCATGTGCCGGATGCTGCGAATCACACGCGCGAGATGAATACGGTCTTTGACGAGTATCGAGAATCTCAGGTCCGCGGTATCGCCTTCACGCTCCTCTACCGACACCTGTTCAATGTTGCAGTCGGAGTCGCCGATCTTGGCGGCGATTTCCGCCAGCGCGCCGGGGCGGTTGGTGACCTCGACGCGAATTTCCACGGAGAATTCCCGCTCAATGTGATTCTCCCAGTTCACCGCGATCCACTTCTGCGGCTGCTTGCGGAACTCGCCGAGGTTGCCGCACACATTGCGATGAATGACCAGGCCGCGACCGGCGCTGAGATAGCCCATGATCGGATCGCCGGGTATCGGGTGGCAGCAGCGCCCGTAGCTGAGCACCATGCCTTCGGTGCCGGCGATAACAATGGGCGTGCGCCCGGAGGCGTCTGCGGCCGTTGCCTGCGGGTTTGCGAGCAGCGCCTTGGCCACCAGCGGCGCGAGGCGTTCCCCCAGGCCCAGTTGTTCGTAGAGTTCGTTGGTGTTGTTGAGTCCCAGTTCTTCGAGCACCAGGCTCCTGGCCTCCCGCGAAGTCTTGCGCAGCGAGCTGCCGGCATCGCGCAGCGCTTGTTCGAGCAGGCGCTTGCCCAGCTCGCGGGCGTCGCCGAAACGCAGGTTCTTCAGGTACTGCCGGATGCTGGAACGGGCCTTTGCCGTGGTCACGAAGTTGACCCAGCGCGGATTTGGGTGGGCGCTGGACGCGGTGATGATTTCCACCGTCTGCCCGCTTTCCAGCTGCGTGCGCAGCGGCACCAGGCGCCGTTCGATCTTGGCCGCCACGCACCGGTTGCCCACGTCGGTGTGCACGGCGTAGGCGAAGTCGACACAGGTAGCGCCTCGCGGCAGCCGCATGATTTCGCCCTTCGGCGTGAACACGTAGACCTTGTCCGGGAACAGGTCCACCTTCACCTGTTCCATGAACTCCTCGGAATTCGCGGCCAGCTCCATTTCGGTAATGCTGCTCAGCCATTCGCGGGCGCGCATCTGCGGTGGAATGGCGCGTTTGTCCGTGGCCTTGTACTGCCAGTGGGCCGCGACACCGCGCTCGGCAATCCGGTCCATTTCTTCGGTCCGTATCTGCACCTCCAGCGGGATGCCGTTCGGGCCAAAGAGCGTGGTGTGCAGGGATTGGTAGCCGTTCACGCGGGGAATCGCGATGTAGTCCTTGAAGCGCCCGGGCATCGGCTTGTACAGCGCGTGCGCCAGGCCGAGCGCCCGGTAGCAGTTCTCGGGGCTGTCGACGATGATGCGGAAACCGAACACGTCGGCAATCTCGCTCAGTGACCGTTGCTTTGTCGCCATCTTGCGGTAGATGCTGTACAGATTCTTCTGCCTGCCGCGCACCGTGGCCTCGATCCCGGCCTCCGACAGTGCCGCCTCCAGCCGGGCCGACGTGCGCCGCACGATCTGGCGCTGGTTACCCTGGGAGCGACGTACCGAGCGCTCGAGCACCTTGTAGCGGAACGGGTAGCTGTAACGGAAGCCGAGCTCCTCCAGTTCGGTCTTCATCGTGTAAACGCCGAGCCGGTTGGCGATGGGTGCGTAGATTTCCAGCGTTTCGCGCGCGATGCGAGCCTGTTTCTCCGCGGGCAATGCTTCGAGCGTCTGCATGTTGTGCTGGCGATCGGCGAGTTTCAGCAACATCACGCGGATGTCCTGGACCATGGCCAGCATCATCTTGCGGAAACTCTCGGTCTGGGCTTCTGCCCGGCTGTCGAAGTTCAGCTTGTCGAGCTTGCTGACGCCGTCGACCAGGTCGGCAATTTCCTCGCCAAAATTTTCCTGGAGCTGATCTTTGCCGGTGGGCGTGTCTTCGATGAGATCGTGCATCAGGGCTGCGGCAATCGTCTGGTAGTCGAGCCGCAGGTCGGCCAGGATGCCGGCCACGGCCACCGGGTGGGTGATATAGGCCTCACCGGAATAGCGACGTTGCCCCTCGTGGGCCTGGGCGGCCACTTCATAGGCACGCACCACCGCATCCAGCTGGTCCTGGGAGAGGTAGTCGAGTTTGCCGAGCAGCCGTTTGAAGCCGGTACCCCGGCGGGTAGTCGGCAGGCGACTCAGAATGGCCGCGGCGTAGTCCATGGCCCGATTCTAGCGCAGGGGCGTGTTTGCCACGGCCCTGCGCAGGCGGTGCCGCGACGCGTCAGTCGTCGAGACTGTCCATGCGCGGCATCGGGGTGCTGGCCAGGATTTCCTCGGCCTGGTCGGCGCTCAGGAGTTCTTCCGGCGGCGGCTCGACATCGTCGAGAATTTCGCGGGTGACGAGTCCCTCGGCGACTTCCCGCAACGCGACCACCGTGGGCTTGTCGTTTTCCCAGTCGACCATCGGCTCGGCGCCGTTGGCCAGGCGTCGCGCCCGCTTGGCAGCGACCATGACGAGGTCGAACAGATTGTCGACGTTCTTGAGGCAGTCTTCGACGGTAATCCGGGCCATGGAATCAGCACCTGCTGAAAGGGGCGCGTAGCCTAACGCCTTCGGCCGGGGCCCGCAACGCTGCGGTTCACCCCGCCGGGCCGAGCATGGCTGTGATGCTGGCCTGTCGAGCGGGGTTGTCCGTCGCGCAGGCGTCGCCGTGGCCGTCCAGCACGCCACACAACTCCGCGACCGCCTGGTCGAGGTCGTCGTTGATAATGGCGTAATCGAATTCCGCCCAGTGCGACAGGTCGCCCACGGCCTCACCCAGGCGGCGCTGAATGACGGTATCGGTGTCGGTCTGTCGGCCGCGCAGGCGCCGCTCCAGCTCGGCCAGTGACGGTGGCAGCACGAAAATCGTGACGCATTCCGGCATGTTGCTGCGGACCTGCTGCGCGCCCTGCCAGTCGATCTCCAGCAACACGTCGTGGCCGGCCTCCAGCAGGCGCTGCACCTGGGCGCGACTCGTGCCATAGCGGTTGCCGAATACGGTGGCGTGCTCCAGGAATTCGCCGGCCCGCCGCATGCTTAAGAAGCGGTCCTCGGCGACGAAAAAATAGTCCCGTTCGTTGATCTCGCCGGCGCGCTGGGGCCGGGTGGTGTAGGACACGGAAAAACGCAGCCGGGGCCGGCGTTCCACGAGCCGTTTCACCAGCGTGGTCTTGCCGGCACCGGAGGGTGCGGAAATCACATACAGCCGGCCTGAATCTGCCTTGGAAGCGCCCATCGGGCGGAATAGTAATTGACCCCGGTCGACAATACCCCACGGGTGAATCCGACCAACTTTCCCGTACGAATTCTCCTGCCCAACAGGAAATTCCAACATGCGCTACACATTACCCATAATCAGCCTGCTGGCCGCCGCAGCACTTTCTGCAGCCTCCGGCGCGGGGCTCGCCGAGCCAGTTGCCGTTGACACGGGTGCCTCGAAGAAAGCGGTGCGGGCCGCCCTCGGCGCCCCGACGGTGTCGCGCGGCACCGTCCGCAACGACTACGGTCAGGTGGTCGAAGTCTGGGAGTATTGGGGCAGCGCCTCTGCAGACGCCAGTTGCTGGTACTACTTCATTGACGACCAGCTTGTGCAACGCAGTGTCGCCGGTGACTGGGGTGTGGAGCCCCAACGGATTGCGGCAAC